>ENA-OROU01002004-OROU01002004.1-human-gut-metagenome-genome-assembly--contig:-NODE-2004-length-15649-cov-10.150571_pt1 | contig 15649 bp, 13 predicted proteins | sample MGYA00242131_ERZ509054 | MGnify/ENA primary metagenome ERZ509054 (study PRJEB26280, sample SAMEA2338749) | human gut metagenome | biome: human gut; feature: human-associated habitat; material: faeces... | reverse complement strand
ATCTCGGTGGCAGACATGAGCTTGACGCCGTTCTTCTTCAGTTGGGTCTTATACCGGGCACTGTCGTAGCGGTTCCGGGCAAAACGGTCCAGCTTCCAGACCAGCACAATGTCAAACAGCTTCTTGTCGCTGTCCTTGATCATCTGTTGAAACTCCGGGCGGTTGTCCGTCTTGGCAGAAATCGCACGGTCAATATAGTGCTTGACGATGGTGATGCCGTTCTTCTCGGCATAGGCGGTGCATTCCCGGATCTGACCTTCAATGGATTCTTCGCGTTGGTTGTCTGAGGAATAACGGGCGTAGATCACAGCGGTCATGGCAGGCACCTCTCATTCTACATCACTGAACAATAATTCGCTTATCCTAAAAATTATTTCGTATAATATATACCATGATTTCAGATGGATTACAAGAGATTTGAGAAATTTTATGCAACAGCCCCCCTGAAATGCCGACAAGGCATCTCAGGGGGGCTGTTGGCTCAGGGTAAAAAGTTTAGGAGAAGAATGGAAAAATAAGAAGAAAGGATTGAAAGGAGAAATCGGATTTTACTCCACCAGCGCAACGGCGACATCATTGACATTCGTTCCGGTCGCACCGGTGATGATGAGGCCTTCCACTGCTTGAAGTGCGTGGTAGGCATCGTTATCGGCGAGGGTCAGGAACACGTCCATCCCTGCTGCACAGAGAGCATTCTCCGTCTGACCATCCACATAGCCGCCTGCGGCATCCGTAGGGCCGTCTGTGCCGTCACTGCCGACCGAAAAGACACAGCAATTTTCCAGACCGGAAAGAGCAGGTGCGGTGGCCAGAGCAAGCTCCTGATTGCGTCCGCCCAGACCTTTGCCGGTCAGATGAACAACCGTTTCGCCACCTGCAATATATGCCAGCTTTTTGCCCTGTCCTGCATGGGTGCGGACGATGGAGCCGAGGAAGCTTCCCGCTTCCCGCGCTTCACAGCAGAGCTGGTCGGTCAGGATGACCGGCTCATAGCCGAATGCCTGACTTGCCTTTGCGGCAGCGGCACACAGCTCCCGGACACTGCCGGTGATTTGGGTCGTCACGTTGTCGAGGGATTTCGGCGTTTCCTGTTGCAGCAGCTCTTTTGCCGCAGAGGAAAGGGTCAGATGATACTTGTCTGCGATGGCAAGCGCCTGCTTGCAAGTGGAGGTATCCGGCACAGCCGGGCCGCTGGCTATCATATCCAGCGGGTCGCCCAGAATGTCGCTGAGCACGATGCTGAACACCTTTGCCGGTGCGCAAGCCTGTGCAAAACGCCCGCCCTTCACGCCGGAAAGCCGCTTGCGGATGGTATTCATCTCCACGATATCTGCACCGCTGGCAAGAAGCTGTCCTGTGATATTTTGCAGCTCTTCTCCGGAAATGAGCGGCTTTTCAAACAGGGCACTCCCGCCGCCGGACAGCAGGAACAGCACGGTGTCCTCCGGGTGCAGGCCGTGGACAAGTTCCAGAGCTTTCCCGGTCGCGGCGAAGCTGTTGGCATCCGGCACGGGGTGTCCGGCCTCGTAGCAGCGCACACCGGGGATGTCGCCTTTTACATGGTCGTATTTGGTGACGACGACGCCGTCCTCCACAGAACCCAGCGCAGAAACAGCGGCGTGTGCCATCTGCCATGCCGCTTTTCCGGCGGCGACCAGAAAGACCCGCCCTTCCGGGTGAAAGTCCTTCAGGGCGCGCCGGACGGCCTCGTCCGGCAAAACTGCCTGAATGCTGGCAGAGATGATTTGATTCGCGTTCTGACGCAGGGGATTGTTCATGATGATGCTCCTTTTTAACGAACGAGGCAGGGCTTCTTGTTGTCGAACTTCCAGCCGGGGATGAGGTACTGCATACCGACAGCATCGTTGCGGGCACCCTTACCGTAGCACTTGTCCATGTACAGCTGATGTGCCTTCATGACCTGCTCACGGTCAACTTCGATGCCCAGACCACCGACCTTCGGCAGGTCGATGCAGCCGTCCACGATCTGCATGGGCTGCTTGGTCAGACGCTCACGGCCTTCCTGCCAGATCCAATGGGTGTCGATGCCGTTCATGCGGCCGGGGATGGCGGCAGCGCACTGCACGACCATAGCCAGAGAAATGTCGAAGTGGTTGTTGGAGTGGCAGCCCCACATCATGCCAAAATCGTTGCACATCTGGCCGACGCGGACAGAACCGTTCATCGTCCAGAAATGGGGGTCGGCCAGAGGAATGTCCACGCTCTTCAGGCTCAGGCAGTGGCACATCTGACGCCAATCGGTGTTGATCATGTTGGTAGCGGTCGGCATACCGGTTGCCTGACGGAACTCTGCCATGATCTCACGACCGGAGAAGCCGTTCTCTGCGCCACAGGGGTCCTCACAGTAAGCAAGACACTCCTTGAGCTGAGGAGCGATTTCCAGAGCTTCCTTCAGACTCCAGCAGCCGTTGGGGTCGAGGTCAACACGGGCGTCCGGGAAGGCTGCCTTGATGGCCTGAACAGCCTTCAGCTCCTCTTTCGGAGCAAGAACGCCGCCCTTGAGCTTGAAGTCCACGAAGCCGTACTTCTCATGAGTGGCCTTTGCCAGAGCAACGATGGCCTCCGGGGTCAGGGCTTCCTCATGACGCAGACGATACCACTCGCAATCGGAATCCGGCTCCTCCTCATATTCGAGGTCGGTCTTTTTGCGGTCGCCGATGTAGAACAGGTAGCTTAGGAACTGCACACGCTCACGCTGGATGCCGTCGCCCATCAGGGCAGCGGCAGGAACACCGAGGAACTTACCCAGCAGGTCCAGCAGAGGAGCTTCGATGGCGGTAACAACATGGACGCCGGTGCGCAGGTCAAAAGTCTGCAAGCCGCGGACATCGTCCTTGATGTTGGCGTTCAGCCATGCGCGGACTTTATTCAGGGTCTGCTTGTAGTCGGCGATGCTGGTGCCAAGAACCAGATCCTTGACATCTTCCAGTGCCTTGGTGATCTTCTCACCGCCGGGAACTTCGCCAACGCCATCCACACCGGTGGAGTCGGTCAGGATAACGATATTGCGGGTAAAATAGGGTGCGTGCGCACCAGAAAGATTCAGCTCCATGCAGTCGTGACCAGCGACCGGATAGATCTCCATCTTGACAACGGTAGGGACCGACATATTCTGTGTTCCTTTCTCTTCCTCGCTCACAGCAGACCTGCGGCGGTCATGGCTTTCACAAATCCCTGCTTTGCAGCGCCCTCCGGGGTGGGCAGGCTGGGCAGATACGGCACACCGACCTTGTTGCCCCGCAGCTGGGCCATATCCTTGGCAGCGACCGGGAAGCTGGCGGCGTCCATCGACAGGCGGACAGGATTCAGCTTGAACTGAGCTTCCAGACTGCCTGCCAGATCACCGGCAGCGTACTTGTTGTAAACATCCGTGATGAGCTCCGGCATGAAGTTGGCTGCGGTGCAGACACCGCCCACAGCACCGTGGCACAGGCTGGCGTACAGAAGGGTATCCTTGCCGCCAAAGACCTTGAAATCCGCATCGCGGGTGCGGCGGATGAACTCTGCCGTCTGGGTGATATCGCCGCTGGTGTCCTTCATGCCTACGATATTGGGAACATTGTGCGCCAGCTCATCCACGAGCTGTGCGCTCAGCGTATAGCCGACACGACCGGGATTATTATACAGCAGGACCGGCGTTTCGGGAACACTCTCTGCGATGGTTTTGAAGTGATTATACAGCTCAGCATAGGTAGGCTTCAGGAACATGGGCTGAAGCACGCTGACGGCGGCTGCGCCGTTCTTGACCGCCATCTGTGCCAGACGGCAGCACTTTTTGGTGCTGATGGCACCGATGCCGAAGTACACCGGCACGCGGCCTGCGGACTGATCGACCATGATCTTCAGACCGCGCTCCATCTCGTCCTCTTCGATCATATAGAACTCACCGTTTGAGCCGAATGCGAGGATGCCGGTGACACCGCCGTTGATGACGTAATCCACCTGTGCGCGCATTCCGGCTTCGTCGATCTTCTCGTCCTTGTCGATGACCGTGATGATGGGAACAACGACACCTTTCATGAAATCCGTATTCATCGTGTGGCTCCTTTTCTCAGCGGCCGATCTGGATGCCGGTCAGCATCTCGTAATACTGTGCGATGGCGCTGTGGTCAGCCTGACCCTTGCCGTGGTTGTGCAGCCACTGAAGAATTTCCTGAACTTCAGCAGTCATGGGGACGGGTGCGCCGACAGAGTGTGCGCAGTCCAGAGCATTGTTCAGGTCCTTGATGTGCAGGTCGATCTTGAAACCGGGCTTATCGTTGCCCTCGATCATCATGGGAGCCTTTGCGTTCATGACGGTGGAGCCGGCCAGACCGCCCTTGATGGCCTGGAACACCAGCTCAGGGTCAACGCCGGCCTTCTGAGCCAGAGTCAGAGCCTCTGCCAGAGCCTGAATGTTGCAGGCGACGATGATCTGGTTTGCCAGCTTGGTGGTGTTGCCTGCGCCGACATCGCCGCAGCGGACAACGGATGCACCCATAGTCTCCAGCAGGGGCTTGAACCGGTCAAAGACTTCCTTCTTGCCGCCGACCATGAAGCTCAGAGTGCCGTCGATGGCCTTCGGCTCACCACCGGAAACAGGGGCGTCCAGCATCTCGATGCCCTTCTTCTGCAGCTCGGCGTAGATCTCCTTGGAAGCGACCGGGTTGATAGAGGAGCAGTCGATGAAGGTCACGCCCTGCTTCATATAGGAAGCAACGCCGGTCTCGCCCAGCATGACTTCCTTGACCTGCGGGGAGTTGGGCAGCATGGTGATGATAACATCACACTGCTCGCCGATCTCTTGATAAGTTGCGCCCTTTGCACCGGCTGCTTCCAGCTCCAGCACAGCTGCCTGACCCAGATTGTTGACCAGCAGATCCGTGTAGCCTGCCTTCAGCAGATTCTTTGCCATAGGCTTGCCCATAATGCCCAGACCGATGAAGCCGATTTTCATAGTAATGTACCTCGCTTTTCGTTTTTAGAATGTTGAAAGTTTACGAATCATCCTGTGCGGATGTGCGGTTCTTGATGACGCCTTCAGTATACGGACAAACCGCCTTTTGCACAATCGGCAAACAAACCAAAGAACCGTTCTCCGTTTTTGCACATCCGTGAATGTTTCAGAAAGTGCATTTTGCATTTCACTCTGTTTCAAACTTTGAAACACTCGTTTTTCTTCCTGCTTTTCGCTCGCGATGAAATACGCTTTTCAGATTCTGAAAGAATATATCATTTCTACAAACGGCGGTACTTATGTTAATGGATCCTGCACATTGTCGGCGGATTTTGACCCTGCTACAATGATATCATCAAAGCAATGTGCGGCTTGAAGATGACTCCACCCATCCGAGGTGGCAAGGTAAAAGAGAACATAAATGAACATCACCATTGTGAAAAGGAGAATCCCTCATGGATGAATCGACTCGAATGCTTCTGGGTCTGGCGATCGGCATTATCCTTATGATCGTCCTCGTCAGCAAGACGAAAGTACATACCTTTATTGCACTGCTCATGGCAGCCGTTGTCACCGGTCTGATCGGCGGAATGCCGGTCACGGACATCACCGTGGACGGTACCAAAATCACCGGCATCATCACCTCCATTCAGAACGGCTTCGGCAGCACCCTGAAAAGCACCGGCATCATCATCGGCCTTGGCGTCATGATGGGCGGCATTCTGGAAGAGTCCGGCGGTGCGGAACGGATGGCATATTCCTTTATCAAGGCGGTCGGCAAAAAGAAAGAAGAATGGGCACTGGCCATCACCGGCTGGTTCATCTCCATCCCCGTTTTCGCAGATTCCGCGATCGTCATTTTTGCCCCTCTGTGCAAGGCAATGTCCCGCGTCACTGGTAAGTCTGTCATCGGTCTGGCTTTGTCTCTGGCCTGCGGCCTGCAGCTGACTCACTGCCTTGTTCCTCCCACGCCCGGCCCGCTGACCGCAGCTTCCACTCTGGGCATTGATGTTGGTCAGATGATCATTGCCGGTGCGCTCGTCAGCATCCCCATGCTCATCATCGTCATGTTCTACACCAAGTACATCGGCAAGAAGATCTATCAGATCCCCAACGACGACGGCGGCTTCGACCGTATGGATTACAAGGCCGAGTACATCAAGTCCATGGACGATTTGGATGAGCTGATCGGTCAGAAGAATCTGCCCCCGCTGCTGCCCTCTGTTGCTCCCATCGTTGTGCCCATCGTCCTTATCCTGCTCAAGACGGTTCTGGACTTTGCAAATGCAAGCAACTCCGTTATCGACCTGCTGGGTTCTCCCATTATCGCACTGGCCATCGGCACTCTGCTTGCCATCTATGGTCTGGCATGGAACAAGACCAAGGATGAGACTCTGAAGTACATGGATAACGCCATTAAGACCACCGGCATCATTATGCTCATCACCGGTGCAGGCGGCTCTCTGGGTCAGATTATCAAGGATTCCGGCATCGGCAACGCTCTGGGCGAAATGGTCACCCGCACCCCGCTGCCCGCTGTCCTTATCCCCTTCGTTATCGCAGCCCTGATGCGTATTGCTTTGGGTTCCGCTACTGTCGCTATCACCACCGCAGCAAACCTGTCCGCTCCTCTGCTCGCTGTGCTGAACGTCAGCCCCCTGCTGATGGCCCTGTCCTGCTGCGTCGGCGCAATTTCCTTCTCCTACTTCAACGACTCCGGTTTCTGGGTCTTTAACGGTATGTTCGGTCTGACCGAACTGAAAGACCAGCTCCGCTGCAAGACTGCCGTTTCCATGATCATGGCAGGCGTCGGCATCGTCGAACTGCTGATTTGCAGTATGTTCCTGTAAAAATAAAATCAGTTTCCCATCATCGCTCCTGCCGGGGATGCCGCTCTTCCTCCTAGGGGTGACATCTCCGGCTTTTTCTTTGTGATTCTGCTGACAAAAAGAGAGGTATTCTTATGGAAAACAAGTTGCGTCTTACCATCCAAATCAAAGAGCAGGATAATGTGGCAGTCGCCGTCCATGACCTGCCCAAGGGCACAAAAACAGAGTCCGGTGTAGTCACGCTGGACTCCATCCCGCAGGCGCATAAAATCGCGCTCTGCGATATCCCCAAAGGCGGTGAGATCATCCGCTATGGCGTTGTTCTCGGCTACGCCAAGGATGCCATTCCCGCCGGCAGCTGGATCAATGAGCATATGCTCGACCTGCCCGAAAGCCCCAGCGTGGAGAATCTGCCCTACGGAACGAATATCGTTCCGACCGAGAAGCTTCCCATGCCGACCCGCACCACATGGATGGGCTACCGCAATAAAGTCGGCCCCGCCGGTACGCGCAATCTGCTGGGTATCGTGACGACCGTACAGTGTGCCGCCGGTGTCGTCAAGGTCGCTGTAGAGCGTATCAAGAAAGAGCTGCTTCCGAAATATCCTAATGTGGACGGCGTAGTGGCTGTGACCCATCCCTACGGCTGCGGTGTTGCCATCAATGCGCCTCTGGCTCCTATTCCCATCCGTGCTATTACCAATGTCATCCGTCATCCCAACTTCGGTGGAGAAATTATGGTGGTTGGTCTGGGCTGCGAAAAGCTGACCTATGACCGTGTGCTTCCCCCGGAGGATATCAACCCGGAAAACTGCCTGACTTTGCAGGACTGGAAAGGCCATGACGCCATGATGCAGGCCATCCTCGACATGGCCGAAAAGAAGCTCCAGAAGCTGAACCAGCGTCACCGTGAAGAACTGCCCCTGAGCGAACTGCTCATCGGAATGCAGTGCGGCGGCAGCGATGCTTTTTCCGGTATCACCGCCAATCCCAGTGCCGGTTATGCCGCTGATATGCTCGTCCGCGGCGGCGGCACGGTGATGTTCAGTGAGGTCACGGAAGTCCGTGACGGCGTTCAGATGCTGGCCGCCCGCTGCCCGGATGCCCATACCCGCGACCGTCTGGCAGAAGAAATGAAATGGTACGATGACTATCTTGCCGCGGGCGGCGTAGACCGTGACGCAAATCCCACTCCGGGCAACAAGAAGGGCGGACTTGCAAACATCGTGGAAAAAGCAATGGGTTCGATCGCCAAGAGCGGCACAAGTCCCATCGTGGAGGTGCTGTCTCCCGCCCAGAAACCCACAAAGCACGGCCTTATCTATGCGGCGACTCCGGCTTCTGATATCGTTTGCGGCCCCTCTCAGGTGGCATCCGGCATCGGCTTGCAGGTCTTTATGACCGGACGCGGCACGCCCTATGGTCTGGACATTGCACCGGTCATCAAGGTGTGCAGCCGGAACGAGATGAAGGAACACTGGTTCGACCTCATCGACATTTCTGCGGGTGGTGTCGCCACGGGCGAATCCACCATTGCGGAAGTCGGCACCGAGATCTTCAACATGATTCTGGACGTTGCCAGCGGCATCCGGGAGCCGTACAGCGACCAGTACGGTTTCCACAACGATATGTGCATCTTCAATCCGGCACCTATTACCTGATACACGCAAAAAGGACAGGCACTCAGATGCCTGTCCTTTCTGAATCAGCAGAAAAAATCCTGCCCGATGCCATATTTTTTCATATACCGCCAGAGGGTCGTTTTGCTGATGCCCAGTTCATCGGCAACTTTCTGCCGATCGCCGTGATACTTCTTGAGCAGGTCAGCCAGCTGCAAGGCTTTCGGGTCTTTGACCAGTACGACCTGCTGCGTTTCCGGTGCAATGCGCGGCTCTAATTGTTCCAGCTCCCGGCGGAGGAATACCTCGTCCACACTGCGGCGTTCTGCCGTCAGGACAGTCCGTTCGCAGATGCTGTGGAGCTGGTCGAGATTTCCCGGCCAGTCGTAGTCGTGCAGGTAATCCCGCGCCCCTTGCGTCAGGGTGATATAACGCTTATAATGCTCCTGAGCCTCGTTGAGATAGAACTCCGTCCACGGCAGGATATCTTCTCTGCGGCGGCGGAGCGGAGGAAGCTCCAGAGAAATGACATTCAGCGCATAATAAAGGTCATTGCGGAACGTCCCGTGCTCCACGCCGGAGATAAGATTCGTGGTCGTCGAGGCGATGATACGCACCTCAGACGCGACCGGATAGCTTGCGCCGTTGCGCAGCAGCTTGCCGTGCAAAAGCTGCAGCACTTTGTATTGCAGCTCCGGCGAGAGTGCTTCTACGTGTCCGAGATATAATGTGCCGTTCTGGGCGGCTTCGGCAAGACCGGCGGGGCTGTCCGCCCGGGTGGAGTAATTGCCGAACAGCATCGTGTCCAGTATCTCCGAAGGAAATGCGGCGCAGTCTACATCTACAAAGGCGTTGGCGCGGGCAAGGCTTTCGTTGTGCAGGCACTGCGCCAGAATTTTGTTTCCTGTCCCTCGCTCTCCTTTGATGAGGATCGGTGCAGAAAAACGGGCAAACTGTTTTGCGCGGCTGACGATCTTCTTCATCTCTGCATCGACCACCGGCAGACGGTCGAACCGATACCGGGCGACCAGCCCGCGCTGATAGAGCTCTTTCCGCAATTCACTGTTGATTTCCGTGATGCGGCGGCTCTCCTGAAAGGTCAGGATCGCACCAGTGATGTGCTCTTCGATGATGACCGGTGCGGCATTGAGGACAACAGCCCGGTTTTCGATGGGAACAAGGCTGGCGTAGCTTTCCTGTCCTTCCAGAAGCACTTTGTCCAGAACCTCGGAATGGAGCTGCGGAAGCACTTCCTGCACCGGATGCCCGATGAGCTTACCGGCAGACATATCCAGCAGATTGTAAAGCACACGGTTTCCCCGGCGGATGATGCCGCCCGCATCGACCTGCATGATGCCGCTGAAGGTAAAGTCCAGCATGGTGTTCATCTCGGCACTGTCACGCTTTTCCAGATCAATGGTGTAAGCGATCTGCTCCGCTGTTGCAAAGGCATTGCGCAGGCTTTCCAGTCCGGACGCAAAATAGATGCTGGGCAGGCCAAGTTCTTTTGCACAGGTGCAGGCCACATCACCGCCCATGATGGCCTGACAGCCCTCCTGCGCCGCCTGACGGACAAAATCAGAGAGCAGCTTGGTGCTGTTCTCTTCGCCCATATCGGTTATCATGTAGCGCACAAGTTCCACATCGTAAAGTTCTTCAAAATGCGAGGTGTCGCTGAGCATATTCTCGAAACCGATCAATCCGATCTTGGGATGGATAAGCCCAGTCTCCCGCTTGAGCTGCTGGGTCAGCAGACCAAGTTCCTGCGCCGTTATCATGATTTCGACCACCGGGATTTTGACCGCTTTTTTCATCAGCTCCGCTTGAAGACCGCGCGCGACCAGAAGCTCACAGCCCTGCTGTTCCAGCTCTTTGGCACGGTGTGCAGCATTCTGCGTCTGGATGTACTCCACACTCATCGGATTCAGACGTTTGTAGTTGCTGATAAGCTGCTCCGACATGGTCTGAAGTTCCTGTCGCGGCAGAAGCACCGCTGTTTTTGCCATTTGACCTGCTCCTCTCATTCTTTCAATTTCTGAAATGAATATAGCATAATCGTTGCAAATCTGTCAATCGAGAAAGGAATGTACCTATGGAATATCGTGTTTATGGAAACGACGTTGTTCTCCGCATCCAGAAGGGCGAAGAAATTCTTGTCTGCCTGAAAGAGGTCTGCGAAAAGGAGCATATTACGCTCGGCTCTGTCACCGGTCTGGGTGCAGTGGGCGAAGTGACCCTCGGCGTGTTCAATCGGGAGAAATTCGCTTACGAAAAGCAGACCTACACCGGCGATATGGAGATCGCATCCTGTGTGGGCAATATCTCCACGATGGAGGGCAAGAACTATCTGCACATCCATATGGTCGTGGGCAATGTCATGGACGGCATCTGCCACGCCGGACACCTGAACCGTGCCGTTGTCAGCCTGACCGGTGAATTTATCCTGCACAAAATCGAGGGGACAGTGGAGCGTGAATACTCCCCGGAAGTCGGCCTGAATCTGTTCAAGTTCGTGGATTAAGAAAAGCAGAAGGGAGGAAATTTCTATGGCCATCCATGTGGTAAACGAAGCACGCCGCTGTCTGCATTGCAAGAAGCCTATGTGCCGGGAGGGCTGCCCCATCAGCACCAATATCCCGGAGGTCATTGAGCTGTTCCGCACCGGGCACAAAGAGGATGCCGGTGCAATGCTCTACGCAAACAATCCCCTGAGTGTCATTTGCTCGCTGGTCTGCGACCACGACAAGCAGTGCGAGGGGCATTGCGTTCTGGGACGCAAAGGCGCACCGGTGCATTTTTCCAGCATTGAGAATTATATTTCGGATTCCTACCTTGACCATCTGCATCCGGAAATGCAGCCTAAGACCGGTCAGCGTGTCGCCATCATCGGCAGCGGCCCTGCCGGCATCACCATCAGCGTTCTGCTGGCTCAGCGGGGCTATCAGGTGACGATGTTTGAGAGCCGCGAGAAGATCGGCGGCGTTCTGCGGTACGGCATCCCGGAGTTCCGTCTGCCCAAATCCATCCTTGACCGCTACCAGAAACAGCTCACCCAGTTAGGCATCCGGATCCGCCCCAACACGGCGATCGGCCGCACCCTGACGGTGGACGATTTGCAGCGGGATGGCTATGAGGCTATCTTTATCGGCACGGGTGTCTGGAAGCCCAAGGCGATGGGAATCCCCGGCGAGAGCCTTGGCAATGTCAACTATGCCATCGATTATCTGGTAAACCCGGACGTCTACGATTTGGGCAATGACCTCGTGGTGATCGGTGCAGGAAACTCCGCGATGGATGTTGCCCGGACTGCACTGCGGAAGGGTGTCCGCCGGGTCAGCGTGTTCTGCCGCCGCTATCAGACTGCTGCCAGTATCCGCGAAGTGGACTACGCAAAGGCAGACGGTGTGGAGTTCTTCTACGGAATGCGCCCCACCCGCATCGTGGACGATGGCGTTTACTACAAGAAGGTGGAAATGGATGAGGAAGGCAGCATCACCAGCACCAGCGAGGAGCAGTTCTTCCCGTGCAGCAGTGTCATCATTGCCATCAGTCAGGGCGCACAGAACCGCATCGTCAGCACCACCACCGGTCTTGAAATGAGCAGTCACGGTCTGCTGGCGACCAACGAACACGGTGAGACGACCCGCGAGGGCATTTTCGCCAGCGGCGATGTCGTTCTGGGCGCACGGACGGTTGTGGAAGCAGTCAAATATTCCAAACAGGTGGCAGATGAGATGGACGCTTATCTGCGCCGCCGCCAGGAAGCAAAGCAGGAGGACAACGCATGAAAACGATTCATCTGCCGGATGGCACGGAGATCCCTGCGGTCGGACAGGGCACTTGGTATCTGGGCGAGGAACGCAGCAAACGCTCCAGCGAAACACAGACTCTGCGCTGGGGCGTGGAACACGGGCTGACCCTCATCGACACCGCCGAGATGTATGGTGATGGTGCAAGCGAAGAACTGGTGGGCCACGCCATGGAACCGTTCGACCGAAGCAAGCTGTTTCTGGTCAGCAAGGTCTATCCGTGGAATGCCGGACGGCGCAACATTTTTGATTCCTGTCAGGACAGCCTTGACCGGCTGGGAACGGACTATCTGGACTTGTATCTGCTCCATTGGCGCGGCAGTGTCCCGCTGAGCGAAACCGTAGCCTGTATGGAGGAACTGAAAGCACAGGGAAAGATCCGTCGGTGGGGCGTGTCCAACTTTGATCTGTCCGATATGCAGGAGCTTCTTCGTTTGAAACACGGTGAGAACTGTGCTGTTGTACAGGACCTGTATCATCTGGGAAGTCGCGGCGTGGAATTTGATTTGCTGCCATTCCTGCGGCGGCAGAGCATCCCGCTGATGGCATACAGTCCTCTGGCACAGGCCGGACGGCTGCGCCAGAAACTTCTCAGCAGTGCCGCCATCCAGACCGTTGCTGAAAATCACAGCATCACACCGATTCAGGTGCTGCTTGCCTTTGTTCTTGCGCAGGATGGCGTGTTTGCCATTCCTCGTGCCAGCCGGGTCAGCCATGTGCAGGCCAACCGCGAAGCAGCGGATATTGTTTTTTCCGCTGAGGAACTGGCGCTGCTGAATGAGGCATTCCCCGCCCCCGATCGGAAAGTCCCGCTGGATATGATTTAAGAAACTTGCAGACATACGAACGCCCCGGTCAGCTGACCGGGGCGTTTTGCTATGTGCTTGCGTTTATCGCAGTTCCTGCATTGCATCGTGAAGCAGACTCAGACTCTCTTCGCCCGGAGCGACATAAGGCGAATCAATGAGATAATCTTCCAGTTTTTTCAGGTTTTCGTCCGTGGCGGGAATACCCAGCTCTTTCAGTGTTAACGGCATATCCATTTCCTTCATGAAGGCTTTCAGACCGGGGATTTCCTGCGTCAGTTTATTATAGTGCAGCTGCGTGAACAAAGCGACTGCCACAATTTCACCATGCAGGGCATTCTTTGCTTCCTTCGTGAACAGTGTGCGGATGCCGTCATACATGGAATGTCCGATGGCGGACTGGCTGAAGCTCTTGGTGATGTTGGCGATCACACCCGTTACAGCCACATTGATGAATGTCACATCTTCCAGTGCTTTTGTTACCTTGTGGTGGCGGTTGTCCTCCACAGCCTGCGGGCCGTACTGCTCCAGAACCTCATACGTATACTCTGCCATTCGGAACGCACTGAACAAATCGAATTGATTGTCTGCCAGCGTCATGACCGGTTTGCCATTCTGAATCTCAACACGCTTCGCCATCGCGTCCAGAATGCCTGCCGCCGTGTAACGGATGGGGCAGTCTGCGATGACTTGCATATCTACCAGAACTGCATCCAATTCGTGTTCGTACCGCCAGCAATCTTTCTTTCCACCCTCCGGTGTGTACATGACGCTCATGCAGGTAAAAGGAGCGCAGGTGGAGATGGAAGTGGGGATATTCACCGTGCCGACCTTGGCATATTCGGCTACCGCTTTGGCAAAATCCATGATGCGGCCGCCGCCGATGCCAACGACCTCATCACATCCGGCAGCCATGCATTTGTCCGCATATTCGCGCGCAGCTTCATACGAACATGGTCCGTCATAGATTCCAACGGTGTACGCAACACCGGCAGCTTCCAGTGAGGGCAGCAACCGGGCTTTGACGGCATCAAAAGCACGAGGGCCAGCCACCAGAAAAGCGTGTCTGCCAAACCGTGCGATTTCGCCGCCGCACTCTTCCAGAATACCGACACCCTGACGGTAACGGCCAGCACCAAATTTGATCGCGGTATCCAGTACGATTTTTTCCATCTTTTGCAGCTCCTTTTGTGTTGTTGCTGTCATTATAGAAAAGATACCGCCGGATTTCTACAAGTGGACTGTTTTTGGGTTCACCTGAGCCGTTCTCAAAAACAAAACAGACAAATTTGTTTACTCAAGCCGACCGCGAATCACCATCAAGTGATACTGCATCGCATCAAAAGCATCCGAAGCGCGTTTATGTGCGATCGCATCCGCGATTTTCCGATGTTCTACAACGGTCGCATTCAGATGATGCTCCGGCGTGATGGTGTCGTGCAAAAGCTGCATCTGATGGATGTACGGAATCATCCGATATACGGCATAATTTCCACTACAATTTGCAATTGTCTGATGAAATTCCATGTCTTTCTGCAAATAATTCTGGCCGGATTGCACCAGCATCTCCAGTTCATCGCAGAGCCGATATAAAAGCTGAATATCTTTGGGGTGCGCATTCTGTGCCGCAAGTGCCGCCGCCTTGGGTTCGATCATTAGACGCAGTTCCAGCAGGTCATGCGCCAGCTTCTGCTTGTCATAGACAAGTGAGAACCCCAATGGGTCGTTTTCTACGCCTAGCTTTCCAGAGACAAAAACACCTGCCCCGCGTTCGATCTCCAATATGCCCTGTTCTGCCAGTAGCTTTTCTGCCTGACGTATTGTTGAACGGCTGACCTCAAACCGCTCTGCCATTTGCAACTCATTGGGCAGCTTTGCACCCACGCTGTAGTTCTCCGTGTTCAGCATCACCGCAATGGCATCTGCCGTCCGTTCCGGGAGGGATTTCTGATTGATGGGACTTGACATTGATTCACCTGCTTTTATGCTTTCTAACCTAAATCATAGCGAATCGGGCATTTTATTTCAAGTCATTAATAAATGAGTCTTACTTCTACCGCTTTACTGCAATAAAATTTGCAAAACCATCTTGACGTGCCCTGCAATCCGTGATACCCTTTATCGCAAATCCCACCGAGTTCGCAATAAAATGCGACATAGTGAGGTTTTGTTTCCTATGAAAAGATTTACCGCCCCGCAACACACCCGATTCATTTTGCCGCTGTTTCACCCCGACAAAATCCTTCGCCTGTACTGCGTGGGCGGTATTTTCTTTTCTGGAAAGCTGCACCTTGACAACCGCATGAGCCGTCCGAACGTGATACCGGCTTTTCCGCCAACGCCGCTGCAAAACAGGGGCAGGAACTTCGTTCGGAGCAAACGGTGACCCCCTTACATGAGCAGCACCACCTCTACTTATTTTTTGCATCTTAACAATTCGGAAACATTTGTTGAAAATGCGTTTTGAGCGAAGCGGTAGAGGGCAAGAACCGTCCCGTGGCCACAAATTTTCAATTCTTGAAAATCTTGTGCTCCATCGGGACTTCACTTCTCAAACTCTAGCGAGTTTTGATGTGATCTTGTTGGGGCGTGCCTGCCCCAAACCCTGCTTAGAACGGACGAGGAGGAA
>ENA-OROU01001992-OROU01001992.1-human-gut-metagenome-genome-assembly--contig:-NODE-1992-length-15722-cov-2.984554_pt1 | contig 15722 bp, 9 predicted proteins | sample MGYA00242131_ERZ509054 | MGnify/ENA primary metagenome ERZ509054 (study PRJEB26280, sample SAMEA2338749) | human gut metagenome | biome: human gut; feature: human-associated habitat; material: faeces... | reverse complement strand
TTAGAAAATCAAGTTTTTTTGTTGAATATGCACTGAAAAAATGGAGGAATTTTATGAAGAAGAGAGTGTCAAAAATATTAGCTGTAGTAATGATGTTTGCTTTAACTATATCTTTGTTGGCTATTGGACAAACCAATAATATATCACATGCGACAGTGTATGTGGGAAAATTTGATTCGGAAGAATTTGAAAATATAAAGGTTATAGATGATGGGATACAAGGAAGTATTTCATTAGAACAGGCAAAAAAAATAGCACAAAGTATATACAGTGATTTATATTATGTTCATTATATTAATTTTGAGCGTAGTAATGGGGAAAGATATTATGTTATTTATGTGAAAGATAAAGTAGATAATCATTATACAACATTAACACAATTATTTGTGTCATTTGATGGAAAAATTTGCGTAGAGGGGTATGTTTCTGGAGAAAAGATATATGTGTATTCCGGAGAAAATCTTGTTGTCAGAGTTAAAGCTTTGAAAGCATATAGTAAAATTTTATGTAAGAAAGATAATCTTAATGAGAGCGAAGATAAGTTGAAAACATATTTTTCTATATGCGATTTAAATTGTGATCATGTGCCGGAGTTGATAGTTAGCGAAGGAGAACATATCTTATCAAAAAAGAAATATTATACATTTGAAAACGATGAAGTTGTAGAAATTGAAGGTCCGGATGATAATGAAGCCTATCCTGTGTATGGACAGTTATATTCTATACCGTCAAGGGAGACATATGCTTTTTATCGTGGGGGTCCAGGAACAGATGATAGTGAAGGCAATGGATACATGCCACATATTATAATGGAGTATAGAATACAAGACAATAAAATTAAATTAGAAAATGAATTATTATGGAACAAATATGAATCTGGTGATAAAGCTGGGATTAATGAGTATTATATGAATGGTGAAGATTGTACAGCTGAGGATTATCAAGAGGTTTATGATGGATTTGACAGTCAAATTGATTTTGTTCCAAATTCAGAAATAAATCGTATTGATTGGGGGGTAAACATTTCAGAAAATGGAGAAGCAGAGCATAAAAAATCAATTGTGGTATTATCTACTGAAAAATCTCTGACAATTAAAACTGGTAAGAGTATGTGGCTTGGATTTGGTATATTGGATGAAGATACAGGCGTATTGGATGATAAATGGAAGAAAATGTCTTTGGCAGTTAGTAATCCAGAAATTATTGAACTATCTGAATATAAAGAAACAGAATATGGTTATTCTCTTGAAGTTATAGGAAAAAAACAAGGGGCAACCAATATTACAATTACAGATACAGATAGTGGTATTAATAAAATTATCACAGTTTTTGTCAAAGATGAATATGCTAAAACATATTCGTATTCGATAAATAATATTGCATCGTTTTATCCGAAAAATGAATTTGAAAAAAATATACAAACAAATATCTATGACTTAAATGGTTTGTATGTTAATAATTACAAATGTACAAAATCAAAGGGTTCTTATAATGTTAGTTTTGATATTTATAATTCAAAATATTATTATGGTGCAGTTGACATTTATGATGAGAATGGTATGTGGATAGGGTATGAGGAAATTGATAAGTATAGTGATATTTCGAGCTTTTATGATACGCTGAATCAGGCACATTTCGTGATTACAGATACTGTAAATGGAAAAATGCTTACATATGAACAGGCATCATTTGCTAAGCATAAACACATAGATATAAATGTTCCGGAGGGAGGTTATTATACAATATCTAATAATGTGTCAGAGTCGCAGGGAACATTTTTATCTAATTCATTTGATATATTATTTGAAGGGGTTTCTAATGCATTTGATCTTTTTAAGTCAGGTAGTGTTAAAGAATCAGCACTTACAAAATTTATGAAAGAGGCTAAAAAATCTTTTGCAGATCGATTGATAGAGGCTCGTAATGAAGGATTGAAAAATAATGTAAAGAAAAAAGCACAGGAAATTATGCTTGATAGCATGAAGGCTAAAATAAAGGATATAATAAAGGAAGGTTCAAAAGGTTCTTTAAAAGATAAATTGAAATTGACAAACAATATATGTTCAGATATGGTAAATTTGTTAGAAGATATGTTGTCGCATGGTTTATTTAATATTGAATGGAAACAGTTATTTGAAGATGCAACAGGTGTTAGTGAGTCAGTTATTACTAAATTTTCCGGGCCGGCTGGAATTGCTCTTGAGGGATGTTTTGCTATGAATGATTATACAAGTAAAATATTAATGGTTAAGCAGATGGCAGAATCATTGGACAATACATATGTCACAGTTTTTTCATCAGTAGATGATGATTATGTTAATCCATATGGAATTATCGTGGACGACACTGAGAATATAGATAAAGAATCTGTTTTGCAGGTATTTAGAGTATCTGATAGTGATACGATTAAAGAGGTTCTAGATAGTGATAATCCATTTGAAATCTATGAATTGTATAATATATGTTTTGTGAAAGATGATAATTTAGTTCAGCCAAATGGAAAAGTAAAGGTACAGATTCCAATTCCAAATGGAATGAAAGGAAATACATGTAAAGTTTACAGGCAAGAAGAAAATGCTGACTGGGAAATTCTTGATGCAAAAGTGCAGGGTAACTATTTAGTATTTGAAACGAATCATTTCAGCATGTATGCATTGGTAGGCGAAAGCGACAATCTGGTTATAACATCTTTCCCTAAAAAATTAAATTATACAGAAGGGGATAGACTAGACACAAATGGATTGATGTTAAATATGAATGGGCAATTGATAACGGAGGGATATATTTGTGAACCAACAGTTTTGTCAGGAAGCGGAAAACAGGTTGTAAAGATTACATATGGACATTCTAGTGTTGACTTTGAAGTTAATGTTAAGAAAAAAATATCAGCAATATCCGTTGGAACAAAAGAAATAATAGACAATATGAAGTATAAGGTAACTAAGATTAATAATAATGGTACTGGAGAGGTTAGCTTGATAGGGACTAATAACAAGAAGACCAATAAAGAATTTACTTCTTTAAAAATTGCAGATATTGTAAAAATTAAAGGAAAAAAATTTAAAGTTGTATCAATAGGAAATAATGCATTTCGCGATTATCGTAAACTTAAAGCTGTGACAATAGGAAATAATATAAAAAAAATAGGAAAGAACGCCTTTTATGGATGTGAAAATTTGAAAAAGATAATTATCAAATCTAAACAATTAAAAATAAATAAAGTTCAAAAAAATGCATTTAAGTTTATTTATCCTAAAGCTGATGTAAAAGTGCCAAAAACAAAAATTAATCTTTATAAAAAAATTATAAGAGCAAGAGGTGGTGGAAATAAAATAAAAATACATAAATAATATATTATAACACCACTTTACAACTTTTTTCATAAAAAAATATCGTACAGGACTTTCTGATGTATAATGAGTTTACCTAAAACATTACAAAGGAAGTGACCCTGTACGACAAAAATATTATACAACGAAAACACACTAATTGGTAGACTTAATCAATATTTTTTTATTTATTTTGAAACTTTTTCTGCACCTACCGCAGATACACTGTTTTTATTGATACTTTCAATACTGACTTTCGAATCACTTCATTCAATAAGATTCCTGTATCAACATTTTTTATCTGGAATAACCAGGAAATCTTTAAATGCTTTTTATCCCGCCTGTTCTTATGCTAAGGCTGACTATTCCAGGTTTATGAATGTGACAGTACGGATTGCTTTACACCTGATTCCGAATATGTTGAAAACACAGCCAGTATTCCTCTGTATAGATGATACTATGGTTGCAAAATTTGGAACTGAATTTGAAAATGTGTCAAAGCTTTTTGACCATGCTGCCCACAATGGCTCCAATTACTTAAATGGGCACTGTTTTGTAAGCCTGATGCTTTGCGTACCAGTATGGAAACATAACAAGATTTCTTATCTTGCTGTGCCTTTAGGTTATCGGATGTGGCAGAAAAAAGAATCAAAACTGCAGCTTGCTGCATCTATGGCTCGTCAGGTTATGCCTGAATTTTCACAAAAGAAAAATGTCATCATCCTTTGTGACAGCTGGTATATGAAAAAGAATCTTGTTTCAATGGTTGACGAATACCCTAATCTCGACTTGATTGGTAATGCAAGGTTAGATTCTGTTATTTATGATCTGGCACCGGCACCTACAGGAAGAAAGGGAAGACCTGCAAAACATGGAAAAAGACTCTCCATAGATGAAGATTTTGCACTGTCAGATGAAAAGATTGGTGATTATTATACAGGTGTACGCCATGTACTTACAAATCTTTTCGGTAAAAGAGGAGTCCTTGCATATGTCTCCTCAACCACAAAAGAGAGTGGTAAAAAACGCTTGTTTTTCAGTACAATTTTTCCAGAACAGCTGGGAATTTTCTGTGCATGGCATGAAAAAGCTCCATTAAATCAGACTGGCAGCGATTGGATGCAGTATATCCCATTATTTTTATATTCATTCCGATGGAATATTGAAGTCAGTTATTATGAACAGAAAACCTTCTGGTCTTTATGCAGTTATATGATAAGAAGCTGCAAAGGAATTGAGATGATGATAAATGTGATCAATATCAGTTATTGTGCGATGAAATTGCTACCTTATGTTGACAAAGAATTTGCTGACTATAAAGATAAAAGTGTGCAGGAATTTCGTTTTGTCATAAGTGAAGGTATCCGTGAGCAGATATTTTTTGCCAGTTTCGTACAAAATATCGAAACCCGAATAAAATCAACATCCGTGATAGATGCTATAAAACAAGCATTTAGGAAACATGGGTATCATTTATAAAGTTGTAAAGTGGTGTTAATTGTTTCTTTTCAAATAAATATTCTGGCAGAAGGGGTTTGTTTGAAGGACTTGAAATCTGGGAAGATGAGAAGTATCGTGAAATTCAGGGAACATATCCGGTGATTTTTTTGAGTTTTGCGTCTGCAAAGGAAACAAATATAGGGGATGCAAAATATAGGATATGTGCATTGATATCCGAAATATATGAGGACAATCGTTATTTGCTTAAGGGAGATTTATTAAGTGATAATGAAAAGGAACAATTTTTGAGTGTTAAAGCTGGGATGAATCCTATAGGAGCCTCGGATGCGATAAAGCTTTTGTGTGGATATATGCAAAGATATTATGGGAAAAAGTTCTTATATTGTTAGATGAATATGACACACCACTTCAGGAAGCTTACATCGAAGAATATTGGAATGAGATGACAGGATTTATGAGGTCTTTTTTTAATTCAACATTTAAGACGAATCCGTATTTAGAACGTGCAATAATGACCGGGATAACAAGGGTAACATATTCGACGTATATGAAGTTTGCAGAGCAAACTTCTAATGGCTCGGCTTTAGCCGAGGCTATGTTTTCAGATTTAAATAACCTTAGAATAGTTTCTACAACAAGTAACATTTACCAAGATTGTTTTGGATTTACAGAAAAAGAAGTATTTAATGCATTAGATGAAGCAGGACTTTCGGACAAAAAAGAAGAAGTAAAAAGGTGGTACGATGGTTTCACATTTGGTACGCATAAAGACATATATAATCCATGGTCGATAACGAACTTTATAAAGGAAAGAAAATTAAAAACATATTGGGTAGATACAAGTTCAAATGGACTGGCTGACAAACTAATACGAAGCGGCTCACCAGAAATTAAAAAATCAATGGAAAAACTTTTGAATGGAGAAAGTATAATAGTAGAGATAGATGAGCAAATAGTATTTAATCAGTTAGATAATAATGAAAATGCAATATGGAGCCTGCTTCTTGCCTGTGGATATCTAAAAGTAGAGAATTCAGAAACATGCGACATAAATGGAAAGTATGAATTAAAATTTACAAATTTAGAAGTCAATGTAATGTTTCAGAAGTTAATAAAAGATTGGTTTAGAGCTACAGGAGCAACATCAAATGAATTTGTAAATGCATTGCTAACAGGTGACATAAAGGCAATGAACCATTATATGAATAAAATAGCGTTGGCGACATTCAGTTATTTTGATGTGGGCAATAAGCCATCGGAATATATAGAACCAGAAAGATTTTATCATGGATTTGTATTGGGACTTATGGTTGGAGAAAGAGAAAAGTATATTATAAAGTCAAATAGGGAAAGTGGATTTGGAAGATATGATATAATAATGGTGCCCAAAGAGGTTAAAGACAAGGAACTTCCGGCGATAGTTATAGAGTTTAAAGTTTATGATGGAGAGGACGAGGATAATCTAAAAGAGACAGTGATAGCAGCGCATAAACAAACGGAAGAAAAGAAATATGATGATGAAATTTTGCAGTTTGGAATAGAAAAAGAACGAATAAAACATTATGGTTTTGCTTTTAAGGGAAAGAAGGTATTGATTGGCTAATATTTTTTGAAGAATGTGAAGCAATATTGAAATTAAGTAAAAATCAGGAGGTGTGTGTATGGCAAAGGTTATAAGTATAGGAAATCAGAGTTTTGAATCAATGCGTGAAAGAGATAATTTTTATGTTGACAAAACCTCTTTTATAAAAGAATGGTGGGAAAATGAAGATATAGTAACACTCATAACACGCCCACGCCGCTTTGGAAAGACATTGAATATGAACATGCTTGAATGTTTTTTCTCAAACCAATATAAAGACAGAGGAGATTTGTTTGAGGGACTGGATATATGGAAAGAAGAAAAATACCGTAAATTGCAGGGAACGTATCCGGTGATATTTTTAAGTTTTGCAGGAATTAAGGGAAATACATTTGAAATGTCAAAAAAACAGATAGGTGATAAAATTGTAGAATTATATGAAAGTAACAGATTTTTGCTTAGGTCAGAATGTATAAGTGATACAGAAAAAAAAAGATATATATCTTTTTTAGAAAGACCAATGGATGAAGATGTATCTTATAAATTAAATGAAATGTCAAATTATCTCAGCCGTTATTATGGCAAAAAAGTCATAATCCTTCTTGATGAATACGATACTCCGATGCAGGAAGCATATGTAAGCGGATATTGGAAAGAACTTGTAGCTTTTACAAGAAGTTTGTTCAATGCGACATTTAAAACAAACCCATATCTTGAAAGAGCGATAATGACAGGTATTACCAGGGTATCAAAAGAGAGCGTTTTTAGTGACCTTAATAATCTTGTAGTAGTTACAACAACATCAAATCAATATGAGACAGCATTTGGTTTTACGGAAGAAGAAGTGTTTAATGCGCTTGATGAACAGGGACTTTCTGAAAAAAAGCAGGAGGTTAAATCATGGTATGATGGATTTACATTCGGTGACAGCAGGGATATATATAATCCATGGTCAATAATAAACTATCTTAAATATAAGAAATTTACAACATACTGGGCAGATTCAAGTTCAAATGGACTTATAAATAATCTTATCCAAAAGGGAAGTCCGTATATAAAAACCATGCTGGAGACTCTTATCAGAGGAGAGAAAATAAATGTTATAATAGATGAGCAGATAGTATTTTCAGAACTTGATTATTCGGAGGATGCAGTTTGGAGTCTTATGCTTGCAAGTGGTTATCTGAAAGTAATATCATCGGAGGAGTTGAATCTGATAAGAGAAAGTGACAATGAATATGAGCTTGCCATTACAAACCGTGAGATATTATTTATGTTTAGAAAAATGATACTCAGATGGTTTACACCGGCAAAGCGGGAAACAAATGAATTTATAAAAGCTCTTATAAATGGTGATGTTGAAAGCATGAATGCATACATGAACAAAGTGACATTGAAGACAATAAGCTATTTTGACAGCGGAAATAGTCCGTCTGACGAAGAACCGGAGAGATTTTTTCATGGTTTAGTTCTTTGTCTTATGGTGGATCAGACAAAAAACTATATCATAACATCAAACAGGGAAAGTGGTTATGGACGTTATGACATAATGTTAGAGCCGATAGATAAATCAAATGAAAATCTGCCATGTATAGTAATCGAATTTAAGGTAATAAATCCTAAAAAAGAAAAAACACTTGAGGAGACGGTAGAAGCAGCACTAAATCAGATAGAAGATAAAGGATATGATGCAGAACTTGTAAAAAGAGGCGTAAAAAAAGAAAACATTCATCATTATGGTTTTGCATTTAAGGGAAAGAATGTGTTGATTGGATAAGTTTGCTTTACATTATTCAAATTAAATGTATGAATATAAAAAAAATGGGTACTCTACTTTTAAGATAACTAATAAATAAATTGTTGCTGTTCACACTTTGTGTGCGGCAGGCAGCAAATAAATTTCTTAAAATATGTGGAGGAACTATTTTGGAAAAGCAGATAGGAAAGCAGAGTGTAAGGTTTGAAAATCCTCCTTATATTATGTCATCGGCAGCGATTGTCGGGCAGAAAGAGGGAGAGGGACCTTACGGGAAATTCTTTGATGAAATATTAAATGATGATAAGGCAGGCTGTGAGTGCTGGGAGGAAGCGGAAGGAAAACTTCAGGAAATGGCGGCAAATAAAGCGTTATCTAAATCAGGTCTTGAAAAAAAGGATATACGTTATATTGTTGCGGGAGACCTTTTGGGACAGCTGATGGCATCGTCTTTTGGTCTTATGAAACTTGAGATACCGATGTTTGGAATTTACGGTGCATGCTCTACAATGGGTGAATCAATTTCAATTGCATCAATGCTTGTTGACGGAGGATATGCTGACAATATTCTTGCGATTACATCGAGTCATTTTGCAAGTGCCGAAAAGCAGTTCAGATTTCCTTTAGGGTACGGAAGTCAGCGAAAGATGGCATCTACATGGACTGTTACGGGAAGTGGTGCTGTTATAATTTCATCAGAAAAGATGGCACAAAAAGCAAATATGTCTGATAAAAACAAAGTTCATATTACCGGTATTACAACCGGAAAAATAGTGGATTTTGGTGTGAAGGACAGCATGAACATGGGGGCATGCATGGCACCGGCAGCAGGAAATGTGATAGTACAGAATCTTATAGATAATGGGAGAAAGCCGGAGTGGTACGATAAGATAATTACCGGAGACCTTGGACTTGTAGGGAAGGATATACTGCTGGATATAACGAGAAGTAAAGGGTATGATATAGCCGATAGATATATGGATTGCGGTATAGAGATATATTCAAGAGAGCAGGAAATACAGGCAGGCGGAAGCGGATGCGGATGCAGTGCGTCAATGCTTGCGGGATATATTGTAAAAATGCTTGAAAAGGGAACATGGCAGCGGGTTCTTTTTGTTCCGACAGGTGCATTGTTGTCGCCTGTCAGTTTCAATGAGGGCGACAGTGTACCGGGGATTGCTCATGCAGTTGTGTTTGAGTGCTCGGGTGAAAGTCAGTAATAAGTGTTCTGGAGGTCAAAATAAGATGAATTATGTATTAGCATTTGTTGTCGGTGGTCTTATATGTGTTGCTGTTCAGCTTCTTATGGATAATACAAAACTTCTTCCGGGAAGAATTATGGTAATACTCGTATGTCTTGGAGCAGTGCTTGGAGCAGTTGGAATTTATGAACCGTTTACAAAATGGGCAGGGGCAGGAGCGACAGTTCCGCTGCTTGGATTTGGCAACACTCTTTGGAAAGGTATGAAAGAAGCGATAGATAAAGAAGGATTTATCGGATTGTTTAAGGGTGGTTTTACAGCCTGTTCAGTCGGAGTGTCGGCGGCACTCATATTTGGGTATATAGCTTCACTTATATTTAAGCCGAAAATGAAATGATTATATAGCGAATGGGATTTTTATAAAAAACTCACAATAATTTTTATATTATTTATAAAGTTATTGTGAGTTTTATAGCTTTTTATACTGAATAATAGTATAATATATCAGTAGAGACAAATTATTATTAAAATGTAAAAGGGGAATAAAATGTATTCAAAAGGACACGGCGGAAATATTTACAATGAGGCAGTCAAGTATGACTTTTCAGTAAATACAAATCCATTGGGGATGCCGGAAGATGTAAAAGAAAAGTTAAAAGAAAATTTGGGGAATATATGTCAGGTTTATCCTGAAGAAACATGTTATGAGCTTAGAAAATCTATTTCATTAAAGGAAAATATTAGTGAGCATCAGATAATGTGCGGAAATGGGGCGTCTGAGCTTATCTATGGACTGGTACGTGCCATAAGACCCAGAAAAGCACTTGTCGTTGTACCCAGTTTTTCAGAGTATATAAGGGCACTCAGAGCAAATGATTCTGAGATTGTATATTATCAGCTTGCGCCCGAAAGGGATTTTATTGTGGCAGAGGATATAATGTCTTATCTCACGCCGGAACTTGACATGGTATTTTTGTGCAATCCAAACAATCCGACAGGAAAGCTTATTGAGCCTGATTTAATGCTTGATATTATTACATATTGCAGGATGAACAGGATATATGTGGTTATAGACGAATGCTTTATGGATTTTGTAAAAGACTATGAAAAGCATACCAGAAAAGGGCTTATACCATACAATCCATATGTTGTAATATTAAATGCACTTACAAAAATATTTGCATTTCCGGGAATAAGAATCGGATATGCCATGACAAGTGATGTAGATCTTATACACGCCGTGAATGTACAGCTTCCGTCGTGGAATGTATCTGCGGTAGCACAGCTTGCCGGAAAAGAGGTAGTTCATCATGAAGGTTATGTTGAGGAGTCAAGAAAGTATGTATTCAGGGAGAGAGAATACATGTATGAGGAGATGAAAAAGATGGGGTTCAAAGTATATGAGCCCTCGGCAAATTTTATCTTTTTCCAGTCAGATATTCCGTTATATAAAGAACTTCTTGACAGACATATTCTTATCAGAAACTGTGACAATTTTGATGGCATAATGCATGGGTATTGTCGTGTTGCCATAAAGAAACATGATGAAAATGAGATATTACTTAAAGAAATGAAAGATATTATTCAAAATGACAGTGAAACGCTAAAATATCCGGCTGTTATTTCTTGATTTTATGCGAGTTTTTTGTATATGTTTATTAGCATTTTTTCGTTGATTATATTATGATTAAGTGTATCTTTTCTGTATATCTGAAAATTTCGTAATAACGAACAGGAGCATGTCATACAAATTTATGGCATGCTCCTGAATTATTGGTTAATTATTCGATTTTAGGTTTGTTTTTTAAACCGATGAATAATTAACAGAGATTTTTGACATCCGGAGATAACTTTTTATATTAGTTAGTCTCATCTGATGTGCTGTTTCCTGACATAGCCTGTTCCTGCTTTTTAATCATCTGGCGGACCATTTCACCACCTACAGAACCTGCCTGTGCGGATGTTAAGTTACCGTTATAACCGTTTTTTAATGGAACACCAAGTTCGTTGGCAACCTCCATCTTAAATTTGTCCATGCTTTCTTTTGCCTGTGGAACTTCCATTCTTGAACTCTGATTACTATTTGACATATCTTTTTCCTCCTTTTATAGATGTCCGAGAGATTTGATTTCCTGTAAATAAAATATTCATTGTAAAAATGAATTTTAATTTTTATATACAGCAATTGATATCTTTCGGGTGTCAGATAAGATTTATTTCTTATCTTGATAGTAGTATGTCCTGCAAAAATAAAAATATGTTGGTAGATTTTGGTCAAAAGGTTGTTTTTTTCTCAAAATGTGTTAATATATATGTATCTAACTATTTTTGTATATAAATACAAAATAAAAAAAATGGAGGAACGATTACGATGAAACATATTCAGACAATCAATAAGGCAAACTTAAGTGCAACAGCAAAAAAAGGCGGATGTGGTAAATGTCAGGCATCTTGTCAGTCAGCTTGTAAGACTTCATGTACAGTAGGAAATCAGAAATGTGCAAATGAGGACAACAAATAATTTGTCTTATAATTAAAAACAGATAATGATGGCTGTTACGGAGTTTCGTAGCAGCCATTCACTTGTCTGAAATTTAGAGATTATTGGTAAAATGCTATTTGTTTCAGAGCAAAAGCAAATAGTTTTCTGGCAGATGTAGATTGAGATGTACATTGCCTTTTCGCAACAGATTGCTCGGAAATGAGGACTATAATGATTCATAAGTTTAAAGCGAAAGATGTAAATATTTTATTGGATATAAATAGTGGCGGAGTACATGTGATCGATGATATTACGTATGATATGCTTGATTATGTGAAGCCGCCGTTTGATGCAGAATGTCCTAAAGAGGTTAAGGACAAACTTTTAGAAAAATATTCTGCAGAAGACATAGATGAAACATATAAAGAGATTGTAGAACTTTACAATGAAAAACTTCTTTTTTCAGATGATGTTTATGGTGATTTTGCAGATACAAAGGTTGAGTCACCTATAAAGGCAATGTGTCTCCATATAGCACATGATTGTAATCTTCGTTGTAAATACTGTTTTGCATCGACAGGAGATTTCGGAACGGGAAGAAAGCTTATGCCGCTTAGTGTAGGAAAGCAGGCCATAGATTTCCTTTTGGAAAAATCAGTAGGAAGAGAAAATCTTGAACTTGATTTCTTTGGCGGAGAACCTCTCATGAACTGGGACGTTGTAAAAGAAATCGTAGAATATGCAAGAAGCAAGGAAGAGGAATACGGCAAAAAGTTCCGTTTTACAATCACCACAAACGGTATGCTTCTTGATGATGAGAAGATTGATTTCATAAATAAAGAAATGTCAAATGTCGTTCTTTCAATTGACGGAAGAAAAGAAGTGAATGACAGAATGAGAGTAAAAGTTGACGGAACAGGATGTTATGACCGCATAGTAAAGAATTACAAAAAACTTGTTGAGAAGCGTGGAGACAAGGAATATTATGTGCGTGGAACATATACAAACTATAATCTTGACTTTGCGGAAGATGTAATTCACCTTTATGAGCAGGGATTTGATCAGGTTTCAGTTGAGCCTGTTATGGAAGATGAGAGTGTCGAATATGCTATTACAGAAAAAGATCTCGATAAGATTTATGCTGAGTATGACAAACTTGTTGACAAGATTTCAGATATTAAGAAAAATGGCGGATTTATAAACTTCTTCCACTTTATGATAGATCTTGACCAGGGACCTTGTGTAATAAAGAGACTTCGTGGATGCGGCAGCGGAAATGAATATGTAGCAATCACACCTGATGGAGACATTTATCCATGTCATCAGTTTGTAGGACACGAAGAATACAAGATGGGAAATCTTGAAGAAGGCACATTTAATGAGGATATAAAGAAAGAATTTGCGGGATGTCATGTATATTCCAAACCTACATGCCGTGACTGCTGGGCGAAGTTTTATTGCAGCGGCGGATGTAATGCCAACAATTATATCTACAATGGAGACATTCACAATGCATATGAACTTTCATGCAAGATAATGAAAAAACGCCTTGAATGTGCGATATTAATGAAAGTCTGTGAACAGCTTGAAAAATAGGAATTTTCAGAACTGAAAATTCCGTATGAAGAAAGTAGAACATGCAGATTTTGGCAATTTAGTATGCGAAGCATTGCCAAAATCCATTAATAATTACGCAGAGCGGAATTATTAATAGTCTGTGAACAATTGGGAAAATAGGAATTGACCGAGCTGGAAGCGAGGGATGCTTCTTGACTGAAAGTCAAGAAGATAAAAACTGATTTTTAACTTTACAAGAAAAAAAGATTGTGTTATAGTATCAATTGAAATGCAGTGACAAGGAATAGTAACTGTCGAACGGAATGCAGAAAGCTGTTGGTTGATGTGAAACAGTAGAAGTGAAGCAGGGAACTCACCTTTGAGCAGCCGGTTGAACCGATGAAAGAAAAGAGCAGAACATGCTTTAGTTTTTTATCAAAGTAGATTAGGACGGAGACCTACCGTTACGAGGGAAGGGTATTGATTTTTTGATGTACCTGGTGAGAGCATGATTTTTCATGAATAAGAGTGGTACCGCGTGAGTATAATTATTGATATATTCTCGTCTCTATATAGATATGTAGAGGCGAGTTTTTTTATTTTATGGAAATATTAAACAAAAATAACTTCGGCACGCAAAATCAATCAAAATTTTAAGTTTAAAATAGAGAAAGTGAGGAAACAAAATGAAGGGATTTGAAAAGTATCAGAAAAGTTATTTTATGCCACCTGTTGAGTGTTACGACTGGGTGAAAAAGGATTCTATTGAAAAGGCACCAATATGGTGCAGCGTTGATCTTCGTGATGGAAATCAGGCACTTATTGAGCCGATGAGTCTTGAGCAGAAAGTTGAATTTTTTAAGATGCTTGTAAAAATCGGATTTAAGGAAATTGAAGTAGGTTTTCCGGCTGCATCTGAGACAGAGTATAAGTTTCTTAGAACACTTATTGACAGAAAACTTATTCCTGATGATGTTACGGTTCAGGTTCTTACTCAGGCAAGAGAACATATTATAAAGAAAACATTTGAAGCCATTGACGGTGCTCCTAACGCAATTGTTCATGTATACAATTCTACATCTGTCGCACAGAGAGAGCAGGTGTTTAAAAAATCAAAAGAGCAGATTAAGCAGATAGCCGTTGACGGAGCAAAACTTCTTAAAGAACTTGCAAAGGATGTAAAAGGAAATATTCGATTTGAATACAGTCCTGAAAGTTTCCATGGAACAGAAATGGATTATGCGGTTGAAGTTTGTAATGCTGTTTTGGATGTATGGCAGCCAAAAGCTGATGCAAAGGCTATAATAAATATACCTACTACAGTAGAAAACGCAATGCCGCATGTATTTGCAAGCCAGGCAGAATATGTAAGCAAAAATCTTAAATACAGAGAAAATGTTGTATTGTCACTTCATCCTCACAATGACCGTGGAACAGGTGTTGCGACTGCTGAGCTTGGTGTACTTGCAGGTGCAGATCGTATTGAAGGTACACTTTTTGGAAATGGTGAGAGAACAGGAAATATGGATATTGTGACAATGGCAATGAATCTTCATTCTCATGGAGTTGATTCAAAACTTGATTTCAGCAATATGCAGGAAATAAAAGATACATATGAGAGACTTACACAGATGGAAGTTTCAATGCGTCAGCCATATGCCGGAGAACTTGTATTTACAGCATTTTCAGGCTCACATCAGGATGCTATATCAAAAGGAATGGCTTGCCGTGAGGAAGGAAAAGAGGAATACTGGACAGTTCCTTATCTTCCAATTGACCCTAAGGATGTAGGAAGAACTTACGATTCAGATGTAATTCGTATAAACAGCCAGTCAGGAAAAGGTGGAGTTGCATATGTTCTTAAACAGAACTTCGGACTTATGATTCCTGATAAGATGCGTGAGGAAGTAGGATATCTTATGAAGGGCGTGTCAGACCATGCTCATGCAGAGCTTAGTCCTAATGATATGCTTGAGATATTCCGCAAGAATTATAAAAATATCGATAAGAAATTTGATATTCCTGAGTGTCATTTCGTACAGGTTGCAGATGGAATAAAGGCAGAAGTTACAATTGAAGAAAATGGTCAGAAACAGGTTGTAGAAGCACTTGGTAATGGTCGTTTGAATGCTGTAAGTAAGGCAATTCGCAAGCATTACGACATTGTTTATCATCTTGCAGAATATGAAGAGCATTCGCTTTCAAAAAATTCAAATGCACAGGCAATGTCTTATGTGGGAATAACTGATGAAAATGATAATCTTACATGGGGTGTCGGAACAGATGAAGATATTATCAAGGCATCAATACATGCACTTGTTAATGCGGTAAATAAAAAGTTCTTTCAGAAGTA
>ENA-OROU01001969-OROU01001969.1-human-gut-metagenome-genome-assembly--contig:-NODE-1969-length-15882-cov-2.201807_pt1 | contig 15882 bp, 9 predicted proteins | sample MGYA00242131_ERZ509054 | MGnify/ENA primary metagenome ERZ509054 (study PRJEB26280, sample SAMEA2338749) | human gut metagenome | biome: human gut; feature: human-associated habitat; material: faeces... | reverse complement strand
CCTACTGCGGCTAAAGGTGCGTATATAAAGAGTATTTATCTTTCTAGTACAATGAGTGCGGGTATTAAAATTGACCCCAAATCAGTTGAAGAAAACTAAAAAACAATTGAACAATGAGAAAGGAAGATAAAGGAACTGTTATAGGTCAATTAACTGAAACATTAAAGGAATATCCTAATTTCTATTTGACGGATATCGAGGCGTTGGACGCTGAGAAAACCAGCAAATTGAGAAGAGAGTGTTTCAAGCGTGAGGTTAAGTTAGTCGTTGTAAAGAATAACTTGCTTAAGAAAGCGTTGGAGAACATTGAGGGTGACTTCTCTGATCTTAACGTAGCTTTGAAAGGCAATACGGCTGTGATGTTCTCACAAGTCGCTAATGCTCCCGCTCGCCTGATTAAGGATTTTACTAAGGACGCTAAAAAAGGTGCAGTCGTTAAACCGGCTTTGAAGGCTGCTTACGTACAAGAAAGCTTCTATGTAGGTGCTGAGAATCTTGAGGCATTAGTAAATATCAAGAGCAAAAACGAACTTATTGCCGATGTTATCGCATTGTTGGAATCTCCGGCGAAGAACGTTATCTCTGCTCTTCAGTCATCAGGACAAACTATCCATGGTCTGTTGAAGACTTTGGAAGAAAGATAATTTTTCATTAAAACATTACACAGATAAATAATCATTTAAATCATACAAAAATGGCAGATTTGAAAGCTTTTGCAGAACAATTAGTAAACTTGACCGTTAAAGAAGTTAGCGAATTAGCTACTATCCTTAAAGAAGAGTACGGTATCGAACCTGCTGCTGCAGCTGTTGCTGTTGCTGGTCCTGCTGCTGGTGGTGCTGCTGCCGCTGCAGAAGAGAAGACTTCTTTCGATGTTGTATTGAAAGCAGCAGGTGCTAATAAATTAGCTATCGTTAAGTTAGTTAAAGAATTAACAGGTCTTGGCTTGAAAGAGGCTAAGGATATGGTAGATAGCGCTCCTAGTGCAATCAAGGAAGGTATCGCTAAAGCTGATGCTGAGGCATTGAAGAAACAGTTGGAAGAGGCTGGAGCTGAAGTTGAGCTTAAATAGTATTTATAACCTGGTTTCCAGGTGATTTGGTTAAGAGTCTCCGACTACGAAGACTCTTAACCTTTTTGTGTCTATAATTTCAATAAGTTCAATAAATTCCTTACTAGATGTCTTCAACAGCTGAAAACCAAAGAGTTAATTTTGCTTCGATAAAGAATCAGTTCCCGTATCCGGACTTTCTCGAAGTTCAATTGAAGTCGTTCCAAGACTTTCTTCAACTTGACACTCCTCCTGAAAAGAGAAAGAAGGAGGGATTGTATAAGGTATTTGCCGAGAATTTCCCGATTGCGGATACCCGTAACAATTTTGTGTTGGAGTTCTTAGATTACTATATAGATCCGCCTCGTTACTGTATCGATGAGTGTATCGCTCGCGGGTTAACCTATAGCGTGCCTTTAAAAGCGAAGTTAAAACTGTACTGTACGGACCCGGATCATGAGGACTTCGATACGGTGATCCAAGATGTATACTTGGGTCCGATCCCGTATATGACGGACAGAGGTACTTTCGTGATCAACGGCGCCGAGCGTGTTGTCGTGTCTCAGCTGCACCGTTCTCCGGGCGTATTCTTCGGACAAAGCACGCACGCAAACGGAACGAAGTTGTACTCCGCACGTATTATCCCGTTCAAGGGGTCATGGATCGAGTTCGCTACGGACATCAACAATGTGATGTACGCTTACATCGACCGTAAAAAGAAATTGCCTGTAACTACTCTTTTGAGAGCTATTGGTTTTGAAAGCGATAGAGATATTCTTGAAATCTTCAACCTTGCGGAAGAGGTGAAGGTAACGAAAGCAAACCTGAAGAAGTTTATCGGACGTAAGCTGGCCGCTCGTGTTTTGAAGACTTGGGTGGAGGATTTCGTAGATGAGGATACCGGTGAGGTGGTTTCTATTGAACGTAACGATGTTATCATCGACCGTGAGTCTGTACTGGATAGCGACAATATCGAGGCTATCTTGGATTCAGGCACGCAAAATATCTTGTTGCATCGTGAGGACCAGAATCTGTCTGACTATGCTATCATATATAATACGCTCCAGAAAGACCCGAGTAACTCCGAGAAGGAAGCTGTGTTGTATATCTACAGACAGTTGAGAAATGCGGAACCGGCTGATGAGGCTAGCGCACGCGAGGTTATCACGAACCTGTTCTTCTCAGAGAAACGTTATGATCTGGGTGAGGTGGGACGTTACAGGATCAACAAGAAGTTAGGCCTTACTACAAGCGCTGATGTTAAGGTTTTGACTAAAGAAGATATTATCGAGATCATCAAGTACCTGATCGAGTTGATCAACTCGAAGGCTATCGTGGATGATATCGACCACTTAAGCAACCGTCGTGTACGTACGGTTGGCGAGCAATTGTATAACCAGTTCGGTATTGGTTTGGCTCGTATGTCACGTACAGTTCGTGAACGTATGAACGTTCGCGATAATGAGGTGTTTACTCCGATTGATTTGATCAACGCGAAGACGATTTCTTCCGTGGTTAACTCTTTCTTCGGAACGAATGCCTTGTCTCAGTTCATGGACCAGACGAACCCGTTGGCGGAGATCACGCACAAGCGTCGTTTATCAGCCCTAGGTCCGGGAGGTTTGTCTAGAGAGCGTGCCGGATTCGAGGTTCGTGACGTTCACTATACGCACTATGGTCGTCTTTGTCCGATTGAGACCCCGGAAGGTCCGAACATTGGTTTGATCTCTTCTTTATGTGTATACGCTAAGATCAACGATCTAGGTTTCATCTCGACTCCGTACCGTAAGGTGGCAGATGGAAAGGTCGACTTCTCTGAGGAAGGCTTGCAATACTACACGGCGGAGGAAGAGGAAGAGTTGACAATCGCTCAAGGTAACGCTCCATTGGATGATAACGGTAAGTTTATCCGCGATAAGGTGAAGGCTCGTTTCGAGGCTGACTTCCCTGTTGTCCCTCCTTCTGAGATTGACTTGATGGACGTGGCTCCGCAGCAGATCGCTTCTATCGCAGCTTCATTGATCCCGTTCTTGGAACATGATGACGCTAACCGTGCGTTGATGGGATCTAACATGATGCGTCAGGCGGTTCCTTTGTTGCGTACGGACGCTCCGATCGTTGGTACCGGTATCGAGGCGCAGGTTGCTCGTGACTCTCGTACTCAGATTATGGCTGAGCGTGAGGGCGAGGTTGTGTTCGTTGATGCTACTTGTATCAAGATTAAATATGACCGCACGGAGGACGAGGAATTCGTTAGCTTCGAGGATGCGGTTAAGACATATAATATCCCGAAATGGCGTAAGACCAACCAAAGTACGACAGTCGATTTGAAACCGACCTGTCATCGCGGACAACGTGTGAAAGCCGGCGATATCCTTACCGAGGGTTACTCAACCCAGAAAGGCGAGCTTGCTTTGGGACGTAACGTGAAGGTGGCTTACATGCCTTGGAAGGGTTATAACTATGAGGATGCTATCGTGTTGAACGAGCGTATGGTTCGCGAGGACTTCTTTACGTCTGTTCACGTTGACGAGTATATCCTTGAGGTACGTGAGACAAAGCGTGGTATGGAGGAATTGACTTCCGATATCCCTAACGTCAGCGAAGAGGCTACCAAGGATTTGGATGAGAGAGGTATTGTTCGTGTTGGTGCTCGTATCGAGCCGGGTGATATCTTGATCGGTAAGATCACTCCGAAAGGTGAGTCTGATCCATCTCCGGAGGAAAAATTGCTGCGTGCTATCTTTGGTGATAAGGCGGGTGATGTGAAGGATGCTTCCTTGAAGGCTACTCCGTCTTTGCGCGGTGTGGTTATCGAGACCGCTTTGTTCTCGAAGGCTGTCAAGAAACGTAAATCCAGATTGACTGATAAGGCGATCTTGCCGAAGTTGGACGAGGAATACGAAGAAAAGATGGCTAGCTTGAAGACTTTGTTAGTTGATAAGTTGTTAGTGCTTACAAACGGCAAGGTTTCTCAAGGTGTTAAAGACTATATGAATACGGAGATTATCGCTAAGGGTGCTAAGTTTACCCGCAAATCTCTGGAAGAATTGGATTATAACTCCATCCAAGTAAGCAAGTGGACGGCAGACGCTCAGAAAAATGAGTTGATCAAGCAGGTTATCTTGAATTATTTGAAGAAGTACAAGGAGCTTGACGCTGAGTTGAGACGTAAGAAGTTCGACTTGACGATCGGTGATGAGCTGCCGACAGGTATCGTACAGATGGCTAAGGTTTATATCGCCAAGAAACGTAAGATTCAGGTAGGTGATAAGATGGCCGGTCGCCACGGTAACAAGGGTATCGTATCAAAGATCGTTCGTCAGGAGGATATGCCGTTCTTGGAAGACGGTACTCCGGTGGATATCTGCTTGAACCCGCTGGGTGTGCCTTCTCGTATGAACTTGGGACAGATTTTTGAGGCCGTGTTGGGTTGGGCCGGACGTGAGCTGGACGTTAAGTTCGCTACTCCGATCTTCGATGGCGCGACTTTGGATGATTTGAACGAATGGACAGACAAAGCTGGTATTCCTCGCTACGGTAAGTCTTACTTGTATGATGGTGGTACTGGTGAGCGTTTCGACCAACCTGCTACGGTGGGTGTGACTTACTTCTTGAAGTTGGGCCACATGGTTGACGATAAGATGCATGCCCGTTCCATCGGTCCGTACTCTTTGATTACGCAACAGCCGTTAGGTGGTAAGGCACAGTTCGGTGGTCAGCGTTTCGGAGAGATGGAGGTTTGGGCACTGGAAGCCTTCGGTGCCGCTCATGTTCTTCAGGAAATTCTTACGATTAAGTCTGATGACGTTGTAGGACGTTCGAAGGCTTATGAGGCGATCGTGAAGGGTGATCCGATGCCACAGCCGGGTATTCCTGAATCTCTGAATGTATTATTGCACGAGTTGAGAGGACTTGGTTTGAGTTTCACTCTGGATTAATTCAATAACAATAAAGAAGTAGGTGGGCTACGGCCCGTCTACTTTATCTATTGATAACTCTTTATAAATAAATAATATGGCCTTTAGAAAAGAAAACAAGATAAAGAGTAACTTTTCAAAAATAACCATCGGTCTGGCATCCCCTGAGGAGATCCTAGAGAACTCCAGCGGTGAGGTTTTGAAACCGGAAACAATTAACTATCGTACGTATAAGCCTGAGCGTGACGGTTTGTTCTGTGAGCGTATCTTTGGTCCGATCAAGGACTATGAGTGCCATTGCGGTAAGTACAAGCGTATCCGTTACAAAGGTATTGTCTGCGATCGTTGTGGAGTGGAAGTTACGGAAAAGAAAGTTCGTCGTGAACGTATGGGACACATCCATTTGGTGGTTCCTGTTGCCCATATTTGGTATTTCCGTTCTTTGCCTAATAAAATCGGTTACTTGCTAGGTCTTCCTACCAAGAAACTGGATTCCATCATCTATTACGAACGCTACGTCGTGATCCAGCCGGGTTGCGTAGACACGGTCGGTGAGTTAGACCTATTATCTGAGGAGGAATATCTGGATATTTTGGATAGCCTTCCAAGAGAAAATCAATTGCTAGAGGATACGGATCCGAATAAGTTCATCGCTAAGATCGGCGCTGAGGCTGTTTATGAGCTGTTGGCTCGCTTGGACTTGGATTCTCTTTCTTATGAGTTGCGTCACCGTGCGAACACGGACACATCTCAACAGAGAAAGAACGAGGCCTTGAAACGCCTTCAGGTGGTTGAGTCTTTTCGTGCGTCCAGAGGTCGTAACAAACCGGAATGGATGATCATGAAGGTGATCCCGGTGATCCCTCCCGAACTGCGTCCGTTGGTTCCGTTGGACGGTGGCCGTTTCGCTACTTCTGACTTGAATGATTTATATCGTCGTGTTATTATCCGTAATAACCGTTTGAAACGATTGATCGATATTAAGGCTCCGGAAGTGATCTTACGTAATGAGAAACGTATGCTTCAGGAGGCCGTGGACTCTTTGTTTGACAACTCTCGTAAATCGAGCGCTGTTAAGACAGACGCCAATCGTCCGTTGAAGTCCTTGTCCGACAGTTTGAAAGGTAAACAAGGTCGTTTCCGTCAGAACTTGTTGGGTAAGCGTGTTGACTACTCCGCTCGTTCGGTTATTGTCGTAGGTCCGGAATTAAAGATGCACGAGTGCGGTTTGCCGAAGAATATGGCTGCCGAGCTTTATAAGCCTTTCGTTATCCGTAAATTGATCGAACGCGGTATCGTGAAGACGGTGAAATCCGCCAAGAAGATCGTTGACCGTAAGGAACCGGTTGTTTGGGATATTTTGGAGTACGTAATGAAGGGCCACCCGGTATTGTTGAACCGTGCCCCGACATTGCACCGTTTGGGTATCCAAGCGTTCCAGCCGAAATTGATCGAGGGTAAGGCTATCCAGTTGCACCCGTTGGCATGTACGGCATTCAACGCCGACTTCGACGGTGACCAGATGGCTGTTCACTTGCCGTTAGGTAATGAGGCTGTTTTGGAAGCTCAAATGTTGATGTTGGCTTCACACAATATCTTGAACCCTGCGAATGGTGCTCCTATTACCGTACCTTCTCAGGATATGGTGCTTGGTTTGTATTATATTACCAAGTTGCGCAAGGGTACACAAGGCGAAGGTTTGACTTTCTATGGTCCGGAAGAGGCTACGATCGCTTACAATGAGAAGAAGTTGGATATCCATGCTCCGATCCATGTTTACGTGGAGGATTTGGATGCGAACGGTAACTTGGTGAAGACGATGGTTGAGACTTCTGTTGGACGTTTGATGGTCAACGAGTTCGTGCCGAAAGAGATTGGTTATGTAAACGAGGTGTTGGGTAAGAAGTCTCTTCGCGACATCATCGGTCGGGTAATCAAGGCTTGTGGCGTAGCTCGTACCGCTCAGTTCTTGGATGATATCAAGAACTTGGGTTACTATATGGCATTTAAGGGTGGTCTGTCTTTCAACTTGGCCGATGTGCTTATTCCTGCTGAAAAAGACGCGTTGGTTCAGAAGGGATATGAGGAGGTTGAGCAGATCATGGCTAACTATAATATGGGTTTCATTACCAACAACGAGCGTTATAACCAGATTATCGATACTTGGACACACGTTAATAGTAACTTGTCTAATATCTTGATTAAGCAATTGACGGCGGATAACGATGGATTCAACTCAATCTACATGATGATGGATTCCGGTGCCCGTGGTTCTAAGGAGCAGATTCGTCAGTTGTCCGGTATGCGTGGTTTGATGGCGAAACCGCAGAAGAGTGGTGCAGAAGGTGGTCAGATTATCGAGAACCCGATCCTTTCTAACTTTAAGGAAGGTTTGTCCGTGTTGGAGTACTTTATCTCTACTCACGGTGCTCGTAAAGGTTTGGCTGATACCGCTTTGAAGACTGCCGACGCCGGTTACTTGACTCGTCGTTTGGTTGACGTCTCTCACGACGTGATCGTAAACGAGGAAGACTGTGGTACATTGCGTGGCTTGGTTTGTACGGAATTGAAGAATAACGAAGAGGTGATCGCTTCCTTGTATGAGAGAATCTTAGGTCGTGTATCTGTTCACGATGTGATCCATCCGATTACGGGCGAGGTTATCGTTCGTTCCGGTGAGGAAATCCGTGAGGATGCCGCTAAGGCAATCCAAGACTCTCCGATCGAGAGCGTCGAGATTCGTTCCGTATTGACTTGTGAGTCTAAGAAGGGTGTCTGCGCTAAGTGCTATGGACGTAACTTGGCTACGAACCGCATGGTTCAGAAGGGTGAGGTTGTCGGTGTAATCGCCGCGCAGTCTATCGGTGAGCCGGGTACACAGTTGACGTTGCGTACATTCCACGTCGGTGGTATCGCATCCAACATCGCAACAGAGAATAGTATTACATCTAAATATGATGGTATTTTAGAGATCGATGAGCTTCGTGCTGTTGAGGCGGTAGACGAGGTGAGCGGAAAGAAACATTTGGTAGTAGTAAGCCGTTTGGCTGAAATGCGCATTGTTGATCCGAACACGAAGATCGTGTTGTTGACTCATAATATACCTTATGGTTCTAAGTTGTTCTTCAACAACGGTGACTCAATTAAGAAGGGTGACGTGATCATCGAGTGGGACCCGTTCAATGCCGTAATCGTATCAGAGGTTTCCGGTAAGATCGAGTTCGAGAGTTTGGTAGAGAACGTAACTTACAAGGTTGAGAGTGATGAGACTACCGGTTTGAAGGAGAAGATCATCATCGAGTCTAAGGATAAGACGAAGGCTCCGGCCGCTCATATCGTGGATGAGAATGGTAATTACTTGAAGAACTACTCTTTGCCGTTGGGCGCTCACGTCGTGAAAGACAATGGTGATGTAGTGAAAGCTGGTGAGGTTTTGGTTAAGATCCCTCGTGCCGTAGGTAAGGCCGGTGATATCACCGGTGGTCTTCCTCGTGTAACCGAGTTGTTCGAGGCTCGTAACCCGTCTAACCCTGCTGTCGTATCTGAGATCGACGGAGAGGTAGGATTCGGTAAGATCAAACGTGGTAACCGTGAGATCACTGTAACGTCTAAGTTGGGTGAGGTTAAGAAATATATGGTTCCTCTGTCTAAACAATTATTGGTTCAGGAAAACGACTATATCCGTGCGGGTATGCCGCTATCAGACGGTGCTACCACTCCTTCGGATATCTTGGCGATCAAAGGTCCGACGGCTGTGCAGGAATATATCGTGAATGAGGTTCAGGATGTATACCGTCTACAGGGTGTGAAGATCAACGATAAGCATATCGAGGTTATCGTTCGTCAGATGATGCGTAAGGTAGAGGTGGTTGATCCGGGAGATACTCGCTTCTTGGAGCAGCAGATTGTTGATAAGTTGGAGGTAATGGACGAGAACGATCGTATCTGGGGCAAGAAAGTTGTTACCGATCCGGGAGATTCTCAGACATTGCAGGCCGGACAGATCGTGACTGCGCGTAAGTTGAGAGATGAGAATAGTATGTTGAAACGCCGTGACCTTAAGTTGGTCGAGGTACGTGACGCTATTCCGGCTACAGCCAACCAGATCCTTCAAGGTATCACACGTGCCGCTTTGCAGACGAACAGCTTTATGTCCGCCGCATCTTTCCAAGAGACGACGAAAGTATTGAACGAGGCTGCTATCAACGGAAAGGTAGACCGTTTGGAAGGTTTGAAAGAGAACGTTATCTGTGGTCACTTGATTCCTGCCGGTACCGGTCAGCGTGAGTTTGATAAGCTGATCGTAGGTGCAAAGGATGAGTTCGATCGTATCTTCGCTAATCGCAAGAACGTGGTTGATTTCAATGCCATGGACAAAGATGATGAAGAATAGGAACGTTTAATAAACTATAAAGAAAGGCCGGCAGAGCAATCTGTCGGCCTTTTTTGTTCTTCCTTATTTGCTTAATAAATGGATAAACTTTATTTTTGCGAGGTAACAAAGACCATAGATAAATACTGAGACATATAAGAAACATATAATAATCAATATCATGAAGAGAATTTTACTTTGTTTAATGGTGGTTTTATTTGCCACTGGCTGCTTATTCGCTAAAAACAACGATGAGAAAATGAATGTAATGTCTTATAACATCCGTTACGATAATTCGGGTGATAAGGATAATCAATGGAAATTCAGAAGAGATTTCGCTGCTGATTTAGTGAAATTCCATGAGGCGGATGTGTTCGGTGCGCAAGAGGTCTTGAATAATCAGCTGAATGATTTGCTTGATCGTTTACCGGAATACGCTTATGTGGGTGTTGGTCGTGAGGATGGCAAGACGAAAGGGGAGTACGCTCCGATTTTCTATCGTAAGGATCGTTTCTCCGTTGAGAAAAACGGTAATTTCTGGTTAGCCGAAGATATAAATGCCGTTGGTAAGAAAGGTTGGGACGCCGCATGCGAGCGTGTAGCTACTTGGGCGATCTTGAAAGATAAGAATACAGGAAAGAAATTCTTCTTCTTGAATACGCACTTGGATCATATGGGGAAAGTGGCTCGTCATGAAGGAGCTTCTTTGGTGCTGGAGCAAGCGAAGAAATTATCCGAGAATTTGCCTATAATCGTGACTGGCGATTTCAATGCCGTGCCTTCTGATGAGCCGATACAAGTATTGACTAATCCGAGTGATCCTCGTCATTTGACTCATTCCCGCACGATCGCAGGGTTTACTTACGGCCCGGAATGGACATTCCATGATTTTGGAAAGATCCCTTACGACAAGCGTGAATGGATCGATTATATCTTCGTGAAAGGGAATATCAAGGTATTGCGTCATGGTGTATTGACTGAAACGTTGAATAATCTGTTCCCATCCGACCATTGCCCGGTAATCAGTACGTTGATACTCGAATAAAAAAGCTTTGTGTGTATGGGGAAAGTAGACGTATTGAAGGAAACTACCCCGCTTTCATCAGAAGATTGCTTCTTGGTCATGCAACGCCCGAAATCGGGGTTTAATTTTCCGTTACATGTACACATGGAGTTTGAGTTGAACTATCTGGAGAATGCCGCTGGTGCTATCCGGATAGTTGGCGATTCGGTCGAGGAAATCGATGATCTGGATTTGGTGTTGATCGCGGGAGGAACGAAGCATGCTTACTCGAACCATAAGTGTCCGTGTAATGGGATCTTTGAGATAACGATACAATTTCATAAATCGTTATTTGATAGCTTGATCAATAGACGGCATTTCAAGACCATGAAGGATATGTTTGATAACGCTTCCAGTGGTCTTGTTTTCAGCCGGGAAATGATACTTGGCATTCAAGATAAATTAAGAATGTTGTCGAACGATAACAAGCCGGATTCTTTCAAGAACCTGTTGCGTTTGGTCGAGATTCTTAAGATTCTATCTTTGGATAAAGCAGCCCGTCGGTTGAATGCTGTGAACACGGTAAAGAACTATAATAATAACGATACCGATCGTTTAGATAGTATCATGTTATATTTACACGAAAATTATCAAAAACGTATCACCTTGTCGGAAGTGGCTAAGTTAACAAATATGAGCGATGCCTCATTGATGCGTTTCTTGAAGAAGTGGACGGGAAAGACATTTATCGATAACTTGAACGAGATCCGGGTAGCTGAGGCGGTATGCCGTTTGACCGATACAAGTGACAGTATTTCTGAAATATGTTACAGGTGCGGTTTTAATAATCTATCGAATTTCAACCGGGTAGGGGGAGTACCCCTACAGAGTACAGGGAGAAATATTCCCGTTCGAGGTTTATAATTTAAAACATGATTTAAAGCATGTTTACATTGATTTGTGTCAAGCGTTGATGATATAGTATTATTTATTGCACATATAGTATTTGGTGGTCTTTGCTAAAGCCCTTACTTTTGTAAAGTTCAAGTGAAAGAGATTAGCACTTAGACAAAACAAACCTTAACTAAAACGCCAAAACCAATTATATCAAACACAAAAGGTATTTTTACATTGGTCTAAAGAATTGAGAATTAAAAACACAACTAGAAAACGACTGCCTGAGAAGGTAGTCGTTTTTGCATTTATAGTCTTCAACCCCTTTGTAACCCGGAATAAATATGTATATTTGTCTTCGCAATTTTTAATCACCATAAATTTAAAAGAAGAAAGTATGGAAAACAACAAACCTGTCAATAACGAGATTCAGATCGAGTTATCAGAAGAGATGGCACAAGGAACTTACGCCAATTTGGCTATTATATCTCATTCAAGCTCTGAATTTATCCTAGATTTCATCCGGGTGGTTCCGGGAGCTCCTAAGGCACAAGTAAAAAGCCGCGTAATCTTAACTCCGGATAACGCTCAACGTTTGTTATTCGCTTTGCAAGACAATATCAAGAAATTTGGGGAGCAACTTCAAGCAGGAAATAATAATAACAAAACAGCTAATTTTGAGGACTTCGCAGGTCCGACAGGAGAGGCTTAATAGATTTGTTTTCAGCCATAGAAAGAGTACTTTTCTACAAGAGTAGGGGAGTACTCTTTTATTGTTGGGATGGCTCGTTTACATTGAAAAACCTTGATGCCTATTCTTAGATGCTTACAATGGGCATTCTAAGGTGTTAAGAATGCCTGTTATAAACACCTAAGAATGCCCATCGTAAAGAATACCCTATCTCTCTATCCTAAAGATTAGATAATCCCATCAATATTTTTTTCAATACGGTTTGTGCGGAGATCTCACGGTTTGCCGCCTCGGGGATTACGATACTTTGCGGGCTCTCTATCACATCATCGGAAACGATCATATTGCGGCGAACCGGCAAGCAATGCATGAAATAAGCGTTATTCGTAAGCGCCATTTTCTCTGCGTCTACGGTCCAGCTACGATCAGTGCTGATTACTTGTCCGTAATTCGGATCTTTATAAGCGGACCAGTTCTTTGCGTAAATGAAATCCGCTCCTTCAAAAGCCTTCTTCTGATCGTATTCCACTTTAGCGTTGCCTACGAATCTAGGATCAAGCTCATAACCTTCCGGATGAGTGATAACAAACTCATAATCTGTAGCGTTCATCCATTCGGCAAAGCTGTTTGGAACGGCTTGCGGCAATGATTTCGGATGAGGAGCCCAAGTCATGACTACCTTCGGACGAGCTGTTTTCTTATATTCCTCTATCGTGATCAAGTCGGCGAAACTTTGCAACGGATGGCGTGTCGCCGCTTCCATGCTAAATACCGGCCGGCCGGAATGCTCGATGAACTGACTCAATATCTTTTCGTTATAATCATCTTCTTTATTCTCAAAGCGTGCGAAAGAACGGACCCCGATCACATCGCAGTAACAGCCCATCACAGGAACAGCTTCCAGCAAATGCTCCGGTTTATCACCATCCATGATAACACCTCGCTCTGTTTCCAGCTTCCATGCACCTTGGTTAACGTCCAAAACGATCGTGTTCATACCCAAGTTCATGGCGGCCTTTTGGGTGCTTAAGCGGGTACGTAGGCTTGAGTTGAAAAATATCATCAACAACGTCTTGTTTTTTCCCAGTTCACTAAACTGGAAACGATCTTTCTTGATCTCGAAAGCTTCATTAAGCGCTTGTTTCAAGTCACCTAAATCCTGTACGCAAGTGAAATGTCTCATATCTGTTACAATAATATTTTGTTAAAGGCAAAGATAATGACTACTTGTCAATTATCCTTTAGAAAGACCAAGGAATTGTTTAAGAGATCGTATCCGGAGGTGTTATGGGTAGTTTGAAACTGAAGGTAGAACCTTTCCCTTCCTCCGAGTTCACCCAAATGGTACCTCCCATGGCGGTGACCAGACCTTTACAGATTGAAAGTCCCAATCCGGTACCCGGTTCAAATTCGTTCAATTGTAAGAATCGCTCGAAGATGTGCCCTAGTTTGTCCTTCGGGATGCCGTTGCCTGTATCGGACACGTAAAATTGCACGCTGACCGGATACAACGATTGGTATCCGTAATGAATTTCTCCTTTCTCCGTATATCGGAGGGCGTTAAAAAGTAGTTTTTTCAAGATAAGCATAAGCTTATGTTTATCCGTGTGAAGAGATACGTTTGGAGAATCATCCAAGATTAACCGTACGTTTTCGGATATGCGGGGAGAGGCGTATTCGTATACATCGTGCATGATAGCGAGCGGATTTACATCCTCATATGACCAATTGATCGTATTGGACTCGATTCTGGACATCTCGAGTGTGTCATTGATTAATTCGAGCAAAGCCGTGTTATTTTCTTTAATCATGGAAATATACTGTTCACGCATTTCCGGATCATCTTCCAGTCCTAGCATATCGGAGAAGCCGACGATGGCATTTAGCGGAGTCCGGATCTCGTGCGTCATATTTGCCAGAAACGTAGATTTCAATAGGGAAAGATCCTTGGATTTCTGATGATCCGCGATAGCTAGCTCGTCGTTTTCCTTTTCGATAATGCTACCTATAATGACATGTGGGGTGCCGCTTTCATCAATATCCATGCTTTTACCCGATATTTCATACATCTTATAAGTCCCGTCTTGATTCCTCAGCTGGAAGGTGACTTTGTGAGACGATAATTTCTCGTCCCGGATTTTATTGAACAGATAGAAGAAATCTAAACTATCCTCGGGCTTACGTACGGATGATAAAGCCCTGCATATAAACCTGTTTTTATCTAATAGAGTATTGGTCGTGCCGTAGAATTGAAAACAGCGGTTACAATGCTTTTTGTCGCAAGTGGAGAAACGGTCGAAACTGAATGAGTAAGCGGCTAATTTACCGTCTTCCAACGCTTGCCGCATCAATATCCGGCTCTCGTTCAATTGTCCCATTAATAGTTTATTTTCCCTGTCAGTTTCTTTTTCTCCCTGCTGCGTAAGCCAAAGCGTATACCCGCTAAGCCCCTGTTCATCGGTATAGATGGGTTCTACTTTAAACGTGACGGGCTCTTCGCATATAATTGCGTCACCTTTTCTTAAAGATGACTTCAAGGAATCGGTTAGTACGATGTTATTAAATAGATGTTCTATAATAAAGTCATGCTTATCCGCCAAGGAAAAATGAGCGAACATCGCCTTATTCAAGTCTATCAGATTTCCTTCCGTATCATAGATAGCCCCTCCTAAAGGACAGGAATAGAATGTATTTGAAACTAAAGTATTGAAAATATTTGAATCTATTACTGTTGACATTATTCGTTTAGATTTAAGTGTTGTTCTAGAAGAAAGAGACAGGCGAGTTCCTATATTCTCGTCTGCCCGTCTCCTTCTATGATGTATTTATAAGTCGTTAATTCAGGAAGCGCCATCGGTCCCCGGGCATGTAGCTTTTGGGTACTGATTCCGATCTCCGCCCCGAATCCGAATTGGGCCCCATCAGTAAAGGCGGTAGATACATTTGCGTATACGCAAGCGGCATCTACCAATTGCTGGAAGCGCCGGATAGTTTCCGGATCTTCGCTGATTATGCTTTCGCTATGTTTTGAACTGTACCGGGCGATATGTGATAGAGCCTCGTCTAAAGAGGATACGGTACGGATACTCATTTTGTAATCGAGGAACTCGGTACCGAAACTGTTTTCGTTAGCCTGTTGTAAAAGCGTCTCCGGATAATGTTCGGATAGAGCGGCATAAGCCGGTTCGTCCGCATAAATGATTACGTTGCTGTCCGGAAGCTTTCCACAGATATACGGAAGATCAGATAGACGTTCTCGGTGGATGATTAAGCAATCCAAGGCATTACATACGCTGACCCTCCGTGTCTTTGCGTTATTTACGATCTCACGTCCCTTGCCTTTATCTCCGGAGCGATCAAAATAGGTATGACAGATACCAGCGCCAGTCTCGATCACCGGAACTTTCGCGTGTTCCCGGACGAAGTGAATCAAGGAACTGCTTCCACGAGGAATGATTAAGTCAACCAAGCCGACCGCTCCCAGTAATTCCGCCGTAGCCTCTCGATCCGGAGGTAGTAAAGTGCATACCGCCGGATTTATACCCTGACGCTCTAATACAGAATGGATGATGCGTACCAAGGCTCGGTTAGAGAAGTCCGCATCCGATCCACCCTTTAGCACGCAAACATTACCGCTTCGGAAACATAAGGAAAAAACATCGAAGGTAACATTCGGACGAGCCTCATAGATCACACCGATCACCCCGAAAGGCACGGTTACTTTTCGGATAACCATTCCGTTCGGGCGGGTAGTCTCGCTCAAGACCTTATTTAATGGAGAAGGTAATGTCGATACATTCTCCATATCGGCGGCGATACCTTGTAGCCTTTCCTCTGTCAATTTCAGCCGGTCGTATTTCGGGTTCGCTGGGTCCATACGTTCCAGATCTTGGCGATTCGCGGCGAGTACCTCCTCCGTATGAGTCCGTAGAACCTGCGCTGTCTCCTTTA
>ENA-OROU01001963-OROU01001963.1-human-gut-metagenome-genome-assembly--contig:-NODE-1963-length-15914-cov-6.520272_pt1 | contig 15914 bp, 10 predicted proteins | sample MGYA00242131_ERZ509054 | MGnify/ENA primary metagenome ERZ509054 (study PRJEB26280, sample SAMEA2338749) | human gut metagenome | biome: human gut; feature: human-associated habitat; material: faeces... | reverse complement strand
GGGCATAGTGTCCCACACGGAACTTTGGTATAATTGGAACAGGTATATTGAGAAACCCGCTTGCCATTGTTGGTGCGGTGGACATACATCTTGCCGCCGCAATCGGCACAATAGAGCAAGCCTGTGAGGGGAGCCGCTTCGCCCCAGCCGTTTGGATAACGCCGTACATTGCTGCGGATTTTCTGCACCAAATCAAAGGTCTGCTGGTCGATAATGGCTTCATGGGTATTCTCAAAGATCGTCCATTCGTCCTCAGAAACATAGTGGCTTTTCTTGTCCTTAAAGTGCTTGCGGGTCTTGAAATTGATGGTATGCCCTAAATACTCTCGTTTTTTCAAAATGTTCACGATGGTAGATGATCCCCATCCATAGGGGTCTTTGACCGGCTTTGAACGGTTCACACCCTCGTTGAAGCGGGCAAGGTGTACGACAGGAATTTCAATCCGGTCTGTGGATAATTTGCAGGCGATCTGATAAGGCCCATATCCCTCCAGCGTAAGGGAGAATATACGGCGTACCACTTCGGAAGCTTCCTCATCTACCAGCCAATGTTCCCGCTTTTCATCCCACAAGTAGCCGTAAATCACGGTGCCTGTCAGGTGCTTACCGCTCATGCCTTTTGACTTAAACACAGAGCGGATTTTCCGGCTGGTGTCGCGGGCGTAAAACTCATTCATGATATTGCGGAAGGGCGTAAAATCATCATCGCCTTTCAGACTGTCCACGCCATCGTTGATGGCAATTAACCGGACGCCGCGCTGCCGTAAGATCTCCATGACCTGGCCGACTTTCAGGTAATCGCGTCCCAGGCGGCTCATGTCTTTGATAACAACGGCCTCCACCCGTCCGGCCTCGACTTCCTCCATCATTGCCAGGAAGCCGGGGCGGTCAAAGCGGGTTCCCGATACGCCGTCATCGGTGAAGTGGGTGGGGTTCGGCAGCCCGTTCCGGCGGGCATAGTCCTCTAACATCTTTTTCTGGTTCGATATGGAGTTACTCTCGCCCTGTAACTCATCATCGCGGCTCAACCGCTCATACAGAGGGGTGATTTTCTCGTTTCTCATGGCTGTACCTCCTGAAATGAAAATGCTCTAAGTGACTGCTTCACTAACCATGACAAAAACCATGATTAAGAAGTCACTTAGAGCATACATCTCCTCTCCTGTGTCTGTATTTTTTGTAATATGAAATCCTGTGATACCCTTATGCGGCTGCGTTTGCGTTGATCCGATCGATAACTCCTCTGATCCCCATCCACACAGACTGATCGGTAAAAATATCGACAATACTGCCCTGATCGGTAAACGGAGATTCCTGCAATACGGAAAGGTCTTTTAACATTCCGTTATGTACAATATATTCAATAATCTGATTGACAAAATAAATTTGTCTGCTGTCCATATTGGTATCAGACAGATATGCAGAAAACGCCTCTTTCGCCGCATTCATATCCAGTCCAACAATTTCACGGACAAATTCTCCCAGCGGTTTTTGCCCAATCTCATTTTCATAATCCTGTTTTGTCCCGATTTCTTTCCAAAGAATTTCTTCCAGACTGTCAATATCGTTTTCTGTCAGAGGCTTGTTCGTCTTTAACTTTGCAATCACGATATTATCCTGATGCTCCCTGATATAAAACTCTGCTCTTTCTTTATAATCCTTCAATTCATCATTGTCAAGCTCCGCTTTGTTCCAGTCCATCGACAAAATCTCATCCGTAAAATGTGTGATATAGGTATTTCTTTCCTCCGTCGGAATATATTTCATCAGACTGCGAAGCCGCTCTCTGATTTCTTCAAAATCCTCCATTCCTGCCCGTTCCAAATAGTCCGTATTTAATATTTTTCGGATAAACTCTCTCTGGCCCTGGATTTCCGGAATATTCGCCACACTCGAAACTGCGGTTACTCGATTTTTTAAATCTTTATATCCTCTTGGATATTTTTTCCCTGCAAGCAAAGCAACTTCAATTCCATAGATCAGCGCATCAAACCGAACTGCGTTCACCTCATCTTTCTCTGGCAAAATGAGAGGCGTCACTTCTTCTCTCACGATCTTTGTATCTTCAAATGTAAGTGCCCGGTAGTTTTCTTCCGAAGAATACAGCTCCACATATTTCAGATGCTGTCTGACCCGAAAATTGTCTTTGGGAAGTTCTTTTATTTTTTCACACATATGGCGTACCAACGCATTCCGATACGTAATCAGCCGCTCTGTCTGATATTCTACCTTTTGCAGCTGATAGCAAATTTCAAACTGCAAATGGAAGACCGCACTCTGCAATGCGATTCTGTTTTCGCTCGCTTTTCCTTTGTTCATTCGGAAAAAATCAAAATTCCCACAGAAATCAAAAATATAAAATTTATCTTTGTCCTCTCCATCAAACAGACCCGGACACAATCTCGTTCCACGCCCGATCATCTGCCAGAACTTCGCCTTGCTCATTACCTTTTTAAAGAAAACGAGGTTCACAACCTCCGGCACATCAATTCCGGTATCCAGCATATCAACAGAAATGGCGATCTGCGGAAGTTTTTTCGGGTCTGAAAATTCATCAATGGCACTCTGGGCATACGTTATATGATTATCGATGACTTTCGCATAGTCCTTCAGATACGGATATTCTTTCTGAAATACTGCCAAAATCTGTTCTGCATGTTTATGATTCTTTGCAAAAATGATCGTCTTCCCGATTTTCTGACCATAATCAATTTTCAATCCATTCGTCATTACAATATCCAAAACCTGACGAATCGTATCCACATTAAAAATCCATTTATTTAATTTTGAAGAATCGATTGCTTCCGGCAGGGTTCCATCTTCCTCTTCGAAGGTTTTTTCGTATTCTTCCTTTTCATCCTCCGGCAGTTCATCATATACAATACCACCTTCGTCGAATTTCATTTTCGTTTCCACCGAAATATAATCCACCAGATATTCGTCTTTTACTGCCTGTGCCAGGTCATAGCCATAAGTAGGATAACCATTGTTCAATTCAAATACGTCATACGTATTTTTATCGATCTCATCTTTCGGAGTCGCAGTAAGACCTACTAACGGTGCATCAAAATAATGGAAAATATCCTGATACTTATTATAAATCGAACGATGCGCCTCATCGCAGATCACCAGATCAAAATGACCGCAGCTAAACAACTTCCCATTCTGGTCACTGACTGAATCAATACAGTTGATCATCGTCTGATAGGTAGAAAAGACGCAGTGTGCCTGATAGTTTTCTTTTTCTTCTACCAGATTTGTACAGGACAGGTTCGGAAGCAGATTGACAAAATTTCTTTTTGCCTGTGTCACAAGAGAATTTCGATCTGCCAGAAACAAAATATTTTTCACCCATCCTGCATCCAACAAAACCTTACACAATGCGATAACTGTTCGTGTTTTTCCGGAGCCAGTTGCCATAACCAGCAGCGCTTTTCTCCTGTTTCTTTCATCAAAACTTTCACAGACTTTTTTGATTGCTTCTTCCTGATAATATCTTCCCGCGATCTGCTTATCGACAGAAATATGCTTTAAGCTTGTTCGCATCTTCAACAGATTAAACCATTTTTCCAGATCTCTCTTGGAATAGATCTCCGCACATTTCCGTTCTGGATACTGACCGTCAATAATACGCGTTTCAAATCCGTTGGTCAGGAAAATAACCGGTCTTCTTCCACATTCCTTTTCTAATATATCCGCATATAGTTTCGCCTGCTGCCGCCCTTTCGCAACATCCGCGCAGGTGCGCTTCGCTTCAATAATTGCCAACGGCTTATGGGTATCATCATACAGCACATAATCTGCATAACCGACATTGGAGGAATTCGGCATTCCAACAAGACGAACTTCATTGATCCAGTCTTTCCCTTCTGTCCACCCGGCATCCATCAGCATCGCATCGATATAGAGTTTTCTGGTTTCAAATTCAGAAAGGTCAAGCGGTTTCGGAACATAACTTTGCTGCTGTTCCTGTCTGCGTGCAGATAGTGCTTCTTTTAAGGAGGCATTTTCTGCCATCAGCTTCTGCAGATCCAGTTCCTGTTTTGCAGTTTTTTCCTGTTCTTTCTGTAGTTCTATCTGAATGTTCTGAACATTTCCTGTTGATTTTTTCGCATCTTTTGCTTTCGCAATTCTCGACAGAATCGTGTTCTTATCAAACGTCCGCTCTTCATAATGCTCTGAATAGCAATAAGCGACATAGTCCAAAAAGATGAACAGGTTTTCCAGACAAAGCATCGCCTCATCTCTGCCCAGCTTCTTTCCGCTGTGTGCCACATTATTGCCGCATTTTCGGATATAATCCATCCGCTTCCAAAGATCATTGCCGATCAGTTGTCGGTAGTCCTCTTCATTCATCAAGCTTTGCAAAGTATCCTGATACGGCATCTGCAGTGCAGAATCCACAGAATACATCCATTTTACCGCAAATTCCATTGCCCGGCGGCAGTTCATAATACACGCCTCCGGATCCAGCAGAATAATTTTCTCCGCGGATATTGCAACGCCTGCAAATGCAGAAAATTTCGATTCATTTTTTAAGTAGTCAAAGTTTGTAACCATATAAATCAGCCTCCCCCAAGGCAATTCGTAGATTCTTTTATGTCCATCTATGAAGAGTATAACATTTTTATCCGATAATTCCCAAAATAATTTCGATAATCAATTATCCAGCTGTATACAAAAGAGACTTGGAAACAAGACCATTTCATTTTCCATAAAATTTCTATCATGGAATTATCAAAATTTTGATTTGTCGGTCTGTTCAACAAACGGAATTAAAGAATCTTGTAACTCTCTTGGTGGACAGATTACCTTGATTTTGCCAAGTCGTTCCTTTGAAATATTCGACATTGATTTAGCTGATCCACCCGATATAGCTTGTATGACAGGTCGGAACTCCTTGCAGTTGATGAGTTGCCACAAAAACACAGCATTTACTTTTTCATTGGGAACCAGCCTAAAGATCAAATCTGGCATCATCAGTTTTGGAGGCGTATTCTGTACATAAGCCGCCGTACCTACCAGTTCAGGAGTATTCTTCCTGGTAAAAAGCAAGTCTCCCGCATGAACTTCGGAGCTTTCCACAAAAAGGCTCTCATCAAGCAATGCTTTGTTTTCATTAGGCCTATAATCGCCGTAGGTAGCTGCACTAAGTTTGAGAATTGCCGGGTTATCACCAGTTCTGGGCTTGTCGGAACATATGAAGCTTTTTCCGTTATCGATTCTCTCCAAACATTCTTCAAGCCGATATATGTCCCACTTCATGGGATTACTAATTGGGTCACCAAACATCTCGACAAATCGGGCTTTGATGAGGTTGTCCAAAGCATTAAGCTCATCATTTCTTTTTTCTAATATTCCCTTTGCTTTTACCAGTATTTCAACTATTGATTTCTGTTCATCAACAGAAGGCAACTCAATCAATGCATCTGTGAGGTTGCCTAACTTAATATACTTAATTACCCCACCAATAGCTTGCTTTCGAAGTTCTTCTATATAGCCTTCCATGAAGTAATATAGATATGGCATATATAACTTACCACTACCATTATCCTCAATTATGTACGTACGCTGATAAGCATCAAATTTACCGTTATAATACTTTACATTCAAATCCCCGTTCCCGGCAACCAAAACACATTCACAATCATATGAATATGTTGAAATTCTTAATGGTTCTTTTGAACAAGTAAAAAATGGATATTGACCATCTTCAGATGCTGCATTTGCATCAAGCTTACCCGTTTTTATTTTCGTCAATTCACCAATTTTAACCTTCATCTACATCATCCCTGCAAACCCGAATTGATCCGGATTCTAAGCCAAGAATTTTTGATGAGATGCTTTCACATTACTCTGGTTTACCATTGCATACTGCATCGTCGTATCAATCTGCGAATGTCCCAAAATCTTTTGCACCTGTTCGATCGGCATTCCTTTATCTATTGCCCGCGTTGCCATTGTTCTCCGGAACTTATGTGGATGAATCCGATCCAGCTCCAATCTTCTACCCATCTGACGAAGTCTGATTTCTACACCGCTTATTTTCAAACGATCGTGCGGCGCATCCAATGTAACAAACAATGCTTTGTTGTTGTCCTCCCGTTCCGATATATATTTTTTTAGATGAACCTTCGTCTTTGCATCGAAATAAACTTTCCTTTCCTTATCCCCTTTTCCATATACCACACATTCTCTGCCTTCCAGATCAATATCGTCAATATTCAGATTTACAAGTTCTCCGACACGGATTCCGGTAGAGTACAGCAAATCAATCATTGCTAAATCTCTTGTTTTCTGGCAATGATCCCGTAATTTTTCAATTCCTTCATCAGTGATCACATTTTTTACAACGGTTTTCGTTTTAATCTTATGAATCCGTCTCATGGGACTTTTCAAAATATAATCTTCTTCCTCCAACCAAGAAAAGAAGCTGGATAAATTTCTACGAATATTATCAATTGTAACGTTCGTACATTTACTTTCTTTTTGATATTCTGATAAATAAGATCGAATTTCTTCCGTAGAAATTTTTCTCACACTGATTTCAATCTTTGACAGCAAATCTTCCGCCGTACTCTTATAGTATTGAATTGTTCTTTCCGAACAGCCTTCAATCCGTTTCGCTTCAATGAACAGTTGTAAATATTCAAGATTCGAATGATCGGTTTTCTTTACTTCATTTTCAGAAAATGTTTTTAAAATCACTTCCTGCAGCTTTTTCATCTGTAAAATAGAAAGATACTCTGACATTTCATTTAAGACTGCAACGATTTTTTCGTCCATGTTGATATACTCCTTTTGTTATACCAACATCCTGCAGCCATTTTTTCACATAAAATATTCGCACTGTTTATAATATATCTCAGCTTCTTTCTGCAACAATTCCGTCAGCTGACTTACTGTTCCATTCTCTCTGAACTCCTTCAATGCCTCAATATATACCGTTCTGTCATCATCCAATATAATAAAGGGATCCACTTCCTCATATTTCAAACTTTCCCGAAACAAAATCATTCTTCCAGTACGTCCATTTCCATCCTGAAACGGATGAATGGATTCATATCTCGCATGAAATTTTGCAAGTGTTTCCATATTTTTAGGCTGCGCTGCATACCACGATAAAAGCTTTTCCATTTCTTCTGCAACATTTTTTGGCAACACCGTTTTGTACATTCCCACCATGTTCGGGCGCTGCTTATAATCTCCTATTGCATAACCATTTGCACGGTCTTCAAATACTCCGGATTTTAATTCGTAATGAAACTGTTTTATCAGTTCCTGTGATAAATCTTCCTCCAATGTATCAAGCATATAATTGAACATCAGGAAATGCCCATTCATTTCCTCCACATCTTTTGCCCGATAATAATCATCGCTTCTCGGCAACGTTCCGTTATCAAATAAGGATGCCGTTTGTTCCAGTGTCAATGTACTTCCTTCAATTTTATTCGAATTATAAGCCATTACTCGTTGCGTATAAGCATAAACTCCAGAACGATCAAACTTTTTCCGTTCAATTATAAAACGATCTATCAGCCACTTTTTAAATTCTGACATTGATTTGCACCTCTCTTTCATCCAAAATATTGCTGCATTAACGAATCAAATAATAACTGCGCTTCGTCAAGAGCTCTTCGCACTGCAACTTTTGATTTGGTGACTTGGTGGACGAAGTCGGCGAACTGGTTTTGAAGTTCTATTGGCGGCATTATCATCCTGAACGCCTTAATATCTCCCACATTAATATGTGGTGATGCAGAACCAGAAATACCTTTCAAAGCATTATCAAAAAATGAATCACTATTCATTGCTACACACAAAAACTCTGATGTGCACTTGTCTATATCTGGTGAAAGAAGCATTGACCTTTGACCCAATGCAACATTACAATCTCTGTCAATAATAGCTGCTATACCAAGTATTGCACCCTCTCGTGTATATACTATATCACCAACCTCAGGTTTCTTTCGCTGAATTCTTTTTGCAAATTCATCTTCAGAAATATACTCAATATCATCCCAAAGAATCTTATTCTTTTTTACAATAGATGTACGAATACACATAAAACCAGTATCTTCATTAGTATAAGAAGGCGTTGAATGAGGGCAGTCAACAATTGCTTTACATACATTTTCTAAAGGCAATGTGTCCCATCCCATATCATTTGCAACCGGGTCACTAAACATCTCGACAAATCGGGCTTTGATGAGGTTGTCTAATGCAAGTACTTCTTTTTGTCTATGTTTAAGAATTGTTTTAACCTTATCCAGCTTATTTATTATTATTTCTTGATTCGATATATCGGGAATCGGTATATCTATATCAGATACTTCTTTAAGGTATATTCCTTTTTGAGCTACACCTTTTGCTCTATTTTCAATATATGTACGTTTTCTTCTCAAAGCGTACATTAAAAATCGTGGCAAACAAACATCACTCTTTGGATGAAGCACAGCAACACTTCTCTGTAATGTAAATGCTGGCATATCTTCATCTACAGTGGCTGCTCGTCCAACAGTTCCAACAATGGTAAGTAGAACATCACCCACCGCTACCTTAGTACGCGTGTATTCTCTTTCAAAATCCTTTTCAGAGAGAAAACGTGGTTCATCAAATGTTATTTCGTCATCAAAAACATTTTTTGAACTCAGCATCATATATTCACTTTTCTCAATGCCTTGAGGTGGATTATGACTTCCGTCTGTCACAGAAGTACAAATATCTTTAATCTTCATCTACATCATCCCTACAAACCCGAATTGATCCGGATTCTTTCTTCCACATTTTTCATTCTGCATTCTCATCCGCCTTATAATCCCAGCAGCCGTTCCAGTTCATCCATCTCGTTGCCGATTTCAATTTCCAGCTCCCGGATGTTTGCCATGATCTCCGACGTCGGCGGATATTCCACTGCAACATACTCAACTTCTTTATACTTATTGATGCTGAGATCGTATTCGTTGTCTACGATCTCCTGTTTCGGAACCAAGAAAGATTTTTCTGTCCGCTTCCGTTCTTTTTCATTTCCAAGATGTTTGAAACGCTCAATGATATCCGGAATATCATTTTCTGCAACAGGTGTCCGCTTATCATCCAGACTGAGTCCGTCTGCTGTCATGTCATAAAACCATACGTCATCCGTTCCGCCGTGTTCTGTTTTCGTAAAAATCAGAATCGCGGTCGATACACCGGCGTACGGTTTAAATACGCCGGACGGCATGGAAATAACAGCTTCCAGTCTCTGATTTTCTACGATTTCTTTTCGGATCGCCTTATGCGCTGTAGAAGAGCCGAAAAGCACGCCATCCGGGACGATACAGGCACATCTGCCGCCAATTTTCAATATTCTGAGGAACAATGCCAGAAACAGCAATTCTGTTTTTTTCGTTTTACATACTTTCAGCAAATCGCCGGACACCGATTCTGCATCCAGGCTTCCCTTAAAAGGCGGATTTGCCAAAACCAGCGTATATTTATCCTTATCCGAATTCTGATCTGACAGACTGTCCCGATATTCAATATCTGGATTATCAATCCCGTGTGTCATCATGTTCATCGCGCCGATTCGCAGCATAGTACGATCCATATCGTAGCCGTGGAACATATGATTCATATAATGATCTTTCTTTTGTTTATCAAAAAGAATCTCGCTCTTTTTTTCCTTTTTCAAATAATCTGCTGTCACAATTAAAAATCCTGAAGTACCGCAGGCAGGATCACAGATAATCTCATCAGCAGACGGATTCATCAATTCCACCATCATCCGAATAATGTGTCTCGGAGTTCTAAACTGTCCATTTAACCCTGACTGTGCAATCTTTGAAAGCAAATATTCATAAACATCTCCACGGATATCTACTGCTTGCTTTTCGTTCATCAACTCATAAATGACATCCAGGCAATCTACTACTTTTGAAAGCACAAGCGGTGTCGGAAGTTTAAAAATCGCATCCTCCATATATTTTGAATATGCGCTGTTTTTATCATCATGCAGTGTTTTAATAAAAGGGAATACCCATTCCTGCATCACGATATACATTCTGTCAGCAGGAAAATCACGGAATACAGACCATTTTAACTGTGTACCATCAATTGTTCTGTCCCCCATTTTTACTTCATCCACAAAAATGCTTTTATAGGGAAGTCCCAACATCGCACTTTCTTTTGCTCTCTTATTATCCATGTCATCCAAATCATGGATAAACATCAGATAAGTAATCTGTTCAATAACTTCCAGCGGATTTACCAGTCCGCCCGCTGCAAAAATATCCCATAATCCATCAATTTTGTTTTTTAATTCTCCCGTAACCATCGTTTTCTCCGTTTTCTCTTATTGATTTTCTTTCCAGATATATTTCGTATCTCTGTCGTCGCCAATTTTTATTTCGTCGCTTTCTACGAAACCATCATTTATTCAAAAAATGCTCCCTATTCGGATACTCCTGGCGATATGCCCGGAGGGCGGCTTCCTGCAGCAGCGAAAATTCTTTTTCCATGCGCAGCAGGCGGGGCGCCTGAAAGGCAATTGCGCTGATCTGTTCGGCGATTTTTTTTGCAATTCCTTCTTCTGATAATTGCCCCATGCCAAATACCAGGGAGGTAAAGCCTCTGCCCCCTCGGCTGATCTGAATGAACTTCAGAAATACATTATACAATTCCTCCAGAAGGATCTGTTGATAACACTCCTCTGACTGCATCGCTTCTGCCAGGCATAATGCAGAAAGAATCCGGGCTCCCATCCTTCTTCTGTCACCTCCAAGGTCCAGAGTGCTTCCCTCCGCCAGGTATTTCAGTTCCATCAGGCATTTGACGAATTCATCCTTCTGTAGTCTGTATTTTCCGTATCGGGCTGTCCAGAGCCGGTTTCTGTATTCTTCTGCCCAGGCTTCTTCCTCTCCTGCATGCGCTTTTAAGATCTGCTGCCGTTTTACCGGATCTGTCTCCCGGTAAAAATCATGGCTCCATGTTTTTTCCATCTGCTTCTTCCTCTTCTGCGTTTAAATATTCCTCTATATTGCTGCCGTCCACCTTCTTGTATTCCGAAAAATAGTACCGTCCATCTTTCAGACTTTCCTGGTCGAGGTCCTTTCCCTCAAACAGCGTCACTGCCATTTTTGCCATTTCCTTTGCCTGGTCCACTCTGTCATTGTAAATGCTGCCCTGCATTTCTCCGGCCTTTACGGCCTCCAGCGCATCTTCCAGGCCATCGATCCCAAAGATCACCGGCCAGTCTTTGCGGATATAGCCTACTTTCCGGTAGGCTTCCACAGCCCCCAGTGCCATCTCATCGTTATTGGATAGGACCAGTTCGATCTCTGTTCCATATTGGCTAATCAGACGGTTCATACGATTCTCCGCCTGCCCCCGGTTCCAGTCCGCAAACTGATAGCTTAATTTTTCCAGTGAAACATCGTTTTTCATCAGTGTTTTTACCGAATACTCTGTTCTGCTGATGGCATCCTGATGTCCTGCTTCCCCTTCCAGAAGTACATACTGGATCTTTCCATCCTCATTTTTGTCCACTTCCGGATGGCTGTTGATATATTCTGCTGCAATCTCTCCCTGCATGATCCCGGACTGTTCCGCATCACAGCCCACATAATACAGCTTATCCCACTGCATCAGATCTTCCTTTACCGGCTCCCTGTTAAAGAAGATCACCGGAATTTTTTCGTTTCTTGCCATCCGGATGATCCGGTACGGTGCTGTCCGGTCTACAAGATTGACGCAGAGCACATCACAGCCCGCATCAATCATTTCCTCTACCTTTTCGTTCTGTTCCTGCTGATCGTCATTTCCGCTTTTTATCGATACGATGATCCGCCGTTCTTCGCTTTCCATGGTTTTCAGATGCGCCTTCAATTCATCCGTCAGTGCGTTGATAAAGGGGTCATCCTGACTGTAGGTGATTACTCCCACACGCAGAGTTTTCTCTGTCTGGCCTGACTGATCGGAACACCCGGACAGCGCAAGGACCAAACTCCCTATTATAGCAGATAATACTATTGCCATTCTTCTTTTCTTTTTATTCATAGGAATATAAAAACCTTTCTAAATCATCGTCCATAGAAAAACTATCTTTCTGAAACACCTTATATTCTGTTGTATATCCCTGCATTTTATAGAACTTATGCTCTATCTTTCTGACCATTTCTTCCACACTTCTATAACCGATTTCATATCCATCCGGCACAATAAGTCCCTGGATATTTCCCTGATCCAAAAGTGCGATCGTCCTCAGACTGTAGCCCACACCATAAAGCTCTGCGCCCATGTATTTTCCATTTTCTGCCTGTTCTCCAAGCTCTTCCAGAACTCCGGCATCCAACACCACAAGGGTATCTGCCCTTTTTTCTGCCCCTATCCGTTCCACGATGTTCTGTTCTTTTCTCCGATAGATACACCAGTAGATCTCACTGCCGCTGCCTTCCAGTGCCTCATTCAATCCGCTGATCTCTGACTGTACCGCCTCAGACATCTTCCAGTCGGCAATAATTCCAATCTTTCGCTCTTTCGTTCTCAGCTGTTCTCCCAGACTTCTTCCGATCTCCCGATAATCCGGCTGGATCGCAGGACTGGCAGCTTCTCCCTCTTTTACCGCCAGGCTGTCTGCCATCAGCAAATAGGGTTTATTTCCGCACTCTTTTTTCAGCATATTTTCGGTCTCGCGTCCGGGTGCGGGATACAGGATAAAGCCATCGATATCATTGTCCTTCTGTTCTTTGATAAATTCTCTTTCCGCCTCCGGTCCGTCGATCTCATCGGTGTTACAGATGATCATGTGGACATTGTTCTCTGCTGCAAACTGTTTCATCCCCTTGATCAGGGCATCCCAACGCTTATCGCCGGACTCCGGAAGGATTACGGCAATCCTGGTCTCTGCAACGTTCTGATCAAAAATCTTCCATACAAAGAAGACCGCCAGCATCAGCAAAAAAAGCTCAATTATAAGAAATTTAATCCGATTCTTTTTCATCTGCCGATCTCCTCTGGATATATTTTTGTGATTCCAGTCTTTCTGCATTTTCCGGTGTATATGGAATTGCAGGAATACGGATCGTGACCCTCGTTCCTTCATCCGGTTCACTTTCTATAGACAGACCATATTTTTCTCCAAACATCAGCCGGATTCTGGAATGCACATTGATCACCCCAACGCCGGAGCCGTGCTTCGGAACTTTGCTGTTGTCCGTCAGGATTTTTTCCAGAACCTCTTCCGGCATACCCATACCGTTGTCTTCAATGGTGATCAGGATGTCCTCCTCTTTCTTTTCTCCACTGACGATAATCCTGCCGTCCTCATCCTCATCCATATTTCCAACACCATAATAAATAGCATTTTCCAGAATGGGCTGGATCACCAGCTTTACGATGCAGTAGTTTTCGATCTCTTTCTCGATCCGGAATTCTGTTTTAAATCGTTCTTTGTACCGTGCCAGCTGGATATTCATGTAGCTTCTGCTGTGCTGCAGCTCGTCTTTGATAGAGATAATGGTCTTTCCCCTGGACAGGCTGACACGAAGCAGTTTTGCCAGTTCAGAGATCATACGGACTGCTCCTTCATTTTCCTGGGCTTCCACCATCCAGGTGATGGATTCCAGTGTATTATACAGGAAATGAGGATTGATCTGGCTTTGCAGGGCATCCAGTTCACTTTTTCTCCGTTCATTTTGCTGTCGGATGATCTCATCCATCAGTTCTTCGATCTGCTCATAAGACTTCTGTACCGAATGTCCCAGATGGCGGATCTCGGATGAGCCTCCGATATAGATATCCGGCTTTCCTCCTGCCTCATAGGTCTTGACAGAAGCATCCAGCTCCCGGATAGGCTTGGATATCTTTCGGGATACCAGCTGGTTTCCCTCCAAGAGCATGACCAGAAGTACCAGAATGGTGGCAAATACATAGTAGCGAAAGTTCTTATAGTTTGCCACCTGTACGCTCTCCGGCACAACACCGATCATCTTCCAGCCTGTATAGGCTACGCTTCTAACGATCACGGTCTCATTCTGACCGTTAGAACGGATCTCATAGGTTCCGTCCTCATATTTTTCCGCTTCCAGGCTATTTTCTTCAAATAATCCGCGGTTTAATTCCGTTCCTCTTGGATGATAGATCATCTCTCCGTCCTGACTGATCAGATAATAGTAGATTCCGCCGGAGCAATCATTGATCTGTTTCATTACGTCCCTGATCACAGAATATTTCATATCCAGCAAAAGGATACCGGTTTCCGGTATCTCTCCCTTGTTAACATCTACATACCTGCTCAGGGAAACTACCCATTGATACCGATAGGATCCATCCTCAAACAGTTCCTGGATATGCGGTGTGGAAAAGTGTATATTTTCAATGACATCTTCCGCATTTTTAAACCATTCCTGCGTCTGTACCCTTACATTTTTCTTTTCTGCTGCCACCGGCTCCGATGCGATCAGATTTCCTTTTTGATCATACAGCGCCACACTCTGAATCTTATCAGAGTTGGTCTCATAGAGCAGACTGAACTGCTCCGAGAATTCCCGGCTGGATATATCAAACTGCTGGACTACGTTATAGTTTGCCCCATTGAGGATCTGGCGGATATCCAGCAGGTCTGCATTTAACCGGTCCACGGTAGCCTCCACGGTAGCTTCCGTGTTGTCCACTGCTGTCTTTTCCAATGCCAACTTGAATCGATGGTAAAGCAGCAATCCCATGACAATGATCGTAACCAGCGAAATCGCCATAAGGACAGACAGAATGATCGACTGTATGTTAAATACGATATTTTTCCGGGAATCCAACCCTCTTTTCCTATATTTCATACATGTTCCTCTTCATCTATTCCCTTGTCTCTATATATTTCGTACCTTTTTTATGTCTTCACTCTTTCTGCTTTTCGCTTTGTTGTTTCACGGAAGCTCTGTATTTGGAAGGAGAAACACCGAACTTCTTTTTGAATACATAACTGAAGTAGTTGGCATCCTGATATCCGACTTTTTCTGCGATCTTATAGCTTTTTTCATCGGTGTTCAGCACCAGCTCTTCTGCCCTGTCCATCCGATAATCGGTAAGATAGGAGACAAAGGACTGGCCAGTCTCCTTTTTAAAGCTGGAGGAAAAGTAGGAGTTTGATACACCAAGATCTGCACACACATCATCCAGCGAGAGATCCGGCTCCATATATCTGTCTTTTACGATGTTCTGTGCATCGGTGATGATACGCCTGGAGGTACTGTTTCTGGTGCTTCTCAGTTTTTCGCTGATGGCAGTAGACATATTGATAATCCAGTTTGTCATGGAGTTTTCATCGAACTGGGTGACTCTTTCATAAAGATTCTGTACATTGCCGGAGATTTCATTGAAGTCCATGGAATTATTGGCACAAAACTTGAAAAATCCGCTGACGATCTCCATGGTAGCCAGATTGTACTGGCTGATGGTGGCTGCATTCTTATGGAGCTTTTCTGTCTCTTTGATGGCTTCTTTCCGGATCTTCTCCTGATTCCCTACATGGATGGCTCGAAACAGCTCCTGCATCCTTGTTTCTTCTAAGGGAACCGCCTTTTTTGACTCTTTGGGAACAATCTCTGCGATATTGATGGCTCGTTTTGTTCCGTACAGGACACGGTAGGACACCGCCTCTCTGGCTCCCTCGTAGAAAATACTGATATCGTACAGATTGTTGCAGACAGTTCCGATCCCTGCGGTAACTGCCGCCCCTATAATTCTCCATGCCCAGCGGCAGAACCGGTCACACTTGTCCGTCAATTGAGCTATTTCATCTTCTGAATGGAGTTCCATAATCAGAATAGTATTACCCATATAGATGAATTCCTGGCAGTTGCAATTCTCGGTCAGCCGCTGTTTGATCTCCCGCTCCACGGACATGGATAACAATAAGGGATTCATGCCATCCGGCACATCAT
>ENA-OROU01001951-OROU01001951.1-human-gut-metagenome-genome-assembly--contig:-NODE-1951-length-16005-cov-11.049342_pt1 | contig 16005 bp, 18 predicted proteins | sample MGYA00242131_ERZ509054 | MGnify/ENA primary metagenome ERZ509054 (study PRJEB26280, sample SAMEA2338749) | human gut metagenome | biome: human gut; feature: human-associated habitat; material: faeces... | reverse complement strand
CGAGCGCGGCACCGCCATCCACGCCTTTATGCAGAGCGTCCCCTTCGACGGTACCGCGCCCGACCTGGACGTCGAGGTGCAGCGCCAGATCGATGCCCGCCTGCTGGATGCAGGCTTGGCCGACAAACTGGACCTGGACCGCGTGCGCCCGTTTTTTGAAAGTGCTGTCTGGCGGCGCATCCGCCACGCCAGGGCCGTACTGCGGGAGGAACCGTTCATCACCGCCCTGCCCGCTGCGCAGATCACCCCCGAAGCAGGGGAGTGCGAAGCTGAGGTGCTGGTGCAGGGCATTGCCGACCTGGTGCTGGTCTACGACGACCACGCCGAAATTTTGGACTACAAGACCGACCGCAGCCGCGATGCTGCCTTTTATATAAAGGAATACGCCGCGCAATTGCAGCTGTACCGCCGCGCTTTTGCCCAGCGTTTGGCTGTGCCGGTGACCAAATTGACCATCTACAGCTTTACTTTGGGGGAGGAGATCGACATTCCTCTCCAAGCAACGCAAAAAAATTTGTAAATTCTCTTGACGTAAACCCGCAGTTGTGGTACTATAGTAGCACCTCTTTTGCGGGTTTATTTTTTATGCCCATTTTCGCGGGCAGCCTGCAAGCGCGAGGGAGGCTTATTAACCGATAATGGAGGTGCCGAACAATGACTGTCAAGATCACCCTGGCTTGCACCGAGTGCAAGCAGCGCAACTACAACAAGGAGAAGAACAAGAAGAATTCTCCCGATCGTCTTGAGATGAAGAAGTATTGCCGTTTCTGCAAGAAGCATACCCTTCACCGCGAAACCAAGTGAGGATAGGAGCTTAGAGATGGCAGACAAAAAAGCGGTTAACACCGCAGCCCAGGCTCAAAGCGACAAGACCAAGAAAACTTCGTTTTTTGGCAAGGTCAAGAACTTTTTCAAAGGCATCGGCAAGTATTTTAAGGATACTAAAGGTGAGTTGAAAAAGGTCGTATGGCCCAGCAAAGCCGATGTAAAGACCAACACCATCACGGTGCTCGTGGTTGTGCTGGTCGCAGCTGTCGTGCTGATCCTGCTGGATCTCATCTTCGGCGGCGCCATCCATCTGATGATCGGCGCCTGAGCGCTTTAAGCGGAGGCAAAGACCATGGCTGAACAAGCATCCTGGTATGTAGTCCATACCTATTCCGGTTACGAAAACAAAGTAGCCCAGGACCTGATGACGATGGTAGAAAACCGCCGCATCCAGGACCTGATCTGCGATGTCAAGGTCCCCACCGAGACCGTCTTGGAAGAAGTCCTGGACAAGCGCGGCAACAAGACCGGCGAAAAAGAGGTGCAGCGCAAGCTGTATCCCGGTTACGTTTTCGTCAAAATGGTCATGAACGACAGCACCTGGTACATCGTGCGCAATACCCGCGGCTGCACCGGTTTTGTCGGCCCTGAATCCAAGCCTGAGCCCCTGAGCGAGGCTGAGGTTGCCAAGATGGGCGTTGAGACCACAGCCGAGCTTACGGTCGACTACAAGGTCGGCGATACGGTGGAGATCACCGCCGGCCCGATGGAAGGTTCCGTCGGTACTGTCGAGGAGATCGACATTCCCGCGCGCAAGGTGCGCGTAAAAATCACCATGTTTGGCCGCGAGCTGCCCGCAGAACTGGAGCTGCATCAGGTCAAACTGTTCTGATATAAATCAGAACATCGCAATTTCCGGTAGAGACCGCGAACAGGCTTTGGCCTGGGGTACGGTTTTTATAGGGCGTGCGGAGGTCGCACGCCCGTGGGAGGTCTGCACCGCAGGCCGCAACTCACCACAAAATTTGGAGGTGCAAGTATTATGGCACAGAAAATCACTGGCTACATCAAGCTGCAAATCCCCGCCGGCAAGGCAACTCCGGCTCCCCCTGTTGGTCCTGCCCTGGGCCAGAAGGGCGTTAACATCATGGCCTTCACCAAAGAGTTCAACGAGCGTACCAAGAACCAGATGGGCATGATCATCCCCGTTGTCATCACCGTTTATGCTGACCGCTCCTTCAGCTTCATCACCAAGACTCCTCCGGCTCCCGTTCTGATCAAGAAGGCTGCCGGCATCGACACTGCTTCCGGCGTGCCCAACAAGAACAAGGTTGGCTCCATCACGCTGGCTCAGGCCGAGGAGATCGCCAAGACCAAGATGCCCGACCTGAACGCTGCTTCTCTGGAAGCTGCTGTCAGCATGATCAAGGGCACCGCCCGCAGCATGGGCGTTACCGTTGAGGGTTGAACAGGAGGGGAATAAGCAATGAAACACGGCAAGAAGTATACCGACGCTGCTAAGCTGATCGAGAGCAGCAAGACTTATGATCCTAGCGAGGCCCTGGAGCTGTGCTGCAAGACCGCTACCGCTAAGTTCGACGAGACCGTTGAGCTGCACGTCCGCCTGGGCGTTGACAGCCGCCACGCTGACCAGCAGGTCCGCGGCGCTGTTGTCCTGCCCAACGGCACCGGCAAGAACGTTCGCGTTATCGCTATCGCCAAGGGCGATGCTGCCAAGGCCGCTGAGGCTGCAGGCGCACAGGAGGTCGGCGATGATGAGCTGATTGCCAAGATCGCCGGCGGCTACCTGGACTTCGACGTCCTGGTCACCACCCCCGACATGATGGGCCGCGTTGGCCGTCTCGGTAAGGTCCTGGGCCCCCGTGGCCTGATGCCGAACCCCAAGGCCGGCACCGTTGCTCCCGACCTGGGCAAGGCTGTTTCCGAGGCCAAGGCTGGTAAGATCGAGTACCGTCTGGACAAGCAGAACATCATCCATGTGCCCATCGGCAAGGCCTCTTTCGGCGCCGAGAAGCTGATGACCAACCTGGACACCGTCCTGGATGCCATCGCCAAGGCTAAGCCCGCCGCCGCCAAGGGCCAGTACTTCAAGAGCGCAACCATCGCCACCACCATGGGCCCCGGCGTCCGCGTTGCCACCAACAAGTACGGCGTCTAATTTTTCAGGTTTTACTGAGAAAAGCTATTGACAAACGCACGTTCCCGTGCTATACTAATTAAGCTGTTTTTAAGACAGCAGGTGCCGCAAGGCATAATGAGCGCAAGCTCACCTGCCGAGAAACGTGCGTTTGATTGCAAAGCTATCAAGCCATTTTCCCGGCGACGGGAAGATGGCTTTTTTCTGTATAATCACAAGAAAGCCACTTACCGAAACCAATCTGTAAGTGGAATGAGGTGAAATTCAAATGCCCAGTGCAAAGATTCTGGAATCCAAGAAGGCTCTTGTCAAGGACCTGAACGAGAAGATCGCTGGTTCTCTGGCCGGTGTTGTCGTTGCTTACAACGGCATCAGCGTTGCTGACGACACCAAGCTGCGTAAGGAGCTGCGTGAGGCTGGCGTCCATTACATGGTCGTCAAGAACACCATGCTGCGCCTGGCCGTTAAGGGCACCCAGTACGAGGGTCTGACCGAGTACTTCAAGGGTGACACGGCTATCGCTCTGTCCCCGGAGGATCCGGCTGCTGCTGCTCGCATCCTGTGCAAGTTTGCTGACGCCGACAAGTCCAAGCGCTTCGTCGTCAAGGGCGGCTTCTGCGATGGTCAGGTCATGGACGCTGCAGGTATCAAGAGCCTGTCTACCATGCCCAACCGCGAAGGTCTGCTCTCCATGCTGGCTGGCTCCCTCAACGGTATCGTTGGCGGCCTGGCCGTTGCCCTGCAGGGTATCGTCGACAAGCAGGACGAGACTGCTGCCTGATTTTAGGCACAGCTGCTTGAGCGCCCAGGCGCAGCGCTCTAATACAAACCGCGCCGCTTAAAACATTACAATTTATGGAGGTAACTACCATGGCTTCTGAGAAGATCACTGCCATTGTCGAGTCTGTCAAGACTATGACTGTCCTGGAGCTGAAAGAGCTCGTTGATACCATCTGCGAGGAGTTCGGCGTTTCTGCTGTTGCTGCTGCTGCTCCCGCTGCTGCCGGCGCTGCCGCTCCCGCTGAGGAAGAGAAGACCGAATTCGACGTCATCCTGGCTGACGTTGGCGCCAACAAGATGCAGGTCATCAAGACCGTTAAGGAGCTGACCGGCGCTTCCCTGATGGAGGCCAAGAAGCTGGTTGAGACCCCGAACGCCAAGCTGAAGGAGCAGGCTTCCAAGGCTGACGCTGAGGACATCCAGAAGAAGCTGGCTGAGGTCGGCGCTAAGGTCGAGCTGAAGTAATTTTAGCTTAACAATAGCTTTTAACACCGTGTGGTTCAACACCGCACGGTGTTTTTGTTTTTGTGGGCATTTTTGTAACATATTGGAAACATAGGACGGTATAATTAGAGTAGATGGTAAATGCCTCCCTTGTGTAAAGGGAGGTTGCTGCGCGTAGCGCAGATGGAGGGATTGAAGCGTGACGATTATAACCGCATCACAACGCAGACAGGACAATCCCTCAGTCAGCTTTGCTGACAGCTCCCTTTACACAAGGAAGCCTCTGAGTTTCTCGTGTAATAAAAAGGTGGTGTATTTTTATGAAATTGCGCATTACTTGTGCTGCGCTGGCCTGCACCCTGCTGCTGGCGGGCTGCGCAGCAGGGGAGGGGACTGCTGTGTCTAGTTCGGCTGAACCGTCTGTCTCCACGGCGGCGGAACCAGCAATTACGCCGGAGCCAACGGCAGAACCTACACCAGAACCAACTCCCGCGCCTACGCCTAACCCGGCCAGCCTGCTGGAATATACCATGCTGCCGCTGGACAGCACCAAAGAAACACCCGCCAATTTCTGGTGGTATTCCATGTCTCTGCGCGATGATACCGCCAAGGAAAATGCCCACCGTCTGGCTATGGGCCTATACAACAACGATGTGGAGGAAGTGCGGGCTGCCTGCTCGGAACGTGTGCTGACCGACACTTTCCCTTTAGATGACCTTGATGGGCTGAATGTCACGGAAGCCGCCCTGTATGGCGGGGAATATGACAGCCCGTTCCTTTCCCTGACCGTCACTGACCCCGGCAACACGCCGTTTCTGTGCGGACGGCATGAGTATTACCTCTCGTTCGATGCAGACGGAAAAGTAGATTGGCTGGGCCGTTCGCCTCTTTACGAGGACACGCAAAGCGTGACCCTGGCCAGCTATTACGAATCCTCCAGTGAGGACGTTTCTTTCTGGGGAATCACTTCTGCCGAGCTTACCAATCCGCTGGGACTGACCTGGGGTCCTGCGTCCCTGCAATGCTATGACACCTACTGGGTGCTCAATGAGGACGATGATGGCCACCACTACGAGAACCGCAGCGTGCAGGACCTTGGCTCCGTGGAAGCGCCGCCCTACGGCATTACTAGCTATGCGGTCCCGCCTGACGGCAATGTACTGACCGATACCAAGCTGGAAGTCGTATGCGAAGCCCTCAATCAGTTTTTTACCGCGCTGGCCGACGGCAGCTATACAGACGAATTTTACACAACGCCCTGCAACGACGCCCTGATTTCTGCCTGGGATGCCGCTGTGCCGCTGCCCGTCGCGGTCACGCCGGAGGCCCTGCGCAGCTGCGCCTCTCAAGACAACTGGGGTGCGCCGTGCGCCGAGATCTGGGTGCCGCTGCCGCAAAACTGCTGGGCGGTCATCAAGACAAACGCCCACTACACCGGCAGCGAGGGTATCATCGATGACTCTTTTTCATTCAACTATTACCAAACCGTCCCTGCCGCTTTGGCGGCAGTTTTGCCTCAATAAAATGTTCACAATTTGTTAGTATTTTTACACAAAAAGGCGTTCATATTTTTGTACATTAAATCCGTTTTGTCTCTTTCACAAAACGGATTTTTTTCTTATAATGGTAGCATACAAAATAGGGGGACATCCACTTTAAGGGAGGCTGCATTTCTTTGGAAAACGAAAAGCCAAAAGGTAATGCGATGGAAAAGCTGGCGACGCTTATCGTCGATAAGCGTAACCTGATTTTCCTTTTATACATCTTTGCGTTGATTTTCTGTGTCATTGCTACGGGCTGGGTCAACGTGGAAAACGACATCACCACCTACCTGCCGGACTCCACCGAGACCCGCCAGGGCCTGACTGTGATGAATGACAACTTCACCACCTATGGCACGGCCCGCGTCATGGTGTCCAACATCACCTACGATAAGGCCGTTCAGCTGGAAGAACAGCTGGAGGACATCGACGGTGTGGACTCCATCGACTTCGACGAGACCTCAGACCACTACAAGGATTCCACCGCGCTGTTCTCGGTCAGTTTTGACGGCGAGGTCGACGATCCCCGCGCCGAGGCCGCCATGGACGAGATCCGCGCCGAGCTGGCCGACTACGACACCTCGATCTACACCGAGGTCGGCTACGATTCTTCGGCGGACCTGCAATCCGAGATGAGCGTTATCATCGTCATCGCCGCCGTCATCATTGTACTGGTGCTGACGCTGACCTCCCGTTCTTACGCCGAGGTGCCTGTGCTCATCATGACCTTTGGTGCCGCCGCCTTGCTGAACATGGGCACCAACTTCCTGTGCGGCACCATCAGCTTCATCTCCAACTCGGTCACGGTCATTTTGCAGCTGGCGCTGGCCATCGACTACGCCATCATTCTGTGCCACCGCTTCAGCGACGAGCACGAGACGCTGGGCGTGCGGGAAGCCTGCATTGCCGCGCTTTCCAAGGCCATCCCGGAGATTTCTTCCTCCTCGCTGACCACCATCAGCGGCCTGGCCGCCCTGGCGTTCATGCACTTTGGCATTGGCCGCGACCTGGCCACTGTGCTGATCAAGGCCATCCTGTTCAGTATGCTGTCGGTCTTTACGTTGATGCCCGGCCTGCTGGTGCTGTTCAGCAAGCTGATCGACAAGACCCGCCACAAGAACCTGGTGCCCAGGATCACTGCCGTAGGCAAGTTCGACGTCAAGACCCGCTACATCGTGCCGCCCATCTTTGCGGTGGTCATCATCGCGGCAGCTGTTTTTGCGAACCTGTGCCCTTACTGCTACACCTACACCGACCTGGTCACCGCCAAGCAGAGTGAGCGTCAGGCCGCCTACCAGAAGATCAAGGGTGAGTTTGGCACCAGCAACATGGTGGCCATCATCGTACCGGCGGGCGATTACGAGTCCGAGGGCAAGATTTTGGCCGAGCTGGACAGCTGTCCCGAGGTCGACTCTACCCAAGGTCTGGCCAACATCGAAGCCATGGACGGCTACATGCTGACCGACGCCCTGACCCCGCGCCAGCTCTCCGAGCTGGCCAACCTGGACTACGAGATTGCCAAGGCTCTGTATGGTGCCTACGCCGTCGAGCACGACGAGTATGGCGAAATCATCAACGGCCTGAGCGACTACAAAGTTCCGCTGTACGATATGTTTATGTTCCTCAAACAGGAGATGGAGGACGGCAACATCACCCTGGGCGGCGATGTGCAGAACACGCTGGACGACCTGTTCGCCCAGTTGGACAAGGCTCAGGTCCAGCTGCAGAGTGACAAGTACAGCCGCCTGGTCGCCTACCTGAACGTGCCCGAGGAAAGCGACGAGACTTTCGCCTTTGTGGACAAGATCCATGACATCGTGGGCAAGTATTATGACAGTGACTACTACGTGGTAGGCAATACCACCAGCGCCATGGACCTGTCCAGCTCTTTCGGCCAGGACAACCTGCTCATCAGCGTGCTGTCTGCGTTGTTCGTTATTCTGGTTTTGCTGTTCACCTTCAAGTCTGCCGGTCTGCCGGTGCTGCTCATCATCGTCATTCAGGGCAGTATCTGGATCAACTTTGCGTTCCCGTATCTGCAGCACTCGCAGCTGTACTTCTTGGGTTACCTCATCGTCAACTCTATCCAGATGGGCGCGAACATTGACTACGCCATCGTTATCTCCAGCCACTACACCGACCTGAAGAAAGTCATGCACCACAAAGAGGCCATTGTAGCGGCTTTGAACGAATCCTTCCCGACCATCTTCACCTCCGGCTCCATCCTGGCATCCGCGGGTGTGCTGATCAGCGTGCTGACCACCAACCCCGTTATCGCCGCTATCGGCGAGTGTCTGGGCCGCGGCACCATCATTTCCATCATCCTGGTACTGTTTGTTCTGCCGCAGATCCTGGTACTGGGCGACTCCATCATCGAGCGCACCAGCTTTGAGATGAAGGGCATCGGCGTGACCACCCGCACCGCCAGCGGCACGATGCACGTCAACGGCCGCGTCCGCGGTTACATCAACGGCGTGGTAGATGCCGAGATCAAAGGCGTGCTGCATGGCCAGTTCAACGCCAGCATCTCCACCGGCACCGAAGTCACGGTGGATGAACCCGATATGTACCTGCCGGAAGGCGACGTGACCGCCACCGACGAATCCCCGAATGAACCTGCCGACACCACGAAAGGGGGCGACGCTGAATGAACACCGAGCTGAACTTCCCGCGCCGCCTGCTGGCCGGGTTGACTACCCTGGCGCTGCTGCTGATGCTGGCCCTGCCCGTCTGGGCAGAAGGAGAGGAGACTGAGAAGCTGCCGGTCTCCATCAACAGTGTGGAAGACCTTTTGCAGCTGGTCGCCGATTGCCGTCTCGACTCCTGGAGTGAGGACCGCACGGTGGACCTGAACACCGACCTGGACCTGACCGGCGTTGACTTTGCCGGTATCCCCACCTTCAGCGGCACCTTTGACGGCAACAGCCACACCATCAGCGGTCTGAGCCTGGTGGACGACGGCTCGGTGACGGGCTTCTTCCGCTACATCCAGGCCGACGGCGTGGTACATGATCTGACCATCCGAGGCCGCTCGATGCCCTCCGGCAGCCGCACCACCGTAGGCGGCATCGTAGGCAGCAACGCCGGTACGCTCATCAACTGCCGGTTCGAGGGCGTTGCCTCCGGCGCATCCATTGTGGGCGGCATCGCCGGTACCAACCTGAGCAGCGGCACCATCAACAACTGCACCACCACCGGCAGCGTCTACGGTGCCCACTTCATCGGCGGCATCGTGGGTGAAAACCACGGCGTGGTCATCAACTGCGGCAACGACGCCAACGTCAACACCACCGTCGACCAGAACGAAGTCGACCTCTCGGAGCTGACGCTGAACGATCTGATTGGCACCGAGAATGCCGCTGACATCACCGACATTGGCGGTATCACTGGTACTTCCTCCGGCGTGGTCCGCGCCTGCCTCAACCGCGGCACCGTGGGCTACCTGCACATCGGTTATAACATCGGCGGTATCGTGGGCAGCCAGACCGGCTATGTCGAGGGCTGCGTCAACTACGGCCCCGTCTACGCCCGCAAAGAGGGCGGCGGCATCGTGGGCCAGATGGAGCCCAGCAGCACACTGCTTTACTCCCAGGACACACTGCAGGAGTTGGGCGGTGAGCTGGAGACCCTGCAAACGCTGGTCAATCGCGCCTGCGATGACGCCAGCGCGGCAGGCAGCAGCCTGAGCAACCAGCTCAACGACCTGCAAAGCCGCATCACCGGTGCCCGCAACGCCGTGGACACCCTGCTGGACCAGACCAAAAACGGTGTTTCGCTAAGCACCCAGACCATCAAGACCGACCTGAGCGCCCTGATCAACGGCAGCCTTTCCGGCTCTGAAAACAATCAGGGCAATCAGCATTGGGACCTGGATGCCACGATCCCCACACCGACACCGACCCCACTGCCGGATGACGACACGCCGGTCGAGACCCCCACCCCCGAGGAACCGTCCCAGCCGGATACCCCCGCCACGCCGGCACCCGCACCCGAACCCGATCCGGTCGTCCCGGAGCCGGAAGTGCCCGCTGAAACACAGCCCAACACCAGCACCGAGGCCGACTATTCTACTGACACCCAGGCCATGGACGAGACCGGGCGCGTCGTGCACGGCCAGCCTGATCTCTCCATCGACATCAATCACAACGGTTCCGGCAGTCTGGATGCCAGCGCCGTGGCTGGCGCGGATGGTTCGCTCTCGCTGACCATCCCCAGTATTGCGGTGGATTCCGACCGCATCACCGCCGCCAAGAATGATTTGAGCGGCAGCCTGACCAGCATCACCGATACGGTCAGCGGCCTGAGCAGCGACACCAACAACAATCTGCAGGCCCTCATCAACGACATCCGCGCCATCACGGCCCAGATGAACAAGATCGGCCAGACGCTTTCCGGCGCCAGCCAGAACGTCACCACCGACACGGACGACCTCATCAACGATGTCTCGGACGAGGACACCGAGGAGGACCTGGAGGGAAAGGTCAGCAACTGCATCAACGAGGGCAATGTCAACGCCGACATCAACGCCGGCGGCATCACCGGTGCCATGGCCCGCGAGAACGACCTGGACCCCGAGGATGACTTTACCATCGATGGCAGCCAATCGCTGAACTTTACCTTTAAATCCCGTGTGGTCGTGCGTGACTGCACCAACTACGGCACCGTGACCGCGAAGAAGGAAAACGCAGGCGGCATCGTGGGCAGCATGGAGATGGGCTCTGCCATCAGCTGCTACGGCTTTGGCGCCGTGGACGCCGTGGACGCCAAGTGTGTGGGCGGTGTGGCTGGTTCCAGCAAGTCGATCGTGCGCGAAAGCGGCGCCAAGTGCCGCCTTTCCGGCTCGAAACAGGTCGGCGGCATCGTAGGCAGCGGCAAGACCGTGGAAAACTGCCGCGCAATGGTCGTCATCGACACTGCCACCGAGCAGATGGGTGCCATCGCCGGCTATGTGGAGGACCCGCTGGGTGGCGATGTAACCGGCAACACCTTCGTGGACGAGGGCTCCGCCGGCATCGACGGCGTGAGTTACGCCGGCATCGCCGAGCCGATGAGCTATGATGACTTCCTGGCACAGGGCGATGTGCCGCTGGCCTTCTCGAACCTGACGCTGCGCTTTATGGACGGCGACACGCTGGTGGCCCAGTGTGACGTACCCTACGGCGGCAGCCTGGCCGACGAGGATGTCCCCGTTGTGCCCGCCAAAGAGGGCAGCTACGGCGAGTGGGACACCACCGATTTCAGCAGCATCACCTTTGATATGACCATCAACGCCGAGTATTCGCAGCTGAACACCACCCGCGAGAGCAGCGCCGAGCGCGACGGCCGTGCCATCCTGCTGGTGGAAGGCACCTTTGCCACCACTGAGGCCCTGGACCTGACCGAGAGCAGCGACGTACCGGCAGCGGTGGGCAGCCATCTGGAGAGCTGGAGCTTCGACATTGACGGCGATACCAGCCATACGATGCGCTACCTGGCCCCGGACGGCCCGGACAATGTGGAAGTGTACCTGCAGACCGCGAACGGCTGGCAGAAGGTGGACACCACCGTGGACGGCAGCTACCTGAAGTTCACCGCTCCCGCCGGTACCACCGGCCTGGCCGCTTTCCGCCTGCCGGAAAGCAAGGTGCCTCTGATCGCTGCCTGCGCAGGCGGTACCGCGGCGTTGATCCTGGTATTGGCGCTGATCCACAAAAAGCGCAAAGCCCGCAAGGCCAAGAAAGCCGCCAAAAAGGCAGAAGCTGAAGCGAAAGAATAATTTATAGGTTATAAACAGCAGGGGAGCCGCACAGATGTGCGCCTCCCTTTTTTGATTTGGTGTATAGTTTTCTGCATGTAGGGGGCGATGCTCGCATCGCCCCCTACATGCAGACAAATCATTTATAAACAAAAATCGAGCAGCCCGCCGAAACGGGCTGCTCGGATTTTTTGTGCTTATGAATACCAGACGCGCGAATTAGTCGCTCACGTAGGGCATCAGAGCCATATAACGGGCACGCTTGATGGCAACCGTCAGCTCACGCTGATGGAAAGCGCAGGTACCGGTCACACGGCGGGGAATGATCTTAGCGCGCTCGCTTACGTACTTGCGCAGGCGGGGCAGATCCTTGTAATCAATGTGCTCAACGCGATCGACGCAGAAGCTGCAGACCTTTTTACGGCCGCGATGCATCGGGCGGGAAGAACGATCCATAGCCATTGTGGTAACCTCCTTATAGATTAATACTTTCGATTCTTAGAAGGGCAGGTCGCCTTCGTCCTCGATCAGGGCAAAGTCATCGTTGCTGCCAGCGGAATAGCTGGGCGCCGATGCCTGCTGCGCTGCCGGGCGGGCGGGGGCTGCCATGGGTGCGGCATAGCCGTTATCACCCATCGGTGCGGGGTTCGAGGATTTGGGGCCCGCGAAATTGATGTTGTTTGCCACGACCTCAACAGCCGTGCGGTTTGCGCCGGTCTTATCCTGGTAGGAGCGGCTCTGCAAACGGCCGTCCACTACGATCAGGGAACCCTTCTGGAAATACTTGCAGACAAATTCTGCCTGGCGATCCCACGCGACCACATCGATCCAGTCTGCCTGGCTCTGGCCGTTGGCGTCACGGCGTCCGCGATCGCAAGCGATGCGGAAAGAAGCGACGTTTTTGCCGGTCGTGGTCTGGCGCAGTTCCGGGTCACGCGCAAGGCGGCCCATAATTGCAACAACATTCAGCATTTCGGTTTCTCCTTACTCCTCAACAGCAAGAGTCATGCTGCGAAGAACGCCCTCAGTGATCTTGAAAACGCGATCCAGCTCGGCCGGAAAATCGGGCTCGCTGGTGAAGTTGATCACAGTGTACACACCCTCGGTCTCATCGTTGATGGGGTAAGCAAGACGCTTCTTGCCCCAATCATCAACAGAATCGATCGTACCATTCGCTGCGATCAGGTTCTTGAACTTGTTGATCAGAGCGTTGGAAGCCTCTTCGTCGAGGTTCGCGGTGGTAACCATCATGGTTTCGTACTTTGCCATATTCTGTAGCACCTCCTTTTGGACTTTTGGCCTTCCGACTTATGCGAAAGGCAAGGATAACTGTGCTGTTCTCAGCACAGCAATTTATTATATCAATTCCCATGCACTTTGTCAAGGCACAAATCCTGCGTTTTTGGCCCTGTCGCGCAGATTTTTTGCGCTTGTCAAACGCGGGCGCGGGTGGTAGAATTTTGTCTATAGGGGAACAAAAGGGGAGATACCTGTGCGAAATTTAATCTTCAGCTTAAACGCCACCCTGCCGGTGTTTTTGACCATGGTGGCGGGCTGGCTGCTGCGGCAGTGGGGCTTTCTGCCCAAGGAGTTCTGTAAGGCGGCGGACAGGCTGACCTTTAAAATCACACTGCCCATCATGCTGTTTTTGGACATGTCGGCGGTGGATATCCTGCATGATTTCCGGCCGAAGTTTGTGCTGTTCTGCTTTGCGGCCACGCTGGCCGGCATTTTAGTGGTCTGGGGCGCGGCGCATGTCCTGATCCGTGATAAGTCCATCGTAGGCGAGTTCGTGCAGGCCAGCTACCGCAGCAGTGCGGCTGTGCTGGGCGTGGCGTTCATCCAGAACATCTACGGCACGGCGGGCATGGCCCCGCTGATGATGCTGGGCAGCGTACCGCTGTTCAACATTTTTGCTGTGCTGATTCTGATGCTGGAATCGCCCGAACAGAAAGGTTCCCCCTCGCTGAAACAATTGCTGAAAGGCGTGGCCACCAACCCGATCTTGCTGGGCATTATCACCGGCACGGTGTTTGCGCTGCTGCCGGTCAGCCTGCCTGCTGTTGCCACTAAAACGTTGAACAATCTGGCCTCCGTCACTACCCCACTGGCGCTGCTGTCCATCGGTGCAAGTTTTGAGGGGGCCAAGGCCATCAAAAAGCTGGTGCCCACGCTGGTAGCAGCCCTGCTGAAGACCGTGGGGCTGGCGGCGGTGTTTGTGCCGGTGGCTGTGGTGCTGGGGTTCCGGAATGAGGAATTGATCGCGCTGCTCATTATGCTGGGCAGCCCCACGACGCCCAGCTCTTACGTCATGGCGAAGAATATGGGCCATGAGGGTGTGCTGACGTCAAGCTGCATTGCCACCACAACACTGCTCTCGGCGTTGACGCTGACCGGATGGATCTTTCTGCTAAGGAGCGGGGGATACTTATAATACGGTGCCTCTCATTTTGTAGGGGTCGATGCGAGCATCCTCCCCTACAATGCTGCGATAAACGAAACCTGCGCCCTGTGTGAAAGCAGAGCGCAGTTTTTTCATTTCTCTTTTTTCGCGTAGACACGCACACAAATGGTGTAACTGATGGCATAAAGCACAGCAGTAAACAAGAGCGACAGGGCAATTATGCCCGCTATAAGGGCGGTTTTGGCTTGCAATGTGGTATTCATGCCGGCAATGCCCACCTGCGTCTGGTTTTGTAGAATCTCCTGTGCGGCAAAACACGCCCCGAAAACGATAGCAAACACAATGAACATTAAATACGCGCGCGACTTGGCCGCACCAAAACGGTAGGTGATTGGCATCAACAGCGCGTTCATCAGCACCGAGACCTCGGCGCAGACCAGGATGCCGAGGGTGTACTCGGCCCCGCCAACGCCTGCCAAAAACACCAGTGCCCGCGAAAGCACCGCACCGATGGCCGTGCTGGCCGCGCACAGCAGATACTTGCTGCCGATGACCTGCCCCGGCGTTACCGGCAGAGTGGCGGCGTAGGCGTCCCAGTGGGCCTGTTCATCGTAGTTGATGGTCGAGGCCACGTAGATACCCCACACCACCGTCATGGCATAGGCCAGGTAAGCCTCTCTCGTGACCAAAATGAGCACTCCGTACAGCGCCACCAGCAGCAGAATGTTGCCCTTGAAGCTGCGGGTCATAATGCTGATGTCTTTATACAAAAGTCCTTTCATTGTGCATCCCTCCCGCTATAAAAGCGCATGATGTCATCGATGCTGGCACTGTCGCAGACGGCATCGGGCAGGGCGGTATGGGCGGCGTTGCGGTCCTTGACCAGCGTTTCGCAGCCGAACGCCCCGCGTCGGGTGTAGACGGCACAGCCCTCGGGCAGGCGGGCAAGGTCGGTCTCGGCGCAGCGCAGCAGGCCGTATTCCTGCAGCAGATCGTCCTTATTTTCGCAGAACAACAACTGGCCGTGATGCAGGTAGGCGATGGCATCGGCGACCTGTTCCAAATCGCTGGTAATGTGGCTGCTCATCAGCACGCTGTGCTGCTCGTCCTGGATGAAGTCCAGCAGCAGGTCCAGCAGTTCGCCGCGCACCACAGGGTCCAGCCCTGCGGTGGCTTCGTCCAGGATCAGCAGCTCCGGGTCGTGGGCCAGGGAGGTGGCAAGGCTCAGTTTCATCCGCATGCCGCGGCTGTACTCTTTAATTTTTTTGCTGCCGTCCAGCTCAAAACGACGCACCAGCGCGTCAAATTTCGCAGTGTCCCAGCGCTTGCCAAAGATGCCCGCCATGCTTTTGCCCACGCAGGCAGCGTTGAAGCAATCAGGGAAATAGGCATCCTCAAACACCACGCCGATGCGGGCGCGGATGGCGGGGTCGTCAGGGGAGCCGCCCAGCAGTTCCACGCTGCCGCCGGCCGGCCGGATGGCCCCGCACAGCAGTTTCAGCGCAGTGGTCTTGCCTGCACCGTTCTCACCGATCAGGCCCAGGATACTGCCCGCCGGGACCGCAAGGTCGACGGGACCCAGGGCAAATGTTTTATAATGTTTCGTAGCACCGTGCAAAGCGGCGGCTGTGGTAAGCATAGTTCAGCCCTCCCATAAAAGGCGCAAGGTCTCGGCGACCTCCTCATAGCCGATGCCGCCCAGCCGCGCAGCGTCCACCGCGCCTTGCAGGCAGTCTTCGACTTTTTTCAGGTGTTGTTCATGCAGCAGAGCGGGATTCTGGGGTGCCACAAAGCTGCCGCGGCCCGGCTGGGTCACGAGGAAGCCCTCGGCCTCGAGGTCCTCATAGGCGCGCTTGGTGGTAATAACGCTGATACGCAGTTCTTTTGCCAGCAGGCGGATACTGGGCAGAGCGTCCCCCTCATGCAGTTGGCCGGACAAGATCTGCTGCTTGATCTGCCGTGTGATCTGCGCGTAGATCGGCTCCTGTCCGCTGTTGGATAGGTAAATTTCCATTTGTGAGTACTCCTTGTGATCGAACTGTACACATTCGATATATACAGTATATACGCAGTATACACAGTTGTCAATAGGCAAACAAAAATAAAAACCAGACAGGCCCGGTGAACTGCACCCCATTTGTTAGACAGTATGGTATACTATCTAATAAGTGGGGTG
>ENA-OROU01001943-OROU01001943.1-human-gut-metagenome-genome-assembly--contig:-NODE-1943-length-16072-cov-21.700568_pt1 | contig 16072 bp, 22 predicted proteins | sample MGYA00242131_ERZ509054 | MGnify/ENA primary metagenome ERZ509054 (study PRJEB26280, sample SAMEA2338749) | human gut metagenome | biome: human gut; feature: human-associated habitat; material: faeces... | reverse complement strand
CGCTCGCGCAAGGAGATAATTTACTCTTGTCCAACACCCGTGTCAACAACTTTTTTTAGAAATTTTTTCGAAAGTTGAAATTCACTTTACGAAGTTAATTTCTTAGTGCTTAAACACCGTATTCGGAGTAGTTAAAATCTCCTTCCCTCGTCAGAGGGTTTGTACATATTACCAGTGCTTTTCAGGATTGCTAGACTCTAAATTAGTTCTTCAAAATTTGTTCACAATGTTAATTGTTTCTGCTCGTTTCCTTACCTTTTGCTAAGACTTACAACCTTTCCGCATCGTTACGGGCGGTCTTTTAAGCTTGCATCATTCGGTTCTATGTTTACTTCATTCGGTTCTACATACGTGTGATAGTAGTGCATGGTGCGAGCAGCTTCTTTTTGTGTTCGGATGCGCAGTTCTGGGTCCTGCGTGGGACCAAAAAACTGGAGAGTATGCTGATAGAAATCAGCAGGGCTAAATGGAACCTGAAGCATGCAGTATCTGTTTCCGAATCTGTAATTACTGTAGAAGGTCTTCGATTCGCCCAATTCCTTTTCATAGTCTTTCGGCTGATATTGATTCCATCGTTTGCCGGTGTATGCAATGCAATCAAGATTCAGCTGATGCATGATGTCAGTCTGCAGTTCCACAGGAACAAAGACGGTGTGCATGTCGGTTTTTGGAAGTTCCCTAAAGGTAAGCATGATGGTGCTCCGTTGTTTTAACTTTCCGAATTAATCATAGGTCTTCTAAGTAAAGATAACTAAAAGCATCATTTATTGGCTTTGCGCTATCGTATATTCCAACACTATTACTGTTATCTTTCGGAAGAGATACACTCCCTGGATTAAATACCCATACCTTACTATCGTCTGAAATTTGTTTTGCTACAGCATCTTCGTCCGAACCATCCGTAGATGCGCTCTTTCCCATTGCTTCATTTACCTTTATGTGAGTATGTCCATATATGAATGCTGAGCCTTCAGGCAATTGCGGCATATTCATACTGCTTCCATGCAAACCAGTTCCATATATATGTCCATGGGTAAGAAATAACGTGCGTCCTTGCTCGTCTACTATTTGTGCATAATCCGCCATGCAGGGAAAATCTAAAACCATCTGATCCACTTCGGCATCACAATTCCCACGCACTGCAATTAGATTCCCTGATTTAGCAAGATCATTGAGAAGAGGGATAACCTCTTTAGGAGCATAGTCTTTTGGAAAATCGTTTCGTGGACCGTGATACAGAAGATCCCCCAACAAAATGATTTTGTCAGGCTGCTGATTTTCTGCCATCTTTAGGAGTTGCTTCGTCCAGTACGCCGAACCATGAATATCTGATGCGATAAGAATTTTCATGAGATCCCTTTCGGATAAATCTTGTCGTAAGGTCCCTTTGGTTTTCTTCGTTAAGTTTTACGTTTACCTTATACTACTTTTTATTGACGTCAACGAAATTGAGGTTGTAATGGCTCAGTCATCTATGCTTGCGGTAAACATTGGCAACACTGTTACCAAAATCGGACTTTATAACAATGAATCTCTCCTAGCAAAATGGATAGTTACTACCCCATCCACCATTACGGTAAGTGAAGTTCAAACAATCCTAATGAATTTCACTTCCTCACTTTCCTACAACAAAGAAGTAAAGAAGCTTGGTTTAACGCAACAAGATCTTGCTCCAAAAGGAAGCATTATCGCCTCAGTTGCACCGCCCATTACCAACGCATGGATTTCAGCACTTACTCTAACCTGCGAGCGTAGGCCTTTGGTAGTTGGTCCTGGCCTGAAAACAGGAATTAAGCTAGGCTACAGCGATCCTTCAGAACTAGGTGCCGATCGTATCGCCGAAATGGTAGGTGCGCGTGATCTATTTGGTGCTCCCCTGATTGTTATCAATCTCGAAACCACCACAACCTTTGAAGTAATTAATGATAAAGGCGAATTTGAAGGCGGCATTATAGCCCCCGGGTTGGAAACATCTGCAAAAGAACTTGCCAATGCCGCTGCAAAAATACCTGTAGTTGATTTGAAAGCACCCAAAAAAGCCATCGGTAAATCCACCCGCGAAGCAGTACAAGCTGGCGTAGTGCTGGGAGAAGTTGCTCGTATAGATGGTCTTGTCACATATATCTGGCGCGAGCTTGGCTATAAGACCAAAGTTGTCGCAGCAGGTGCTGATGCAAAACTGATAAAAACGCTTTCTCAAACCATTGACGAAACAGCAGAAAATCTAACGCTCTACGGATTAAAACTTCTCTACGATCGAAATACTAAATCGTAACAATGCTGGTTTTCGTAGTTGCACTAACGTTTTGTAGATTGCCTTTCGGACAACGAGTATTTAGCAATTATTAGCTGCTACTCCGAAGAACTTGGAATACGTACAAACATAAGATAGAGCAGCCAGAGCAAAACCAGTTCTAAGGTGAACCACACCACGAAGTTGATCCCTGCAATGTCCTTTACTGCGTAGGCACTAATTGCCATAACCGCACAGGAGACAATCAGGATACGTGCCTTAGTGGCCGCAGGAATTGCGCGCTTTTCAACAAAAGGCTGAACATAGGTTTTCCAGGCACGAGTTGATGTTAGCCACGTGTTAAGACGTTTTGAGGAACGCGCAAACAAAAAACCTGCCAATAAAAGAAACGGAGTAGTTGGAAGCACTGGAACAAACATTCCAATAATTCCTAGCGCAGCACAAATGCAACCAAGCGGTATACACACGATGCGAATTATTAGCTTGCCCATACCAACTCCATCTTTGAATGAGATTTGCAACATCAAAAGCGTTTTTTTAGCATGCCTCTACAACAAGCACGCTTTACTAATTTGAAAGAGTAGCAAAGAGCTATAAAAGACCATCTATAAAACGATGAAAGGTTTTAGTATTCCCTAATTGGTGCAATCGATTAGGGAGGGAAATCGCAGAATTGGTAATCGAGACACCATCGAACAAAAAATCCCCTCGTCCAAATACCATTGAACAAGGGGATGCCTAAAACTTATAAGCTAGCAACTCTTACCTTACATGCAGGTATAACCACCATCAACGGGAACCATAATACCCGTTACATAAGATGATGCAGGAGATGCCAAGAATAATACTGCGGTATCCAGTTCACCTTCGTTACCATAGCGCTCTGCCGGAATCATAGTGCGAGCATTTTCCTGGAAGAATTCACTATCAAGTGTTTCCTTGGTAAGAGGAGTGTAGAAATAGCCTGGACAAATTGCATTTACATTAATGCCCTTAGCAGACCATTCAGCCGCCAAAGCGCGAGTAAGGTTAACAACGCCGCCCTTAGCAGCATGATAAGGAGAAGACCCTGCTACTTTGTTACCAACTAAACCGTACATAGAAGCAATGTTGATAATACGACCATAACCAGCAGGAAGCATTGCTTGCTTAGCTACGGCACGTGCAACCTTAAAAGTACCGAACAAATCGATATCCATTTCATGGGCAAACTGTTCGTCGGTAATATCTTCAGCAGGAGCAACAGCGCCAGTACCAGCATTGTTAATTAAAATATCAATACGACCATACTTTTCCATAACCTTTGCAACCGTATCGTTAACCATATCGGTATCGGTAATATCACAACGAATAGGATACGTATCTACACCAAATTCTTCATTGAGTTGCTTAGCAACTTCTTCAATCTTTTCCTGACGACGGGCAATAGGAACGATAGTACAACCCTGGCTCGCCAAAGCTTTTGCCATCTGAACACCCAAGCCACCAGAGCAACCAGTAACAATTGCAACTCGACCCGTTAAATCAAAGTAGTTCTTCATTTGTAGCGCTCCAATCCACTCGAAGAGGGTTATGATGCTTTAGTTTAGTAAAGTAATCTTATTGGTTATGCTTACTAGTTTGTGAATGGTGGCAACTTTTACGGGAGCTGCAGGTAGAACTCCACTACTTAATTCACCCCGCACTTTTCCCAAGAACTAAGACTTGCTAATAATGTTTAGATGCAAAGAAAAAGCGCGCGGGTTATCAATAGAACCCGACGCGCGCCTTGTTTTACTAGATATCAAACTGCACTAGTTATCAGAAACCAAACTACCCAAATCGCAGAAGTTGTTCGTTAATCATCAACGCCGAAACGAGCTTCAAGTTTATCCTGGGCAGTATCAAGCTTGTCTTCAATCTGTTCAAGTTGAAGCTCTAATGCACGATAGTCATCCCAAGACAACGAACCAGAACGATATTCACCTTCTTGCTGATCTTCGTAGGTATCCATTTCGAGCTCAAGTGCGTTAAATTCACTATCAAGATCAAAGAAAGCATCAATGCGAGCATCGCGATCGTTAGGAACATCAGCTTTATCCGCACGAGCGATTAAATCATCAGCACGATCGCTGAAGTCTTGAACGGTAGCATCATCGTAAGAAGATTCAGATTTGGCGGCCTTTTCCTGATCATCTGCCTCTTCGCTTGCAGCGGCATCCTGATCCTTGCTGCCGTCATCTGTTGCATCCTGCTCGCTTTGCAGGCGCTCAACTTCTGCTTCTAATTCCGCAATACGTTGCTCATCGGCATTATTGCCGCATCCTGTAAGCAACAATGCAACACCAAAAGAAAAGAGAATAGCTAAGCAAACCAGCATCACTTTCTTTAAGGGGGTTTGCTTTGAGATAGTTTTAGCAATCATGGCAATGACCTCCTAAAACGGAAATGGTACTGTATTACTAACATAATTGAAAAACTACTGTTTCGCAACACTATTTAACATTCTGTTACTTTTCTTTTTACTTACGGAAAACACTTACCATAAGCGCAAATGTCTATCGTTTACAGAAAACATTTAGCACTTGTCAAAACTCTCATCGTTTACGCAGAGCGGATAATCCACGGACGTATATTTTGGATTTCATAAGCACCACAAAACTAATGAAACTCAAAGTGCTCATGACAAGCACGATCATACCTAAGGCCAAGACGAAATCCCCACTCGCAAGCGAACCAGCGCCCATACCAATAAGGCCTATCAGATAAATACCGAAATTGATAACCGACGATAATGTTCCCGTGTCCCCCTCGTGCTGACGCAACATAACTGACATCGCAAGAGGTCGTGCAGCAGAGTTAGCAATTGCGACCATAACAAACGTGAAGAAGAAGGCAAATGGTCCAGCGTGACCCACAGTAGAAATAAGCACACCTGCAAGCATAATTACCACTAAACAGCCACCATAAACAAAACGCGGAGCAATTGCTTTCCCTAAAACAATAAACAAACGCGGACCAATCATGGCCAAAAGTGCAGAACAAGCAAAGAAAATACTGTAGGCTGTTTCAGAAATACCAAATTGGACGGTATAGATATAAGACGAAGTTGCCAGATAAGCCATAAAGCAAGCTTGAACCAACCCCGCAACGCCCAACGTACAGGTAAGTGCAGGGTTTTTAACAATAGGCGGAATATGACTAAATGCTTCACATACCACCTTTGAAGGCTTACCTTTCATGGGTACATCAGCAACAATCGGCTCAGTTGCTGCCAAGAAAACTCCTAATGCGCCAATACCTGTTAAAACCAAAAAGGATGCATGCCAACTAAACACAACAAGTAGCAACGCACCTAACACAGGCGCAAGCAAAGGACCAATCACATGGAATGACTGCACAAACGCAAGTGCTCTATCGCGTTCCTGACCTACTTCAAATCCATCTTTAATAAGTGCCGTTGAAGCCGACATCATGCCACCCGCTCCACATGCAGCAATAGCACGAAACACCGAAAGAATAACGATATTCGGCGCCAACGCACACATAAGATTTGCTAGCGCAAACAAGATCAGACACACCAGAAGTACTGGTTTCCTGCCAAAAGCATCCGATAACGGCCCCGATAAAAACATAGACAATGCCATAAATAAGAAGAACAAAAAGATAATGGCATTCGCTTCTGTAAAAGATACCGACAAATCGTTGGCAATAGTAGGAAGCGCAGGGAGACACATATCGGTTGAAAAAGGAGCAACAACACCAAGCAAAATGATAAGCGTTTTTAATCGCGCGCGTTTTTTCGGCTGAATTGACTCGCTTGCCTGCATGATTGCTTTCACTCCTTTCCTAAATGATGTCACATAATAATGTCCGACAACGCCGTCTTTTATAATAGAGAATATCTAAAGAAACCGTATCTCAGCTTTAACAAAGCTGATTTATTGCCCCATAGAGAAAGGATCCTTATGGTTCCCGAAAACCCTACAATCGAACAGCTTGAAGCTGAATTTTGCAACGATAAGTTTGCAACCCAGGCAGCCCATTGCCGAATCGTTGAAGGCAATAAAGGCCACTCAGTATGCGAAATGCCTATAGAAGATATTCATCGTAATGCCATGGGAAATGTAATGGGCGGAGCAATTTTTACCTTGGCAGATTTTGCGCTTGCCATTGCAGGAAACGTAGGACAACCCCCTACGGTTTCTGTTACCCATTCCATAGACTATTTCCGTGCTAGCAAAGGTGCAAAGCTTATAGCTACGGCACGTTGCGATAAATCAGGAAGTCGTCTTGCATTCTTCACCGTTGACATAACCGATGACCTTGGAAAAGACATCGCGCGCATGACTGCAACCTGCGCTCGTATATAACCGCAATCAACACTCGAAAATGAGCACAACTTGCACTCGCGCATGAACACAACCTATGCTCGCATTTAACCACCACCTGTTATCATGCATAAACTTTGAGATTTATAGCTCCTTGACCTCCAAGAAAGAGAATGTGCTATGGCATACAAAATTGAATTTCATAAAGGAAGCGAACTTCATGTTCGCGCTCGAAAACAAAAGCAGCTTTTCCTTGGCGGACTTATTGTAGCCTGCATTCTCTACGCCATAGGGACGTATAACAATCCAAGCTTTTTCGAAAAGGGAGCTACTTTCTTTGTTTTACTGTGGTGTCTTTGTATTCCCGTTGCTTTTAACGGTGCCGTATGTGAATCAATAGCAGAATTCTACATAGAACACGACAACGGTGAGAACCAATCCTCAAATACCGAAGAAACCGCTCAAGCAAACAACGCCAATTCATCTTGGTATACTGCAAGCTTCATTTCTGTACTAGCTATCCCAACAATAGCTGCGGTTATTGCAGTTATCTTAACGTTTCAGCCTGCTTATTTACTTATTGCGCCTATAGCGATCTACTTTGCATTCCGCAATAACAAACTCTATCGAGAATTGACCAAATAGCGCTTTATTAGCGCTTTGTTTCGCTTTTCTTCACCATAAGTCTTTTACACGTTAGTTAGCTTTACTAGATAGCCAGATTTATAAATATCCGAGTAAAGACATATATTCCTGAGCGCTCTCGGGAACCTCAAGAGTAAATGTTTGACCTTCGGCAGTGACACTAATATAGGACGGGTCATCATAGGTAGTAACTTCAGCCGAAACCCCTCCATAACTTATACTCTGAGATCCTGTTTCTCCAACATCTGAAGGTAGCGAAGTGACGGACCAGTTTTCAATATCCAAGCTATCGATAGCCTGATTTACCTGAGATTCAGACATACCAGTCTGAGCCGCAATATCTGCTGCATTGCTATAAAGCGCATCTTCAGCTTTGGTTTTTATGCCTGACGCATCAATGGCAGCATTAGTTGCCGCATTGGTACCAAAACCAAGCAATCCTTGAACCGACTGTCCAAGCGGCGAAGAGGACAATGGAGTAAACGTAAAGAGAGCAATCACACAGGCAAGTATTGCCAACAAAGCTGCAATACCTCCAAGTAACCGCAACATTACTTTCATGACTAACTCCTTTAACGCATCGTTTTAGGCACTTTATTGCGGCCTTTATCAAAGCATATTTTATTCATTTACATAACTGATAATACCTATAAACAAATAATTGCCACCTTTCGAAAATACTTATTGCAATCGCCCAAAAAAAGGATTAAAAACAGTGGTGGCAAAAATCGAAGCAGAGAAAATTCGTCAGAAACGCACTGATAAAAAACGAAAACGGATGCTTCGAAAAAAGAACTATCCGTTGATGTTTTTGTTAGCCTTTCTACGCAAGGAGGTAGCCGAAATGGCCCCACGCCAGAACAAGATCGCCCTGGTAAATCGCTTCGCTTCCGTATCCATTGAAGCAAAACGTCTTGTTGCTGCAATCTTTTTTACTTTACTGCTTTGTGGAGTTCTACCTCTTGTAATGCTGGGCTAGTTTAATCGTCTACCCCAAAGCGCTTAAAGTACGACAGTACGTTTTGTAGAGACATCTTTTGCGCAATAAGCTGATTGGCGGTTACTCCGCGCATTCTTCCCTGTGCCTTTGCTTGATTAATTTGATCACTCACACGGTCGTATTCTTTAAGCACCGCTTCATGGGCATCTTCATAACTTGCCAGTTTTTTAAGTGCCTGGCTTTGTTCGCAAGAAAGAAGAATTTTCTCATTTTCCGTTCGTTCGGTAATTCGATTCATGTTGTTTCCCGCCTTACTTCTTTAGATCGATAAAGCTCTAGTTTACGTACTTTCCGCAATAAAAAGGATAAAAGGGCTCACTATAATCGAACATCTCGGTAGCAGGTTGTACAAAAGGTTTGTTGCGTTGGTTTGTTGCACAACAATATTCTTCACTCCAAACTTCGGCGCCCTAATACCTACCTTTGACTACATCTGGTAATCTTGACCTGAATTAAAACTAAAGAGCATACGTAACACGAATTACAATTACATCATTTTTTATAAGTGCAATAAACAAGATAGATAAAGGGGCAATTCATGGCAGGGAAAAAATCCACCGCAATTACCTTTACGGAAAACGACTCAGCAATTATGCAAGCTGCAAACGAAGTCTTAACCGACCTCGAAGCACTGAGCAATGAAGCGCGGTGGATGATGACTGAAAACCCTGAAAGCAAGGGAAATATTGCCCTTTGGAACTGTTTGGTTGATATTGAAGATATGGTCACCACCCTATCCGAAGGCGGCATTCTGTCCAATGAAGAAGCTGTTACCCTTGGCAATACTTGCGTAGAAGCAGCCCAGTATTTCAACAGAAGCGAAGAAGTTTCTCGAAACGATGCTATTGGAGTATTCAAAAAATTAAACGGTCTTGTTTTTAATAATACTGAACTGGGGAAATGAATCAATCAACACTTGTAGAACAATATTCCCCTTTTTGCTCATTTTGTGCCATACTACACCTATACAAAAGGTAAGTGCGGTTTGCTTATTATCATTTGGGGTTTAAAGATACCTAAGCAACCGAACTTAAACGCTGCAACGGTCACAACAATCTATGGTTCGCGACCCTGCCCGTCCAAAACTAGGGGGTGTAACCCATGAATGAAGCTCTCTTCTTTATAGAGATAATTCTTACCTTTGGATGCGTAGTCGCAGCTAAAAAGATCTTTGGCAAAGCTGGTCTTATAGCCTGGATTGCTATAGCCATGATCTTGGCTAATTTAACCGTTGTGAAAACCATAGATTTGTTCGGAATTGAAGCCACGCTAGGCAACATTATGTTTGCCTCCACTTTCCTTGCGGGCGACATGCTTAATGAAAATTATGGTAGACAAGCGGCCCATAAAGGGATCCTTGTTGGACTTGCAGGCGTGCTCGTTTTTATGGTTTGCACTCAGATCAGCTTGCTCTATACCCCAAGTACTTCTGATATTTCCCAAGAAGCAATGGTGCTTCTTTTCACCCTTAACCTTCGTACCAGTATTGCTTCTGTTGCGATGTGCGTTTTGGCGAATTGGCTTAACGTTTCGCTTTATGCAAAAATTCGCGAACTCACTAACGGTAAATATCTGTGGCTGCGCAACAACGTAACCACCATTACTTGCAATTGCATTGAGAATTTCTTGTTTGTCCTTTTGGCATTTGGTGGCATTTACTCTATGGAACAGATTCTTGCAATTGCTCTTTCCACTTGCGCAATCGAAATTTTCTTGGCTTTATGCGATACCCCGTTTTTGTATCTCTCCCGCGGAGAATCGAAGTTACTAAGCAAAGTTACTGCGTCACATTAAAGACTGATACTTAAATTCGTTACGTCGCACCAGAATCACAGTGCCGCACCAGAACATAGCTCTTTACTCATGAAACATTTGCTTAGTATGCACGAAACTAACTATGCGCGAGCAATTGGTTGTGAGGAATAATTCCTATATCAACCACTTGCGCCTGAGTTACTTGTTTGCACCATTGTTCAAAAACGTGATGTAGTCAAAATCGTCCATATAACGACGTTTTGCGAACTGATCTTTGAAATTAGTTACCGTGCCTAAAGCTTCGCAATCTTCAAACCCAGACAAATACCATGCCGAACTGAATTCGGGATATTCCTGCTTAGTTAAAATCGCTTTATTTTTATAGGGAAGCTTATCGAAACGTTGAATGGTTTCATAAGTACATCCATCTTTTTCGCATCCAATAATGTATAAATTATCTGGATCTATTCTTCTTTTACGTGTTTCCCACTTTTCAAGTGCTTCTTCGGGCGTCTTGTAATGGACAAAAAATAGCTTGATATCGCCTAACATTCCCACTGGATAGTCATGATCTGGATCATCGATAAAGGTAATGTTTTGTTCTAAATACCAATCGAGCCTTTCAACGAACTTAACAAAATCAGGCATCTCTATCATGAGGTTTACTGTGGGAGAACACCAACGTAAGTTCATGTCGGAATAAATAAAAGTTCCCACGCAATTTGAAGCAATAATTGAAGGTTCTTTGATTTCAAGCTTCTTACGCTTTTTACGCTTATATATTTCCCATTCGATATTCTGAATAATGGTTTTGACTATATTCATGCAATAACAACCTCATACCAGTAATTGACATCAGATCCATTATGCCTGATCGCACTTACTTTACTACATAGCCGCTATAGCACTACTGTTGCTTGAGGCAATTAATAAAGAAATTCAAGTGCTTATAAGACGAAATCCCTAATAGGAGTTTCGCCTGTAATTTCAAATACATAGCGTCTGTTAGCTCGCATAAACACTACTTCTCGACCGTATTCTGTTACCTCATACGTAAGGCTGGTTTTTAGATAGCGCTGAGTAACCATTCCTCTTGCATTCTCTAAAACCATTGGATAATAGAACACAGCACCTTGCTTGCCTGGATACCTGCGTTCCGATTCCCAGATTTCTAAGATTCCTAAGGTGCCTACAGGGAAACGATCTATTGATTCATTCGGGGCTTCGCGCAAAATAGCAAATCTTCCACTTTTGCAAAGTTTAGCCACGCTAACCCCTCTCTTTACCTGGCACCTTTTCAGATTCTATCAAAAATATACCCACCCAAAAGAACTTCTACCCTTTTCCTATTCAGTTGAATAAGTCTCATAAAGACAGGAGCGAATCTACACTCAGGTATTTTACGATTCACTATGGAAGGGGCTTAGGATTATTTTTTCCTATAACCCTCAGAGTTCCCGTTACCCCACAGTAAGGATACGGAATTAAAAGAAGCTTGTAATTTCTTTTTGGCATGCTTTTTCATGAGTTTTTGTATTTACTTATTCAAAATATCCTTACGATTTTCAAGAATCTGAACAGCTTCCTCACTACTTAAATCGCCATACTCTACAAAACGTTCAACCAACGCCGTGTAATTGTTCCACGGTGTTCTTCCCTCCGCATCCTTAACAGAAGGATTGGCACCGTGTGCAAGCAACAAATCCACCACTTCATCAGTTTCTTCAAGAACTTGAAGAGCATCATGGTCGTTACTGTCGGTATAAACCGAAATACCCGCTACCCCACGACACGCCAGATGCAGCGGTGTTTCCCCTTCCATAAGTTCAGGCGATTCGATGCCTTCACTAGAAGAAACCACAACGTTACTACAAGGACTCCGATAGCTATGACTCCAATGATGGGCAAGGCAAGCATCAACGTTCCGCCCATGGCATCCTCCTGCCCTAACCCCCTTGGTGCTGCCGCTTTTGCTAAGCAACATGTTACACCCTTCATCCTAGGAACTTTAAACAGAAACCTAAACTATCTACTTTTGGGTTTTACGACACTTGAGGCTTAGGACTATTTTTAGAGTTTTTTGTTAGTTCGTCGTGATACCCTTCTTTTATCTTATAGAAGCCAGCTTCATTTTTTCTTTTTTAGTCATAATTCCTCTAACTCCATAAAGCCTATAGAGTCTCAACCATTTTTGACTACCAGTCAGTTTGTCACTGCTCCAAAACTGCCCAATCCTTTAATGCGGCGAGATTGAGCAATGTTGCATGCCTTCATTATCTTTGCCGCACGTGCTTCACCAATGCCTGTATAGGCACAAAGGAGGTCAGATATTTTCATACTAAGTAGCGCAGGATCATCAGTTGCGAGAAGATCCTCTAGGGACAATTCGCCATGCGCTAATTTCGCTTTAGCTTCGGCTCGCTTTTCTCTTGCTTCAATAGCAATACGTAACGCGCGCCTTCGATCTTCATTGGTCAGTTGAGGTACAGCCATCGTTGACTCCTATTTCTTTATCAACAACAAAAGAAAAAGCAGTAAATGAAGCCACCAGGACCAGAAGGAGGACCATGTACAATTAAGCATGTTGACGCCTTGTCTCATCGGAAAGCGTTGTTTGCGCTAAAGCCAAACTGCTTTTACAAAGTTTCTCGGCTTTTTTGATTGTTCGCTGGAGTAAAAGACTTGATACCAGAAGAGGTTATACATATTTTCACAAAAGCGTACGGGGATTCCGTTCTTGGAGTAGAACGCCTTAAAAACTGGGAAGATCACGAAGTTTTCAGCGTTATTTTCAAAAACCTATGACTGTCGGATGGTGTACATACGTAATAGGCACAGACAATCAATATAGGCTCGCGACACCAGAAGAAGGAATGGAATTAAGTAACTTCTACAATCGCGCCATAGGTTGAGAATATATCCCACATCCCATTTACTGCTTTTTCCTTTATCAAAGTGCTAAGAATTTATTGCTGCTGAGAAGCGTTTCTTCCCAGCAGCAATGTGTATGAATGTTGTGTATGTTTTATACACATACACAACATCTAAACCCTATCTCGTAGCTCCGCAAATAGAGCACTTTTCATATTGGGTGCCAGGAACAGGCACGCGCTCGGTGCCAGTTTGTACCTTAATTGGAGAATAGGAATGTCCAGCTTCTGGATCATCGGCGACAATAGCTTTATTATGAGCAGTCCATGCCCCAACAGAACTAAAAGTTGCTCCACAAGAACATTGAATCTTTTCTGTATACACAGGTTTGGTTGTATATTGCGTCTGGTCTACCCAGTTATGAGTGTGTCCCTGATTAGAGCCGCCTGATGAAGATCCGCCTGAGCTTGAGCCACCAGAGGATCCACTACCTGCCGAGCTATTACCAGATGAAGATCCTCCACTATTGCTTGTCGCATTGTTTTTATGCGAAGTTGCAGGTGCTTTTTCGGTTGCTTTCTTGGTGGCAGCAGTTGCCTTAGCTAAAACATCTTCATTACCAGTTGCCTTCGCAGCCTCTTCAGCTTTTTTAGTAGCTTCTTCTACTTCTTCAGCACTAGCATTTTCTAGATCAAGCTTTTCCAGGTCAAAAGTTGCTGTAATGTCTTCACCTTCGAGAGTAACTACCTGTGGTTCTGGCTCTTTAAAAAGTGTCCCATCTTCTAATACAGGAGCTGCTTCGACCTCAAGTGTGTAAGTACCACGCTCAGTAATATCTTCTAACCCCCAAGAAGTGTTAGCATCCATTACTACTGTCTTGAAAGCTTCAGGATCGTTGGAATCGTCATCATCAGACAGTACATCTTTAACATCGCCCTGATAAATAGCAAGCTCTACTGGTGTTGAAGTATCCTTATTCCAGCCTTCAGCATTCACTTGGGCTGAGAGCATACCCACCTTTGTAGCGAAATAAAAAGCACCTGCAGCGATTGCAGCTACCACCACAACTGCCGCAACAATACCGATAATGATATTTCGACGCTTATTGTCAGTACTCGATTCCGACTCTTCACTATTCTCAATAGACTCCGACGGCAGCTCTACCGTCTTATTTTCATTGGTTTCCATTTATGCTCTTCCTTTCTCTTACTAATTACTATATATTGCTCTTTCCTTCATGCTCCTGAGCTATTAACTCAGGAGCATGAAGGAAAGAGCAATAACAGGGAGCTACCCTGCTAATGGATTATTGTTCGGACGCCTCATCAGATTCGCCTTGTTGCTCATTGGCGAGCCGTAAGCGATGACGAGCATATAGAACACCCCCACCAGCAACTATTACAACGCCACCTACAACAAGAACAAGCCACCAAGGGAACCCATCAAAAGTCTTTACAAGTCCATGACCAAACGGATCATTTCCACTTGACCAACTGCCTTTATCTCCTACCCAGGTGCTTGTTGTTCCATCAAATGACATAGTAGGAATAACGCGGGTTTCAACCTTATCAACTGCATCATCCTTAAGACCGTCTCCGTTATGCCAGTTGCGTGTAATATGGCTCTCGGCAGAATTAGGAATAATAATTTCGGCAGCTCCATTTACAATCGCCAGAGGGCTAGTAGCCTTAACCATGTAGGTAAGAGGTGTAGTAGAAGCTAAACCAACATCAACAGATCCAAACTCAAGCTTGAGTCCTGTTATGCATTCATCATCATCAAGCTCAAGATCATCAACACTTAGCTGAGTACGAGTACCACAGCTCGTTTGACTACCAGTCAGTTTGTCACTGCTCCAAAACCTGGCATTACGCAACTGCCTGATCGCGAATTTAAAGACGCACAAGCTAAGTATGGGAAAAGTAGCGATGAATACTATGCGGATCTGCAGCGCCAGCGAGAACTTGAGCGGAGGATCCGCAAGACCAAGCGCGAGATAGTTGGTCTAGAACGTGCTGGCCTCTGCTTAGAAAGTCCTACGTACGTACAGAAGCGTCTCGTTTTAGGCAAGCAACAGCGCATGCTGAACAAGCATTGCAAAGACAATAAGCTGGTGCGCCTGTATAACCGCGAGAAAGCCTATGGAGTAAGCAGCCAGCCGAGGGCGCTGAAGAACTATTCATATTGGAGCAGAGGAACACGGAGCGGCTACAGGATAGAAGATTTGTCTTCATTTGAAAGAAAATATCGCGGTACTACAGGTCGTGAAGTAGGCATGGCTTTTGACAAAGATGGAAACGATATTTTGTTCATTGATGGAAATGAGGGCCATTCGATAGAGTTCACAAAACCTAATGGATACAAATGGTCTGATCCTTCTTTTGCTCATACTCATCCTGATGAATACGGTGGAACATTTTCGCTTAGCGATGTATTTTTCTTAGCTGACTCAGGGATTTTAGGATTACATGCTGTATGCCGTGAAGGAACTTACTCGCTTATTCCCAACCAAAAAACTAAGCCTCGAACGTTCGTAAAAGCATACGAAGATGCTTTTTTCGATGCACTTGATAAGTATGGTAAAGACCTTATTTCTATCAGGCATTTTATGCATTCTTGGCTTCTAGATAACTCTTCAAAATATGGATTCAAGTATAGCTTTAAGAGGGTATAATAAATTCATGGAAGAGAACGCGTATTACATAAACGAAGACCCTGATTATTTGTATGCTCTCGCTATTGTGCACAGAGGGAAGCACAAAAATGAATCAGATGATGAAGCAGCTAAACGCGTGCTGGATAAGCATTTATACGCAATATGGTTAAAAGACAAAGAGACTCGCCAAAGGGTTGAAAGTTAAGACGCGACCTCGCACTAAGCGGGGTTATTTTTTTATTAGTTTATCTAGTGATTTTGCAATCTTAGCAAGAGACATCTCAATATTAGTTGAATCCTTAACCGTCGCAGTAAATGAATGTACGTTAATTGGATAAGTACTGCTGCCAGTCTCTTTGGTTGTAATAGTGACTAAAGCATCTTCGTTTTGTAATTCTATTAATATAGGAAATGATCCAATAAATGTCCTTCTAACTCCTCCTGGCTCAAGTTTGACTACCAGTCAGTTTGTCACTGCTCCAAAACCAGCTTTTCACTTGAATACAGTATATACGAAAAACGCGGCATATAGGACAAAAATTGTGTCCGTTTTAGGGTGTTACCGCAGGTAACACCCTATT
>ENA-OROU01001935-OROU01001935.1-human-gut-metagenome-genome-assembly--contig:-NODE-1935-length-16117-cov-2.525215_pt1 | contig 16117 bp, 14 predicted proteins | sample MGYA00242131_ERZ509054 | MGnify/ENA primary metagenome ERZ509054 (study PRJEB26280, sample SAMEA2338749) | human gut metagenome | biome: human gut; feature: human-associated habitat; material: faeces... | reverse complement strand
TCGCAGATTCCACCGCCGTGAGCAGATCCTCGAACACGGTGCAATGTGCTGGCTTGACGCCGAGCAACTGCGCCGTGTGGAGGAAGATGACCGGGTTGTCCTTGCCGCTGCTGCCGTCATCACCCGTGCCCACGACCACGTCGAACAGATCGTAGATGCCCGCATGACGCATCGCCGGCTCCCGCAGTGAGGGGAGCATCGACGTGGCCACCGCCAGCCGCGCCCCGCTTGCGCGCAGCCATTCCAGATATGCCCGCGCGCCCGGCTTGAGCTCGACTGTCGTGGTGTACGCCTCATAGGCGAGATCGTTCCACTCCCGCATGAGTTCCTCGGGCGTGTCGTCGAGACCGAATCTGCGGATCGTATATGCGGCGATGTCGTGGAACTGCATCGCACTCACCTTCTGCATGTAGTCTGCCGGCACGTCGAATCCGCGTCTGCCGAGGAATTCGACATCCACCGCGTCCCATACGCCCATCGAGTCGAGCAGCGTGCCGTCGAGGTCGAAGATCGCCGCCCTTCCACTGTTGACTCCGGCTGCATTCACCATATTCGCCATGTGCCCCCCCCCTATTCAATCTCGGATTCGTGCAGTAGCTCGCGCGCATGTTCCAGGGATGTCTTCGACTCGCTGCCGGCGAGCATGCGTGCGATTTCGCGCACACGTTCACCGCCGCTCACCTCACGCACGGTGGTGTGTGTACCCTCTTTACCGGTCTCCTTACTCACCACATACTGGCGTTCGGCCCACGATGCCACCTGCGGTAAATGTGTGACGACGATCACCTGATTACGGCGTGCAAGTTTGGCGAGACGTCTGCCAAGTTCCACTGCCGCCTTGCCTCCCACACCGGCATCCACCTCATCGAAAATGAACGTCATGCCCGCGCTCGCATTCTGAGACGAATCCGATTCCTGTGAGGAATCCGCGGCACAGAGCTCCAAGGCGAGCATAAGACGGCTCAGTTCACCGCCGGATGCGCTTTTGCCCATGGGAAGGGACGCCGATCCCGGGAAGGGGGTGAAGAGGAATTCGATGTCGTCGATGCCGGTGGCGTCGAGCATCCCTTCCCCGTTGCGGGGTGTGACCACGATGTCGAGTTTCGCTCCGGACATGGCAAGCTGTCCGAGCTCACGGTTCACCTGGGCGCTCAATGCATTCGCCGCATCGGTTCGCGCCTTCGACAACGCCCGCCCGCGGGCTATCGCCTCATCTCGCAGCCGGTCACGTTCCTGTTCCAGGGAATGCAACTGTTCCGGCGACGCGTCGAGATCCTCTACGTCGATCTTCGCGCGATCACGCCATTGGAGTACGTCGGCGAGCGTGGGCCCCCAACGCTGTGCCAACTCATTGAGATCATGGATGCGCCCGTTGATTGAATCCAGATTACCTGTCTCACCGTCCGCATCGAGGGAACGGGATAGGGAGAACACGACGTCGTCTATTTCAGCGCCTGCCGATTCAAGACGTTCGGCCAATTGTTCGTAATCCCCCACCGCATGGATGCCGCGCAACGACTGCACCGCGCCGGCGATGAGCTGACCAACACCGGCTGCGCCTTCCGCACTCTCGAATTGCGAGGCATCCAAATATGCCAACGCATGCTCGACACCGCTGGTGATCTGCTCGGCATGTTCGATGCGGTCACGCTGGTCCATGAGTTCCTCGAGCTCGCCATCGTGCGGATCCACATGGTCGATGCGTGCTATGGAATCCCTGAGATAGTCCGCCTGCTGGCGCATGGACGACTCCTGCGTCTGCAGCCTGCGCAGCCGCTCGCACACACTGCGGTATTTCTCATAGGATTGGTTGAACGATTCACGGGCCTTGTCATCGCGGGCATAGGCATCGATGAATTCACGCTGTCGGGCAACCGAGGCGATGCGCAGTTGATCGGTTTGCCCATGAATGGTGATCAGGTTCGACGCCACTTCGCCGAGTAATGAGCGCGGCACGCTTTTGCCACATAGCACGGAACGCGAACGCCCCTTCGCCGGCACACTACGCGAGAGGAAGAGCCCATCGTCATCGACCGGAATTCCCGCCTCGGCAAGCATGGCACGCAACGGATCCCGCTCCCCCAGCGCGAAAATCCCCTGGGCCCATGCCTGGTCTGCTCCGGATGCCACGCGACTCGCATCCGCAGTCCCTCCGGAAATCATGCGCAATGCGTTGAGTAGCATGGATTTTCCGGCACCGGTCTCTCCGGTAATCGCCGTCATCGACGGCGCGGGAGTGATTGTCGCTGAATCAATCGGCCCCAGGTCTCGAAGTTCGAGCTCCTCAAGCATGTTCACCATCCATGTCGTCTACTCACACTGCCGCCGGTTGGTTTCGCCGCCGCGGCATCGCTGAAATCTGCAGCTTCACAGTATACCGTGCCACCTCTTAGTTGGCCAGGCTGATGCGGCTGACGAGCGGCTCCTAGCACTCATCCACCTCATCCCCTTCGCCTTTGAGTGAGGTTCCCTGCGGATCGGTGAGGAGGCGTCCGTCGGTGTCCTCATGTTTGGAGGCGTTCTGTTCACGCCAGCCCTCCACCGGTAGATTGAATTTGGTGACCAGCCGGTTTGTGAACGGCACGTCGGAGAGCCGCGCCAGTCGGAGTTTGCTTGCAGATTGGCGAATCTCCACGCGCGTCCCCTTCGCCAATGCCAGCTGACGGCGCCCATCACAGCAGATCCAGCCGCCTGAAGTGGAGTCGTCATGGATCGTGAACTGCAGTGTCGATGTGGAACCGATCACAATCGGCCGGGAGAACAGCGCGTGGGCGGCCAATGGCACCATCAGAAGAGCCTGCACATCCGGCCAGATGATCGGCCCTCCTGCAGAGAACGCATAGGCGGTCGAGCCGGTGGGAGTCGAGACGATCACACCATCGCATCCGAACGAGCTCATGGCCACTCCATCGATGCCGATGCTCATCTCCACCATCTTGCCGCGGTCGGCACGCTCTATCGTCACATCGTTCAAGGCCCAGTCGCTCAAAGCCTCGGTGGTCCCCGGCAACCACACGTCGACGTGGGCCACCATACGTTCGTCTATCCGGTAATCATGGTCGCAGATGCGCCGAATCGCCTCCTCGAGCTGGAAGCTTTCGAATTCCGCAAGGAAACCAACATGCCCCATGTTGATGCCTATGATCGGCACATCGGTGCAATGCACCAGTTCCGCGGCACGCAGAATGGTTCCATCGCCGCCCAGCACCACGACGATCTCGGTTTCGGGAGGAACGGTCTGCGGCAGCGTGCCGAAATCGGGAATGGTGTCCGTGTCTACCAGTGTGACATCGAAGCCGCCACGTTCGAGCTGCAGCAATGTGTCTTGCACAATGGTGCCGGTCTCACGCAATTTCTTATGGGTCACCACAACTGCATGTCGTACCTTGGCCATCTTCACCTCGCAAACGCTCTTCGCATATCATAGCCCAATACATGCTAGGCACCGTTCCGTGGAATCGGAACGGCAACCGTCACACAGGCTCTCAGTCAGCCCCGAATGAAGTGGTCGATCTGGTCCTGTTTGCCCATGATGATCAGTTCGTCGTTGCGTTTCAATTGCAGATCGTTCGAAGCATATTGGAATTCATGGCCCGGTGATTTCACGCCGACAATCGTCACACCGTACCTGTCATGAATCTTCGCCTCACCGATCGTATACCCGACGAATTGCGGTGGCGTATGGATCTTGACAACGCTGTAGGCGCCTTCGAGCTCGATGTAATCGAGGTAATTGCCTGAGACGAGGTGGCCGACGCGCTTGCCGGCGTCGGTTTCGGCGTTGATGATGTGACGGGCACCGATGCGCTGTAGAATACGGGCATGTTCCTTCGACACGGATTTGGCCCAGATGTCGGAGATGCCCGCGTCCAGCAGATTGCCTGCCGTGATGACGGAGGCCTCCACCGAATCGCCGATGGCGACGACGGCGGTGTCGAAGTCGGAGGCGTTGAGCTGCTCAATGGCGAGCACGTCGGTCATGTCGGCCTGCACGGTGGGAATCTGCGATGACCATCGGTTGACGAGCTCCGGATCCTTGTCCACGGCAAGAACATCCTGTCCAAGCGCATCGAGAGTCGTCGCGACGGCACTTCCGAATCGACCAAGCCCCACCACAAGCACACTGCGGTTTTCCGGCATGTTCCTCCCTTTCCTGCGCAACACGCGCTTATCTCATCACACCACTATATCCGCCGGTGGGGTCTCTCCCCCGTCGCGGAATCGAATCCATCAGCCGACGACTATCTGGCCTTCTGGGTAACGGACCACGTCGAGTTCCTTCGGCCTGCTCACGGCGTAGGCCAGCGTCATCGGACCCAGCCGCCCCACAACCATGGCGGCAGCCAGCACATAGAGCGACGCAGGATTGTTCTCCTGGGCCACACCCACCGTGTAACCACCCAGACCGAAAGCCGAGCAGGTGTCGAACATGGCATGGCTCAACGAAGAGTCCGTGATGAGCATGAGCGCCACCGAGGCGATGAACACCAAGGCGACGCAAGAGGCCGTAATCGAGATGGCGGTCATGATCACATGCTGCGGTATTCGTTTGTGGAATGCATTGACATCGGTATGGCCGGTGAACGCGGCCTTGCACACCAGCAGAATCACAGCCAGGGTCGTGACGCGTATGCCACCCGCCGTCGAAGTGGAGCCTCCCCCGATGAACATGACAATGCTCATGAACACCTTCGTGCACTCCTTCACCCCCGGCACCCAGGACAGATCGAAGCCGCTGCTCCGAGGCATCACGGCAGCCACCATCGCACGCCGCATGCGGGTGTCTACATCACCGTCCTTGAATAGGACCGGATTATCCCATTCGACGGCAAGGAACCATATCAGTGACATGAATACGATGGCGAAGGTCATGATCATCGTGATCTTGGTGTGCAGCGACCAGTGCTTCGGTGATTTGTGCATGCGCGCCGTACGGAAAATGTTGAGCAGCACGGGGAAGCCGAGCGTCCCGCAGAAGGCGCTCATCATGATCGGCAAACCAACGGCCCAATTGTTCACGTACAGACCCGCACCATCGGGTGTGAATCCCGCATTGTTGTATGACATGACAGCGAAGAACAACGACTCCCACAGTGTGCGCCCCACGTTCCCCTTGTTTACGGAGAGCAATCCCGGGAACAGTGCGAAGAACGTGACGACCTCGATGACGAGCGTGGTCATGAGCACCACCTGCAGCACGCCGCGGATCTCCGACAGCTTGTTGGTGCCGAGTTCATTCGCCGCCAGCAACCGTTGCATGGCTTTCAAATGGTGGTTGACGGCCAGGGCAATGAGCGAGGCGAAGGTCATGACGCCCAAGCCTCCCATCTGCACCGAGAAGATCAGCACCACCTGCCCGAAGATCGTCCAATGGTCCGTCGTGTTCACCACCGAGATGCCGCAGGTGGAAAGAGCGGAAACCGCGGTGAAGAACGCAGTCGAGAACGAGGTCTTTTTGCCGGGCTGGGTGGCGATCGGCAGGCACAGCAATGAAGTCGAGACTGTGATGAGCGCGAGGAAGTAGATGATGGTGAGACGACCCGGATGCGAGTTCAGTCGATAGGACAGCGAACGGCTATGAGGATTGCGCTCCTCATAGGCGTTGCGTTCGAAGGTGTCACCAGAGAACCACCAACCGAATCCCTTGGAGGTCTCGGAGTTGGATGCCGATTCATCGAACAAGAGATTGGCCATGCGTCCTCCTGTTCGTCACCGGTCAATTTCGTCTGCGGGCAGGTCTGGGTCGCGGCGCGCCCGCAGCGGTCCATGCCGCAAAACGGCACGCGACAGCACCTGTTTGCATAAGCCATTGTAGGAACACAAGGGACCAAAAGCGAATTCACCGCTCATCGAAACAGATGCCTGTCAGGAGGTGTCGCCACAACTCCTCGCAGGAGTCCCGCACCGCCGACGCTCGCCACGTTTTATATTCCATAACGCAGCATATGGAATCACGACGATTGCGACATACGCAGATAGAGGAGATATTCAGCATTGCCATGGGTACCTTCGATCGGAGAGGGAGCACTCGCCACAACCTGCAGACCGTGTTCGCGCGCACAGCGTTCCACCCGTTCGAGTGCCTGCTCTCGCAACGACGGATCGGTGACGATGCCGTTCTTGCCCAGTCTCCCCTTCTGTCCCACTTCGAACTGCGGTTTCACCAGCAGCACGATCTGTGCGGCGGGGGCTGCCACCTCGGCAATGGCGGCCATCAGATATGTCAGGGAGATGAACGAGACGTCGGAGACGATGACGTCCGGCCGATATGGCAGGTCGTCGACCCCCACATACCGCATGTTCACTCCGCTCATCTCGATGACACGTGGATCGTCGGCGATACGTGGATCAAGCTGCCCGTGGCCGACGTCGAGCGCGATCACCTGTGCGGCTCCCCTACGCAACAGCACATCGCAGAATCCTCCCGTCGAGGCACCGATATCCAGGCAATGCTTGCCTTCAACCGAGGTGAATCCCGCTGGCGCGAACGCGTTGAATGCTCCCAGCAGCTTGAGTGCGCCACGCGACACATAATCGTCTTCCATGGCCATGTGCACACTGATGGTCGATTCCGGCTGCACTGCGTATGCCGGCTTTGTCTGTGGATGCCCGTTGACGTGCACCTTGCCTGTTTTGATCAGACGTTGTGCCTTGGATCGCGATTCACCTGTCGCATTGGCGACCACGACGTCGAGACGCTCTTCGCGCATCCCCGTGTGTTCATATTCCATATGGGTCATGCTGATTCATCCACGACACGCAGGCAGGCTCACTCGCCGAGACTGAATTCAGGCAATGCGAATGCAGCGACATCCTGCCCGCTGTCCGCAGCTTGCCAAGTCAAAGCGCAGGCCGCCCGCAGCGCATTGACATCGTTGGGGTCGTTCACGGTGAGTCGCCGATGGGTCAGACTGGCCTGCGCTTGCGCGCAGGTTGCCCGAGTGCCGGCTTCATCCACGTCGATTCGTGGGTATGCCTCATTGAGACCGCGCAGATCACGCACAATGTAGGTGGGGCGCAGATGCTTCGGAGCGCACATCAGTTCGGTCGGATTCGTCACACCGGTGAGCACGGCCAGTGAGTCGTAGCCACCGCGGTTGCCCGCCTCGATGTCGGTGTCGAGACGATCCCCGATTGCCAGGCTCCTTGCTTTGCAGACCGGTTCTGTGTCGCCTTGCGCGGCAAGTTCGCGTGCTTCGTCATACATGGCCGATTCCGGTTTGCCCGCCGAGGCGATGGGTTGCACGCCGGTGGCATTGATGACTGCCTGAATCATTGACCCGCAACCTGGTGCGATGCCAGCTTCGCGTGGAATCGTCAGGTCTCGGTTCGTCACGAAATACATGGCGCCGTTCTCGACGGCGAATGACGCCTCCGCCAGCATCTGCCAAGTCATCTGCGGGAACCATCCCTGAATGACCGCCGTCGGATGATCGCTGGCGTATTGCACTGGTGTCAGGCCGGCTTTGCCCACCTCGTCCTGCAGGTGTTCCGCGCCCACCACCAACACTTTGGCACCCTGAGGTACATGCTTGGACACCATGCGTGCAGCAACGACCGACGAGGTGATGACCTGCCAGGGCTCCACGTCCAGTCCGAAACCACGCAATTGGTCGGCCACGACAGACTGCATCCGCGATGAATTGTTCGTCGTGTATTCAATGGTCATGCCGAGATGTTCGGCCTGACGAATGCTTTCGGAGGCAAAGGCCACCGGATCCTTGCCTCGATACACGACCCCGTCGAGGTCGAGCAGTGCCAAGGAATACGTCTGGCTCAACGGTGCTTCGGTGGCCTTCAACAATGTCACTCCGTCTCTTCCTTGATCTCCTCCTCGGAATCGCCGATCTCGGCGTCCTCCTCGTCGATGTCGTCCTGCGCATCCGTCAGATCGGGATCTGCCATCAGACCCTCCTCGTCGCGACGAGTATTGCGCTCCTGCATTTCAGCTGGTTCAATGTCCATTTCGGCCCCTGCACGCTGCTCCTCGGCGGGGATGCGCGTCTCATCGTCCATGTTCACACCATCCTCATCGTCGAACGGCGCATACTGGGCGTCATCTGGGGTGACACCCAGCTTGGCCTGCAGATCCTCGGGAAGATCCTCGACGTCGTAGTCCACCACGAAGTCATCGTCGGTCTCATCCTGTTCGACGTCGGCATAGCGATCCTCGAGATCGTCAATGAGCTCATCCATCGCCACGGCCTCGTCACTGCGTCCCGATTCCTCGAGGAAGTACTGCTCGGCCTGAGCGGCGCGCATACGGTATTCGCCTGCAAGGCCCTTGGCATGCACGAGCTTGGACACGACCTCAATGGCCTGATTCCACAACTTGAGATCGGCCAAGGCACCAGCGTAGACCAAGAACATCTCGGCCTTCGCCTCACCGGTGAGATGCTTCGCGTCATCACCCATGCACAGCTCGATGGCCTTCTTGGGCTTGCCGAGGCCACGCTCGCAATCGGCCATGAACGGCAGGTAATCCAAGTAGCCGTTCATGCGGAACGCCGTCTGGAATTCGCGCAATGCAAGCTTGTAGTCACCCTGACGATACGCGATCATGGCGAGCGTTTCGCGGGCGATGTCGACACGGGACGCCTGCTTGGCGGCCCACTTCGCATGGGCTAGGGCGCGGTCGGGATCGTTTCCCTCCAAGGTATAGGCAGCCAGGATGTGCAAGCCGATGTTTTCGGCATGCTCCTTGGACAGGCCGCGCAGTCGCTCACGCTCGTCCTTGCTGAGCATGCTCCATTCGAGTCCCTTCGGCAGTTTTGGCTCTCCCGGGCGCAGATGGTCGTATGGGTTCTGCGAGGGGAAGCTCACCGTCCCATCGGAGTTCTTGCGCGATTTTGACATGTACTCATCGCGCTTGCGATCGTGATATGCCTGACGATCCTCACGGTTGAACTCGCGACGTTCGTTGCGGTTGTTGCGGTCGCCATGACGGTCGTTGCCGCGGCGGTCATCATCGCGGTTATAGCGCGGGTTGTTACGACGGTCATTGTTATGGCCGGCATGGTCGAAGCGGTCATATCGACGCTCGCCATCATGACGCCCGTTGGAACGATGGTCGTTATCATGACTGAATCCGCGATGTTCACCATCCCCGCGGTTGTCGTCGCGATTAAAACGACGATCGCCATCGTTGCGGCGCCTGAAACCACCATTACCGCGGCGGTCATCATCGCGGCGGAATCCGCGGCGCTCTCCGTTGCCGCGACGGCTGCCATCACGGGAATCGCGACGGTCGTCGCGGCTGTAACGGCCATTGCCATCCCGACGGAACTCACCGTCACCTTCATGGCGGTAGCCGCGATCATTGCGGTTATGGGAGTTGAAGCGGGAGCCGGAATTGCCGCCACGGTGGAAACCACCGCCATTGCCACGGCCACGGGAGCCGGAATTGCCCCTCGAGTTACCGTAGGAACGCCCACGGGAGTTATTCGAATTGCGCGAACCACGTTCGTCTGCCATGTTGCACCTCTGCGTAAGAGACGGGCCTTCGCCCGCCTTCGTGTTCTAGGTCTAAGTCTAACTGATGCAGGCCATGCAAGCCTGTTTTCTTCTATGCGTCAAAAGGCGATGCGGCCAATGGTGTCAGGCACGGCATCAGCTGCGTGCCACGACACCGAGGGCCTTCTTGCCACGGCGCAGCACCACGAACCTGCCCTTGAGGAAATCACCATCGCCAAGCAACTGCTCCTCATCTTCCACACGCACATTGTTCACGTACACGCCACCGGACTTGATCGTCTTGCGCGCCTCCGAGATGGACTTGAACAGCCCGGCACTCACACCGGCCTGTGCGATCCGGTCTCCGGGAAGGGCCTGTGCGAACACCTTTTCCCCCGCCTCATTCTCGACTTTGAGACCGTCAAGCACACTTTCCAGAGTCTCCAAATCGATGTCGGCGAGATCGCCGCCGCGGCCGAACAACGAAGCCGAAGCGTCAATGGCCTTGCGGGCTCATCGCCATGCACCAAGCTCGTGACTTCCCAGGCAAGCACCCGCTGCGCCTCACGGGCGCCCGGATTCGTGTCGGTGGCCTCGACAAGGCGCTCGATCTCGGCCTTCGGCAGGAACGTGAACGCCTTGAGCAGGCTGGCCATCTCGACATCGGGACGATTGAGCCAGAACTGGTAGAACTTGTAGACGGAAAGCATGTTGGGGTCAAGCCAGACCGCATTGCCTTCCGATTTTCCGAACTTCTTGCCATTGGCGTCGGTGATGATCGGGCTGGCCATCACGTTGACATTGACGCCGCGAACCTTGTGAATGAGATCGAGACCAGAGGTCAGGTTGCCCCACTGGTCGGAACCGCCGAGCTCGAGCACGCAGTCGTAATGATCGTACAGGTACAGATAGTCGTTGCCCTGCAACACCTGGTAGCTGAATTCAGTGAAGGAGATGCCCTCTTCGGAATTCAAGCGACGGGCGACGATGTCCTTCGAGATCATCGTTCCCACGCGGAAGTTCTTGCCGATGTCACGCAGGAAGTCCAATACGTTCATCGTGGCGGTCCAATCGTAGTTCGAGACGAAGGTGACGGGATTGGAGCCCTCCTGTTCAAGGATGCCGCCAATCTGGATGCGCAAACGCTCACACCACTGTTCCACTATGTCCTTGGGGTTGAGGATGCGTTCGCCGGACTGACGCGGATCGCCGATCAGACCTGTGGCACCACCCACCAATGCGATCGGATGATGACCGGCTTCCTGAAGGTGGCGCATGATGATGAGCTGGACGAGGTTGCCGATGTGCAGCGATGGTGCTGTCGGATCGAAACCGCAATAATAGTGGACCGGCTCTCCGTTGAGTGTGTGCGCAAGCCGATCCCTATCTGTGGACTGAGAGATCAAGCCGCGCCATTCCAATTCATCGAGCACGGAATCAAATCCGGCTTCCTTGAAATCGATGACGTGAGCCATACCTATTCTCCTCGTGTGTTGTGATCCCGCGATTGACGGGCAGTCTTAGTGTGTCATAGGTTCACGACACCTGGAACCCTCTATTTGCTTAGGGTTTAGCGGCATGGAAACGGGAGGGCGACAGGGTCTCACGTATGGCGCACAGGGTGTCGGCGATGTTGACGATGACTCCTTCGAGGTATTTCGGAGGAATGGGTGTGAGGGGGAACATGTGGGTGCGAATCGAGTTGGACACGATGTCGTCGAGTTCGAAGTCGGCACGGGCGTTGCGTTCGGCAGTATACGGATGCCGGAAACCATGCAGCCTGTGCGACCCGTTGTCTTTCTCATGCCAATCGTACAGGAAGTAATCGTGGAGCAGCGCTGCCCGGACAAGCGAACGCAGGTTCACATGATGCCAAAGGTGGAGGCGATCTGCGATTTTCACACTCAGACAGGCCACGGCGATGGAATGCTCATAGGTGGTCACGGCACCATGCTGCAACGAGTCCCTCTCGATCTGCATCTGCTCATGGGAGAGAATATCGGCACCATATGCGTTTACGATGGCATGGATTCCGCCGTCATCAAGCATGCCGCCTCCTTCGCCCTGGTATGTGCCGGCATATGCGGCGAGTTGCATATGCGATGCATGCGCTTTTCCAATATAATCGGATTCGATGTAGGTCGGCGGCATGTTCGTTCGCAGACAACGGTGTCTGCACATGCTTCCGGACGGAAAGGACGCTATGACTGACATCAGGGTTGCAATCGTGACTGGGGCGGCGCGCGGCATCGGACGCGGCATCGCCGTCAAACTCGCTAAGGACGGCTTCGACGTCGCCGTGGCTGACCTCGAGGGTCAGCGGCAGGAGGCCGAGGAGACGATCCACCGGATCGAACAGGAGGGACGCCGGGCATTCTTCCGCCCCACCGATGTATCACAGCGTGATCAGGTATTCGGTTTGGTTGACGATACCGTAAATGAGCTCGGCACGCTGGATGCCATGATCAACAACGCCGGCATATGCCAGATCAAGCCGATGCTCGACGTGACGCAAGAGGAGCTTGAGACGATTTACCGCATCAACCTGTTCGGCATGGTCTATGGTGTGCAGGCGGCGGCAAAGAAGATGATCAAGCTCGGCAAGAAGACCGGGCACATCGTCTCCGCATCCTCGATCGCCGGGTTCGAGGGCTTCCCCATCCTGTCGGCATACAGCTCGACGAAGTTCGCGGTGCGCGGGTTCACGCAAGCCGCAGCGCAGGAGCTCGCCCCGTACAACATCACAGTCAACGGGTATGCTCCGGGCATTGTGGACACACCGATGTGGACGTTCATCGACGAGGAGATGAGCAAGCTCAACGGCAAACCGCTCGGACAGAATTTCAAGGACATGGTCGACACCATCGCATTGAAGCGCTGTGAGACTCCGGATGACGTGGCGGGTGTGGTTTCATTCCTCGTCAGTGATAATGCCCGCTATGTGACAGGTCAGACCGTCATTGTCGATGGCGGCATGCAGTACCGCTAGCCGGTTCAGCACTGCATACGGCGATGGGGTGCGACCGGCAATCCGGCCCGCACCCCATCGCCGCTTCATATGCTATCGGTCACTCATTGCTTATTGAGCGAGCCGCAGGCCTTGTAGGCCATGCCGTCGCTCTTCACCTGGAAGAAGCTGCGAAGCTGCTCGATGAGCGTCTTGGCGCTCATGATCTGCTCGCGAACACGATTCGGCGCGGTGCCGCCCTTGCCGGCTCGGGCCGATACCGATCCTTCGGTGGAGAGCACTTCCCGAACCTCCACCGCGACATCCGGTTCGACGAAGCCACGGAAAATCTCAATGAAATCGTCATCGGAAAGATCCCATAGCTCCACCCCCCTGTTTTCCGCCACCTTGACGCACGCACCGGAAAGCTCATGGGCATGGCGGAAGGGCACACCGTTCTTCACCAACCATTCCGCAATGTCGGTGGCCAACGCGAATCCGGTGGGGGCCTCCTTCTCCAGCCGCTGCTCATCAAAGCGCATCGTACGAATCATGCCCGTGAATGCGGGCAGCAGCACTTCGAGCGTGTCGACCTGATCGAACACGGCTTCCTTGTCTTCCTGAAGGTCGCGCGTATAGGCTGTGGGCAGACCTTTGAGCGTGGCAAGCAGGCCAGTGAGGTCGCCTATGAGACGGCCGGCCTTGCCTCGGGCGAGTTCGGCGATGTCTGGATTCTTCTTCTGAGGCATGATCGACGAGCCAGTGGAATAGGCATCGTCAAGCTTCACGAAACCGAACTCCTGGGTATTCCAGATGATGATCTCCTCTGACAGACGCGAGATGTCGACACCTGCCATGGCCATGACAAATGAGAACTCGGCAACGAGATCGCGACTTGCGGTGCCATCGATCGAATTCTCCGTCACGTTGGTGAAACCGAGCTCCCGGGCCACGGCCACGGGTTCCAATCCCAACGTGTTACCGGCGAGGGCTCCCGAACCGTATGGGCTGGCGTCCACGCGCTGATCCCAGTCGCGTAGACGCTCCACGTCACGCAGCAACGGCCAGACATGGGCTATGAGCTGATGTGCAAGCAGCACGGGCTGGGCATGCTGCATATGGGTGCGGCCCGGCATCACCGTATGGCCGGCGTCCTTGGCCTGCACAATAAGCGCATCGGCAAGGTTGAGCAGCTGGTTTGCGACCACGCGGGCATGACGGCGCATCCACATGCGGATGAGCGTGGCGATCTGGTCGTTGCGCGAGCGACCGGCACGAAGCTTGCCGCCCAATTCGTCACCGGCAATCTGCAGCAGGCCGCGCTCCAATGCGGTGGCTTCGTCCTCGTCGTCGTCAATCGGCGTGAATTCACCGGAATCCACCTGACGCTGCAGTTCATCCAATGCGGCTTCCATGCGCTGCAACTCATCTGCGGTGAGCAGGCCTGCACGCCCCAGAGCGCGGGCATGGGCACGGGAACCGGCTATGTCATCGTCAGCGAGACGCCAATCGAACTGAGTCGACTTGCTCAGCAATGCGAGCTCGGGCGAGGGGCCGGACGAGAATCGCCCTCCCCACAAAGCCAGGTGATCCTGGGATTCGGGCTTGTGATCGTCGCTCATATCTCTCCTTTTGCGAAGACGGCCATGCCGTCCGTGTTGGCTTGGAATACGAAAGAAGAGGCGTTTTCACGCCTCTTCCCCGCATAAGCATTCCATGGGAACTGCGCCGTGAGACTACTCTACGTCGTTCTGCGGAACTTCGATGCCGTTGCCGAAGCGAACATCCCGGGCTGCAGCGACCTTCGTCGGCAGTCCGTAGATCTCGATGAAACCGTTCGAGGCATTCTGGTCGAAGGTGTCACCGGAATCGTAGGTGGCGAGGTTGTAGTCATACAACGAGCTGTCGGAACGGCGTCCCACCACCACGGCACGGCCGCCGTGCATGACCATGCGAATCTCACCGGACACATACCGCTGGGTGTCATTGATGAACGCGTTGAGCGAATGCACGGCCGGGGAGAACCATTGCGCATCATAGACCAGTTCGGCCCAGCGCTTATCGATGCCGCGCTTGATGCGATGCTGCTCACGTTCGAGACACATGTTCTCGAGTTCCTCGTGGGCCGTGATGAGGGCGATGGCACCAGGTGCCTCGTAGAGCTCACGGGACTTGATGCCCACCAGGCGATCCTCGATCAGATCGACACGGCCGATGCCCTGAGCACCGGCGCGGCGGTTCATCTCCTCGATGGCCTGCAACGGCGTCACCTCGCGACCATCGATCTTGACCGGCACACCTTCCTTGAATTCGATGACCACTTCGTCTTCGACAGGCGGGAAGTCCGGATCATCGGTGTAGGAATAGCAATCCTTGGTGGGCGCATTCCACGGGTCCTCAAGGAAACCGGTCTCGATGGCGCGACCCCACACATTCTGGTCAATCGAGAACGGGCTCTTCTCGGTCTGCACAATCGGCAGGTCATGCTCATTCGCATAGGCGATCTCGACATCACGGGTGAGCGAAAGATCGCGAATCGGGCTGATGGCCTTGAGCTCCGGGTCTATGGACTGAATCGACACCTCGAAACGAACCTGATCGTTGCCCTTGCCCGTGCAGCCATGGGCGATCGTGTCTGCACCGAACTGGTGCGCCGCACGAACCAGATGCTTGGTGATCAACGGGCGGGAGATGGCGGAGACCAGCGGATAGACGCCCTCATACATGGCATTGGCCTTCAGGGCCTGCATGCAGTATTCATTGGCGAATTCGTCGCGGGCATCGACAATATATGCCTCGACGGCACCGCATGCCAGAGCGCGCTCCTTGATCGTCTCAAGACTCTCACCACCCTGTCCGACGTCCAGAGACACTGCCACTACATCTTTGCCTGTGCGGTCTTTGAGGTATGGGATTGCCACGGAGGTGTCGAGACCTCCCGAATATGCCAGCACAATACGGTTCTTGTCGCTCATATTCAGCCTTTCACGATTGCAGTTGATATTACAACTATATACGGTCTACTGTATATTTATTCATTTTCGACACGCAATCTCACGATCGAGATGAGATTCTGAGCATCCATTCGGCTCGGCGACCAGCTGTGGTGTCATCCGAACAGATGATGAGTATCGTATCGTCGCCGGCGATCGTTCCCAGCACCCCGTCAATCGAATGCTTGTCGATGCCGCTGGCCACATACTGTGCTGCGCCGGCCGGCGTGTGCACGATCACGAAATTCGAGGCGTGGGCCACGGAGACGACAAGACCGGTGAGAATCTTGGCAAGCTGTTGCTCACCCCGTCCCTGACCATTCGATTCAGGCACGGTGGCCAGGGGGACCTGATCGGCCACAGCGTAGGCAATGGTACCGTCGGCGAGTCTGGTCTTGGCGGCGTTCACCTCATCGAGATCACGGCTCATTGTCGCCTGTGTGACGGGGAAGCCCTCCCGTGCAAGCAGTTCCGACAACTGCGCCTGTGACGTCACCACATTGTCGGCCAAAAGCTGACGCACCATCTGCAGACGCGCTGCACGCGTGCTCGGTCGGCCGACACCACTTGCGCCGTTGCTTGACTCCGATCCGGTCTGTTCACTCAACTGCGTACTCCTTAATCTTTCAGCTCAGCAGACTCTCATCACCACGCTGCTTGCCGATGAGCCATGTCAGCAGTGCTTTCTGCGCATGCAGACGGTTTTCCGCTTCTTCAAAAATTT
>ENA-OROU01001934-OROU01001934.1-human-gut-metagenome-genome-assembly--contig:-NODE-1934-length-16118-cov-3.048932_pt1 | contig 16118 bp, 15 predicted proteins | sample MGYA00242131_ERZ509054 | MGnify/ENA primary metagenome ERZ509054 (study PRJEB26280, sample SAMEA2338749) | human gut metagenome | biome: human gut; feature: human-associated habitat; material: faeces... | reverse complement strand
ACGGCACTGCAAGTGCCTAAAAGAACAAAAAAGCATTATGTAGCTAGGTCATAAATTGTTCGAAGCCGTTAGGAGTACGGCGTACCATTTCGTAATTTGTTCATATATGACCATGCCTTTCCGCGAAAGGCACCAACGAGAAATGAAACAAGGCTGGTGCTTCCGCAATAGAGTGTAATTTGGTAAACTTTGTTTGGGGGCAGCCATACTACAGAGTACGAGGAGGTAGGTGCGGTGCAGCGTGCTGTAACCGCGCTCATATATAAGTCACCGGGCATCCATTCAAGCACCAATGTGTAGGACATAGAGCCTGTAAACTTATCTTTGTAAAGACGCAACTCGTTTTTAGCTGGATGCCCAGTCCCTGGATGCCCTCAACAATATTTTTGCGAGGGGAGTTGTTATGGGAAGACTAAAAATCGTATATCCAGTTTGCTGTGGGATGGATGTTCACCGGGATTTTCTCATCGCCTGTATTGCCGCTACCAATGCGCAAGGGGTTACAGAGTATCAATCACGAAGATTTTCAACCTACACAGGGAGCCTGCGCGAACTGCGGGACTGGCTTTTAGCCAACGACTGTAAGGATGTTTGTATGGAATCAACAGGTAAATATTGGTTCCCAGTTCACAACATTTTGGAGGAGTCCTGCCATGTGGTAGTCAGCCACCCGAAATTCGTCAAGGCTATCAAAGGGAAGAAAACTGACAAGAAAGACGCTCAGTGGATTGCCGACTTGTTCAAGCATGACCTTGTTCGCGGCAGCTTCATTCCACCTAAGGATATCCGGCAGCTTCGAGATCTTTGTCGTTACTGGGTCAAGCTTTCGTCCTACATGACCGGAGAGAAGAACCGCGCCCAGAATTGTCTCACTGTTTCCAACTTCAAGCTTGATGACGTGTTCAGTAATGTGTTCGGTAAGAGCGCATCCGCCATCACGACACAGTTGTTGGAACACCCGGGAGAGCAGTTTGACGTGGCTCCCTTTGTAGATGGGCGCTGTAAAACACCCATTGCACAGATTCAGGAAGCAGTTGACGGTATCTTCACTTATGAGCAGGCGGAGAAGCTCAAAATCATTCGTGGCCACATGGATTCTCTGGAAAGACATAAGGCAGAACTCGAATCCCTTATTCTGGAGATTGCTCAAAACTATCTTCCGCAGATTGAACTGCTGCTGACTGTCCCCGGCATCCATGACGCTTTTACTGCTATCCGCATTCTTGCAGAAATCGGGGCCGACATGACGGTGTTTGATACCTCTAAGCATCTCTGCTCTTGGGCTGGTCTTACCCCTCAAAACGCGGAGAGTGCCGGTAAGAAGAAAACCACTCGCATTGGCAAATCCGGTGCTTATCTCAAGCCCTTGCTGATTCAGGTCGCTCTTGCTGCAAGCCGCGGTGAAAAACATCCTGAAATCTACGGAAAGAAGCAGGCGCTGCAAAAACGGCGCGGTAAGAAAAAAGCCATAGTTGCCATTGCCAGGAGACTCTTAACCGCCATCTACCATATTCTAAGCAAGAACGAGCCGTACAATCCTGCTGCCTACATCCAGGAAGACAAGAATCCTATGGCCCGCCAGATCTCCCAAGAGAAAGCCTTCGAGATGCTTGCTCGAATGGGCTTTATTGTTTCAAACCCTTCTCCGTTGTCCTCGTCAGGATAGCCAGCCATCCTCGTTTTTTGACCGCCTGACCGACGGTCTATTTTGTTGCGCCCCTTTTTAGGGTGGTGTGTCACTGATTTGTTTCAAACTTAGCATCCCTCCTAACTGAAAACAGCCGACTGGTTTTTCCAATCGGCTGAGGCATGTTTACTTATAATGTAAAATGGTATGGAAACGTGGACACCACTATCAGCGGCAGCGGCAACCTGACCCCTGTCTCCCAGCAAACGATGGCAGTGGAGCAGCCGGTCACAGTGACGGCGGTGAACTATGCCGCAGGGGATAATGTGGAAGAAGGAACAGTAATCGCCACGGCGGAGGATGCCCAGGGAGGCTCCATAGACTATACCGCCCCCTATGACTGCGTGCTGCTGGAGCTGCCTGTTTCCAGCGGGGATGAGCTGGAAGCTGGCGGCGAGGTGGCTATGGTCATGGGAACAGAGGGCTTCACCATGGGCATCGCTGTGGACGAGCAGGATATTTCCGCCGTAGCAGTGGGACAGGAGGTGGCCTTCACTGTGGACGCGGTGGACGGGGAATACATTCGCCTGTGGCGGTCACTTCATAATCATCTCTTTGTCAGACGGCAGCGGTTTCAGTGGTGCGGATGGCAGCGTCTGATACCAGTATGCGCAGGAAGTATAGTCATCGTATCGCGGCCCGGTCCATCCCAGATTGTCCAGCGTCATGCGGAATTTGGTCTCAAAATGGATCGGGTCAGCGATGTGGAAGCGGTATAGCAGAAATCTCTGCTGGCCGTTGTAAAATTCACGGTTATCACCGTAGATGGCGTACATTCCGCTGTAAAGGCCGCTGTAAGTCTGATAGGATTTGATCTGAACATCATTTCCAAAGCCGTAGGAGCCGCAGAAATAATCCTCTGTGCCTGTATAGTGAATGGAAGGATATTTGTCATCGTCTATGTACATTCTGGCTTCGCCCTCCACCCAACAGGTGTTGTTTCCGTTCATTCCGGTGGCCAGGGTTACGCCCACGAACTGGCCTTTTCCCTGAATGCCGTCGATGATGGTGTAGGAACGTCCCTTCTGAACGGGATGCTCCTGACGGTAGGAAGCGTGGAAATATCCGATCTCGTCAGGCACCTCACAGTGACAGCCGGTGATGATATAATACAGGCTCTGATCCTTTTCGCCACGGTTTTCCATGGTGATCCGGCAGTGCTTTTTGAAAGGCATCTCCCAGTAACAGTTCAGTCCCCGTCCGGGAGCCACTAGGATCTGTGCAGAATTGAGCACCGCATATTTTCCATCCCTGTCCACAAAATTCTCATCGTATGCTGTCCCGAAAAATGCGGAAATGGGAGCTTCCACAGAAGGATATTCGCTGTTGTCCCAGTACATGCGGATCACAAAGCTGTGTCCAACGTAGCCGGTAAACCAGATGCTCTGGATCATTCCTGGCCCATCGGTGTCCACCAGTGTCACAGCCTCCCCTGCGCGAATCGTCACGGTGGGACTGAGCTTGGTGCAATCCCTTCCTCTGGAACCGCCTGCTCTGGTTCCTGTGGGATTTTCTGCGGAAAAAGCAAAGGTCTTTGCATTGCTGATCATACAATACGGATTCATAGGTCTTACCTCCCTTGTTTTGACGTATCTGATATCAGATTATAATACTTTTGGGGGAATGTCAATCACTATTCATTTTATGGTTTTTGATAGGCCTGCATTTGTTACTGTCAGCGTTCCGTCTGTCACAAACAGACTGAGGGACTGGCCAAATTTCTGATAAAACCGTGTATTCAGAGCCACTCCGTCCACATAGATCGTTGCGATGGTGTCATCCAGGATCATTTGGATATGGTACTTCTTTCCCGCTTCCAGTCTGATGGGCCGTTCCAGTCCGATGTTCTGGTTTGCAGGCCAGGGCATGTTGGGACTCTTTTCAAAGCGGTAACGGTTTTCTTCTATATTAAATAAATACTGATAGCTCTGACTGGTCTCTTCGTTTTCATAAAAGCGAAGTCCAAAAGAGCGGGTGCCTTCGGAAAATTCCACATCCGCTTCAAAGCGGAATAGGTCTGTAGTATCATTGAAAAGTATCTGTTCCTGTCTGGCATAAGGGGTATCGATCATCATCGACCATAAACTGAAACAGATCAGCGAAACTATCCTCAAATTAAAGCAGCAGAAAAAGCGGCTCGAATACACCGCAGAGCGTTCCGAGGTAATGGAATCCAAGGCCCAAGAAGTCATGGGACTGATTTCCGCAGAGGACCTCGACCTAACAGAATACTCCGACGCCTTAGTATATCGCATTATTGAAAGAATCACCGTACTTTCCAAAGAGGAAAATCCGCATCCGTTTCATAGGCGGATTTGAAATCACACAGCCACTTCACTAAGAAGCAGGTACAGAGAAACGCTGACAGATCACATGCTGTCGGTGTTTCTCTGTACCTGCTTTTTTCGTTGAGAAATTGATGGATTTGTGATATAATATAAAAAGAGAATAACTTTTTAGAAGGTGTAGATTGCAATGTCCCAGGTAACAAAACGGGCGTTGGAGCAGTCCCTTAAAAACCTGCTGCTGAAAAAGCCGCTTACAAAAATCACGGTAGGCGATATTACAGATGATTGCGGAATCAATCGTATGACTTTTTACTATCACTTTAAAGATATATACGATTTAGTAGAATGGTCGTGCCTTGAAGATGCCAAAAGGGCATTAGATGAGAAGAAAACCTACGATACATGGCAGCAGGGGCTCTTACAAATTTTTAAAGCGGTGCAGGAAAACAAGCCGTTTATTCTGAATGTTTACCGTTGCGTTCACCGAGAGCAGGTTGAAAAATACCTACAGCCGCTGGTGGATCAGCTGCTTTTGAATGTTATTAACGAGGAGGCAGCCGGGATAACGGTTCGAGACGAAGATAAGCAGTTTATTGCACAGGTCTATTCTTATATGTTTATCGGGTTGATGCTCGACTGGATCAAGGATGATATGCGCGAAGATCCGCAGCAGATTGTAGAAAAGCTTTCCAAGCTGATAAAAGGCTCTGTATCGGTGGCTCTTTCCAGATTCAAACTCTGATTTTATCATTTTAACGGTTTTGATAAAACTTTTTACATCTTCTGGTCCCGTGATAAGAATTTTGTCACGGGGCTTTTTTTGTTTATTGTGCCCCTGATGGAAGTAGGTATAATGAAAACAGAAAGAAAAAACAGGAGGTTTTCGTTATGTATTATTCCGCAGGAACTTATGAATCATTTGCCCATCCAGAAAAGCCGAAGGATGTAGATAAAAAATCCGCTTACATTATTGGCACGGGGCTGGCCGGGCTGACCGCCGCTTTCTATCTTGTCCGTGACGGACAGATGAAGGGGGAGCATATCCATCTTCTTGAAAAACTGGAGCTTGCCGGCGGCAGCTGCGACGGACGCAAGGATGTGACAAAAGGCTTCTTCATGCGAGGAGGCCGTGAGATGGATAACCACTTCGAGGTCATGTGGGATACCTTCCGGGATGTGCCTTCTATTGAAACACCAGGAGTTTCAGTGCTGGATGAATATTACTGGCTCAATAAGCACGACCCGAACTATTCTCTTTGCCGTGCTACGGTAAACTGCGGCGAAGATGCCCATACTGACAAAAAATTTTTGCTGGATAAAGACTCGGCAATGGCTTTATCCAAGCTGTTCTTAACACAGGAAAAGGATTTGGAAGACAAAAAGATCTCCGATGTGCTTCCCGAATCCTTCTGGAGCACAAATTTCTGGCTCTATTGGCAGACGATGTTCGCTTTCCAACGCTGGTCGAGCGCTTTGGAAATGAAGCGTTATCTTTGCCGCTATGTGCATCATATTGACGGCTTGCCGGATTTCAGCGCCCTGCGTTTCACCAAATACAACCAATACGAGAGCATGATCCTGCCGTTGGTAAAATATCTTGAGAATCATGGCGTGCAAATCGAGTACGGTATGGATGTAAAAAATGTCATTATACAAACCGAAGGTGATAAGAAGATCGCAAAGCAGATCGTCTATGTAAAAGACGGTAAGGAGCAGACCATCGACCTGATCGAGGATGATCTCGTCTTCATTACCAACGGCTGCTGCACCGATACTTCCTGTTACGGCGACCAGACTCACGCCCCAGACCTATCTGTGATTCACAACGGTTGCGGCGAGTCGTGGGATATGTGGAAGGCCATAGCCTCACAGGCTGAGCATGGAGAGTTCGGGAATCCGGATGTCTTTTGCAGCAACATCGATGCCACCAACTGGATGAGCGCAACCGTAGCCACGTCCAACGAGGAGATTATCCGGTATATTATGAATGTATGCAAGCGTGACCCACGCTCCGGCAAGGTAACGACCGGCGGTATTGTAACCGTTAAGGACAGCACCGACAACTGGTATCTTTCCTGGACAATCAACCGTCAGCCGCAGTTCAAGTCGCAAGACAAGAACATGATTTTGGTATGGCTTTATTCCCTCAATACAAACAAAGAGGGCAACTATGTAAAAAAGGCGATGCGCAACTGCACCGGCGAAGAGGTTTGCCGTGAATGGCTGTACCATATTGGTGTTCCGACCGAAAAAATTGACGCTCTTGCCAAGGATGCCTGCAATACCACAACCTGCTTTATGCCGTATATCAACGCCTTTTTCCAGCCGAGAAAAGAATCCGATCGTCCGAAAGTAGTGCCCGATGGCGCTGTGAACTTCGCTTTCATCGGTCAATTTGCCGAAACACCCCGAGATACTATTTTCACTACTGAGTATTCCATGCGCACAGGTATGGAGTCTGTCTATACCCTGCTGGATATTGACCGCGGTGTACCGGAGGTTTGGGGCAGCAAATACGACGTGCGTGAGATCCTGCGAGCCTGTTATTATGCCATTGACAAAAAGCCGTTATTGGAGGCGGAATTGCCCTTTGCGGAAAAAGAGCTGCTGAAGCTCGCTATAAAAAAAGTAAGGGGAACCGATTTGGAGCTTTTGCTGAAGGATAGCGGTTTGATCCAATAAATGCATGAGAATAGAGGCCGAAATTTGGAACCCAAAAATGAGACATCCAAATTCCAGCCTCTTTTTCTACGATGAAATCCCGAGATTCAAGCTGGCTTTTCCGTGTTGCCCGCTCTTGCAGAAATAGGACATCCAAAAAGCAAAAATTAGAAAATCACGCTATCTATAGAAACGAATCTTTTCCGGATCAGAAGTTCTCATTTTCAGCGGGTATCTTTTTTGTAGCATAAACCCAGAGTAATGTGACCGTGGAAACCATGAAGGATAGGCTCTACCTATTCCAGTGCTATCCCCAGATAACCACCACACTGACCTTTGCGGAATACACGGATGATAGCCGTACTGCCACCAAAGAAATTACCCCTGGTCTTTCGGAAGTGATGATGCTTGCCGGCGCAAAGACGCCTACTGAGTATGCTATCGAGGAAATCGACCCGTATATGCTCAGAGAGCTGATTCAAGCCATCTATGTGGAAGCACCGGACAAGTCCAGCGGTAAACGCAGACAGAACATCCACATCAAGTACGATGGAATCGGCTTTATCCCGTTGGAAGAACTGATGAAACACGAATAAAGCAAAGGAAAACGGCGTAGCTCACGCCACGCCGTCCCTTGAAAACTATGCAGTTTTCTGCTTTTTCAAAATAACCTTTTTACGACCCCCGCCCATTCGCCGGGGGATATTTATTCGTATCCGAATCTTTTATTTTATCCGAAAAAACCTTTTTATAAAAGGAAGTTTTTTCGGATTGCAAATAAAAACTATTGAAATATTTTCAGTTTTTGGCTATACTATAAGCAAGGAATAAGGAGGCGAATGATATGATTATCCGACCACAATATATGAACACGCTGAAAACCTATCGGGATGTTCCGCTGGTGAAGATACTGGCGGGAATCCGGCGCTGCGGCAAATCCACGATTTTGGATATGCTGCGGGACGATCTGCTGAAATGCGGGATTGCCGCAGACCACATACTCAGTATGCGCTATACATCGGAGGATTTTGACGACGGAATGACCGACAAGGCTATGTATCAGGGCATTAAAGAACAGATGACCGATGATGGGCGCTACTATCTGCTGCTGGACGAAGTACAGGAAATCGACGGTTGGGAAAAAGCGGTCAATAGCCTACTTGAAAATGCCAATACCGATATTTATGTGACCGGCTCCAATTCCAAGCTGATGTCAAGCGAGATCTCGACCTATTTGACGGGACGGTATATCTCCATTCCGGTTTATACGCTGTCTTTCGCTGAATATTTGGAGTTTAAGAAATCAGATTCCCGTTCCCCAAAGGAGCTGTTAAACGAATATCTGCGGTTGGGCGGTTTCCCCATTGTGGCGCTGGGTAACTTTGATGAACGCTCTGCCTATCAGATCGTGGAGGGAATCTATAACTCTGTGATTACCAACGATATTACAAAGCGGCACAATATCATGAATTTCGATTTGTTCAACCGTGTTGTTAAGTATATCGTGGAAAATGTGGGCAAGACCTTTTCCGCCAACGCCATTGCCAAGTTTCTCAAAAGCGAGGGGCGTTCCCTGTCCGTGGAGGCGGTTTACAACTATCTGAACTGGCTGGAAAAGGCGTTTGTGATCTATCGCTGCCAGCGGTATGATTTGCAGGGAAAATCCGTGCTGAAAACCCAGGAAAAATTCTATCTGGCAGACGCTTCCTTAAAATATTGTATCATGGGCTTTCATCCTACGTCCATTGCCGCCATGCTGGAAAACATTGTGTATTTTGAACTGCGGCGGCGGGGCTATGAAGTTTATATCGGGAAAAATGAAACGAAAGAGATTGATTTTGTGGCGGTACAGCGCGACGAGCGTATCTACGTTCAGGTTTGTCGCAGGCTGCCGGAGGAATCGGATCGGGAGGTTGCCAATCTCCTCGAAATCAAAGACCACTATCCGAAATATGTGGTATCGCTGGATGAGCTGGCCGCAGGAAATATCAACGGGGTGAAAAATGTGCATTTGGCAGATTTTTTATTGAGTAATCTATATTGAATCATCTTTATCTGAATATCAGGCATATTTTTATAACGCCCAAATTTTTGTTACCGCAGTAATGGTCTTGATTTGTTTGTTTGCCTTTGTCAATCTGCTTAATACCTGTATTCCAAATACGGTTATACGCCGTCATGACTATGCTTTGTTAGAGGCCGCTGGTATGACGAAAGTACAAATTTATCAAACACAGAACGCAGAAATTCTGATTTACTTTTTGGGTAGCTTAATAGGAAGCTGCGTAGTCGGCATACCGTTGGGGTTCCTCATATGCAACAAGATTGCGGAAATACCCGGATTGTCCTATATTTCTTATCAGTTTCCGTGGTTATTTCTGCTCCTGTATTTCGTGCTTAGACCAAGAAGCGGTGCTCGCTTTCCACCGGGACGATGGAAGACAGGGGCGCGCCGATCCCGCTCTGTTCTTTCAAGCGGGTGATTCCCTTCAATATCCCCTTTACCGTTTGTGCTGCGGCGCTGGGGCTGTCCAAATCTTCCGCAATGTACTGTTTGATTTCTACCAAGTCCTGCCAGGCATCGTCAGAGATGTGCAGTTTATTCATCCATGCGCGTATCTATTTTGTGAAGGCGATGTACTGGAAAAGAACAGTAGTGCCAAGGGCTTTTTCGCAAATTGGATTGCAGACTCTGGCATGCATGAAGTCAACCTGCAATGGCCCGTCCCCAATGACCGCCTCCAGGCGCTTCGTGTTCATAGGCTTTTTGCTGCCCCACTGGGTGCCGCCGCATGACGCAGCCGTGCACAGACCAGCACATGATGTCCACGGCATGCCCGTTTTGCGCTGGGGCGTTTCTGCAGGGATTGCCGTCTTGACGTTTCTGGGGAATTTCCGCTACAATAGCCTAGTGGGGGAGAGAATGCCCGTCTGTCCTCCCGATAGAAGCCTAACATCATTCGCTTTTGAAATGAGGTATTTTCCTATGAATACAAAAGAAGTGTCCGAGCTGCGCCGCCGGTGGCAGGCGGAGAAAAACGCCGTGAAGCACATTTACGGCTGCTATGTGAATGCCAGCGGGGAGATTGTCGCCGACCTGGACGAGCCCCTGTCCCTCATGCCCCAGGAGGAGGCGGAGCAGTATTTCGCCCTGCTGAAAAAGGCCCTGTCCGGCAAGCTGGGGAAGAATCTGCTTGACCTGGTGTTCTCCACCCAGCAGGTGGCGGACAGTGATGAGCACCGGCTGCTCATGTCCCTGCGGGATTCGGAGCTCCAAGACTTGGAGGCCCGGCAGGCCTTCTACCAAAAGGCCGTGGAGAGCTTGCACCTGGAGGGCAGTTACCTGCTGCTTCTGGCCCACGACACCTACGACGTGCCCACCAAAGCCAAGGACGGCGCCGCCCTGGAGGACGGCGAAAACGTCTTATCCTATATTCTCTGCGCCGTGTGCCCGGTGAAGGAGGGCAAGCCCGGCCTGGGCTACTACGCCGGGGACAACGAGTTCCACTGCTTCGCGCCCCAGACCGTGGCGGCACCGGAATGCGGCTTCCTGTTCCCCGCCTTTGACGACCGGGCCGCCAATCTCTACAACGCCCTGTTCTACTGCCGCAAGCCCGACGCCCTGCCCCAGGAATTCATCGAGAGCGTATTCCACACGGACATCCCCATGGCCGCGGAGCAGCAGAAGGAGACCTTCCGGGAGTCCCTGGCGGAAGCCCTGGGGCAGTCTTGCAGCATGGACGTGGTCCAGGTGGTGTACAGCCAGCTGGATGGGATGCTCACGGAGCACAAGGAGTCCGGCAGGGAAGAGCCTCTCACCGTCACCGCCAAGGATTTGGCCCACATCCTCCAGGGCTGTGAGGTGCCGGAGGAGAATATCCAGGCCTTCCAGTCCCTGTGCGATGAGAAGTTCGGGGAGGGCGTGGCCCTGAACCCCGCCAACCTCATCGACCCGGGGAAGGTGGAAATCAAGACGCCCCAGGTGTCCCTCACCGTGGAGGCGGATTACTCCCCCCTGGTGCAGACCCGGGTCATCGACGGCCAGAAGTACCTGCTCATCCCCGCCGGGGAGGGCGTGGAATTCAACGGCCTGGCGGTGAAAATTCCCGGTGAGCTGGAAGAAGCCCAGAAAGAGGGGAATGGGGAATGAAAGTCTTGTTCATCGGCAATAGCCACACCTTTGTCCACTATGTGCCCGCCCGGGTGGCCCGCTTTTGCGCCAGCCATGGCAAGCCGGTGGAGACCACCATGCTCACCCATCCCGGTGTAGGGCTGGACTGGCACTTGGAGCAGTCCCAAACCTATTATAACCTCCTCTATGGTGGGTATGACGCCGTGGTGCTTCAGCACAACGCCCATCCCTTTCCCGGGCGGGACTCCCTGCTCCAGGCTGGGGAGCGCATAGCCGCCTTGGTCCCGGCTGAAACGGACATCTACCTGTATATGACCTGGAGCGAAAAAAACAACCCCCAGGGCCAGGAGGCCATGGGGGATGCCTATGAGGAGCTGGGCCGGCGCATCGGGGCCACAGTGTGCCCGGTAGGGAGGGTTTGGAAGCAGGTGCGGAAAAACCATCCCGAAGAGGAGCTGTATTTCACCGATGGGGAGCACAGCTCTGTGCTGGGGGCGTCCCTGGCTGGGGCGGTCATCGGCAGGACGCTGCTGGGCATGGATCTGTCCCCGGTTCTGTGTTTCGAGGACGCCAAGGCGCTGGAAACCCTTTCCCTGGATCCCCGGATGCTGGATTTGGTCAAAGAGGGCGGCGGCCTAAAGCTAAAGCCTCTCGCAGGCCATCCTTGAATGTGGCCTTCCGGGTCGTGTTTTTCAATCGGAAACTCCCCCAGGGTACTTTATTGGCACATCCTAAGAATCCACCAAAAAGGGGCCGTTTCGGCCAGATTGTGTCAATACAGCTTGCTACAGAACCACTGCCGCCAGCTGGGTGCCCTCATCCCAGGGGTGGACGCCTGATGGCCAGAATAAGCATTACCAGTGCAATTTAACAATCACAATAGAAAATAATATCCGCCTTGCCTTCTTGCTTTGTGCCTTTGTATACATTCGTATCCAACCGCCAATATGGAAACCGGTTTTTATGTAGAAAAGGCAAGCGGCAAGATTATTGTCTTGCCCTTGTGTGTAAATGCCCGAATATCCGTGTGCCTTACATACCTCTTTTGCCTTTTGCATCATAGCAGAAGCAATACCCTTCTTCCGATAGTTTTTTGATACCTTTAAATCATATAGGTACATATACTGGAACCAAGCATCCTGCAAGATTGCAAGCCCCACGCATTTGCCGCTATCGTAGGCGCCGATACATACACTTTTCTCTTTCATTTCTTCGTAGTTGTAGTTTTCATCCGGAAAGCACACATCTGTGATATCCGATTCGCGAAAGTACCGAACTCTATAATGCCATTGTTCATCTGAATAAGAAGGTATCATTCTTCCAATTAACTGAAACGGCTCATTCGGGATATTGATGTCGTCCTTATGTGCCGCATCGATGATTTTTATCTCTATCATATACCATCCTCACAGTTTTTGTAATAATAGTATGCCCTTCTGTGGATGACGTGGCAGGGAAGAGGAATACATAAGAAAAGGGTCCGGCATGTCCCATCTTTCAGTTTATCTCCACCCTTTTTAGCCCTATATTATATATCTTCCTCGTCCCAACCCAAGGCCTCCGCCATCTCAGCCTGGCGTTCCATTTTCGCGATGAGAGCTTTCTCCTCCTCGATGGAAAGGGTGTGGGGGAGCAGGGCGTAGTCCTCGAACATAAATCGCAGCTTGTCCACTTGCTTCTCCGTGTGGTAGTGGCCGCAGTACCAGCGCTCGTAATGGAGTTTGGACTCGATGGTGTCCAGCCACTCCTCGGTAGACTTGTCCACCGTGCTCTGGTCGATGCCTGGCAGAAACACCTCCACCGGCTCGTACTTGAGAGGACAGGTGTGGGAGAACACCACGTCCACCTGCCAGTTCCGTTCCTCCAGAACCCGCTCCACTTTCTCCTTGATCTGGGGAGAGGGCTGCTCGTCCGGCCACCAGCCGTACCCCCTAGCCAGACGGTAGTACTTGTCGATGCTGTAAGCCCCGCCAATCACCAGGCAGCTGTGGCCGCAGAAGTCGTAAACTTCCCCATCGATGGCGAAGACGATGTTGGGGTACTGGGGCTGCACCCACACCGAACCGCCGTGGTAGTGGGACAGCTCGTATCCAAGCTCTGGCCCTGGCCGCTGCTCATGGTTGCCGTGGATGCAAAAGAACGTGCAGGGGAGCTTTGCCAATTGCTCCTTGCCTAGGGCGTCCCGGTGGCCACCGTAAAAATTGAGGCCGGCGTCCCCCAGAATGACGAAGGTGTTCTCCGGCTCCATCTCCCGCCGGGAGCAGAAGTCCACAATGCGCTCGAACCGTCCGTGGGTGTCCCCGGTGAGATAGACGATGTTTCGGGGAGCGAACTCTTCCCGCAGCTGGGCGAACACTTCCTCTGCGGGAATGGTGCGCCCCGCCTGAATGTCTGCTTCGGCCTCTTCCAAAAGACGGCACAATTCCCTTTCGGCTTCTTCTCTTGTCATGGTGAGCTTCCCTCCCTCTGTGTGGTTTGAAAAAAGGATACCACACGTGCCTCGATTCCACAATAGGATGGGAGAAAATCGACCTATGGACCGCTGCAGCAATTCATCTTCCAATCGAGGTTCTACTCCCCTTCTATAGGGATACCACCTTTTCCTCCATCCGTTGGACTGTGAGAAAACCTCCAAAGGAACAAGCCCTTGGAGGTTTTTGTGTTTGCTATTAAAAGGTTGCGTCCTGCCAAAAAAGGCGGGGAACTAAGGTGTATGTGGCTTGGGGCCCCGTTGTGAATCACGGGATTTAACAAAAGGCTCGGGGAAACAGCAGCGGTTCATTTGTTGGCTGGAAGCGCAAATGCCGTTGGATTGTCGATTCCATATTTGGAATGAACCAGTGTCAAATCGCCGTTTGGCTCCTTATGGAACGTGTTTTCCTCGTAGAAGAAGGAACAGGAAAACTGCCCCTCCTCGAACTTCGGCACAGCGTAATACAGCCGGTTGACCAGGGTGTTCCCGTCCTCCACGACATCGAAATCCCCCAGGGGAACAGCCGCTGCATGGTCTCTTGTAGGTGTGTGCTGCATGTTTGTCTGCATGGTTAGGCGACCTCCTGGGGATTGGCTGATTCTAATGGGCGTCCCAACGGGTGAAAAAACTAGCCCGTGTGCTTTCCAAGCGGCAACACGCCTACCGCAGCCACGGGTGGTTTTGCCCAAAGGAAAATCTTACCAATTTTTACATCAGTCTACCACGTCCCAGGGGGCGAATTTTGTCGAATTATGGAGAGAAACCTATTTTACCATTGTACCATGGGAAGAAGAGGCTAGGCCGGGGGACGCTTCCGCATCTATCCGGTTTTTTGGAAGGTGGGCCGGATAGGGAAGAAAGAGGCGCCGCGGGACACGAAATCGCCAGTCTCTGGGGAAGCCCGCTCTTTCATCGGCGGAGCCACAGTTTCCTGGCGCGAAATGATCAAAGAACGGTTTGCCTGTTGCGCTTCCGTGGAGGTGATTAGCTTTTGTTAATCGGAATTGTACTTTCTCAGTTAAAATTTCTATACCCCTTGAAAACACTGGTGTTTCCAGCGTTTTCGCCGCCTCGGTTTGGCCCTTTTCCCTCATTTTTTCTTGCGAGAAGAAATGAGGGAAACTTTTTTCAAGCCGTCCCTACAACCTTATCCAGCAGCCTTGCGGAAGTTCGCTTGGCCTCTCTGGTGGCGTGGGCGTAAATGTTCATCGTGGTACTTACATCAGAATGTCCCAGCAGCTCCTGCACATCCTTGGGTGCGGCTCCGTGAGAGAGAAGGTTGGTCGTATATGTATGCCTCAACAGATGGAAGTGAAAATCATCCATAGGAAGATTATTGCAGATATTATATGTGGTTCATGTTGTGTTAATTCCTGCTTTTTCTTGTAATCAATCCATCCGTGCAATATGAAACAAAATGGGTATCAGAACGCAGCGTTTGGATGCTTCGCTCTGATGCCCTTTTACGATATAGTTTCTTTTACCGCGGCGACAACGATTACCGGAATTCCAGCGTCTCTTTCTGCAACGCTGCACCCCTTTTGATTAGTGATTTTTTCTCCGCACCTCTTGCAAACCAGAAAAAAGCGCGGTATAATATGACCAGAAGAACCGAAGCGGTCATATTTTCAGGGAGGGTGCGACCTTGGCTTTTACCGATTACGAGACTGAGCAGCTCCGCAAGGCGTTGCTGAAGGAAACGAGACATTGTGCTGTCACGCTGGGGATGAAAAAAACCTCCGTAGAGCAGCTGACGAAGGCGGTCGGTATCGCAAAAGGCTCGTTCTATAAATTCTACGAATCCAAGGAGATGGCCTTCTTCGCGGTTCTGGAAAGTATCCACTCCGAGCTTTACGGGGTGGCTGACCATGCACTGAGCGAAGCAAACGGCTTACCGCCGTCGGAGCGTGCGGCAAAGGCGGTTCTTGCCGTCTGCCGGAGACTGTCCGATACCGGCGACATGGTTTTCATTGAAAACGATGCGAAGCTGCTTTTGCAGAGACTGCCGGATGACATCAAAAACATCCATTACCACGATGACGAGACGCACATCCGTCAGCTTCTGGAGAAATATGACCTTGTGCCAAATTGCGGCATCTCTTTGGCTGCTGCGACGGTGCGGGGACTGATTCTTACCGTTTCTCACAAGGAGCAGATCGGGGAGTTATACCCACAGGTGCTGGAAACGCTGGTGTACGGTGCTTGCAGGGAGCTATTTAAATAAGCGGAAGGCCGCAGAGATGCGGCTTTTCCAAGGTGCAACGGTTAGCGTCATCTAACCGCCCGGATGCACGCATCGGTTAGGTTAATCTAACATTGAAAGGAATGATAGCGATGCAGGAACACAAGAATTTCTGGGACAAAAATGCCGGACGTTACGACCGCTTTATGCGAAAGGATCGGGCGGCGTATGACGAGATGTATGAGCTGATCCGGCCGGTCGTGCGGCATAAGACGGTACTGGAGCTTGCTGCCGGCACGGGATTGATTGCAAAGCACATCGTGAATGCGGTGGCACATATCGAGGCGACGGACGCCTCTGCGGAGATGATCGCCGAGGCAAAGCGGGATAATCGCTCTGCCAAGCTGCACTTCTCCGTGCAGGATATGTTCTGCCTGCCCTATGCGGAGGAGTCCTTCGACGTGGTGATTGTGTCCAACGCGCTGCACATCGTGCCGCAGCCGGAGAAAGCCCTGCAAGAAATCAAGCGGGTTCTGAAGGATGACGGCGTGTTGATTGCGCCGACCTTCACCCACGCGGGAAACTCGTTTTCCGGCAAGGTCAGGGCATTTTTTATGAAGCGTGTGGGCTTTCCCCTCCACAGCAAGTGGACGAGCGCGGAATACCTGCGCTTTCTAAGTCAGAATGGCTGGACG
>ENA-OROU01001923-OROU01001923.1-human-gut-metagenome-genome-assembly--contig:-NODE-1923-length-16168-cov-13.187737_pt1 | contig 16168 bp, 16 predicted proteins | sample MGYA00242131_ERZ509054 | MGnify/ENA primary metagenome ERZ509054 (study PRJEB26280, sample SAMEA2338749) | human gut metagenome | biome: human gut; feature: human-associated habitat; material: faeces... | reverse complement strand
AGCTGCTCGGACATTTGAACGGCAGAAAGCCGCTCACGCCGTGTGCTCTGCCAGAACACGAAAGGCGCAGCGAACAGCCCCGGCACCGCCGCCCAGACGCAGAGGACGGCCCGGCCAGTGGGCGGGATGATGACGGCGGTGCGCCGCAGCTCCTGCTCCGTCACTTATCGCTGAGGCCCCAGGCCTCGGTCAGCTCGTGCAGGCTGTCGTCACGGGTCAGGCAGAGGATGTGGTCCCAGGGCAGCAGGATCGTGCTGCCGTGGGGGATGATGAACTCGGTGTCGCGGGTGATGCTGATCAGGATGGTGTCGCCCGGGATGGGGATGTCCATGATGGCCTTGCCCGCGTAGAGGAAATTCTCGGGCAGCAAAATTTCATTCAGGCTGGCCGTGCCGCCGCCCAGAGAGAGGAGCTGGCGGATGGTATCCGTCTCGATCTCCCGCTCGAGAATGTGGCTCAGGTTGTCGGTGCCGCAGACCACGGTGTCCACGCCGAGAGTGTGGAGCAGTTCGCGGTTCTTGGGGTTGGAGGCCCGGGCCACGGTGCGGTCTACGCCGAACTCCCGCTTGGCGATCTGACAGGCCACAAGGTTGTCTTCGTCAGAGCCGGTCACAGCCACAAAGGCGTCGCAGCTGGCGACGTCGGCGGTGCGCAGAGTGTCCACGCTGATGGAGTCGCCGCAGATGACCGGGATGTCCAGCGTATCGGCCAGCATCCGGCACTGGCTCTCCACTGGCTCGATGATGACGATTTCGTGGCGGTTGGCCAGCAGGCTCTGAGCCAGATACCGGCCCACACGCCCGCCGCCGGCAATACAAACTTTCATAATGCTACCTCATTATACAAATGGTATCGGTTATTTGGCAAGAGAACGGAACACGGCCTGCTCGGTGAGGACGGTGGGGCAGATGGTGTCCAGTTCGTAAGCCTTGTGGTAGAGTACCTGCAGGTGGGGGTCGGAGACGCGGCAGATGACCTTTTCGCGCTGAAAGAGGCTCTTGGCGATCTGCGCGGCCATCAGGTTGAGGGAGTCGTCCTCGCTGACGGCGGCCACGGCGTCGCAGTTCTCGATGCCTCCCTGACGCAGTACATCGGGGTCGGTGGGGTCGCCCACAAGGGCGTTGCCGCTGAAGGTGTAGTCGTCGAAGGCGTCCAGACGCTTGAGCTGTTCGGAGTCCTTTTCGATGATAGAGATGTCGTGGCCGATGCGCTCCAGGTCCCGCACCAGCGATGCGCCCACCTGGTCGCAGCCGATTACAAGAATGTTCATGAAATTACCTCGCTGTAAAATATATATGGACTTCATATATGGACTTCGTCTCCGATAAATCTACATCCCAGTATAGCATATTTTCCCCCGCAGATAAATAGAAAAGCTGTAGGGGACTCCAGAGATAAAATTTTTGAATTCCTGGTGCGCAGAGAGTCGGAATATGGTATACTGAAACAGTATGACGATAAGAATCACAAAAGCCCGTGCGCCCGGCGTACGGCAGGAGGAGTGCTTATATGTTTCTTGAGATCATCAAAGCGATCTTGATGGGCATCGTGGAGGGCATCACCGAGTGGCTGCCCATCTCGTCCACAGGCCATATGATCTTGCTGGAACAGGTGGTAAAGTTCAACGCCAGCGAAGAGTTCATGTCCATGTTCCGCGTGGTCATCCAGCTGGGTGCCATCCTTGCAGTGGTGGTGCTGTTCTGGGGCAAGCTGTGGCCCTTCGGCCTGCGGCATGGCCGCGTCATCTCCAAGCCCAGCGTCTGGCAGCTCTGGTTCAAGGTGGTCGCCGCCACCCTGCCGGTGCTGGTCATCAGCCCGCTGGACGACTGGATGGAGGCTCACTTCTACAACTACATCACCGTGGCCGCAATGCTCATCCTCTACGGTGTGCTGTTCCTCGTGGTGGAGAGCCGCCGCACTGCGCCCCACGTCACTCATCTGGAACAGATCACTTACCGTGACGCCCTCATCATCGGCGTCTGGCAGATGCTGGCCATCATCCCCGGCACCTCCCGTTCCGGCGCGACCATCGTGGGCGGCCTGCTGCTGGGCCTCTCCCGTGCCTGCGTGGCGGAGTTCACCTTCTACCTCGCCATCCCGGTCATGGCGGGTGCATCCCTGCTCAAGGTGCTCAAATTCGCCGTCTCCGGTGTCGCCATCACCGGCACCGAGGTGGCTGTGCTGGCGGTGGGCTGCGTGGTGGCCTTCGTGGTCAGCCTGGCGGCTATCCGCTTCCTGATGGATTACGTCAAGCGCCACAACTTCACCTTCTTCGGCATCTACCGCATCGCCCTCGGCCTTGTGGTGCTGGCCGTGGCAGTGGTGTCTGCAATGGTGTAAAATCGAACTCGGGTCTTCTAAGAGGCTGTTGCAAAATAGCTTCATGAAAAAATAATGCACAAAACCCGGAACCTTTTCAGAGCCAAAACGGCTCAAAAAGGGTTCCGGGTTTCTGTTTTTGCACTATTTCTTTGTACAAGTTGCTATCGCACTTTTATTTTGCAACAGCCCCTTTTCTTGTGCCTGGCTGAGGCGCTTTGAGACGCATTTGTTGTCGTTCTAAATAATAAAAATAGCTCATTTTTGGAATTGTGCCAAAAATGGAAAAATAATCTTGACAACCGATTACAGGGGGGGGTATAGTTGAGCTGTAAGGCGGAACCGAAAGGCAAACGCCTGCAAAAACAAAGAATCGGGAGGAACAGAAAGATGAAACTTAAGAAATTTTTGGCAGCCGCAGCGGCGGTTGCGATGTCTCTCGCAATGCTCACGGCCTGTGGCGGCGGTGGCGGCGGTTCTGGTGCCGGTGTAACGGTAAAGAAAATCAAGTGGGAAGAAAGCCGAATGGCTGAAGTGGCAAAGACTGGTCAAATCTACATGGAGACGAGTGTGCCAGCAGGGAAGCAGACTGTTAAGATTGAAATGGCAATGAAAGACGATAAGTCTTCCATGTCGTATTATGTTGACGGTGAACTGTGGGAAACTGAGCTTGAATATGGCAATACAAGCTATGTGATTTGCTATCCGGCGTGCGAGGATTACGATTATAAAGATGCAGACGGAAACCCTCTGACAGTTCCCGTCTACTCGAAATATGTTGATACGAGCGATGATAATATCACTACGAAAGACCCTGATACAGAGGTGGAAGTCGGTACATACACTGTCGCAGGTAAGTCATATTACTCGGAAACTGTAAAAAATGATGATAAAACGACTACAGCATATTGCTTTGATGGATATAAGCTGGTTGCGCTTGTAGAAACGGACAAGACTGGAAATGCTAAGGTGATGGCCATCAGCAACTTCCGGAATACGAATGTGTCGGATGATCTATTCAAGCTGCCTGCTAATGCAATTAATGAGGACAAGCTCTATAATTAAGAGCTTTTACTGTCTAAGCCCCTCGCCCCGGCGAGGGGCTTTTCTTGCGCCTGTCCGTTCAGCGTGCTATAATATTTTTTCAGAGAGTATGAGCGCGGCAAACAGGAGCTGCGCACCTGAAATTGTCAAAGAAAACAGGAGGAAAAGCCGATGGAAGCATCGACCGTCTACTATACCGATTTCCGCTGTCCCGTGGGTACCAGCCTCACCGAAAAGCTGCGCCGCCTGTGCATCGCGGCGGGCATCAAGAACATCGACATGGAGGGCAAGTTCGTCGCCATCAAGATGCATTTCGGCGAGCTGGGCAACCTGGCCTATCTGCGCCCCAACTACGCCAAGGTGGTGGCCGACCTGTGCAAGGAGCAGGGCGGTATGCCCTTCCTGACCGACTGCAACACCCTGTACCCTGGCAGCCGCAAGAACGCCCTCGAGCATCTGACCTGCGCCCAGCTGAACGGCTTCTGGCCCATGACCACCGGCTGTCAGGTCATCATCGCCGACGGTCTGCGCGGCACCGATGAAGTCGAAGTGCCTGTGCCGAACGGCGAATACTGCAAGACCGCTAAAATCGGCCGCGCCATCATGGACGCCGACATCTTCATCAGCCTGAGCCATTTCAAGGGCCACGAGTCCACCGGCTTCGGCGGTGCCATCAAGAACATCGGCATGGGCTGCGGCTCCCGCGCCGGCAAGATGGAGCAGCATGCCTCCGGCCACCCGGCGGTGCAGGAAGACCTCTGCCGCGGCTGTCACCGCTGCGCCAAGGAGTGCGGCTCCGACGCCATCAGCTACAACGAGAAGAACAAGGCCGTCATCGACCAGGACAAGTGCAAGGGCTGCGGCCGCTGCATCGGTGCCTGCAACTTCGACGCCATCTATGCCCTGTGCGACAGCGCCAACGAGATGCTGGACCGCCGCCGTCTGCCATGACCGCCCGACCTTCCACATCAGCCTTGTGCAGGACATCAGCCCCAACTGCGACTGCCACGGCGAGAACGACGCGCCCATCCTGCCGGACATCGGCATGTTCGCCTCCTTCGACCCGGTGGCCCTCGACCAGGCTTGTGCCGACGCCTGCCTGAACGCCGCTCCGCTGCCCAACAGCCAGCTGGGCCAGAACCTTGCCACCCCGGGCTGGAACTGCCACCACGACAACTTCAAGGACTCTAACCCCAACATCGAGTGGAAAGCGACTCTCGAGCAGGCCGAGAAGGTCGGCATGGGTACCCGCGCCTACACCCTCAAGAAAGTCTGATCCCGATAAAACAAAGGCCGGACGCCTCCCGCACCAAAGCGGAAAGGCGTCCGGCCTTTTCTCTGTGATTTAATACTCGCCCTTTGCCTCCGGCACGAGGGGGTCAACGACATCCTCAAGGGCGTTCCAGTCCTTCTCAGAGAAGGTCAGCTTCTTGGCGTCGAGGCCCACGTCCTCCAGACGGCCTGCCATGGCGTCCTTGTCTTCCAGCAGGGCAGCGGCATCGTCCTTTATCATGGGCCATGCCTCGGCGAAGCCCTCCTGCTCCGAGTCGGAGAGGTTGTCGTACCACTGGGTGTAGGCGTCCTCAATGGCCGTTTCCGTGCGGGCAGAGAGGTTTGCCTCGTCGGCCCAGACCAGCAGGGTGGCTGCGGCCTGCACGCTCTTGAGGGAGCAGCCGGACACGCCGGGACCCCAGCCAAGGCTGGGCTCAAAGGCGGCTGCAGTGCCGTCTACGCTGAACAGTGAGTTCTCGTCGAAATCTTTGTTGAACAGCCCGGAGGTGTCGGCCTGCGCGGTGCTGCTGGGGGCGCTCTCGCTGCTGACGCTGGACGGCTCAGAAGCCGAAGAGCTTGCGTGGGAGGCGTCGCCGTTTGCATTGGAGCAGCCTGCCAGCAGGCCGCACAGCAGAGCAGCACTCACAAGGAGCGAAAGGATGTGCTTTTGAGTCATAGGGGATGTCCTCCTTCTATCTGCGCCCGGCCTGCAGGCCGGGGAAAATATCTCTCTGAGACTAGTATACTGTTCTGCCGCGCGGTTGTCAATCGGCCTTGCCACGAACAAATTTTAAGGGGCCGTGCAGTGGGGCCGGATTGACCTTTCCGGCGCAGCGGGCTATAATAAAGAGTACAGGAATCGTTAAAATACCAAGGAGAAAATAACCATGAAGAATGCAGCTTTTTCGATAGAGGAGCTTTTCCGTTTTCTGGACGCCGGCGTCAGTGCTTTCCACTCCACGGCTGCTGCGGCCGCCATTCTGGAAGCCGAGGGCTATGTGAACTGCCCTGAGAGCGCCGCGTGGGAGCTGACCCCCGGCGGCAAGTATTACACCACCCGCAACGGCTCTGCCGTGCTGGCATGGCGTATGCCCAAGGGTGAGCTGACCGGCTGGCACGCAGCCGCCAGCCACAGCGATTCGCCCACCTGGCGCATCAAGCAGTTCGACACGGAGGACAAGGTCTTCGCCAAGGCCGAGGTCGAGGGCTACGGCGGCATGATCATGCCCTCCTGGCTCGACCGTCCGCTGACCGTGGCAGGCCGTCTGCTGGTGCGCACCGAGAGCGGCATCGAGAGTCGTCTGGTCTGCCCCGACCGTGCGCTGGCCTGCATCCCCAACCTCTGCATCCACTTCAGCCGCGACCTGAACAACGGCATGAAGTATAACCCGCAGGTCGATCTGCAGCCCATCTTCGGCGGCAAGGGCGGAAACCTGAAAGAGGTCCTGGCCGCTGAGGCCGGCGTGAAGGCCGAGGACATCCTCGACGCTGACCTTGTCCTCGCCACCCGTGAGAAGGCTGTCCGCATGGGCCTGAACGGCGAGTATTTCATGTCCGGCCGCATCGACGACCTCGAGTGCGCCTACACCACTCTGTGGGGCTTCCTGCAGGGCCGCGGCGAAGAGGAAGGCCGCGGAGACATCTGGGTCATGTTCGACAACGAAGAGGTCGGCTCTTCCAGCCGTCAGGGCGCGCAGGGTACCCTCATGGCCGACGTGCTGGCCCGCATCGAGGAGAGCATGGGCGTCAGCAAGGAGCAGAGCATCCGCGCCCGCACCAACTCTCTGGTGCTGAGCGCCGACAACGGCCACGCCACCCATCCCAACCACCCCGAAAAGAGCGACCCCGCCAACCCCGTCGTGATGGGCGGCGGCGTCCTGCTGAAGTATAATGCCCGCCAGACCTACACCACCAGCGGATTCACCGGTGCAGCCTTCACCGCCATCTGCAAGAAGGCCGGTGTGCCGGTGCAGGTGTTCGCAAACCGCGCCGATGTGCCGGGCGGCTCCACGCTGGGCAATCTGCTGGGCCATCAGATCCTGATGCCTATGGTGGACATCGGTCTGGGCCAGCTGGCCATGCACTCCGCCATGGAGACGGCAAGCTGCGCCGACGCCGAGTACATGGCAAAGGCCGTGGCAGAGTATTACAACACCCCCATCTTCCAGCCGAAGGACGGGGAGTGGAAGCTGAGCCTGTGAGCGCTGTCGTCGGGCGGTTCGCCCCCAGCCCCAGCGGGCGGCTCCATCTGGGCAACCTCGCGTGCAGCCTCCTTGCATGGCTGAGCGCCAGGAGCCGGGGCGGGCGAATCGTTCTCCGCATCGAGGACCTGGACGCGGAGCGCTGCCCCCGCAAATACGCCGACCAGCTGGAAGAAGACCTTGGGTGGCTGGGCCTTTTCTGGGATGAGGGCGGCAGCAAGGGCGGCCCCCATGAGCCATATTACCAGAGCGAGTGCAGCGGCATCTACACCGAGAGCTACAAAAAGCTGGAAGCCATGGGGCTTGTCTATCCCTGCTTCTGCTCCCGCAGCCAGCTCCATGCCGCCAGTGCGCCCCATACCTCGGACGGCAACGTCGTCTATCCTGGCACCTGCCGGGGGCTGACAGCCGAAGAAATCGCCGAAAAGCGGAAGAAGAAAGCCCCGGCCTACCGGCTCATTGTGCCGGACGAGAACATCACCTTCACCGACGGCTGTATGGGCGAACATACAGAAAACCTTCTGCGCGACTGCGGTGACTTTTACCTCCGCCGCGCCGACGGCGTATTTGCGTATCAGCTGGCCGTCGTGGTGGACGACGCCCGGATGGGCGTCACCGAAGTCGTGCGCGGGGCCGACCTGCTTTCCTCTACGGCGCGGCAGCTCTATCTGTACCGGCTTCTGGGTCTGCCTGCACCGAAGTTCACCCACTGCCCGCTGCTGCTGGCGTCGGACGGGCGGCGGCTCTCCAAGCGGGACGGCGACCAGAGCCTTGAGAACCTTCGCGCCCGCTATACAGCCGAGGACATCGTGGGCCGTCTGGCCTATGCCTACGGCTTGCAGGAAGAGCCTGCACCTCGGACGCCGGAAAGCCTCATCAAAGACTTTTCGTGGGATAAGGTGCCGAAGAAGGATATTTGTCTGCCGGAAGGGCTGTTTTAGCACAGCGTAACACCCTCGGCGAAGCCGTAAATGGGAGAAACGAGAACAAAAAGACCTTCAAGTTTTCATGAAGAGAACTTGAAGGTCTTTTCTGCTTTCAGAAAGGGGTACGTTATCAAAGCCGCTGCGGCACTCTCCGCACATCTCCCGAGCGCTCGAGGCTGCTGGCGGCAGCGTCCAGCGCAAAGGCCAGCGCTGCGCCCAGCACCACGTCGATGCAGCTGTGCTGCTTGAGCAGCATGGTGGACAGGATGATGGCCATGCCCAGAACATTCGCGGCAGGCCGCATCCAGCGGCGGCCCGGCTCGTCGAAGCAGCGGCTCCGGCGGTAGCCTATCATCAACGTCACCGTGTTGAGGACGTGGATGGACGGGCAGACATTCTTGGAGCTGTCAACGGCATAGAGCATCCGCACCAGACGGGCGAAGATGTCGCTGCCATACACCCGGTAGGGCCGCAGAGCAAGCCCTGTGGGCAGAAGGACATAACAGCTCAGCGCGATGGTCATACCGGCGAAGAGGCACAGGCAGACCCGCCAGAAGTCGCTGCGCTCGCCGTGCCGCAGCAGATAGAACAGGGTAAAGGGAATCCACGCGAACCATGCAAAATAGGGGACGATGGCGTACTTGCAGAAGGGGATGACATCGTCCAGCTGGCAGTGTACCCAGATGGCAGGGACGGTGATATTCACCTCGAGCCAGTGGAACGCGGTCAGATAAAATACAGTATAAAGAGCCATGAAAGAGATGGGATGGCGTGCGATCCAGCTGCGCATCAGTAACACTTCCTTTTAGGGGCAGTATTCCATTTCGCCCCGGCTTCATAGCATTATACGCCCCAATCATGAACAAAACAAGACAAAAATCTGACAATCTTACAAAAACAGCCTGCGAAAAACTGTGCAGATAGTCGAGCTGTTTTTGCGCTGCAAACAAGCAACAAGCCGCTGCCAACTGGCAGCGGCTTGTTGCTTGAAGTTCAAGCAATGCCGTTCGGAATGGGTAAGTTCAGACGGCGGCGAAACTCAGATGAGTACGCTGGGCTGTTATGCATTCTTTGCAGCGTGCTTCTTGGTCGCATGGAGGAAGATAGCCAGCATTGCGATGGCAAAGATGACGCCGACGGGATATGCAACAGCGGTGTTGTAGATGGTAGCGCCCTCAGCGGTCTTGCTGTTGAGGATGCTGCCAAGGCACTCAGGAGCCAGAATGAAGTAAGTAGAAGAAACTGCGCTCATGAAGGTAGCAGGCACAGCGGTGATCCAGTAGTTCTTCTTCTCCTGGAAGAGGTACATGGAAGCAGCCCACAGAACGATCATAGCCAGAGTCTGGTTGGTCCAGCTGAAGTAGCGCCAGATAACGGTGTAGTTGATGAAGCCCAGTGCATTGCCGATGCCCAGGAAAGCGCCGACGCCCAGAACGGGGATGCAGAGCTTCAGGCGGTTTGCGTAGCTGTCCTGATCGATCTTGAACCAGTCGGCCAGGGTCAGACGAGCGGAACGGAATGCGGTATCGCCAGAGGTGATGGGGCAGACGACGACGCCGATCATAGCCAGTGCGATGCCCACACCGCCCATGGTCTTGGAGCAGACGTCGTAGATAGCAGCGGACTGGCCCTCAGCCAGAGCAGCTGCCAGACCGGTGTTCAGACCGCCGGTGATCTCGTACAGGGAGCAGCCAGCTGCGGCCCAGATCAGAGCGATGATGCCCTCGCAGACCATTGCGCCGTAGAAGACGAAGTGGCCCTGCTTCTCACTCTTCATGCAGCGAGCCATCAGAGGCGACTGAGTGGAGTGGAAACCGGAGATAGCGCCGCAGGCGACGGTGATGAACATGAAGCTCCAGATAGGAGTTCCGGAGGGATGCATGCTGCCGAAGTGCTCCCAGATCTCGGGGATGGTGTAGGCGGGGTTGGTGAAGATGCCAAAGATAACGCCGACGGCCATGATGATCAGGCAGATGCCGAAGATGGGGTAGATCTTACCGATGACGGCGTCGATGGAGATGAAGGTCGCGATGAAGTAGTAGACCAAGATGATGACCAGCCAGAACAGGGTAGTGGTCAGAACACCGGACATACCGTTGTTCTTGCACAGGGTGACGATCAGGCCGGCAGGGCCGACTGCGAACACAGTACCGACCATGATCAGCAGCACGACGGAGAACACACGCATGACGTTCTGCATCACAGGGCCGAGGTATTTGCCGGTGATCTCTGCGATAGAGCCGCCGTCATTACGCTCGCTCATCATGCCGGAGAAGTAGTCGTGGACGCCACCTGCAAAGATGGTGCCGAAGGTGATCCACAGGAATACCACAGGGCCCCACAGAGCACCCTGCAGTGCGCCGAAGATGGGGCCGAGGCCCGCGATGTTCAGCAGCTGGACCAGAAACAGCTTCCACTGGGGCATCACGACATAGTCAACACCGTCGTTGATGCGGACAGCGGGAGTTTCACGGTCATCGGGTCCGAACGTGTTGTCAACGATCTTGCCGTAGACGAAGTAACCGCCGATCAGGATCGCTAAACAGAGTAAGAAACTAATCATACCAGAAACCTCCTTTTTGATTTCTGCAGCCGACCCCATTCTGCCGACTGCCAAAATCATCCTTGGCCTTATGTTAACACATTCTTCATAAAATGAATAATATGCTTCTGGTATGGGTCATATATCAAAAAATATATGGCCCGGCACCCTGTTTGTGGGATGCCGGGCCATATTTTAACGAAGATGCGATTGAATTTCGAGGCTGTTTCTCTTTGAAACGATTCCGGAAATGTCCGGAGGGCAGTTTGCCGAAAATTCTTGCACGTTTTTGTGCAGAGTGCTGAGGCGAGGCACTTTTTTGCCTTTTTCCGTGGCTTTTTCGCATAAAATGGCGAGAACTGAAAAACGTCCTCATTTTACCGTGAGGGCGGCTTCCCGGTGGAGCAGGTCGATGAATGCCTGTTCTTCGGACCGGAGCGCGCCGTGGTCGGGGTAGACCAGCACGTCCCGCATGACCTGACGCTGGGCGGGGCATTTTTTGAGCACCAGATGGAACTGGTCCAGCGCCCGCTGGGGCATGGGGGAGGCCCACATATAAGCTGAGGGCAGCTGCTGCAAGATAGAAAGCTGGCTGCACCGCTCGTAGACATGGATGCGGCGGCTGTCGTTGACGTGCCAGCGCACGCCGTCGCCGCCGTCTTCGCCGGGGAGCTGGAAGTCGTCGTGCATGATCTCCATATAATGGTTCAGCTCCGAGAGGTCTTTCACCTCGTGCTTGGCCAGCGGGCCGTCCCGGTTGGTGAGAAGCTGGTATTCGAACTCCATCACAGGCTCCATTTTCAGACCCCGGCGGGCGCAGTAGTGGATGTAGTGGTCGTCGTCCTCGGCGGCATACCGCAGCAGCGCCAGGTGATAACCCCGGCGCAGCACGAAGTCCAGCGCCTCCATGGAGCCGCCCTCCCGGATGTGGATGCGGAGCTGGTCGGCCCCGGCGGCTTCTTTCAGGAAATCCACCGCCGCATAGGAGGCGTAGGTGGCGTGGGGGATCATCACCCGCAGCTCGGCGCAGCGCTCCCGGGCGTGGTGGGCATCTTCGGTCAGGCGGTCTACCTCTTCCAGCACCCGTGCGGCCTGCTCGATGAACCGCCGCCCCTGCTCGGTGGGGATCATGCCGGTGGACGAGCGCTCAAAGATGCGCAGGCCGTATTCCTCTTCCAGATTCTTCAGCGCTTTGCTGACGTTGGGCTGGGCGGCGTAGAGCTGCTTTGCCGCAGCGCTCACCGAGCCCCATTTCTTAATGGCAACGAGATAACGCAGTTCTGTGATGTTCAAAGCTCTTCTCCCCCGGTCAATGCAGATTCTCCTTTATTTTATCAGCCCGGCGGCAGGCGTGTCAAGCCGCGGTTGACGCCTCGAAGAGCGGGGCTTATAATAAAGAAAAACGCCCCGCTCAAAAGCAGGGCAGGAGGTGGAAGCTATGGAGCGTTACCGCGTTGTGCGCCTCGAAGAGCAGATGTACGGCTGCGAAGAGCTGCCCGAAGGGGCCGTGGTCTGCTGTGACGTGACGGTAGAGTCAGCGGACGGCATCCGGAAGACCCTGTCCTGCCCCGACGCCGAGCTGACACGGCAGGGCATCGACGAGGGAGACACCGTGCTCTGGGACGGCACGGCCCTGCGCAAAGCCTGAATTTGGAAAAGAGCTGGAAAAGGAGAGGAACATCATGAAAAAAATCGAGACTTCCGCCCTCATCGGCCTGGGTGCGCTGGGCATCCTCTTTGGCCGGAAGATGCCCGGCGTGAAGGTCATTGCGGACGCGGAGCGCGTTGCCCGCTACTCGGCCCAGCCGGTGGTCTGCAACGGCAAAGAGTGCCATTTCGACTATGTTACGCCGGAGCAGGGCCAGCCGGTTGACCTGGTTCTCGTGGCCGTCAAGGCCACTGTGCTTGAGCAGGCCATCAAGGACATCAAAAAGTTCGTCGGCCCCGACACCATCATCATCAGCGTGCTCAACGGCATCACCAGTGAGAATGACATCGAAGCTGTCTATCCCGGCCACTGCCTGTGGAGCGTCGCCATCGGGATGGACGCCACCCGCGTGGGCCGCAGCCTGACGTTCGGTGCCGAAGGCCGCATCCAGTTCGGCGAGAAGAGCGGCGAGATGACCGACCGCGTAAAAGCGGTGGACGAATACCTCACCGCCTGCGGCATCGCCAGCGAGCCCTGCAATGACATCCTCTTCAAGCAGTGGAGCAAGCTGATGGTCAACGACGGCCTCAATCAGGCGGCCGCTGCTTTTGACCTGCCCTACGGCGGCCTGACCAAGCCCGGCCCGGCCTATGATAAGATGATCGAAGCTATGCAGGAAGTCATTGATTTGTCGGTGCTGGAGGGTGTCAATCTGCCTGCCAACAACCACAAAGCCTTCCTCGAATCCATGGCCCCCGCCTTCAAGCCTGACGGAATGCCCAGTATGCGGCAGGACGTCCTCGCCAAGCGCCCCACCGAGGTGGAGCAGTTTGCAGGTGTCGTCCGCCGTCTGGCCCAAAAGCACGGGATGCCCACTCCGGCCAACGATTTCTTCTATGAGAAGATCCGGGAGATCGAGGCCAATTACAATAAATAAGGAGACACCATGCACAGCATTTATTTTGCCCGCCACGGCGAGACGGTCTGGAACGTGGAGAATAAGATCTGCGGCATGACCGACAGCCCCCTCACCGAAAAAGGCCGTCAGCAGGCCCGGGAGCTGGGCCGGAAGGTCAAAGAGAGCGGCGTCCACATCGACGAGATATTGTACTCGCCCCTGAGCCGCGCCGCCGACACCGCAAAGGCCGTGGCCGAGGCCACCGGCCTGCCCGCCCGCTGTGAGCCCCGCCTGCGGGAGCAGTGCTTTGGCAAATACGAAGGCACGCCCCGGGACGGCGCAGAGTTTCGCATCTCCAAGACTCATTTTGCCGACCGCTACGATGGCGGCGAGAGCATGATGCAGCTGGCCCAGCGCATTTATAATCTGCTGGACGAGCTGCGGCAGGATGAGAACAAGACCTATCTTCTCGTGGCCCACAACGGCATCGCCCGTGTGGTCGAGTCCTATTTCCACGACATGACCAACGAGGAGTATTCCGCCGCCGGCATCAAAAATTGTGAGTTGGTGGAATACCGGTTCGAATAACAGCAAAAAGGCCGTCGGGAGATCCCGACGGCCTTTCTTTTCAACAGGATGCTTTGCGATAGTGGAAAACTTTGTCCTTGGTGATGAACATCAGTGCCGTGACGCAGAGCGCACCAGCTTCGGCTGCCGTGACGGCCAGCCAGACGCCCTCGATGCCCAGAACCATGGGCAGAAAGATGAGGGCCAGCAGCTGGAACAGCAAAGTGCGCAGGAAGGAGATGAGCGCACTGGTCACGCCGTCGCCCAGAGCAGTGAAGAAGGAGGAGCCGTAGACATTGAAGCCCATGAGGAAGAAGTTCAGGGCGTAGACGCGGAAGGCGTGGCTGGTCAGTGCCAGCAGCTCGGCGTCGTAGCCCACAAAGATGCGGGCCACATAGGGGATGACCAGCATGGAGAGGGCCGTCATAACGACGGCGATGACGCCGATGAGGCGAAGGCTCTTCGAGTAAAGGTTGTTCAGCTCGGCGTGGTTGCGTGCGCCGTAGTGGTAACTGACGATGGGGGCGCTGCCGACGGCATAGCCCACGAAGACGGCCACAAACAGGAACGCCGCATACATGATGACGCCATAAGCCGCGACACCGTTTTCACCGGCAAAGCGGAGGAGCTGGTAATTGTAAAGAATGTTGACCAGCGACATGGAAAGGTTGGTCATCAGCTCGGAAGAGCCGTTGATGCAGGCGCTGCGGATGACGCCGCCGTTCCACTGGGCGCGGCCCAGATGGATAGAGCTGGTGGAGCGCTTATTAAGGAAGTAGAACACCGGCAGCACGCCGCCCACGGCCTGACTGATGAAGGTGGCGATGGCCGCGCCCTCCACGCCGCCGTGGAGCATACCCACCAGCACGACGTCCAATACCATGTTGGTGACGCCTGCCGCCACCGTGAAGGCGAAGCCCAGATGGGGCTTTTCGGCGGTGACGAAGAAGCTCTGGAACATATTCTGCAAAATGAAGAAGGGCAGGGACAGCATCAGGAGGCGGCCATAACGGACGGCATAATCCAGCATCTCGCCCTCTGCGCCCAGCAGCGCCGCCGCCGGGCGGACGATGAGAACACCGACAGCGGAGAGAACGATGCCCAAAATCAGGCCCGTCCAGACGAAGAGGCTGAAATAGCGGTCAGCCTTTTCCCGGTCGCCCTCGCCCAGCGTGATGCCCACGATGGCGCTGCCGCCGGTGCCAAGCATGAAGCCCACCGAGCCGACCAGCATCGGCACAGGCATGATGAGGTTGACCGCTGCAAAAGCCGTTTTGCCCACAAAGTTCGAGACGCACAGGCCGTCCACGATGCCGTAGATGGAGGTGAACAGCATGGTGCCGACGCAGGGCAGCACGAACCGCAAAAGGCGGCTGTAATCAAAGTGGTCGGATAACTGTATTTTCTGCTTTGACATGGGTACTCCTTGTTACATCCCGGGCCGCCAGCCGGTGCAGTAGCGGGCATAATCCCGGTCTGCCTGCTTGACGTAGAGCACCAGCTCCTCGCCGCCGTCCTTTTTGGTGCGCTGACGCACCTTGGTGGGCAGGTTCTGGCGGTGGAGCAGTTCGATCTCGTCGTTCAGCTCTTCTTCGGTGTCAAAGGTGTCCAGCTCGGTCCAGTGGGTGGCAAAGAGCCAGAATTTTACAAGATGTTCGTTCAAGATCCAATTTCCTCCGATGCATTCAGACGGTAAAAGGGCGCGATGGCGTTCACGTCGCCGTGGCGCACGATGGAATAGGTGATGTCACAGTAGGGCTGGATGGCGGTGCTCTTCTCGACAGTGGAGATGAGCAGGACCTGCAGCTGCATCCGGCGGAACAGCTCCATCATGGGACGGATGCGGTCGCTGGTCATCTTGCTGAACGCTTCGTCCAGCAGCACCAGACGGATGCTGTTCTCGCTCTTCTGGTAGATCTGGAGCAGCGACGCGCAGATAGCTACATAGAAGGGGGCCTGATTCTCGCCGCCGGAGGAATCGCGGCTGACGCGGGAAAGGGAAGCCTGCTGGCCGGAGACGGTGTTGGTCACTTTGATGTCGTAGTCGAGGTAGGTGCGGTAGTCTACATAATCCGAAAGGGTGACATTCTCGGGGCGGCGGCCCTCCTGCCGGGCGCGGGTGTTCTCGTCCACATCGGCCATGATCTTTTCCATCAGCTCGTCCACCTGACGCTCATAGACGGGGTCGGCGGTGGCGGCGAGATTGTCCAGCGAGTCGCCGTCGGTCATCTGCTGGTTTCCCTTGTCCACGATGACCTGATAGAATGCGGCCAGCTGGGGGTCGCGGCTGGGACCAAGCTCGAAGCGGTAGACCTCTTCGCCGTAGGTCAGCTGTTCCATTACCTTGTTCAGCTCCCGGAACTGCCGCCGTGCGTTGAAGATGTCATCCTTCATCCGGAAGAGGATGTCCTTGCGGAAGCGGTCCTTGCAGTCGCGCTGTGCCTGCTCGAGGCGGGCGGCGTACCGCTCCAAATCAATGCGCACGAGGCTCTCGTGCTGGGCGCGGTACTGCTCGATGCCCGTAAGGCCCAGCGGATGATCGCAGACGTAGCGGGTGTTGTACTCTTTCTGGGCAGGCTCGAGGGTGCCGGTGAGGTAGACGGCCAGTGCGTCGTCCAGCCGGGCCTGTGCCTTTTCGGCGGACTGGGCCGCATAGCGCGGGCCTTTGTCCTTGCTCAGGGCCGCGAAGCGCTCCCGTGCCAGCGGCTCCAAAAGCGGGTACTGCCCGAAGAACCGGTCGGCGGCGTTTAC
>ENA-OROU01001919-OROU01001919.1-human-gut-metagenome-genome-assembly--contig:-NODE-1919-length-16181-cov-5.829406_pt1 | contig 16181 bp, 9 predicted proteins | sample MGYA00242131_ERZ509054 | MGnify/ENA primary metagenome ERZ509054 (study PRJEB26280, sample SAMEA2338749) | human gut metagenome | biome: human gut; feature: human-associated habitat; material: faeces... | reverse complement strand
GTGACCGGCTGCGGCACCGGCGAGGGCGCCATGCTCGCCTGCAACTCCTTCCCCGGCGTGCTGTGCGGCCATGTTGCCGACCCGCTCGACGCCTACACCTTTGCCCAGGTCAACGATGGCAACGCCGTCGCCATGCCCTTCGCCCTCAAGAATGGCTGGGGCCAGGAGCTCAATCTTGAGTACACCTTCGAGAAGCTCTTTGGCTTTGGTTCGGGCAACGGCTATCCTGCCGAGCGCGTTGAGCCCGAGCAGCGTAACAAGAAGATCCTCGACGGTGTGCGCGCTGTGACCATGCGTCCGCTCGTCGACGTCCTGGGCGAGATCGATCAGGACCTGGTGAAGGGCGCACTTGCCGGCGAGCACTTCCAGGAGTACTTCTTTGCCAACGCCACCGACGAGGCCATCATCGCCAAGGTCAAGGAGCTCCTGGGGCTCTAATCGCACGACCTATTGCAACTAACGCAAGCGACGGCCGTCCCACGTACGGGACGGCCGTCGTTTTTTGCTATTTACCGACTGACGCCGCGGAGACAGGTCCCCCATGCATCAAGGAGTTGACTAGAGCTCGCAGGCAACCTTATAGCCATCGCCGATGGCGTCGCGAATGTTGCCGCACTTGTTGGCGTCGCCCAGCACGTGGGTGGCAACACCGGCAGCGGCAAGGTCTTCGGCCAGCTTGGTATTGGGACGATAGCCCATGGCAAGCACCAGCGTATCGGCACCGGTGATGGTGTGGACCTCGCCGTCCTTTTCGTAACTGATGGTGTCCTCTGTGATCTCGGTCACCTTGGCCTCGGTCAGCACGTGGACGCCCTTGGAGAGCATGCGCGTGATGAGCACCGCGCGACCGGCACCGCCCTCGTTGGCAGCGAGCGTCTTGGTCATCTCGATAACGGTGACATCGCGATTGGCCGGCGACAGGTCGTTGACCAACGGGGCCAGGTAATCGGCCGTCTCGCAGCCAACAGTGCCGCCGCCCACGATGACGATCTTCTTGCCCGGGAAAGCCTTGCCACCCAGCAGGTCGTCGGCCGTCATAACCTGCTTAAAGCCCTGCATGAAGGCCGGGGCGATGGGCTCGGCGCCATAAGCCAGGACGACCTCGTAGCCCGCGTAGTCACGCTGAATGTCCTCGGCAGTAAGCTCGGTACCAAAGACGCACTTCACGCCCGCCTCGGCCAGGCGACGGTACTGATACTTGATCACGCGGGTGAGTTCCTGCTTTGCCGGCGGAACGGCCGCGATGCGCATCTCGCCGCCCGGCTCATCCTGCTTATCCACGAGCACCACGTTGTGGCCGCGCTTGGCGGCAATGTAGGCTGCCTCCATACCCGCAGGACCAGCGCCCACAACCAGTACGTTCTTGGCCTCGGCGGCAGGCTCGTAACCGGCCTCGTCGCGCTCCACGTCCGGGTTGACAGTGCAGGAGATGCGCTTGCCGAACATAATGCCGTTCAGGCAGCGCAGGCAGCCAATGCAGGGGCGGATGTCGTCGGCGTTGCCGGCAGCGGCCTTGTTGCAGAACTCGGCATCGCACAGATTGGCGCGACCCATCATGCAGATATCGGCAGCACCGTCCTCGATCAGCTCCTCGGCGATCCAGGCCTCGTTGATGCGGCCGACGGTGGCAACGGGAATGTTGACGTGCTTTTTGATCTCGCGCGAGCAGGCGGCGTGCGAGGCTTGCTGGGTACCGGCAGCGGGAATCGCGGAGCCGCGCTTGATGGTGGTGCCGCCCGAGACATGAATCATGTCGACGCCGGCCTTCTCCAGGCGACGCGAGACGTAGATCATGTCGTTGAGGGTCAGGCCGCCATCGGTGTACTCATCGCCCGAGATGCGAACGTCGATGATAAAGTCCTTGCCGCAGCGCTCACGAATCTCGGCGATGACCTCGAGCAGGAAGCGCATACGGGCGTCGAGCGAGCCGCCGTACTCGTCGGTGCGCTTGTTGTAGAGCGGAGTCAAAAAACCGCCGAGCATACCGTGAGCGTGCGCTGCGTGGACCTCGACGCCATCGACACCAGCCTTCTGCATACGCACGGCGGCGTCGCCAAACTGATGCGTGAGCTCGTGAATCTCGTCAACCGTGATGGGGCGCGGTGCCTCGCGGGCGTAAGACGGGCCCACAAAGGACGGAGCGATCAGGCGCGGTGTGCCCGGAATGTTAAAGGCCATGTAGGCGGGATGGAAGAGCTGCGGCATGATCTTGCAGCCGTACTCGTGGACGGCCGCGGCGAGCTTTTCCCAACCGGGGATAAACGTGTCGTCGTAGCAGCACATGTCACCCGGCAGATAGGTATAGGTGGGCTCGACCGTCACGACCTCGGTGATGATGAGGCCCACGCCGCCCTTGGCGCGAGCGCGGTAATGGTCGACCAGGTCGTCGGTCACATAGCCATGATCGGCCAAGTTGGTGGACACCGGCGGCATAAAGACGCGGTTCTTGACCTCGGTCGTACCGACCTTGATCGGGCTAAAGAGCATCGGATAGGCGGATGACTCCATACAGGCTTCCTTTCGTTTAAGCCGCTCGGCGGCAGTTGCTAACACACCTATCGTATCAGCAACCGCACAGAACCCGACCGTACGCGCTCCCCCAGTCTTTGCTCAACCCCAAAAAGTTGCGGTGAAATACGGGGCAGCCGAGGCTTTTGACAGCCAAAACAGTCCGTATTTCACCGCAACTAATGGATGGGATGTGTTAGAGACCCAGGTAGGTAGTCATGCCTTCGACGGCGAGCTTGGCGCCTGCCACGGCATGAACCACGGTGAGCGGGCCGTTAACCACGTCGCCGGCGGCAAAGACGCCGGGCACGGTGGTCATGCCGTTCTCGTCGACCGAAAGAAGGCCGCGATGGTCGGTCTCCAGACCACCCGTCGTAAGCACAAGCTTGTCTTTGGGCACCTGCGAAGCCGCAATCACAACCGTATCGGCAGACACATGGTCAAGCTCTTCCTCGTAGCCCACCACGTTATTCTCCTCGTCGAAGATAGCCGTCTCGAACACCGGACCGTTATCGTCGATGGCGCAGATCGCCTTGCCGCACACAATCTCGGCACCGTCAAGCTCGGTCAGCTCGACCTCGTCGTCGATGGCCGAGATATGGCGCGAGCGTGCATACACAGTGACCTTGCGAGCACCCGAACGCAGCGCCGTGCGGGCCACATCCATGGCCACATTACCGGCACCGATGACCGCCACGTTCTGCCCGATCGCCACGCTCGTGGGATCGACCAGGTAATCGATACCAAACAGCACGTTGCCGCGCGACTCGCCGGGAATGCCCAGTTTGCGGGCACGCCAGGTACCGGTACCAACAAAGACCGCATCGTAGCCGTCGCGCAGCAGGTCGTCGATATGCAGCGCGCCACCGATGGTGGTCGAGGGGCGCACGCGCACGCCAAGCGAGCACATCACATGACGGTACTTTTGCACGAGCGCACGGGGCAGGCGGAACTCGGGGATACCGTATTCCAGCACACCGCCGATCTCGGGGCGCTGTTCAAATACCGTGACGGCACAGCCTAGCTGGGCCATCTTAATGGCCACGGTAATACCGGCGGGACCGGAACCGACCACAGCAACCTGTTTGCCGCACGACGGCGCGGACGTCCACTCCTTACGATCCAAATACGCTGTCGAGATATAGTTCTCGATGCTCGAGAAATGCACGGGTGTGCCCTTGCGGCCCTGGATGCAAGCACCCTCGCACTGGCCCGAATGGTTGCACACCACGGAGCAGACCGCGCTCATGGGATTGTTCTGAAACAGCAGTTCGCCCGCCTCTTCTAGACGACGCTGTTTGAACAGGTCGATGACCTGCGGAATAGGCGTCTGAACCGGGCAGCCCTTAATCTGACAGAACGCCCTTTTACAACCTAGGCAACGATTCGCCTCTTCGACAATGTGGATAGCCACGCAACTCCCCTTTTTAATGCAATCCAATGGGGGCGACGATAAAGACCCTTCACCGCCGCCCCCATACAGGTAATCTCAATCTGCCGACACAGCAAAAGCCAATGCTATAACTCGCGATGCGAAGCCCCGCAGCGAGCGGACATGTGCTCGAGTGTCGCCAGGCAGTCAGCCGCCGTCGCCGGCACACTGTTCTCGACCACGCAGGGAATCCCAGGGCAGGCGGCAGCCGCCCAGGCCACCACGGGCTCAAAGTCATAGCGGCCCGTCTCGCCCACGCCATGACACACCAGGCGTGAACCCGTACCGTCGCACCAACCGGCTTCGTCCTCGTTATCAACGACCTCAAAATCCTTGGCGTGCAGCACGCGGATCTTGCTGCCGCATAAGTAGAGCATGCGCGCGGTGATTTCCTGCGCTTCGTCAACGACGCTGGGGTGCAGCAGCGACACTGGGTCATAGATCACGCCGAGCGCTGGGCTCGAGACGCGTTCCAGCACCTCGCGGCAACGATCCGGCGTGCTGACCGTCTCGTTCCAGCCGGGCTCAATTAGTATTTGTCCACCAACGGCCTCGGCACGCTCGCAGACGTATGTGAGCCCGTCCATAAAAGCCTCGAGCGCCTCATCGGTCATGCGGTCGCCAGCAACGCGATTTTGCGCATTGGGACGACCGGTCTCGGTGCCAACCGGGCATCCGCCGAGCATCTGGGCAAAATTCAAGCATGCCTCGTACTCGGCAAAGTTATCCATGAGCTGTTGGCGATCGGGCGTCGCCAGATTCTTATAACAGCCGAGCACGGCGACCGAAACGCCCGCCTCGTCGAGCACCGCACGCAAATGGTCGGCAAGCTCGCGGGTCAGGCCGCCTCGATCGATCCCCATCGATGCGTAGAGCACCTTGCTCGGCAGCTGAATGCACGAAAAGCCCAGCTCTCCCGCCATGCGAATGCGTTCCTCGACGGTCCCCTGCGGAAGGTCGTGCAAACGTACGCCCGGAGTAATAGCCCCCACGTTATTCACATCCTTTATGAGCGTTGATGCCCGGGGTGTATCCGCCAAACGGGTCCTCGATGGAGCACACGCCCGAGGGGGCGAGCGGATCGCGCTTACCGGCCAGCTTGTCGTGATGCATGGTCTCGATATAGGCAAGCACCAGCGGCGCCACACCCTTTGCATCATTTTTGACCACGGGCTCGCTCATGTAGTAATCAAACGTGCCCTCGCGATGCGCGGTGTTTCCCAAGCCCGCAACCAGGCAGATGTTGTCGAGCGCCAGCTGCCCGTCATACTCGGACAGGCAGGTCTCGCAGATGCCGTCGAAGGCGCGACGGCCGTACTGGTAGTAGCGCTCACCCAACACGCCCAGACGCACGCCCTTCATGATGGCGTTGGCAAAGATCGCGCTGCCCGACTCCTCCAGATAGTTGGGGGCGATATTGGGCAGGTTGATGACCTGATGCCACATGCCGGTCTTCTCGTCCTGATACGGCAGCATGGCGTCAATCAGGTCGTGGAACATCTTGCGGATCTCGTCCTTCTCGGCCGACATCGAAGGCGGCATAAGCTCCCAGGTGTCGATGAGCGCCATGGCAAACCAGCCCTCGGCGCGCAGCCAGAAGTTAGCCGAAAGGCCGGTGACCGGGTCGCACCAGAACTGCTTGCGGCTCGCGTCGTAAGCGTGATAGTACAGACCATTGAGGGGGTTGCGCATCAGGTCGTGCACGACCTGGAACATATGGAAGCTATCTGAGCAGGCACGACGGTTGTGGAAACTCAGCTCGTACTGCATGTAGAACGGCTGTGCCATATACATGCCGTCGAGCCAGATCTGGTTGGGGTAGACGGCCTTGTGCCAAAACACGCCCTCTTTGGTACGCGGCTGGGTTTCGAGCTGACGATAGATGGTATCCATGGCGGCGCGATACTTGGGCTTGCCCACCAGGTCATAGAGCTTGTAGAGGGTCTTGCCCGCATTGACGTTATCGAGGTTGTACTCCTCGGGGTTGTAATGCTTGATGGTGCCGTCGTCCTGGACAAAGAAATCGATATAGTCGTCGGCAAAGGTCAGGTAGCGCTGCTCACCCGTGATCTCGTACAGTTCGATGAGCGCCTTGATCATGCAGCCGTCGATATAGTTCCAGGTGTTCTCCTTGCCGGCGCGAATCTTTTCGATATTCCAAGCCGGCGCCTGCGGCGTAGAGGTTTCGATCAACTGCTCGATATAACGGTCCAGGATTTGATTGCAACCCATTGCTGTCCCCTCTGACGTTAATGATAGGTGAACGTTAACCCTAGTGTAACGCGAACGGGGAATATAGGGTGAACGTTAACCCTATATTCCCCGCGAACGGCAGACTTTTAACGGCAAACGGCGGCTAAGCCCGCGGCGATGCGATGCGCCAGGCGCTCATAGCCAGCCGGGCTGTAATGCAGACCGTCCGGCATATAGAGCTCGCGGTGCTCCGGCAAAAACGGGCTGATGCCGCTTTGCGCATACAGGTCAATCACCGGAACGGAGTAACGGTCACAGACCTCAAGCATCGCTCGCACGTAGGCGTCTTGCGTCAGACCCAAATGGTTCGCCTCATCGCTTGCCGGGATATCCTTCTCGTGCTTACCACTCGTCTTGCATGGCGTCATAAACACGAGCTTTGCCTGAGGTGAGCGCGCCGTGATGGTTCGGATCAGATAGTCGACCGCACCATAGAACTCATGCACATCGGTACTGCCCAACTCGCCAAGCGGCACGTTGCGGCTAAAGTCGTTGACGCCGCCAAAGACGATGTAGATATCGGCCGCATCGTCGATGCCGTCCAGGCGCTCGACAAACGAATCGCTGCGGTCGGCCTTGACGGCGATACGCGAACCCTTGATGCCAAAGTTCTCGACGACTGCACCTCCCAGCAACGCGCCCAGATGCGAAGTCCAAGAGATGTCGTTGCCGCCTGCGCCGCATCCGTTATCCCCCCATGTGGTCGAATCGCCAAAGCAGCAAATGGTCGATTCACTCAAGTTCTTCGTTTCCATAATCTTCTCCTCATCCGCCCATTGGCGGCCATACAGGTACGTACCGTTTATTTGCAGCATGCCGAGGGGCTATGCACGGTCGCATTTCGCAACGTGCGAATCGAGCCATTCGATATCCTCGGCAAGATGTGCCACGCCCAGATGGTGTTCACCCGGACACACCTCGTGCCGCAGGCCATCTCTGCGACCCAGCAACTTGTAGGCATCGCGCACGATCTCGAGCTGTTCATCGACATTTTTCAGCCCGCGCGAACCGTTCAGATGATCCTCTTCGCAGCTTTGCACCAGCAGCGGATGCGGCGCGATGAGCGAGGCAATATCGCCCATGTCGAGCAAGCGCCAAAGTCCGGGTGTGTAGTTGCAGCTGCAATTGCCATTGAGATGCAGCAGCGAATCGTCGACACCGTACAGATAGCCCGAGACAAACGCCTTGCGCACACGCGGGTCGAGTGCGGCCAGATACAGTGTCATGTATCCGCCGCCCGAAAAGCCAAAACAGCCCAGGTCGTCCATGGCAATGTCGCCGCGCGCCTCTAGGTAATCGATCAGACGCATGTTATCCCAGGCGTTGAGGCCCGCAACGGTAAGTCCCAGCGGCTCGGCCATGCGCGCCTGGTTTAGGCACGTGCCGCGCAGAAAGCTGTTCTCGTCATCGCCCTGACCCTTCCAGTCACGACGGTATCCCCAACCGCGTGCGTCGGGGCAGACGGTCACGTAACCCATACGCGCCAAACGTAGACCGTAGTCGTAATTGAACTTACGCACGGCATCATCGACCGCCGGCACGCCCGTCACGCCCGCAACACTTGCGGCGCCTGCTCCCTGATGGCCATGCGGGCAGATATAGCAGCGTTTGAGTCCCCGCTCATCAAGCTTAGGATGAGACGGCTCCAACAGGTAGAACGGCATCCAAACGTCGCGCTCCACCTGCAGCATCGCATGGGTGCGCACGATACCGCCGGCAATCTGCACCCGATCGAGTTCGCGCGCCTCAATCGACACGCGATCCATAATCGATAGGCCCAACAGGTCAAACAGTCGAACCCTCGTCGCAATCTGCCATGCCTCAAAGTCTTCGGGCGTCGTGCCCTTAAATGCGGCGGAGCGGCCCTCACGCTTAAGGCGCTCACGAAATGCCAGTTCGTCTTCGTAATAGGTGTCGATATGCACCGTGCGACCGTTATCGGAAAGACTGTCGGTCTCCGCAGCGTCGCCCGGGCCACCTTCGGGGTCCCAGCCGTCCGCGCCGGAAAGCACCTGTTCGCGGGCGTATCGGGTAGTGGCTGTCGCATCGAGCTCGTGCGCCCATGGCGCCCAGTTTTCGGCATCACTCGCCGGGCCATGTAGGCTTGCACCAGCGTAGTGCGCCCTCTCGTGCGCCGCTGGCTTAGCCCAATCCCACCAACCTTCGCGCTTGATATGCTGTCCCAGCCAGCAATCGATCAGCACGGTCTGGGCCCACTCACGCCAAGGACGACCCAAATAGACCGAATCCGGTGCCACATCTTGCGGGGCTGTAAACGAGCAGCCGTGGAACACAAATCCGTACGGTTCGCCTTTAGGCGTGGAGGCTGCCGTTACATACCCGTTGACATCCATATCGCGGTTGAGCGAGCGAATCTCGCACCCCTCAAAGTAGGCACGCGCGCCGCCAAAGATAAAGTCGACATCGCCCTCGATCCGGCAACGTCGAAAATACTGGCGTCCCACCCGGCGCGGCGCATACTGTTTGGGTCCTATGAACCCGCCCGGTTTGGCCTCATGCGGCGGCAGCGGGCCCAAAAACAGTGTGTCCTGGTGCCCCTTAATGCAGCAGGCATCGACGACCAGACGGTCGCCATCGGCATACAGGGCAATCGCCTGACCGACATCGCGCCCATCGCCCGCATCGTTTTCGATCGTGAGGTTCTCGAGCCGCACGTCGTCGGCATCGACCAAAACGGTATAGGTCCTAAACGTGCCGAGCGTGCCGTCGACGCCCGAGCCGTCCTCCGAAGGCATCTTGGCACCCAGGCTGCCCACGATACGCACGCTGTCGGCCGTCTCTCCCTCAATCGTCACATGCGAGCGATGAATCTCGACCCGCTCGCGATACTCGTCCGGATCGACGTGAATCATCACCGGTTGCTCGGCATCCGGATAGAGCTGATCGGCTGCCGCCAAGGCATCGGAAATCGTTGGATACGCTCCTGCCGCAGCCCTCGAAACGCGCAGCGTATAGATACTTTCGCTCATCGTCCATCACGCTCCCATGCAACGAACTGTTCAGGCCAGCCCTGAACTTGTGGCTGAATATGCTCGGCGCAGCCCTTAAATGCCGTTAGGGCCGTGGCGAGCGATGCCCCATGCTTTCCATGCGGAAAGACATGTAGGCTAAAGCCAATCCCGTGGTCGGCAAGAGCCTGCGCAAGAAGGAGGCTATTTTGAACTGGTACCGATGCATCCTCGGCGGTATGCCACAAGAACGTACGGGGGAAGCCCTCGCCCACCATATTCTCGATCGACAACTTTTGAGCCAAAGCGCCATCGGCACCCGTTAGGTGTTCAAACGAACCACGATGAGCATAGGCCCCCGAGCTTACGACCGGATAGCCCAAGCAAAGTGTGTCAGGCCGAATCGACTCAGGCGATGCCGAAATCGACTCTGCAAGCCAGGGTTGGTCCCAAAGCGCCCCGAGCAAGCCAACCAGGTGTCCACCCGCCGAAAAACCCATGACCGTAATTCGATTGGGATCGACGCAAAACTCCGTCGCATGACTTCGCACGGTATCGACCGCCCGCGCAAGTTCTTGCAATGCAAGCGGATAGGTGGCGGGCGCAACCGAGTAGTCCAGAACAAAAGCCTGATACCCCATCGCAAGTAAGCGTAGCGCCACCGGCTCGCCCTCGCGAGGCGAAATATGATCGTAGCCCCCACCCGGCACAATCAAAACTGCAGGTCGGGGTTCCAGGGCATAAGCATCCTCGGTGGGAGCAAAAATATAGGACGAGATCGCGGCATCCGAGCCATCGACCCCGACACAAATCGTTTTATTGAGCATGTATACCTTCTCGTTATGATGCGTAGCGCGGCCGCATGGCACAAGGGCCGCATAGCCGATTTTTTCGGCAATGCGGCCCCGGTCATCAATTCCAGCTAGGAACGGACAATCTTATCGACGTTCTCGAGCTGCAGCTCGTCGCCATCCTGACCCTCGATCACCACATTTTGCAGGTCGAGGACTTTCACGTTCTGCGCGATGATGCCCTGGCGCGCCATGGTCTCCACGCCGCAGGCCATTGCAGGCACAAAGGGCTCGGCATCTGCCGCAAAGGTCACATGGACATCCTGGAACGTCAGGCGCGTCACCTTACTCTCGGGCAAGCCCGTGATGTAGGCGGCGGCAGCGTGGCAGTTGGTGGCCTCGATATCGCAAAACGTCGTGGCGCCAAAGCCGGGCGTACGGTCGTCGACGGGCACCGCGTCGCGGCTCTGGACATAGTCGGTCTTGCCGTCCTTATCGCAGAAGTAGAACGAATTGACCACGAAAGGCGTGAGCACCTCGTCCATGCGAATGTGCTCAAAGGTGATGCCCTCGTTGACGGCGTCCTTGCCGCGACCGCGACGAGTCTTAACGCGCAGGCCGCGGTCGGTGCGCTCAAAGAGGCACTTGCTCACGGTGAGGTCCTTGATGCCGCCGGCAGCCTCGGACCCCAACACCACGGCGCCATGACCGTCGTGCATGTAGCAGTGAGCGATCAACACGTCATGCGTGGCGGGACGAAGCTCGGGCTCAATGCCCAGTTTGCCGCTCTTGATGGCGATGCAGTCGTCGCCCACCGAGAACTGGCAACCCAGGATGCGAACAAAGCCACAGCTCTCGGGATCGAAGCCGTCGGTGTTGTGGGAGTTCTTGGGACCCTCGATGGACAGACACAGGGCATCGACGTGTTCGCACAGAACGGGATGGATGTTCCATGCTGGGCTGTTGCGGACGGTAAAGCCGGCAAGGCTCACGTTTTGGCACTCGGACAGGAAGATCATGCGCGGGCGGGCGATCTCGCGGCCCTCCTCGGGGCGGAAGATATTCTTAAAGTCCTTGTTCCACCAGTTATCCTCGGCAAAATCGGTCTGGCCGTCGATGGCGCCGCGGCCATAGATGCACACGTCGTGCACGCTCAGACCCGTAAAGGTCGAGCAATAGGTCGAAAAGCTCTCGCCCTCCCAGCGGCCCAGGGGCAGCATATCGGTGCCGGCATACCCGGTGCCCTTGTCACCCGTGACCGTGCCCGGAATGTAGGCAAGCGCCGCGCGGTCGTGACGGGCCAGCAGCACCGCGCCCTCGGCGAGCTCGATGTTGATATTGCTCTTAAGGAAGAGGGACTTGATGCGGTAGTTGCCAGCGGGAATCAGCACGCGCCCGCCCTTGGGACAAGCCATGATGGCAGCCTGGATATTGGTGGTGTCATCGTGCTCGGCATCGCCTTTGGCGCCGCAGTCGCGAACGTTGATGGTAAAGGGCTCCGCAGGCGTGGTGACGCCCACACTCAGCTCACGCTCGCCGCAGACAAAGCGGACGAGGTTGCGCTTGCCGGGAACCAGGCCGTCAACATAGGTCTCGACCGTATTCGTGGTACCGACGGGCTCATCGTTGACAAAGATCTCCCACGTATCGGCACAGGTAAAGTAGCCACCGTCGTCGAGCTCAATAACGGCCGCGCGGGCGTTGCGCCAGATAACGTTCGTCTCCATGGGTCTCTCCCTCAAATGTAATCAGAAGTTCATACTACTCGTTTTTAAAAAAGGGCCGCACCCGCCGGTGGATCTCCGGTGGCACGGCCCTGTGGTTTGGACGATGCGCCTGCCCTACTCGGCGGGAATTACGCTGCCGTCCTGGAAGCCAACGTTGTTGTGAGCGAAGCAGTCCTCGTACTTGAAGCCGGAGAGCTCCTCGCAAAGAGCCTTGACCTCGGGCTGGACGTCGGCCATCTTGCCGCCCTCCTTGACGCGCTTGATCTCGTCGCAGAGGATGTCGCACTGCTCCTTGTCGATCTTGATGCCGCGGGCAAGGACAGCCGCGAGCAGGAAGAAGCCGGCGCAGCCGATGAGCATGTAGCCGCAGATGTACAGAGGCACGGTGGCGGGCTGGGTTACGGCGTCGCTGTTGCCGGCGGTCTGAATGAAGCCGGAGGCAGCAAGGACAATAGCCCATGCGTTGACGGCGATAGCCTGGGCGATCTGCTGGCAGAGCTGCTGAGCGGAGCTGTAGATGCCCTCGCGACGACGCAGGGTGATGAGTTCATCGACATCGGGGATGTAGTTGAGCAGAACATCGGGCAGGTACTGGAAACCAACGTAGAAGAACTTCCAGATGGCGAAGATGATGGGGTAGGCAATCATGGCGATGGCGACCGTGGAGGTGCCGTTAATCTGACCAAAGGCGAAGTAGTTGTAGGCGATGATGCACGCAGCGCAACCGACGTTGGCCAGGTACCAAGACTTGTGGAAGCCCTTCTTGGCCATGAGGGCAACCCAGATGGCGGTGCAGACGATAGCGACGACCTTGCCGGGCATCTCCATCACGGACTCATAGGACTTAGGAATCTGCAGGCAGTAGACGATGAAGAAGGACAGGCAGGCAGACCAGCAGGCAGCAGCGAGCTTCGTGGAGACCTGTGCATACAGGACCTTGCGGAAGGACTTGTTGCGGAAGGTAGAGACAACGTCGATGAAGAACTTCTTGATACCCTCGCCGACGCTCTCGATCTTCTCCTGAGCCACCTCCTCGGGGGTGTGCTCCCACGTGGACAGGTACACGCACAGCAGCGAGATTGCCATGACCGAAGCGTTGACCGTAGCGATGATGAAGTAGCTGAACGGGTTGGTCTCGCCGAAGGTGCCAAAGCCAAAGCCGACGAGTGCTGCCATCAGGAAGCCGGCGGCGTTACCAAAGAGGTGCTTGTAGCCGGTGAGGTACGTACGCTCCTTGAAGTCGTCGGTCATCTCGATGGTAAGCGGCGACAGGTTGGCGGTGCAGAACGTATACGCGACGTTGTAGATCAGGTACAGCACAAAGTAGTACGGGAAACCGAACGGCGTAGCCACAAAGATGAGCGGCTCGGCGACCATCATCGGGATTGCCAGCAAGATCCAGAAACGGCGGCGGCCAAAGATACGGCCGATCTTGGTAGCGTAGAAGTTATCGGCCACAAAGCCCATAAGCGGGCACAGAATGGCGTTGAGATAGATGGCGAACGAGCTGATCAGCGCAGCCTCGCCTGCGGACAGGCCGCACTCCGTGGACAGGAACAGCACCATGTAGCTGTGCGTAAAGGTCAGGGCACCGGAGTTGAGCATGCCGCCCATACCAAAGCCCAAGCGCGTCCAGAATGTGATCTTGCGCTTTTTACCGATCTTGTTAGTCATCGAGCTCCCTCTCTTTTCTCGATTGTCTTGGAACAAGACATTGGAGTCCATACCGACGTCTGTCTGCATGCCGTTCAGGGTGAACGTTTAGCTAGATTATGCGCGATTGCTTATGATAGGTGAACGTTCACTTGTATATTATCCTTGAACGGTCGTTTTTTGCCGTTGAACGGGCCTGAAAATGAAAAAATCCCTGCATTTTTGATTATCAAGTCGATTCAGCACCACGCAACAACTAGGTGAACGTTCATTGTTCTCTGGAGATGAGGGAGGTGCCGGGCACCCTTCCCAAAAAAGCCGTGCACGACAACGCAACGAGAAACGAAAAACGACCCCGCCGAAATTGTCCTCGGCGGGGTCGCTCAGTCTTTGCAGCAGCTTATTCAATCACGCGCTCAACGTGTCATCGCTACAGGCAGACTCCGTCCTTCCAGATGCTGATCTCGTGACAGCCGCGACGCTCGGCGCTGGTAAGCTTGCCGCTCGCCGTGTCCAGCACCAGCTGATACAGATCGCCGGCAGCCTCATCGAGCGTACGCTCGCCCGTAGCCACCACACCGGCGTTAAAGTCCATCCAGTTGGCCTTGTGGTCGCACAGGCGCTGGTTGGTGAACACCTTGAGCGTAGGCGCCGGCGCACCAAACGGCGTGCCGCGGCCGGTCGAGAACAGGATCACGTGGCAGCCGGCAGCCGTCAGGGCCGTGGTGGATACCATGTCGTTGCCCGGACCGCACAACATGTTCAGACCATGCTTGGTAGCCTGACCGGCGTACGGCAGCACGTCGACGATGGGGGCAGATCCGCCCTTTTGCACGCAGCCGCAGCTCTTGTCCTCGAGTGTGGTGATGCCGCCATCCTTGTTGCCGGGGCTCGGGTTCTCGTAGACGACCTCGCCATGGCTAATAAAGTAATCCTTAAAGCCGTTGAGCATGTCGGAGGCGGCGTTAAACACCTGCTCGTCCTCGCAGCGATCGAGCAGAATGCTCTCGGCGCCAAACATCTCGGGGACCTCGGTGAGCACCGACGTGCCACCGCGGGCGACGAGCATATCGCTCACGCGACCGATCGTGGGGTTGGCGGTAATGCCCGAAAGACCGTCAGAGCCACCGCACTTAAGGCCAATGACCAGCTCGGAGGCCGGAATGGGCTCACGCTTGGCCTGCTTGGGCAGGTCGGCCAGCTCAGACAGAATCTTGTGGCCTTCGACCTGCTCGTCGGCAACATCTTGGCAGGTAAGGAAGCGAACGCGCTCGTGATCGTACTCGCCCAGCTCGTCGAGCACCTGCTGATGCGTGCAGTTCTCGCAGCCGAGCGACAGGAACAGCACGCCCGCAGCGTTTGCGTGACGCGAGAGCGCTACCAGCAGGCGACGGGTCTGGGCATGGTCGGCGCCGGTCTGCGAGCAGCCAAACGGATGCGGAAAGTAATAGACGCCCTCCAGCGAACCCTCGACCAGATCCTGAGCCTGCTCGCACATGGCACGTGCGACCTCGTTGACGCAGCCGACCGTGGGGATGATCCACAGCTCGTTGCGCGTGGCGGCGCGGCCGTCGGCGCGACGGAAGCCCATAAAGGTCTCGGGCTCAACCGGCTCAACGACCGGATGCGTCGGATTGTAAACGTACTCGACCTCGCCCGAAAGGTTGGTCTTGACGTTATGCGTATGAAGCCACTGACCGGGCTGGATGTCGCCCGTCACATGGCCGATAGGAAGACCGTACTTGACAACGTTCTCCCCCGCCGCAATGGCACGCACGGCCATCTTGTGGCCCTGCGGAATATCCTCCGCGGCAGCGACCTCGCCCACCCCGGGAACCGCGACGGCGGTGCCCTTGGCAAGCGGCGACAGCGCGACGATCACGTTATCGGCCGGATTGATCTGGATAGTGTTCATTACAAATGGTCCTAACCCTACAGGTTGAGCAGAAGTCGAGGCGCGGGCAAGCCGTCTGGCGCCCGCACCGGGAATTTACGCCTGAGCGTTGGCGAAAGCCTGCTTGGCGCCCTCGACACGCACGACGGTGAGCGCGTTGACGACAAACTCCTCGAGACCGGTGATCTGCGTAAGGTCCTCGCCCCACATCTGCTCATTGGTGAGCACGTCGTGCACCAGCTCGGTATCGTCTGCACCGGCGTGGGCGGCGTAGAAATCGAGCACGAAGGCATCGTCCTGAGCGGTGTACTCGGTGCCGTCGGCGCGGCGCAGGTGCAGGCCATCGCCCTCGCGAGCAACGAGCTCCTGAGTATAGAAGGCAATGAGCGTAGCGAGGCTCGTCGCCAGGCACTTGGGCAGGTTGCCGGTCTCGGCAACATAGTCCTTGAGCGTGGGCAGGTCGCGAGCACGCCATTTGGCCGTGGAGTTGAGGCAAATGGAGAGCAGCGCGTGGTCGATAAACGGGTTGTCGAAGCGGTTCTCGACGGCGGCAGCAAAGGCCTTGCAGTCCTCGACGTCCAGGTCGGCGGCAAGCGTCGGGATGACCTCGTCGTAGAGCATGGTGTTCATGAAGCCGCGGACGGTCTCGTCGTGCATGCAATCGCGCACGATGTCAAAGCCGGCAACCCAGGAGCCCGGGACGAAGGCGGTGTGGGCGCCATTGAGGATGCGAACCTTGCGCTTCTTGTACGGGGTGACATCGGGGGTAACAAAGACACCCGGCAGGCCGACCTTCACGAAGGGGAGCTTCTCGGCAAGCGACTCGTCGCCCTGGATGCCCCACATCTGGAAGGGCTCGCGCACGGCCAGGAAGGGATCCTCGTAGCCCAGGCGCTCGGCCACGGCAGCGGCCTCCTTGGGGTCGCGGATGCGGCCGGGGACGATAGTGTCGAC
>ENA-OROU01001907-OROU01001907.1-human-gut-metagenome-genome-assembly--contig:-NODE-1907-length-16279-cov-19.274840_pt1 | contig 16279 bp, 19 predicted proteins | sample MGYA00242131_ERZ509054 | MGnify/ENA primary metagenome ERZ509054 (study PRJEB26280, sample SAMEA2338749) | human gut metagenome | biome: human gut; feature: human-associated habitat; material: faeces... | reverse complement strand
AGAACGACTTGAAAGACCAAATGCTGGTGCTGGCTCCCCATGAGGGCATTGTCCCGGCGGATATATGGCTGGCCTGCCGCAAGAAGCTGATGAACAACATGAAAATCCAGTCCGCCCGGAAAGCTACCCACACATGGCTGGCGGGGAAAATCAAGTGCGGGAACTGCGGATACGCGCTTATGAGTATCTTCAATCCGTCCGGCAGGCAATATCTCCGCTGCACAAAACGGCTGGACAATAAAAGCTGTGCCGGATGCGGGAAAATCATCACTTCCGAACTGGAAGCGGTGGTCTATCAGCAGATGGTAAAGAAACTGGCAAGCTACAAGACGCTGACAGGCAGAAAGAAAGCGGCAAAGGCAAACCCGAAAATTGCAGCACTGCAAGTGGAGCTTGCCCATGTGGACAGCGAGATTGAAAAGCTGGTGGACAGTCTGACGGGTGCAAACAATGTCCTGCTCTCCTATGTGAATGTGAAGATAGCGGAACTGGACGGACGCAAGCAGGAACTTCTGGCGAGGATAGCGGAACTAACGGTGGAAGCCATTAGCCCGGAACAGGTCAGCCAGATTTCCGGCTACCTCGACACTTGGGAGAATGTATCCTTTGACGACAAGCGGCGGGTGGTGGATTTGATGATTACCACCATAGCCGCCACAAGCGACAGCTTGAACATTACATGGAAAATCTGACGGGCGGAACCCCTCCCGCCAGATACCTACCCTGTGTAGTCCCTTGTAAACTGTACTTTGCTGTGATTATAATATAGCATATCTACGCAGATATATCAATGGACAGAATAAACATATATGCGCAGATATATTTGTATGAAATATCTATTTACACAGATAGACTATCTGCGTTATAATGCGGATAGTGGAAAAGGAGGCGTTTTTTAATGGCAGTATCGAAAGCACAGCAAAAGGCGGTCAATAAATATATGGCCGCTAATTATGATCGTATTAACCTAACAGTTCCAAAAGGTCGGAAAGAAGAAATACAGGCTTTTGCAGCACAGACCGGCGAAAGCGTGAATGGATTTATTAACCGTGCCATTGGTGAAGCTATGGGAGATAGCACGCAGCAGCCCGCAGGAGCGCCGCAAGGCGAGGGGGCTATCCTTACCCCTGCCGCACTTAAAACGGCGCAGGAGGCCGCACAGAGAGCCGGGGAAACGGTTCCCGCGTTCGTCTCTCGCGCGGTTGATATTCAATCGAAGCGGGACAAGATCATGCAAGGACTGAAAACAACGCAGGAAGAGGGGGAATAACCCCCTCTTTTCCTATTTGCTGGCCCTCATTTTAAACTCGCTCAATTTTGAGCGGGTTTATATTGCCAAAAGGCAAAACGCCGTAGAGCGGCGTTAGAACGCGAAAGCGGGGGCTGTTGCCCCCGCCCTTTATATGGAGATTATGGCACTATTTACGCACTCCCGCGCCCAGATACTTTAGGGCGCTGCCTGCCGCTGTACTTCGGGCAGGGCTTCGCAAGGGAACAAAGGATAGGCAATCCCGCCGCCCTTTACTCCGCCGCCTGCAACTCCACGAGCTGTTGAATCACTCGTTCCAGGCGTTCAAGCACTTTGTCATAGCCGAAGATAAACATTTGCAGTCTCCTTTCCCGTTAGTACAGCAGCACGGGCTTACCGGCTGCGCGCGTCATGTTGTTGATGTTGGGAACGACCACGCGGGCAAGCGTCTTACCATCCACAACGAGGTTCACATTGATGGGCTCGCGGCTGCCCTGTGCCAGCGCCTCCATGACGGCCTGCTTGATGGTCGAAAGCGGCGCTTCGACGTTCGTTCCGCTCTTCTGGTCGCCCAGTACAGCAAGAAATTCTTTGTTCGGGGGGATGACCGCGCCATGTGCGAGCTGCGGGATATCGTTGTACACAGGCGCATTGCCGTCTAAGCTCTGCGCCGCCACCCGACGGCTGCGCGCCGGTGCCTTTGTTGATACGCGCGTGCCGGTGAAGCTGGATGTCGCCTTCTTGACTTTGGAATCGTCCACACTGTCGACGAAAAATTTCAGCGCAAGGCCAATCGCCGCCGAGATAATGAACGCCGTACCGGCGCTGACGATTCCCAGCGCTGCAAGGCCAACGCCAAGAACACCGGCCAGCAGTCCAAGAAGTACGCTGCGCCCGATGCTGACAAGCCGCTGCGTGCCCTTCTTCGGGTCTTTGCGGACGCTGTAAATGCTCAGTCCGAGAATCAGGCCTAATCCCATGCCGACGACTGTACCGACGCCCGGCGTCACGATAGAGCCGATAACAGCGCCAAGCAGCGCGCACAGCACGACGATCAACTCGGAAAGAAGCTGCGATTTGCCGCCGTGTTCCTCGTCCCCCTCTGCAAAGCCGGTGAGATAGAGGCCGAGGATCGCGCCCAGGCTGAAACCGGCCACGCCGCCGGTGATGCCAAGAAACACGCTGCCAAGCAGCGCACCGAGCAAAGCCGTGATGACCACGATCCACGCATCCTCTGCGTCCATCTCGGTTTTCCATGTTTCGGGGTCAAGGCCCACAAGGTACAGCCCCAGCAGCACGCCGAGGGATAAACCGATGACGCCGCCCGTGATGCCGCCGAACGCCGCGCCGAGTGTTGCACCGAGCAGCGCCGTTAAAACGGTCAGCCATGTTGCCTTGCTCTTGGGGATAACTTTCTTGTCAAAGCTCCATTTTAGGTCATCCACGACGATCTCAAGCCCCGCGCGGATGGTCTTAAAGATATCATTGATCTTCTGGAACACCTTGTCGAGCTTTTCCATCATGGGCCCTTCGTCAAAATCAAAGTCCGGCGCAATGGCGGATGCTCCGCCGCCACCGCCGCCAACGGACGTTGTCGTGCTGAGTTTGTTGATCTCATCGAACGCCGCGAGCGCGTCTGTCGCTTCCTTTGCCGCCTTGCCGGTCGCGTCAATGGCGGCAGCCTCTTTGTAGAGGTTTTTGCCCGATGCCTCCATGCTCTTCTTTGACTTACCGCTCAGAATCGAAATGATCGTCACGATCTCCGACACAATGGCCGCAAGCAGATTCATTAGCCACGTCAGCGCCGGAATGAGTACGTCCATCAAGGGCGCGGCCAGCGTCAGCAGCGCACCTTTGAGGCGGGCAAAAGCGTCGGATGCCTCTGCGCTGGTCGCAATAGCCGCCTTGATCTGCTTGCGCAGCGCCATGAGCGCCGCCGTGATGACTGAGAATACAAGCATAGAGCGCGCTAAACTCTTGACCTGATCTCTGAAACGCGCGGCATACTGGCCCGCTTTGGCAAGCGCGGAATTCTCCGCCTCGCGCTCCCTGCGTTCCTGCTCCGTATTAGCGATCAACTCACCGGCAGCGACTTTTGCTTTATCGAGCTTTACCGTCATGCTGTCGATGTTGGCGGTCGTCTCTTCGTAAGCAGCTGAAAGCGTTTTGACCTCCTTCGTCTGCGTGTGCAAAAGCGCTTCCTGCTGTTTGAGCTCCGCCTCCGCAGCGGCGCGGCGGTCGAGCACTTGCGTCTGATACTCGTTCTGCGTAAAACCCTGTTTTTGGATCCATTCGCGGTCGTTCAGCCGTTCGACTTCCTTTCGCAGCATCTTCACGCGTTCCTCAGTAGCTTTCGCTGCCTGAGATGCGGCGTCAAGCTGCTTTTCAAGGTTCATCTTATTGCCCGTTTCCTTTTCAAGCTTGCTGTTCAGTTCGGATATCTCGTCGCGTAGCTTGCTCAGTTTCTTTTGTGCTTTGGTCGAATCCAAATCACAAGAGAAAATCACACTGCCGTCAGCATTCGCCATTTAATCACTCCTTCCCCAATTTCAACCAAGTCGAAATGGTGGTCTCTTCTTCCTGGCTGAGCTTATTTTTTATGTTCACGAGGTCGCTGTTGCGGCGGTACCATTCGCGTTCGTCCTTTTCGAGCGTCTTGCCGCGCGCCTTTTTGTCGCGGATGCGCACGACCTGAGCAAAGGTGCAGTCCCCGAGATCGTTATACGCACCGAGGAACGTCCACCAATGGACGCCCCCGGTGTTGGTCTCCGCATCATAAGGGATTCCGCGGATATCTTGTCCGAATACTCGGTTGATGGGCGGGAGGATCAACGGATAGTCCTGCTCCCAGTCAACCAGCTTCGGCGATTTCTTCGTGTCCGGCGCCTGTCCGCCGTTCTGGAACCATGTAAAACGGTCTACAGCTTCCTGCAAATGCTGCGGCGGGATATCCTCAGGCGAGACATAGAACATCTGCAAGATGCCCTCTGCGCGGTCAGTGCCGCTCAAATCAGGATCACTCAGCATTACGAAGATATCGAGGATAACGCGAAAGTCCGTGCGGATCTCATAGCTCTCTCCGCCGATCTCGACGGAGGTAGGCAAGCCCCAATTCATCGGCGATACTTTGCCGTGTACTTCTGAATGCGCGGATTCGTGGCTTTCTGCTCACGAGCAAAGGCGCTGTCTGTCTCATCCATCAGCGCAAGCAGGAAATTGCACCACACATTCAAGCCGCCCGCCAGCGCATAAAGGTTCATGCTGCCAAAGATGCTGTCACATACCGGCTCTTCAAAAAGGCCGTCAATGATCTCGCGCATCTCCTTGTCGCGGCGGTCGGCAATGTTGAAAATCTCAACGCGGTCGCCGCACTTCTGCACCTCATCTGCGTATTTCTCCTGTTTCTTGTCCAGCGTATCAAATGCGTTGTAAAGACGCTGGATAAACGTGCCGTCAGTCGGGTTGAATCGAATGATCACATCACCCTTAATGCCGTGCACGGTGTATTCCTGCACACCGTTCGCAAAACTAAGTTCCATATTTATCTCTCCTTAAATTTGTTTTCAGGAAGCTTTGTATCAGAATGTTGATCTCTGCCGCTTATCGAAAATCAGAAGTTCTCCACGGCCTCGCCCGCGAGATCGTCCCATTTTTCGCTCATGCTGACAATTACACCGGGCGATTTGCGCCGGTAGCCGTCCCCGTCGCCGCAACTGTCAGAAATTGCCGAAATGCTGTCCCATGCCCGCATGACTGCGCCCTCCCCGCTCTGGCAGTCAAGAGCGATAGCGTTAAGGGCTGCGGCCTCTCGGCGGCTGTCCGTAGTCTTTGCGGCTTCGGCTGCGTAGTGACCAACTAACTTTAACATGGTGTGGTTGCTGTCAAATCTCTCCATGAACGCGGAGTAATCAGCCGAGGAAAGAACGCCGGTTTTCATCAGCTCAAGGGCGTTATTGTCGATTACGTCAGGGTTTGCAATATTGGCGGCGCGCACTGCCTGTTCCAGCTCGGCGCGGATCGTGCGGCGCGTGGCCTTGAAGTTGTCCCAAACGCGGGCGCTCACATCGTTAAAAGTGGCTTCTGCGTCATGCAGCTTTAGCGCTGCGCGGGTTGTTCTAACCTGCTTTTCCTCTGCGCTGTCTCCGGGCTTCCATGCGTTAGCGTCACGGCTGGCCTGCTGCGCCTCTTGGAGTGCGCGGAAAGCGGTGTTGTACTCGCTGCGGGCTTCTTTGAAAGCTGTATCGAGCTTTCGGGCATAAATGTTAAATTCGCTCATGGTGTAAATTATCCTTTCTTTTTCATGCGCTGCCGCGCTGTTTTTTCTTAAAGGTCGATAATGATAACGCATTCGCAGCCTGATAAATAATCTCGTGCCGCCTCCTGCGTCTGAAATACCTTTGCAGGGCTTTGCGGCGCTCTGCAAGCCGCCCACGCGCCATTTTCAAGCAGGGTCATAATTGCTACGCCCGTTTGCTTCTGCGCTGCAATCGCCTGTAAAGCGGCGATTCGGGATTTAATGCTGTTCATGCATTCGCCCCATTTCGTATTTAATAAGGCCGTCAAGATCGGAAAGGCGGTTGCCGGAAAGTACGCGGAGAAATTCGCCGTTGTCAGCGGTCATTTCTTCAAGGTTTCCCATTCGTTCTTCGCCGGTGGGGGTGCAGTACTCAAATACAAGCTGCCGCCCGCTGCGTCGCTCCATAAAGGCGCGGATATGGTCAAGGCGTGTTCCTATTTGCATAAATCGTCACTCTCCAATTCCGGCAGTTCCAACTTACCTTGCTCGATTGCTTCATCAATCATCTGATAGAGCGACAGGCTTAACGGGTCAACGCCCTCGACAGGATGGGGATACAGCACAATGCGTTTGCCGTCCGGCGTCACCGCGCCATACTTACGCAAATACGTAAACGCATCTTCTGTCGTGCGGAACTCGCCGCCGCCCTCGACAATAAAAACGGTTTCGCCGGTCGCGTGAGATTTTAGAAACTCGCGCAGGGCTGCAAGGCGTGCGTCAACGGTTGGCATTTAATTCTTCCCTCCATTCTTCCAGCTCTCGCAACTGCCTCAAAATGTCGGCCTGTTCGGTCAGCTTCATAGCGCTTTCAATCGCAATCCGCGCCGCATTTGTTCTTGCCGCCGGTTGTGCGTCTGCGTCCTTCATGACCTCTTCCAGCGTATCAAGCGCCGGAGATAGTAAGCGCTGCGCCTGTCGCGTTGCATTTTCTGTCAGCTCTTGAAAAGCCGATCTATACGCCTCGCAAAACTCATTGTTTTGGAAATACGCCCGAAGTGTTCTTGATGTAAGGCCGCACTTCCGCGCCGCTTCTTCACGGGATGGGCTGGACAATAGCGCCGCTATCGCTTTCTGCTGATTCTGCGTCAGTGCCATTTTTTTCACACTCCTTTCTCGGAGAATTAAGGAATTTCGCGGAATATATGTCCATGAAATTTGCAAGGCTCATAGTCACGCGCCACGGCTCACGGCTGCGGCGATGGAACACAACAGGCATACCGTCACTAAATCGCTTGCTGTCCGTCTCTGCTTGCTGCATCCACTCCGAAAGCCTGACTTGCTCGCAGCGTTTGACCTCGATATGGATACCGGGCAAGCCTACAAGGTCAGGCACTTCACCAAAGGACATAGACCCGCCGCGCTCCACGATGTAACCATACTCTCGAAGAATGGCGGCAAGTTCTCTTTCACCGTCTGCACCTTTGCGTTGCGATCTCTTCCCCATCAGTAAAGTTCCTCGTAAAACTTCATTTCCCGGATTCTGCCGCTGAAAAAATGGTTTATGTTTCGGTCGCAGTTGCGATATTTCGTAGCAAAATACCTGTCAATCAGTGCAGGGTATGCCTCTGGCTCAATATCAGCGTATAACCCGCCGCTATAATCCCTGTCAATGAATGGCATATCCTGACAAATGCGCACGATCTGGCTTGCTCTGATCGGCGGGTGCGGCCTGCCGGTATATTCTTCGTACTTCTCGAAGTAGTACCGGAATACGCTCAAGGATTTTTCGAGGGTGTACGGGCTAACAGGGTAAACGCTCGCAGTTATTTGAGCAAACTTGTCAAAATCAAAAATCAATTTATCACTCCTTTGCAAAACAAGGGGGGGGGGGCGGGGCGCAGCCCCCTTATACTTTGTTGAATATCGAAGATATTCCCTTTTACATTTCTTCCTCTGCCTCTGCGTCTACCTCTACCTCTGCGTCTACATCTGCTTCTCTACACTACCCCATAGAGCCCCTATAGGGGGGCTAATCAAAGCCCCCATCTTTCGCCCGCTCCGCGCTTTCCATTTGCGACGGACTCCTCATAGCTTCGCATGGATTCATCAATGTAAGGACGCATCACGCAGAAAACGGTGAATGCTTGCGGCGATAAGTCACAGGAGTTTATCTCCTCGCCATCGAAGTAACGGAACGCCGCTTTAAGCCCCGCTCCGACTTCTTCATTTGGGATTGATTCGACGGCTGCGCGTTGATGGTAGAGCATTTTCCACCAAGTCGCCCGCTTTGGTTTACCCATTCCACCCCTCCATAATTTCCTGCCCACCCATGCGCAACAATGTCTCCCCAACAGCATCGCGGGTCCGGCGCACTTCTCTAAGACGGCGATCAAGCGAGCGCAGGTACAGCCGTAGCTCTTCCGCATCGCCAACGAAATACCCCTTGTGCTCGCCGCTGACGGCAGCGCAGATTGGTTGACCGGCGCGGCGCTCGCGCTCAATTCGTTTCGATAACTCTCGCACGGATTTCAAGCCTAAAGCCGCCGCGAGGGTCTGACCGTCAACGGCATTCTCCGCGCCGTGCGGGAGAACGTCGGACACTTGACGCGCATTCGTCGGCGTGGTAAAATCTTGATAGAAAGAAGCCGCTGTCCCGCTAAAAGCCGCCGCTTCTGCCCGTTTCACGGTTGCCGCCGTGGAGCGGGCTTTTTCGTTTTTATTCATGTCTTACTGCCTCCTTGCTGCTTCTGCTTGCGGTGTCGAGATATTCGCGCAGGGCTTCTACATGAACAAGAAAACGATTTCCGCTATAAATTCCGGGGCATTCTCCCTGTGCTACCATAGAACGGATGAGGTGTTCGGGGACTTCTAAGTATCTCGCTGCTTGCCTCACTGTCTGAAACAATTAAATCACTCCTTTCATAATGTTCCTTGACTTTATGTATCGTCTGGTGTATGCTTGTATTGTAAGGTAAAATCTTTATTTTGTAAAACAGTTATCAATTTAAAACATGATTTATTATGTAGGGATAGATGGGCAGAAAAAAGCGCGAAATAAATACGGAAAGCGGAAAAAGGCTTAAACAGTGGTTAAAGGAGCAGAATATAACAGCAAAACGCCTTTCTGAAAGAATCAATTACACTCCGCAATATCTCTCTGATATAATCACGGGGAAAGCGTCATTAACGCCCGATTTAGCAAGAATAATCAAAAATGCTTTCCCAGAAATTCCACTTGATGAAAGAGTTAGAACGGAATGGCTTCTATGTGAAGACGATTTCGAAACCGAGGGGGACAGAATCGATGCAATTACGTCTGGGACACGTGATGTTTACAAGCTAATTACAGAACTCATGAATTTGCATGGATACGAAATTGTTACGGACACTTTCGACTATGAACCGCCGGAAGTAGATGAAAATGGGCGCGAGTACCGAAGTTTGCATTATGGAATCAAGTCAACAAAGAACAACGCATGTGCCTATATTGGACATGACAAAATTGATAGTCTCATTGATGAAATAGATGATTTTATTGAGTACAAATGTTCGTCCGCTGTAAGCGTTCATAATAGAACGGCGCGGAGAAATAGCGTTGCAAGGATTAGAAAAGAGGTTGACAAAGATGGCTAACATTCAAGAACGCCGGGACAAGTCCGGCAAGCTGATCTCCTACTCTATCCGTGTTCACCGTGGCCGTGGTGCTGACGGAAAGCAGCTCAAGCCGTGGACGGCAACTTTTGAAGTTTCGCCCACATGGACGGAGAAAAGCGCAAGAAAAAAGGCCGAGGCTTTCGCCGCGACCTTTGAAAAGGAATGCCGGGAGGGTGTGACCTCCGACAGCCGTTTGAAGTTTGAGGAATACTGCAATTATGTGATTGATCTGAAAGAGCAGCGCGGGGCAAAACACAATACCATTGTGAGTTATCGAGACCTTGCAGCGCGCATCTATCCCGCCATTGGGCATATCAAGCTAAAAGACCTCCGCGCCGATCACCTGAATAGCTTTTACACCGATCTCGCCAAACCGGGGCAAAACAAACGTACCGGCGAAGGATTATCGGCAAAAACAATATTGGAGCATCACCGTTTAATTTCTACCGTGCTTGACCAAGCTGCGAAAGAGGGGGTTGTTCCGTTTAGTGTTGCATCAAAGGCAACCTTACCGAAGGTCAGCAAAAAAGAGGTCAACTATTTTCAGCCTGAGCAGGTGGCGGCAATTCGTGATGCGCTTGAAACAGAATCGCCGAAATGGAGAATGCTCACGCACCTGCTTCTAATTACTGGGGCGCGGCGCGGTGAAGTGCTGGGGCTGAAATGGAATACCGTTGACTTTGCGGGAAACCGCGTCCATATCTGCAACAACATTCTTTACTCGCCGGATATCGGCATATATGAGGATACGCCCAAAACCGCGACTTCGGATCGTTGGGTTTCTCTGCCAACGGAAACGATGCAGCTCCTTCGGCAATACCGGGCATGGCAGAACGCGGAACGGCTGCGGCTGGGGGAGTATTATCACGATCAAGGATTCTTGTTTGCGCAGGAAGACGGAAAACCGATGCACCCGGACAGCATAACAAGCTGGCTTGCCAAATTCAGCAAGCGTCACGGCCTGCCGCACATCAACCCTCACGCATTCCGGCATACAATGGCGTCATTGCTCTATTTCAACGGCGTCGATTCTGTGTCGATCTCCAAGAGGCTGGGGCACGCTCAAGTTTCGACGACCTGCGATATTTACAGCCATGTAATCGCGGAAGCAGACCAAAGGAACGCCGATATCCTGGGAGATATCTTTTTGAAAAAGGCGTGAACTTTTGAAAGCGAGTTGAACTAAAGTTGAATTTTGCAGCATTGAGATTTTTCTAATTGCTTCGAAAAATACAAAAAACGTGCCAAATTCTTGCGAATTTAGCAGGTTTTTTGGTACGCCGTGAGGGATTCGAACCCCCGGCCTTCTGGTCCGTAGCCAGACGCTCTATCCAGCTGAGCTAACGGCGCGTGTCTCATATCGGACAACGGTGTTATACTACCACAGCTTTCAGGGAAATGCAAGAGGAAATTTCAAATTTTTAGAAAAAATTTGGGGACAGGTCAAAACAATGAATTTGACAAGGGGCGTGTGGCAAGGGTAAAATATCATTGATTTTGATTTTTTGTAAGGAGCACACTATGGAAAATACTTTCAAAGGCAGCAAAAACTACGTTGCGAGCCCGGAGCTGATGAATGCGGTGAACATCGCGATGGCGCTCAAAAAACCGCTTCTCATCAAGGGCGAGCCGGGCACGGGAAAGACGATGCTCGCCGAGGCTGTGGCCGAGGCGCTGGGCAAAAAGCTCATCATCTGGAGCGTCAAGTCCACGACGAAGGCACAGGACGGCCTGTACGTCTACGATGTGGTGCAGCGTTTATACGACAGCCAGTTCGGCACATCCGGCGTGGACGATATCGCAAAGTATATCAAGCTCGGCAAGCTCGGCGAGGCGTTTTCCGCCGACGAGCAGGTCGTGCTGCTGATCGACGAGGTCGACAAAGCAGACCTCGAGTTCCCAAACGACCTTCTTTGGGAGCTCGACAAGATGGAATTCTACATTCCCGAGACGAAGGAGACCATCAAGGCCAAGCACCGTCCCATCGTCATCATCACCTCGAACGCGGAAAAGGAGCTGCCGGACGCGTTCCTGCGCCGCTGCATCTTCCACTATATTGAATTCCCCGACCAGCAGCAGATGGAAAAGATCATCCGCGTCCACTTTGATCATGTCGACGAGACGCTTTTGATGCAGGCGATGCAGGCGTTTTACTATATCCGCTCGATCGACTCGGTGGAGAAAAAACCCTCGACATCCGAGCTTGTCGACTGGATCCGCGCGCTCGAGCTTACCGGCGTGGACACGTCCCGCATCACGAAGGAGATCCCGTTCATCGGGGTGCTCCTCAAAAAGGACAAGGATATCTCCACCGTGCAGCGCCGACTGAGAAGATAAGAACGCCATGTTTACTGGATTTTTCTACCTTCTGCGCGCGCACGGCTTTCGCGTCAGCCTGAATGAGTGGATGACGCTCATCGAGGGGCTGATGCTGGACCTGCAGCACGATTCGCTCACGGGCTTTTACGAGCTCTGTCGCGCGGTGCTCGTCAAGTCCGAGGCGGATTACGACAAGTTCGACCAGATCTTCCTTGAATACTTCGACGGCGTGCCATATCAGGACGAGCTTCCCAAGGAGCTGATGGACTGGCTCAACAACCCTGCCGCCGCAATGAAGGAGTTCCGCAAGTTCCTGCGCACGCAGGGCTATGAGGAAAAGAGCATTGAGGAAATTCTCAAAATGTTCGAAGAGCGCCTCAAGGAGCAGACCGAGGAGCACAACGGCGGCTCGTACTGGATCGGTACGAACGGCTACTCAAACTTCGGCAATAGCGGCCACAGCCCGCAGGGCATCCGTGTGGGCGGGAAGAGCATGTACCGCCGCGCGTTTCAGGTGGCGGGGGAGCGCAGGTTCCGCGACTTCCGCAAGGACAATGTGCTCGATATCCGACAGTTTCAGATGGCGTTCCGCCTGCTGCGCCAGTATTCCGAGCAGACGCAGGAGGCCAAAACGGAGTTCGACGTGGATGGGACCGTGCGCGAGACCTGCGACAACGCGGGAACGCTGTCGGTCTGCTACAAGCGTCCGCGCAAAAATACCGTCAAGGTGCTGATGCTGATGGACTCCGGCGGCTCGATGGAGTATTATTCCAACCTCTGCTCCATGCTCTTCCAGGCGGCGCGGCAGTCGAACCATTTTAAAGAGCTGCACGTCTACTACTTCCACAACTGCATTTATTCAAGCGTCTATACCGACCCGCGGATGTACCGCGAGCACGCGGTGCCGACGGACTGGATCCTGCAGAATTTCGGCAGCGAGTACAAGGTCATTTTAGTCGGCGATGCGCTGATGGACATGTATGAGCTGATGGAAAAGCGCTACGACTACCGCACCGGCGAGGCGAAATGGTCGGGCCTCGATCAGATCAAGCGCTTCTGCGAGCACTACGACCACCTGATCTGGCTCAATCCCGAGGAGCCCCCGCGCTGGGGCGGCTACTGGGGCGAGAGCTACGGCTATATCGCAAGGGCGGTGGACATGTACCCGCTGACCGTCGACGGTCTCGAGCGCGGCATGAAAAAGCTGCTCGTGAACCGGTAAAGGAATAAAAAAGAGGACGGGAGTTACCCGCCCTCTTTTTTGACCCACGGCGGCAAAATTGGTGTCCAAACGGAACAATTTCGCCCGATGGGGAAAGACAAGCGGCGAAAGCAGTGATATACTGCCAAGGGGTTAGAGATGACTAACTCCAAAGGACAGGAGCGAAAGAGATGACCGCAGAGAAACTATTTGAACATCAGGGCGCTATTTTTGCTGGCGCAGAGCGACGGCTGCGCGGTCTGGCAGTTTCGAAACGAGACCGGCGACGGCACGATGACCACCTATGAGATCTTTTCGGGCGTGATGCTCGCGTTCAACGACTTTCACATGGAGCGCTACGAGTGCGATTTTGTGGCCGACCGGCGGATGCTCGCCATCGACCACTGCCGCGAGGGGCGCATGGAGTACGCCGCGAGCGACAACTTGGTCGCCTACGCGGCGGCGGGGGATATGCAAAAGCTCCGCAACTTCTGTTGCGGAGCTTTTGCTGTTCGCCACCGGTGGACGATTTGAGCAAAAATGTGCAATGGCTTTCGCCCTTTTGATGGTAGCGGAATAACAGATGCTAAGCTATATTATAATAAATCGCGTCGAATAATGCGGCTTGCTTTGTGCAAGTGTGACGAAATGAGAGACTGAAGCGGTGTTTTTGCAGATCTGCCTCTTGCGGAACGCAAAATAAAGTGCTATATTACGGTAGCGTGATAAAGTGAACGGGGGAATACATCGATTTTGCAGACAAAGCGGCATTCGTTCGAACACTGAAAATTTTAGGAGGAAACAACACATGAAAGGAAGCGTACTCAAAAAGTTTCTCTGCACCTGTCTGGTGACGGCCGCGGCCCTTGCCGCGACGACCATCAGCGCCTCCGCCTGCACGACGATCTACGTCGGCGGCGACCTCGTCGAAGAGGGCACGCCCTTCGTCGCCCGCACGGAGGACTACGGCTCTGACTACAACAAGCTCTGGTTCATCAGCGAGAGCGGCAAGTGGAAGCAGGGCGACCACTACGTCGGCTGCCCGGAATACGGACCGTTCGAGTGGGATTTCACCCACGACAGCTACCGTTTCACCTATTTTACGAACGATATCTACTATGATGGCATTTGCCCCGAGTGCGGCGAAAAGGCCGACCACTACTCCTACACCGAGTTCGGCACGAACGAAAAGGGCGTGTCCGTCTCCGCGACCGAAACGCTCTACGGCAACGAAAAGGTGACGGAAGCCGACCCGTACCGCGACGCCGAATGGGCGGAAGCGAACAAGAGCGAGCGCATCGGCATTGAAGAGACCGATATCCCGACCATCATCTTGGCCGAGGCCTCTTCTGCGCGCGAGGGCGTGAAGCTGCTGCTCGACATCTACGAGAATTACGGCTGCGTGGCCGCCTCCGGCGTGTTCGTCTGCGACAAGGACGAGGTCTGGTACGTTGAAAATTGCAGCGGCACGCAGTATGTCGCCATCAAGCTCAACAACAACATGATCTTCCTTGAACCCAACATGGCCGTCATCGGCCGTGTCGATCTGGACGATGAGAACGTCATCGCCTCCAAGGACCTGATCGCGGTGGCGAAGAAGGCCGGAACGTTCGTCGGCGACGAGGCGAAGAACATCATCGACTTCCGTGCGTCTTACGCCCGCATCAGCGAGAAGATGGACCAGCGCATGATCGACGGCCTGAACTACCTGAACGCGGCTTACAAATATGACAGCGACGCGCTCGTGGCTGACAACACGAAATTCACCATCTCCAACCTTGACGCAAGCGACAAGCTCGTCGCGCTCTACACCAACATCAAGGCCGACCGCAAGCTCGACAAGGACGATGTGTTCGGCTACTACAAGCTCTCCTCCATCGGCAAGGCCAGCAACCAGGAGATCGAGATCTTCCGGCTCTTCAAGGATCGTCCGGTCGAGACCGCGACCGTGGGCTGGGTCGGCGTCGGCAACATGTCCTACAACGTGTTTGTCCCGTACTATCCCATGCTGATCGACAGCATGTACTCCGGCTATCAGGTCAGCACCGCGTCCGCGAAGTTTACGACTGAAAAGCCCGACACCTTCTGCACCTACGGCACGAGCTGGGCGCAGGATGCCGAGGGCAACTGGCAGCGCGTTTCCGGCTTCAAGGCGTATCCAAGCAACTGGAAGGATTCCTATTACTTCACGTTTGAGGGTCTCGGCGGTTACATCGCCAACGCCGACAAGATCACCGGCAAGCCCCTGAAGGCCGAGGCCAAGGCCTACGTCGCCGATCAACTCGCCGCCCTCCAGCAGGAGCTCTACAAGGACTTCGTCACGACCGACCAGCTCGCCAAGGTGGATGATGCCCGCGCCCTTGCCACCGAGAACGGCAAGACCATGGCTGAAAAGGCCCACAAGCTTGGCGTTGAGCTCGTCGAGTACATCACGAAGGACGAAGCCCTCCAGACGAGCGTGTTCACCGATGTCAAGGAAGGCGCCTACTATGTGGACGCTGTGAACTGGGCCGTGGATAAGAAGGTCACCTCCGGTAAGACCGAGACGACCTTCGCCCCCAACGACTCCTGCACCCGCGCGCAGGCCGTCACGTTCCTGTGGCGCGCCGCAGGCAGCCCCGAGCCGACCGCAAGCGAGATGACCTTCACCGACGTGAAGGCGGACAGCTACTACGATAAGGCCGTCCTGTGGGCCGTCGAGAACAAGATCACCTCCGGCATGAGCGACACGCTGTTCGCGCCCGACGCGACCTGCTCGCGCAGCCAGATCGTGACGTTCCTGTACCGCATGCAGAACAGCCCTGAGAGCAAGGCAGAGAATCCGTTCACCGATGTCAAGGCGGACGCCTACTACGCAAACGCCGTCCTGTGGGCCGTGGAAAACGGCGTGACCACCGGTGCGAGCGCGACGACTTTCGACCCCGCGGGCGACTGCACGCGCGGTCAGATCGTCACTTTCCTCTATCGCTGCCTGAGCAAGTAAGCGATAAAAGCAAACAGGAGAGCCCCCGAAGAAAACCTTCGGGGGCTTTTTTTTGCGGAACGGGTGGGAGAAATATCAACAGAAGTTGATGTTGCGTTGAGAAAGAGTTCATCTGCTTGCGGTAAAAATATAAAATCTGATGTTGTAAGTTCCGGCGGGGATGCCCGCAGATGAGGTTTTTATCTTTCAGGAAGGAAGAAACGAACGATGCGAGTGAAGATTATTTCCGACAGCACGTGCGACCTGTCGCCCGCGCTGCTCGAGCGCTATGATATTGCCGTCACGCCGCTGTGCGTCATCAAGGACGGCAAGGACTTCCACGATGGTGTGGACATCACGCCCGTCGACATTTTTGCCCACGTGGACGGCGGCGGAGACCTTTGCAGCACGTCGGCGGTCAGCCAGTACGAGTACGGCGAGATGTTCGCGCGCTACGCAAACGAGTATGACGCGGTGGTGCAGATCACCATCGGCGCGAATTCCTCCTGCTGCTATCAGAATGCCTGCGCCGCGGCGCAGGAGTACGAGAACGTCTTTGTGGTCGATTCGGAGAATTTGAGCACCGGCCAGGGCCTTCTGGTCGTCGCGGCGGCGAAGCTCGCCGAGCAGGGCCTTTCCGGCGCGGAGATCGCCGAG
>ENA-OROU01001888-OROU01001888.1-human-gut-metagenome-genome-assembly--contig:-NODE-1888-length-16397-cov-9.253947_pt1 | contig 16397 bp, 14 predicted proteins | sample MGYA00242131_ERZ509054 | MGnify/ENA primary metagenome ERZ509054 (study PRJEB26280, sample SAMEA2338749) | human gut metagenome | biome: human gut; feature: human-associated habitat; material: faeces... | reverse complement strand
AAATACATATAGAGAGGTAATCTTATGAGCAAAAAAAGAGTTGTTGTATCTCTGGGACATGATGCCCTGGGCTATACCACTACCGAGCAGTGGGATGCGGTAAAAGTAACCGCAAAAGCACTGGCAGATCTGGTGGAGGCTGATTATCAGCTGACCATCACCCACAGTAACGGTCCTCAGGTCAGCATGATCCACAAGGCCATGACAGAGCTGCGTCGTGTCTACATCGATTATACCCCCGCACCTATGTGTGTCTGCTCCGCTATGAGTCAGGGTTATGTGGGCTATGATATCCAGAACTCTCTTCGTGCAGAGCTTTTGGATCGCGGCATTTCCAAGCCGGTCAGCACTATCCTCACCCAGGTGACCGTAGACCCTTATGACGAGGCTTTCTATGAGCCCACCAAGGTCATTGGCCGTTACATGTCCAAAGAGGACGCCGAGATCGAAGTGAAAAAGGGCAATTATGTCAAGGAAGATCCCGGTAAAGGCTTCCGTCGTGTCGTTGCTGCTCCCAAGCCCATCGACATCGTGGAGATCGAAGCCATCCGTGCTCTGGCAGCCGCAGATCAGGTCGTTATTGCCTGCGGTGGCGGCGGAATTCCCGTCATTGAGCAGAAGCATGCGCTGAAGGGTGCCTCCGCTGTGATTGAGAAGGATGCCATTGCAGGTAAGCTTGCTTCCGATTTAAGCTGTGATGAGCTGATCATCCTGACCAGTGTTCCCTGCGTTTATAAAAATTACAGCAAAGAGGATCAGACTGCATTGGAGACTCTCACCGTTGCGGAAGCCAAGACACTGATGGCAGAAGGTCAGTTCGAGGAAGGCACCATGCTTCCCAAGATCGAGGCAGCCATTGCTTATCTGGAGAAGGTTCCAGCAGGAAAGGTTCTGATCACTTCCATGGATCACGTCAAGGATGCCATCAGGGGCAAGGCCGGCACCGTGATCACCGCTTAATTTTATATCGTAAGCAGTTAAGGCAACACAAAAGGAGATATCCGCCACGGATACCTCCTTTTTACATGTCATGATTCTAATATCTCTGGGTTCTATATCTCTGATCTCTATGCCTCTTTTCCGGTCAGATGGTTCGACAGGATATTATACAATGTCTTCGGGTTGATGGGCTTGGACAGGTGATAGTTCATTCCGGCCTCCAGCGTCTTTTTCTTCTCCTCTTCAAAAGCATCCGCTGTCATGGCAATGATAGGTACCGTTTGCAATCTCCACCACACATCCGGCTTTTTCCAGGATCAGCTGGGCCACATAAATGTTGATCTCGTTATCTTCCACCAGTAAAATTCTGGCATCCATCAGATTCTCCGTGATGTTTTCCTCGGAACGCTCCTGGGAGAACGGATCGTACAGGTGCGGCAGGAACTCCTGACTCATTCCGATACCGTTATCCCTCACACGAAACCGGATTTCCACCTTGTCATCCTACTTCATTTCTACACCACAGATACAATACCAACATTTTCTTTTTCGTTCTGCATACCATGCCATACTTAACTTATACTCTCCCTCTAAATAATTGCTATCTCTGTATAGATGTACTTCTGTAATAAACATTCCTAGGCCAGCCATCTACAACAAACTGATCGGCAAATTTATAGCCTGTACTCTCTATGCTACATACAGACGGAGTATTATTAGGATGAGCACAACACCAAATAGTATCATAACCCATCTGTCTAGCTTCTCTTATAGTAGCATCCATGAATCTCTTCTGTATACCATTACCTCTATATTCCATATCAACCACAACGAATTCATGACACATAATTTTATTGCCAGGAATTTCCATCCAATCAGTAATAGGCTTAGAGAAGAACAAACCACCTTCAAATGCAAAGCTTGCTGCAATAAGCTTATCTTTATTATATGATGCCAGGGTCAAAAGGTCTAAGCCCACATGAGCTTGCTCATAGGTGGGTGAAAGACCTTAGGACCCGCCCCGATATGAGCATAAAAGTGGGATGATAATCCCACGATATGCGAATATTGGGTAGGATTGTGGGAGTGCGTAGCACGGAACAATCCGTAGGCATCAAAGTCGGGGGCTTTTGACCCCGACATCATTATCTACGCCTAATAAGATATAATCACCATCCAAACATTCCTGTATAGTTCTTTCATCTGTAGGATAATAATATTCATCATGCAGCAAAGTCTTATTAACTTCATCCTGTAATTTAATAACAGGTTTCAAGTCTCTTTTTGGTTTCTTTATCTCAATCCTTCTTATTGATAAATCAAAATATTGACTCATATGAAACCTCCATTTACTCCGGCTTTTTTACTCGTATTTTTCCAGATAGAAGGAATACAGGATCCTCTCCTTCACGGGCAGTTGCATCAGCTTCGTCAGTGCTTCCTCATAGTATTGGATCTGGACGCTGTAGCGGTTCCAGAGGGCTTGCAGGGAATCGATCACATCGGTCTTGTAGTCCAGCAGGACGATCTCTCCGTTTTCTATAAAGAAGACATCGATGATACCCTGAATGAGAACCTTTTCCCCTTCAGGAAGGTCCTGATCCAGGCGCTTCGCATCAATGCCCAGCACGAAGGGCTGCTCTCTGTACAAAAGGCCCTGTTCGAAAGCTCTCCACATGCGGTAGGCCAGCTCCTGTTCCAGAAAATGCCGGATTTTGGGAAGGCTTACGGCCTGCGCATACTCTTCTGTCAGTCGTAGGGAAGCTGTCTCCCGCTGCAGGAATTCCTTCAGACGTTCCTGTAACCGGTCCGTATCCAGGCCCTGACGGTATTCCTCATAAGTCCCAGGGCATCCGGCAAATAGTCCGGATTCCATAAACAGATAAGAAAAGTCCAACAGTTCCATGGTCCGGTGGAACGCGTTACCGCGGACGGCTCCGCTGACCTTTTCCTGTTCTCTGCGGAAAGCCGGGATATAAGGCACCACTTCTTTTTCTTCGAAGGTATGAAATGCCGCTTCATCCTTCTCCGCCATGGCAGCAATCTTCAGTTCCGATACCGTGATCTTGGTATAGAGCTTCTGCAGGCCGGGATACGGATAGGCATAGGCAAATCGCTCCCGCAGTTTCGCAAGCTTTCGTTCGTTCTCCTCCGGGTCCCCAGGCAAAGGAGTCTTGCCGTCCGTCACACGCTGCAACAGTTCCCTGCGGTCTCCCATGCGCAGTTGTTCCCTGATCTCCTCTGCCGCCAGGTCTTCTGTTCCCAGCGTTGTTACTGCAATTCCTGTCTTAGGCAGGATCGGCAGCAGAAAATCCATATAGCTCCCCGCCTCACAGAAATCCAGATAGGTCAGCTTCTCCTGTCCTGTCATCCGGGACAGCTCCCATTTTTCCTCCGCCTTATCCAACACCGCTGTCAGGATCAGTTTTTCTCTGGCACGGGTCAGTGCCACGTAAAGCACACGCAGTTCCTCCGCCAGATTGTCCTCCTTCATTTTCGCTGACAGAACGGCCCGGCGGAAGGTCTTATTTTTAATGCGGCGGCCGGAATCCACATAGTCCACCGCTACTCCCAGATCCATATCCACGATCAGGGACTGGTTCGCATCCTGCATGTTGAAACGCTTCGACAGCCCGGAGACAAATACCACGGGGAATTCCAGACCTTTACTCTTGTGGATGCTCATGATCCGCACCACATCGGCATTTTCGTCCAGGGTATCCGCCTCACCGTAATCCACATCGTATTTTTCCAACTGTTCCATATAACGGATGAAATGGAACAGTCCAAAATAACTGGTCTTCTCAAAAGCAGAAGCCTTCGTCAGCAGCATCTCCACGTTGGCCCGGCGCTTGCTGCCAGCAGGAAGTGCCGTCACATAGTTCAGATAATCGTAATCGTCCAGGATCCGCTGCAGCAGGTCGCGGATGGAGGTGAAGGGAGTCAGATCACGGTAATGATCAATACGTTGTAAGAAAGTATATGCCTTTTGGGAAAGTTCTGTCTCCGGTTCCATGTCCTCCGGTACTGTTGCAGCTTCCAATGCGCGCTGCCAGTACTGTCCGGCCCCGGCGGTTTCTTCCCCGGCGGTTTCTTCCCCAGCGGTTTCTTCCCCGGCGCTTTCGCCCGCTGATGCCTCTTCTCCCGCTTCCGCCATCCGTCCCCTCTGCGCCACTTCTTTCAATGCCTCATACAGTGTCATTCTCTTCCGGGAATGCCCTTTGCTTCCGCTGCGGATCCGGGCGATCTCTTCCTGGGTAAAGCCTCCGAAGATCGACTGCATCACGCCGAACAGCGGAATATCCTGTCTCGGGTTGTCCAGCACTCGTAAAAACTGCAGCAGTTCCTGTACTTCCAGGGCCCCGAAATATCCGGTCTTGGATGTAATGTACACAGGGATTCCCTGCTGTTCCAGTACTTTCTTGAATTCCTCATCCCAGCCACTGGTGGTACGAAGCAAAATCACCATATCCGAGTACCGCACCGGGCGCAATTCTCCCGTAGCCTTCTCCATGACTTTCAGACTGCCCTTCAGCTGCTTGATACGTGCCGCAATAGCCAGTGCTTCCAGCTGTCTTACGTTGTCATAGTCCACGGGACCTCTTGCCCCGTCGGGACGCTGTTCTCCGCTGCCGCCTTCCGCACCATCCCCCTTCTCCGGCTTACGGATCAGTAATAGTTCACTGCCGTATGCAGGATCCTCTGTGGCAGGATATGTGGCCCCGGGATACAATGCTGCCTTATCATCATAGGCAATGCCGCCGATCTCCTGGCTCATGATGCGGGAAAACACATCGTTTACCGCATCCACCACCTGCACACGGCTTCGGAAGTTCTTCGCCAGGTCAATCCGGCACAGATCCCCACTCTCCTGATAGGTGTCGTATTTTTCCAGGAAAAGTTCCGGTCTGGCCAGACGGAATTTATAAATACTCTGCTTCACATCACCTACCATGAAGCGGTTATAATGTCCCTCCACTTCCCCGGAGATGGCACTTAACAGATATTCCTGTACCAGATTACTGTCCTGGTATTCGTCAATGAGGATCTCCTGAAAATACTGGCGATACTCCAATGCCACGTCACTTGGCACAATGTCATATTTCACACCGGTGCTATCCATTCCTGTATCACCGGTGCTGTCCGTCCCTGCATCGCCGGTCTCTTCCACTTTTTCCCGTTTTAGCAGAATCTGTAACGCATAGTGCTCCATGTCGGAAAAGTCGATCAGATGTCGCTCCTGTTTGGCCGCAAGAAGCCTTCTGTCGAATTCCAGCACCAGGTTAAGCAGCATCCGGAGCGGCTCCCTGCAGGCTTTTCCCTGTTCCACCACCAACTCTAACGGTGTCTTGAAATATTGTTCCGTCAGATCCGCCAGCGTGTCTTTTACGCTATTACGGATGGATTTCGCCAGCTCCCGTTTGGCGGGATCCACGCTCTCATCCTTCTTGGAAGAAAGACGGCCGAAAGTCACTGCTGGAACCTTTGCTGCCTGTTCCTTCAAATCCTTGCAGGCAGCCAGGCGTTCCAGCTGTTCGCTCTCCGCTTCTGTCAGTTCTCCATACATATATGGACCGTCCGGCAGCTCACACAGCTTTTTCACTTCCACCAGTTTTTCCAGACACCCTTGCAGGACACGGCTCACACGCTCTGCCAGATATTGTCCGTAATCACTGTGCAGCAGGGCATCCAGATCTCCCGCCGCATAATCGTTTTTACGCTCTTCCAGCCATTCTGCGGGCCAGGGAAAACTTCCGGCATAGCGGGACAGGTTCAGGATATGCTGTTCCAGCACGCTCTCTCTGCCGCCGGGGCAGAAATATTCCACACAGGCGTGGAAACGTTCCCGTGCCTCCCGGGATGGGTCCTCGCTGTCACGGTTTTCCCGGGACGTCGGAACATCATCCGGAACAAATTTCCCCGCATAGGCATCCTCCAGCAGCTGTCCCAGCACCTCCTGCTGCAACAGCTTGATCTCACCCTCGTCTGCCACACGGAAATCCGGATCCAGACCGATCTCATTAAAATGATTCCGGATCAGGAACAGGCTGAAGCTGTCGATCGTGGTGATCTGGGCATTGTGTAACAGGGCGGACTGCTTCTGGATATGGTCGTTCCCCGGATCCGCTTCCAGTCTGGCGGCGATCCCGGCTGCGATACGCTCCCGCATCTCCGCAGCCGCCGCATTGGTGAAAGTCACGATCAACAGGCGGTCAATGTCCGCCGGATGCTCCCCCTCACAGATCATACGGATGATACGCTCTACCAGTACCGCCGTCTTACCGCTTCCCGCGGCCGCCGATACCAGAATGTTGCTGTTATGCAGTTCGATTACCTTTTGCTGTTCCGGGGTAAAATTCATTCCCATACGCTACCTCTGTTCCTGTTTCTTTTCTCCTGTTGCCGTCCTGTTCCTCCGGGCAGCGGGTGCTTTCTCTTCGAGCTTCCTGTCAGGCACACACTCCCGTCGGGCACCCTTTGCCCTAAGTTTCCACGGTCTTCTGCATCCGCTGCATCAGCGCCTGCTTATCCAGATCTTCCAGCTGTCTCTTCTCATAGCCCGGAATACTGCCATCGAAACCGCAGACCTTTTTATAGGCGCAATAAGTACAAGCCTCTTCATTGCCTTTCTCATAGGGATTGGCTGCTATTTTTCCGTCCAGGATCTCCCGCCCGATGCTGCGGATCTTGGCATCTACATAAGAAGATATCAGCTGCATCTCCTCCCGGCTTAAGACACCGGATCTGGCACTGAAGCTTCCATCCTTTTTCTTCTCCACCGGAATGACCACAGACTTATCCTGCATATAGCGGTCCAGCCGCTCCACGACCCCAGGATCACTGTTTACTACACCGTTCATACGAAGCTTTGCAAGGATCTGTTCATTGATCTGCTCATCCGTGAGCTCCACCGGTGTCTCTATGGTGGGATCATCGATGTGATAATACAGAAGTGCCGCCGGAACGATCTCCTTGTCCGGATGCTTTCGGCTCTCCATCTCCATGGCTGCATTCATATATACCACCAGCTGCAACTGCAGACCGTAATACAATGCCGCCAGATCAAATTTCCGGTTGCCGGACTTATAATCAATGACCTTGACGTAGACATGCTTTGCATCTTCCGACACATCGATACGATCGATCCGTCCCTGCAAATGCATCTTCTCGTCCTCAGACAGATCCACATGAATGCTGTCCAGATCCTCCGCAAACCGGAAAGAAAGTTCATAATCATCTGGCTGGAAACTGCCCTGTTTCAAATGTTTCTGCAAGGTCAGCACTGTGCGGGTCAGGATCCTGCTCATGCGGGTAATGGCATATTCATTCCGCGCAGAGCTGTATAATACCGTCTCCCCGTAGGTTGCCGCATAGGCTTCCACGGATTCTTTGACGGCTTTGGCTGCAAAATCCTCCGTAAAATCCCACCATGTCAGGTTGGATTCTGCAAGTTTTCCTGCAAAGTTTTCCAGTACTGCATGATATACCGTACCCATATCCGAAGCCTCAAAGCCGAATTCTTCCCGTTCCTGCAGGGAAAGACCATATTGCAAAAAGTGTCTGCAGGCACAGGCAGCATAAGTTTCCAGACGGCTGACACTGTTTTCCAGCTGCTGTCCGTACAATGCTCTGGCCACGATCCGGGACAGACCGCTCTCCCTGTATCTGCGAAATGCCGCCCGGGTCAGCAGGTCTCTGCCCGCCGCATCCGCCTCGTAGGCACGGTACATGAGATAGAAGTCCTGCCTCTCTTCTTCCGGCAGGGTTCCTTCCACATATTCCCGCAGTTCCTCCGCCAGATATCTGGCACCTTCCTGTCTGCCCTCGATCTGTTCCAGACGGCTGCGGTTCTGGGGATACTCCACGCTCATTGCCGGGAACAGCTTCCGCACCGTATCGATCAGGTAGGACGGTCTTATGCCCTTTCCTTCACTGTTTACCTTGGCATAGGACAGATACAGCTGTTCTGAGGGCTTGGTCATATTCAGATACAGATATAATCTCTGGATATACATCTGCTGTCTCGGGCTGGGTGACATCTCTGTCCCGGATTCAATCAGGAATTCCCGATCCATATCCGAAATGATCCCGCCCTTGGAAGCATTTTTCGGAATATTTCCGTCATTGACTCCCAGGAAAAACAATACCTTCACCTGTTTCAGACGGGTTCGCTCCATATCGCCCACCACGATACGATCCACGTTCTGAGGGATCGTACCGACAGTGATCTCGCCGAAACCGGCCTCTAAAATATCCGCAAATTCCTGTCTGGAGATTTCTTCCTCTCCCAACAGTTCATAGACCTGATCCAGCAGATCCATGACCAGCCGGTAAATCTGTGCATACTCTCTGGCTCTGGATAAGTCTCCCTCTTTTTCAAACTGCTGCTGATAGTTCAAAAGCTTTTGCTGCACCTGATTCTGTTCCAGGAAATCGTACAGATGGCTGACATAGTCTCCAGCCTTTTCCCGGCTTCCCATGTGCAGAATCTCCACCGCATCCATGAACTGTTGCCGGATACGGTTCAGACGCTCCATGGTCTTCTCTTCCGCCTGTTCGCTCCCCTCCGCATTTCCCTGCAGTTCTTCCGTTCTGCGGGTAAACAGACGGCTATAGGTCCGATAGCCTCTCGCCCCGGTGCGGATCACATAGTTTTCCAGCTCATCAATCTCTTCTCTGGAAATATCCGCCATGCCGCTGCGCAGAAAATGAAACACCGTATCATAGGAAAAATCCTTAATATACAGCTGCAATGCGCTCTTGATATATTCGATCATGGGATTCAGCACGATCCCTCTGGTACGGTCCAGGAAACATGGGATCTCTAGCTGTCCGAATTCTGTTTCCACATAGGAAGCATATCCTTCCAGATCTCCGATGACCACGGCAATGTCCCGGTAGGTCATCCCCTGCTCTCTGATCAGGTGCCGGATGTACAGCGCTGTCTGGTGGACTTCCTCTCTGGGGGAAAGGGCTTCAAACATATGGATCTCTTGCTGTTCTCCCGCATACGGTTCATACTGATACCGGAACAGATTCTGTTCCAGATAGTGTAATGCCGGTGCCTTGGCGAAGCGATTGGGCCCCCCCTTGACAAAGAGATCCGCTCCCCGCTCTACCTCTGCCTCCGCTGCCAGCTTTCCCAGATCCGCCACCGTCTTCTTGCTCAGATGGAACAGCTTCTGTTCACCATCCATTTTATACGGATCCTCTCCCACTCCAATGGTCACGGTAACGATGGTCTCTGCGCACACGCGCATCAGTTCCTGGATCAGCCGGTTCTGTATGGGAGTAAATCCCGTAAAGCCGTCAAACACCACTACACTGCCCTTTAAGATCTTTGATTTGGACAGGGATCTGCGCAGTACATCCAGTGTCTCCTCGGTGGTGATAAAATGATCCCTGATATAATCCTGAAAGCCCCGGTACAGAGTCTTTAAGTCTTTCAGTTTCATGGCCAGCGCGCCACGCTTCTGTGCACTGGTGATCAGCTTGTCCATATCCTGTGTGCTGATACCGTATTGCATGAACTCGGAGATCGCACTTTTCACCTCATGGATATAGCCCTGCTTGTGCAGGAGACTTCCCATGGCCGGAAGCTGTTCCTTCAGATCCGCCGCCACTTTTTGCAGCACCAGGCTTTTGCCGGTGTCATCCAGTACCGGCATCTCTTTGGTCCCCACTTCCTCCAGAATGCGGTGGCTGAGTCGGCCGAAGCTCAGGACATCGATATTCAGGATGCCATCCCGGTCACTGCGCATGACCAGATCCTTCTGGGTCTGCATGGTGAACTGATCCGGCACAATGATCAGGAAATTCCTGCCCGGTTCCTCTGCCGCCCGCTGCATGATCTCTTCATAGATTCTGTGGCTTTTGCCCGACCCGGAAGGGCCAAAACAGAAACGTAAGCTCATAAGTCTCCTCCGTTATGCTGTCCGTTTATTTCAGATCCAGTTCAATGGGACAATGATCCGATCCCAAAATTTCCGTGTGGATCTTCGCATCCGCCAGCCGGTCTTTCAGACACTCCGATACCACGAAATAATCAATTCTCCATCCGGCATTTTTTGCTCTCGCCTGGAACATATAAGACCACCAGGAATACCCCCCGGTCAGGTCCGGATAAAAATAGCGGAACGTATCGATAAATCCGTTCTCCAGTACCTTCGAAAAGCAGGCTCTCTCTTCATCAGTGAAGCCCGCATTGCCACGGTTGGTCTTCGCATTTTTCAGGTCGATTTCCTGATGCGCCACGTTCAGGTCTCCCGCATAGATCACCGGCTTTTTCTCTTCCAGCTTCTTAAGATACGCCAGAAAATCCGCTTCCCACTGCATGCGGTATTCCAGTCTCGTCAGCTCTCTCTGGGCGTTCGGTACATAGACTGTCACAAAATAGAACTCCGAATACTCTGCAGTGATCACCCGGCCCTCATGGTCGTGTTCCTCCACGCCGATGCCGTAAGTCACCTGTATGGGCTCTTCCTTTGTAAAAATTGCAGTGCCGGAATAGCCCTTTTTCTCTGCGTAATTCCAATACTGATGATATCCGGGCAGATCCAGTGCGATCTGTCCCTCCTGCAATTTTGTCTCCTGCAAGCAGAAAATATCTGCATCCGTTTCCTGAAAGAAATCCAGGAATCCCTTCTGCATGCAGGCTCTCAGCCCGTTCACATTCCATGAAATCAGTTTCATATTTTCCCTTTCCTGTCAGTCCTACTGTTATTATCTATATTTTTTGTCCCATTTTCAGGACACCATCTGCAATCTAAATAATTTATCACCGGAAGTCACATCTTTTTAATCTTCTACCAGATTATGGTACATCACATGGATATCCTCGTAGACACCGTCCTTATTGAGGAAGCCTCCCGGAATAATGCCCAGATCCACGAATCCCAGTCTCTGGTATAGATGGAACGCATGGATATTGGAAGCCACCACCGCATTGAACTGCAATACGCGGTAACCGTTTGCTTTTGCCTGCTCCAGACAGTCTTTTACCAGCAGTTCGCCGATATGCTCTCCCCGGCAGGCTCTGTCCACTGCATAGCTGGCATTGGCGATATGCCCTACTCTGCCGATATTGTTGGGGTGCAGAATATATAGTCCCTTCACATTGCCCTGTTCATCCTCTGCCACAGCACTTACCGTCTGTGCGGCAAAAAATTCTGCGGCCTCTGCCCCTGTCAGTCCTTCCTCCTGAGGAAATGCCACGCCATCCTCTACCACCTGATTCCAGATTTCTGCCATTCTTGCTACATCTTTTGCTTCAAATTTTCTGATTGTTATCATTTTGTCTGCCTATTTCCTAATTTGTCTTATGCCATCTTATCCCGGTCATAATTTTTATCCGCTTTTCTGTCATCTATTCGTTCTATCCGCCGTGCTTTTCCATCCATTCACATTCCTTCCGGGCAGCCTTCAGAGACGCTTCGTACCCTTTCAGGATCTCCATAAGTCTCTGTACATCGATGATGCCGCTGGCTTTATTTTCCGGGTGATCCATCCATGGATGCTGTTTTTCCGGCGGATAAATATTTTCTATGGTATTTTCCCCGATCCGATACCATTTCTTCTGATAGCAGATCGTGTTGTCCGCCGGGTTTAAAAAGGTTTCCAGTTCCGGAATCCAGTCACCCCACAACAGCATCTGGAACAGCAGATGGTCACTCTCCCGCACACCCCAGACCTTCATCACTACCAGCACGGTTGCTACCATATAGATCAGTATAGTGATCAGGGCAAACGGCATCAGTACTTTTTCTTTTTTCATGCCCCATGCGGCATAAGCCTTGCATTCATCGTCCGTAAAAAGCACGGGCAGTTCATAGCTCTCTGTCATGCTCCGCTTCTCCCTCTTTTGCTATTCTCCGAGAATAATATGCAGGAGCCGCTTGTCCAGCATCAACGTCCGGTTCCAGGGATTCAGGATCACACCCTCGATACCATCGGCAGTCAACGTCATGCGGAACAGCTGCTCCATATCCGTGAGAAAAGTGGACATTACGCTGCCGCTTCCCTTTAATTCTTCCTCAAATCCGGTGAAGGCCGACCACCATTTTTTCCCATCGGAGGTCTGCACCGCCTGCAGGCGCATGGCAGTTCCGGCGGCCTGTGTCACCGCTTCCTGCACATCTGCTGAGGGCGGTTCCACCGCCACGATAAGCTGTCCCTGCTCCCGCATACGTCTGCGCACCACCGTCAGAGCATGAGCCAGAAGTTCTTCTGTCGGCTCCTGCTGTAATGCCAGAATTGCCTCCTCTATTTTCTCATTTCCCTGTAAACCTTTATCTTTCTTTTCGTCCATAACCGTAATGTTGTCCTTTTTAATTGTAGTCGTTAAATCACTTCATCCTATTTCCCATGTCCCTTGCGCAATCTTGTATGCAATCTGTCGAATTCCATAAGAGCCACAGGCAACACAGCTCATGCCTATGCCCATCATACCATAAATGCCTCCGCAATTCCACTCACGTTTCCCTCCAGAAGCCGTCTTTTCCTTGACAGTGGGGGTATTCGTTGCTAACATGAACCTGAGCGTTTGATGCTTAGAAATGAGGATAATTATGGATACTTTTGACCCGAAGCACATTTACAGCGATGCCGCAAAGCTGGCTCGTCTGAAAGATAAAAAGCTTTTCCTGTTCGATATCGACGGCACCATTGCCGTAGGCGATACCTTGTATGAGGGAAGTGCGAATCTTCTCCGCTACATTCAGGCCATCGGCGGCAGGGCTTATTACATTACCAACAATTCCACAAAAAGCGGACTGGACTATGTGAAAAAATTCTACGATGCATTTCACCTGGACAGCACGGAGGATCATTTCATCACCTCCGGCTATATGACGCTGCGTTTTTTGAAGAAGAATTATGCAGACAAGAAAATCTTCGTGCTGGGAACCGCTTCTTTTGTGGCGGAACTGCGAAAGAATGGCCTCTGGGTAACCGAGGTCTGCGAGGACGGCATTGACTGCGTGGTCGTTGCCTATGACAGTGAATTAAATTATGCAAAGCTTACCGAAGTCTGCAAGGTTTTATTCACCCAGGATGTTCCTTTCTACGGCACCAACCCGGATTTGCGCTGCCCCATCGACTTCGGCTTTATCCCCGATTGCGGTGCCATCTGCGACATGATCACCGCCACCACAGACAAACAGCCCATCTATCTGGGCAAGCCCAGCAAAGAGGTCGTAAAGCTTTGCCTTGAAGTCTCCGGCTTCACTCCCGAGGAGACTCTGGTGGTTGGCGATCGTCTGTACACCGATATTGCCTGCGGCATCAACGGTGGTGTGGACACCTGTGTTCTCTTCACCGGCGAGGCACAAAAAAAGGATATTCTGACTCCCGAGGGGGAGCCGAATACCCAATATCTGCCGGACTATGCTTTTGAAAATGTGCAGGAATTATTAAATGCCTGCCAGGGTGAAATAAATTTTAAATAGCTCTCTTCACGACACCGATTCCCAACGGATAAGGTCCGGTGTGTACGCCAATGGTGGCACCGATCTGGAAGATGGGAATGGTGTCGATGTCGTATCCCTTTTCTTTCAGTCTGCCTGCCAGTCTGTCGCGGAACTCTACGGCTTCTTCATAATCGTAGCCATATCCCACGCAGACGTTGTAATTGGCAATATCTGCCTTTTCCTCTGCAAAATATGCTAACAGCAGATCGATATTTTTATCTACCGTCTTGCGACGGCTTCTGCCGATACCGGAGGGGAAGATTTCTCCCTCTTTTAAGGTAATGATGGGCTTGATGCCAAGCAGGCTGCCGGCCACGCTGGCTACTTTGCCGATACGTCCGCCGTGCTTTAAATATTCCATATTTCCTACGGTGAAAAAGATTCTGCCGGAGCTCTTGATCTCATTCAGGCGATCGATACTCTCCTGGTAACTCTTCCCCGCATCTCTAAGGCGTACCGCTTCCAATACATAGATGCCCTGCAATACGGTATTCACAGTAGAGTCGCAGACATAAATCTGTGCATTGGGATATTCCTCTTCCAGGATCGCTTTTGCATTCAGAGCAGACTGCATGGAGCCGCTGAACTTGGTTGTGATACAGATGCAGATGATGGGAATTCCCGCCTTGACAAAAGGAAGAAATGCATCTACATAATCCTGCACGGAAGGCATGGAAGACTTCGGATATACATCCGGGTGATCCACCATTTCCTGATAGAACTCACGGACACCGATCTCTATCATTTCCTTCTGGTATTTCCCCTCTTCAAAAGATACATAAAAAGGAACTACCGTAATGTCTTTTTCTTTGGTCATCTCCATGGGAAGATCACAGGAACCGTCTGATATAATATGAAATGCTTCGCTCATTCTCGCATACACCTTTCTACTTGTTTGCAGAGTTTAGCTTACCACGTTGTGGAGTAAAAAGCAATGAGTTTTTGTTATTATATTTCATTTTGTGGTGTTTTATGCTGTTTTATGTAGTTTTTATAACTATATGTATGAAAAATCCGAATTACGCGATATTTGTCGATGAAAGTATGTCAACCGACATACGACATTCGTTGACAATGGGCAGTTCTCTCGATATACTTGAGTTGTTAACCATTCATTCCCCCGGTTAACATTTTCTGCAGGAATGACCCCCTTTCATTCTTTGCAAACCCAAAAAACAGCCCGGCAGGATCTCCTGTCGGGCTGCGTTATTGTCTTCTATTATTCCTATCTTTATATGGAGTAATCCAGATTCTCCAGGCGCTTGTTCCGTCGTTCCACCAGATCCGCAATGGTGACTCCGTCCACTACCTTGTTCACTGCATCATACAATTCCTGCCATACCTCCAGAGTCTCACAGGTATCACATCGTTCGCAGATGTCAGCGCCTTCCTCCAGACATGCCACCGGGGCCAGTGAGCCTTCCGTCAGTCGTAAGATCATTCCTACGGTAAAATCTGCCGGATCCTTGGCAATACGATAACCGCCCTGGGCACCACGGACGCTTTTTACATAACCTGCCTTGTTCAAAACAGCAATGATCTGCTCCAGATACTTTTCGGAAATCCCCTGTCTGGCAGCAATTTCTTTTACCTTGATACACTCTCCGTTGTTGTTCAATGCCAGATCCAGCATGACACGTACTGCATATCTTCCTTTGGTTGAAATTTTCATCCTATCCTCATTTCCGAGCATCTTCCTGCTCTGTTTCACTTTTAATATCAGCCTGCTTATTCCAAAGCAGTTCAAAACTGCTCCGATCTTTCTATGGTTTCCACAGATTCTACCTTATTTTTTCTTTATTTTTCTTTTTCCTATAGTTCATATAGAATTTGTGGAAACAACAGAAAAATCTGGAGAGCATCCACTCGAATGCTGTTCGGAAAAATCTCCTCCCATTCCTCGGAATGCTCTCCGGATTTTCGCATTACTTTACTGGCACTTCACCTTACTTGTAAGGGATAACGCCACCATTATAATTGTCATTGATGAACTGCTTGATCTCATCGGACTTCAGGGTATCTACCAGTGCCTTGATCTTAGGCAGATTCTCGTTGCCTTCCTTAACAGCGATTACATTTACATAAGTAGCGGCTGCTTCGGAATCATCGCTCTCATACAGCAGAGCATCGTCTGCAACAGTCAGGCCTGCTTCCATAGCATAGTTGCCGTTCAGGACACCGAAGGATACTTCCGGAAGGGTTCTGGGAACCTGTGCTGCTTCCAGCTCTACGAAGGTGATGTTGTGAGGGTTCTCAACGATATCCTTAGTAGTAGCGGTCAGACCCACACCATCCTTCAGGGTGATGTAACCGTTATCCTGTAACAGTAACAGAGCACGTGCCTCATTGGTGGTATCATTGGGTACTGCGATGGTTGCATTGTCAATGTTGTCCAGGCTGGTCTCGGTTCCGGGATACAGTCCGAAGGGCTCGTAATGGATACCGCCGGCATTTACCAGATGGGTACCTTTCTCCTCGTTGAAGCTCTCCAGATAAGGGATATGCTGGAAGTAGTTTGCATCGAAATCACCGGACTCTACTACTAAATTAGGCTGTACATAGTCATCAAAAATCTGAATCTCCAGAGTATAACCCTGCTCCGCTAACAGAGGCTTTGCTGCCTCCAGGATCTCTGCATGAGGTACTGCACTTGCAGCTACCTTGATAGTGGTATCGGTGTCAGCTACTTCCTTGCTTTCTGTTGCCTCGGTAGTCTGGGCAGTGGTTTCCTGGTTAGCTGTTGTTGCAGCTGCCTCGCTGGTCTGAGCAGCTGTTTCGTTGCTGCCGCAGCCGGTCAGTACGCTCACGGACAATGCTGCAACTGCAATCAAAGCGATTACTTTCTTTTTCATAATACTTCTCCTCCTAAATCTTTTGGTAAAAAATTTTAGTCTATTGAATCAGATGCCTTACATCTGCCTCAATCTTTTCGTTTTCCCTAACGGGTTCTCTTATCCAATTTCTTGGAAATCGTCATTCCGATATATTGCA
>ENA-OROU01001878-OROU01001878.1-human-gut-metagenome-genome-assembly--contig:-NODE-1878-length-16441-cov-2.284389_pt1 | contig 16441 bp, 12 predicted proteins | sample MGYA00242131_ERZ509054 | MGnify/ENA primary metagenome ERZ509054 (study PRJEB26280, sample SAMEA2338749) | human gut metagenome | biome: human gut; feature: human-associated habitat; material: faeces... | reverse complement strand
CGCTGACCACAGCGAAGGCGTGCATCTGCAAGCAGTTGTAGTCGTGGAAGCCCAAGGGCTCGTGCTGGATCACCCGCTTGTCCAACTGGAAGCCGGACTGCTCCAGACGCTTTTTGCTGCGGGGATGGCAGCTGTACAGCACGGGCATGTCGTACTTCTCCGCCATTTTATTGATGGCCGTAAAGAGGCTTACAAAGTTCTTCTCCGTGTCGATATTCTCCTCCCGGTGGGCGGAAAGCAAAATGTACTTGCCCTTTTCCAACCCCAGGCGGGCGTGGATGTCGCTGGCTTCGATTTTGGACAGGTTGTTGTGGATCACTTCGGCCATGGGGCTGCCAGTGACGTAGGTGCGCTCCTTGGGCAGGCCGTTCTCTGCCAGGTAACGGCGAGCATGCTCCGAATAGCACAAGTTCACGTCCGAGATAATGTCCACGATGCGGCGGTTGGTCTCCTCCGGCAGGCACTCGTCCTTGCAGCGGTTGCCGGCTTCCATGTGGAAGATGGGGATGTGCAGCCGCTTAGCTCCAATGACGCTGAGGCAGGAGTTGGTGTCCCCCAGCACCAGGACGGCGTCGGGCTTCAGCTCCGCCATCAAATCGTAGCTTTTGGCGATGATGTTCCCCATGGTCTGGCCCAGGGTGTCCCCCACCGCGTCCAGGTAGATATCCGGGTCGTCCAGCTCCAGGTCGTGGAAGAACACACCGTTGAGGTTGTAGTCGTAGTTCTGGCCGGTGTGGGCCAGGAGAGTGTCAAAATACTGCCGGCACTTGGTGATGACCGCGGCCAGGCGGATGATCTCCGGCCGGGTGCCCACGATGATGAGAAGTTTTAGTTTGCCGTTGTTTTGGAATGATGCCATAGTCGTCTCCTTATACGTTCTCTCCGAAGGTGTCTGGCTTACTGGGGTCGAACCGCTCGTTGGCCCACATGACGGTCACCAGGTTTTCGGTGTCGCTGAGGTTGATGATGTTGTGGGTATACCCTGGCAGCATGTGCACCGCCTGGATGTGGTCTCCATCCACCTCAAATTCCAGAATCTCATCCGAGCCGATTTTCCGCTCTTGAATCAGGCCGTGGCCGCTGACCACCATGAAAAACTCCCACTTGGAGTTGTGCCAATGCTGCCCCTTGGTGATCCCCGGCTTGGAGATGTTCACGGAGAATTGGCCACAATTTCTGGTTTTCAGCAGCTCCGTGAAACTGCCCCGCTCGTCCACGTTCATCTTTAAGGGGAAAGCCACTTTCTCCTGGGGCAGGTAGGACAGATAGGTGGAGTAGAGCTTTTTGGCGAAGCTGTCCGGGGGGATCTCCGGTAGGACCAGCGTCTGGGGCTGGGCTTTGAAAGACTCCAGCAGCTGCACGATTTCCCCCAGCGTCACTTCATGTGTGGGGGAAGCATAGCAGTATTTGCCGTCCTCTTTTAAGAGGGGCATAAGGCCCTCGTAATCGCAGCGGTGGGGATGGCCCTCCAAGGCGTCCAGCAGTTCCTCCACCAAATCATCGATGTAGAGCAGCTCCAGCTGGGTGCTGGGGTCGTTGACCTGGATGGGAAGGTCATGGCTAAGATTGTAGCAGAAGGTGGCCACCACGCTGTTGTAGTTGGGCCGGCACCACTTGCCGAACAGGTTGGGGAAGCGATACACCAGCACGGGGGCGCCGGTTTCATTTCCGTACGCGAAAAACAGCTCCTCCCCTGCCAGCTTGGACCTGCCGTAATCGGACTTGCCGTACCGGCCGATGAGCGTGGCTTGGATGGAGCTTGACAAAACCACAGGGCATTTATTCCCTGTTTGCTTCAACGTTTCCAGGAGGGTGGAGGAAAAGCCAAAGTTGCCCTCCATAAACTCCTCGTTGTTCTGGGGCCGGTTCACCCCGGCAAGATGGAACACAAAATCCGCCCGGGCACAGTACCCGGCAAGCAGCGCCGGGTCTATGTCCAGGTCGTAGGAGTAGATCTCGTCGATGTGCAGATTGGGGCGGGTGCGGTTTTTCCCCTGGGCGATGTTTTTCAGGTTGGCCACCAGGTTCTTTCCCACAAAGCCCTGGGCGCCGGTGACTAAGATCTTCATATAGTTCCCTCCTCTGGTGTGACCACGGATCCGTCTGGAACCACAGCGTCCTCTGGGACGGCGGCAAAGTTGCTCACGGTGACGGTGCTGCCGATTTTCGCCCTCTTCCCCACCGTGGCCCCTGTGCGGATGACCGAGTTGGTGTAGATCAGGGCAAAGTCATCGATCGTGCAATCGTGGTGAGCCTCCGCACCCGCATTCAAGATAACACCATTGCCCACTTGAACTCCGTTTTGCACCACGGCGTTGTTCAGCAGAATACAGCCCCAGCCCAGCTGGGCGAAGGGACTCACATAGGCTGTCCGGGCCAAAATGCTGGGAAACTCGTAGTCCAAGGCGTCCGCCTGGGCGTAGAGCTCCTCCCGCAATACATTATTGCCGATGGTCGCCACCAACAGCTGATACTCTTTGCGCAAAGCGGGCAAATCCGCGATAGCCCCCACCACCGGGGTTCCACAAATTTCCATGCCCACGGAATAGGAGTCATCCACAAAAGAGCACTGGTACTTTTCCATGGCGTGCTCCAGGGTCACCCGGCCCAGGCCCCCCGCACCCACCAACTACAGCTTGTCCTTCATGCCTTTTCACTGGCCAGAACAGCCAGCTGCTCCTTCACATAGTCCGTGGTAAGGAGCTTCTTCACCGTGCCCTCCACGTCCAAGCGAATGGTGTTGTGGCTGGTGTAGGACTCGTCCGCCATGGTTTGGACTTGCCCCTGGACCACGTACTTGTCGTAGTTCAGGTCCCGGTTGTCCGCGGCCACCCGGAAGTAGTTGCCCATATCCTCGCTGCGCAGGCGCTCTTCCCGGGTCATGAGGGTTTCGTAGAGCTTCTCCCCGTGGCGGGTACCGATGATTTGGGTGCCGGTGTCCCCAAAGAGCTGCTGCACCGCCTTGGCCAGGTCACCAATGGTGGAGGCGTCCGCCTTCTGGATGAACAGGTCGCCGGGGTTGGCGTGCTCAAAGGCGAACTGTACCAGGTCCACGGCCTCGTCAAGATTCATGAGGAACCGGGTCATGTTGGGGTCGGTGATGGTGATGGGCTGGCCAGCCTTGATCTGATCGATGAACAGGGGGATCACGCTGCCCCGGCTGCACATGACATTGCCGTACCGGGTGCAGCAGATGACAGTGCCTCCCCGTTCCGCAGCCACCCGGGCGTTGGCGTAGATGACACGCTCCATCATGGCCTTGGACACGCCCATGGCGTTGATGGGGTAGGCAGCTTTGTCCGTGGACAAACACACCACCCGCTTCACCCCGGCGTCGATGGCGGCGTGGAGGACGTTGTCCGTACCCATGACATTGGTGCGCACGGCTTCCATGGGGAAGAACTCGCAGGAGGGCACCTGCTTCAAGGCGGCGGCGTGGAAGATGTAGTCCACACCGGGCATGGCATCCTTGATGGACTGGGGATTGCGGACATCTCCGATGTAAAACTTGACCTTCTTGGCGTTCTCCGGGTGCTTTGCCTGAAGCTCGTGGCGCATATCATCCTGCTTCTTCTCGTCCCGGGAGAAGATGCGGATCTCCTTCAGGTCAGAGTCAAGGAAGTGTTTCAGAACGGTAGAACCGAAAGAACCAGTACCACCAGTGATCATAAGGGTTGCGTTATCAAATGCAGACATTTTTATTTCCTCCTACTTATTTGTTTTTATTACACAGTAAATTCTCGTCTATCCAATCAAAAACACTTGAATCTACCGTTTCATCAAATTTTCTGGCAAAAAATCTATTTTTTGCCAGTTCTGTCAAACGGGCTGCATCTTCCATGGTAAGGATATACGGGTGTCCAGTAAACGGCTTTCCTTCAGGTGAGAAATTCGCATAGGTTTTGCAGTTCTGCGCCACCATTTCCGGAGGATTAACCCTAATTGTGTTTTTGAATTCCGAATTCATCAGCAAGGTTTGATAATAGTTTTCCTCTGGAACGCCTACACCAGTCAGCGGGTAGAATTTGTTCCCCGGTCCAAATCTTTTAGCCGTTTCCAATAAATAACTCACCATCATATCCGGTAGTATCCACCAAGCCGAACCTCCATACAAATCGATTTGATTCTTTGATAGCTTTGCACGCGGATTCGCCCAGTTTCTTGTAATTAAATCTGCAACAAACATCGGAGCCTTGACTAATTTCCGTATAACACCGGGATTTTGTAGCCATTGATTAACCTTTCGGTTTGCAGTATTCCACCATACCGAATGGTTTGAACCGTTGTATACCCAGTTACCCTTGGTGCATGGTGTGCAATCAATATACGGTGTAGGATAGTTTTCAAAAAGTCCCTTATGAATAAATGCAGCGTTATTTAATGGGTAGTCTTGACCAGACATCAAGCAGAAGTAACTGAAATGAACGCCTTTTTCTTTTTCATATTCCTTTGCACAACGCATCAATTCATCCGAAATCTGAACTAGCGAGTAACTTCCCAATGCACCGTGATAGCGTTTTTTAGTCAGTACCCCCCCCCCCCATTTTTTCAAGTGTAAAATCAGCCTGACTGTCAACATGAACAAAACAGACTGAATTATCCGATTGCAGTTTTGAAATCAAGCGATTGACTTGATTCGGATTTTTATGGCACATTATCAGATAGGCTACATTGAAATTGGTTTTCATTGTTTTATTTCCTCATCACTTTTGATTTTATGTCTTTTAACACATCATAAACAGCCTGATTTTTGCAGAGAATTTCTATTAAAAGATATACCAGGACAGACATTGAAATTGAAAACATAAGGCATATGATAGAGTCTTTTACAAAGGATTTAATTGCAAGACAGACAATTACAATTCCAAGACATCCCACCATTACCTTAAGTACCGTTTTGTATTCTTCTGGATATTTAAAAAGCTTTCTTGAATTGTACCAAAAAATGAAAAAACCTATAGCCTCAGCGACTACAGTAGTAAATGCGGCCGCATTTTCTGCCCATCGGGGAATCAAGACAAAGTTCAAGGCAACGTTAGCTACAGCGCAGATAATAGCTGCATATAGGTTTATTGATTCTTTCTTACAGGGAATCAATATACATTGTCCATAAAAGAGCGAGCCGACAGAAAAGATTAAGGCAATACTTAACATTGCTAGTGGGCTTGAGGAAGCTAGATATTCATTACCGGAAATAATGCATACGATTTCTTTCCGCATAAGGACGATTCCAACCATTGCAGGAAGTAAAAATGTAACGAGAATGTTTAACACGTCTTCAGAAACCTTTTTGAAATCTACATTATTTTGCTCAAGATATAACTCAGACAGTTTTGGAACAGAGACCATGATAAGTGAAGTGAGCAATGTCTTGACAATCGTGTAAATTCTAACGGCAACGGAATAAATTCCAACAGACTTATCTCCGCACAACAAGCCTAGAATTGTTGTATCTGAACTCACAAATATCGTAGAAATCAATGCCGTTCCAAAGAAGATAAGCATCGACTTAAAATGCTTTGATAAATGCAACGTAGTCACGAGATGTATATGACAATATTTTCTGGACTTTGTAAAGTTCAATATCCCTGCGCCTGCATTTGCAATAACAGAAATCGAAACATACATACAAGTAGAAAATTCCGACTTGTCTCGCACAAGGAGGAACATCAGTGCGATTGAAACTATTTGAAATATAATGCTCCGAAGTGCTATGTATGCATATTCTTCATATGCAGTATATACCCATTCCACTGAAAGTACATTAAAAGCAATTGTGATAGAGTAAATGAAAATCAGGACAGCATATTCATGTAAATCTTTTCCCCGAATTGTAATTGCAAACAGCAGTATATATGCTAATATTGCTGTTACTATATTTATTGAAAATACTTCGTTTGCAAATTGATTGAATTCATCTCTGTTGTGGCGTGTACGTGAACCTTCTCTTGTTGCATAGCTTGTAATACCAAATCCACCAAGGAGTATGAAATAGCTTACAACGGAATTTGAAAAATTCACACGTCCAATATTCTCAACACCAAGAACTCGCGATATATAGGGGAACGTTATTAAAGGAAACATTAATGACATTATGCCTTTTATGGCATTTAGCAACATGTTCTTTTTCATTGTCTTGTTTTTTTCGCTTTCTTTATCAATCCATTAAACGCGAATAGGTTATAAAGAATATAATGCTTACGACATTTCATCATCTGTATGACAAAATTCGTCCTTGCTCTTTGCAAATTTTCGTTTTCGTATTCCTGAACCAGTGGATCTTCACATACCTTTTTGATTTGCTGCATTCTCCGTTTTTTACTAATATTATTCTCACTATAGAAAAAAGAAGCAACCCCCCCAATCAGCATTGAGTAATACATTTCTTTGAACCTTTGCACAGCTTCCCTGCTACAATTCTGTTCCAAAATCAAAGTATACATTTTGCTGTATACATAGTCCAAAATTTCATAGGAGTCTTCCCGAAAAACGCTAAATAACGAATTCGGATTCAATCTTCTATAGTGATAAAATATCTGCTCGGAAAAAAATACTGTCTCTATTTTCTTAAAGTAGTCCAAATTAAAGCAAGTATCTTCACCATTGCTTAAATTTTTGTCAAATCTGATTCCATTTCGTTGGATTATACTATTTTTATATAGCTTACTCCATGGACCGCAAATACATATCTGTGGATAATCCAGCTGCAGCTTTTCAAACAACGTTTTTACGTTCAGCTGCTGTGACCGAGTAATGGAGTACTGAATAGACTCTTTTTCTGCCGTAAAATACTCCATTACAATTCCTGATATAAGCATATCAACATTACGCTTTTTTGTTTCAGAGAGTGCATATTCGAGGTAGTCGGAATCAACACAATCATCACTATCAATAAATGTAATATATTCGCCAATAGCCATTTCCAAACCCGAATTTCGTGCTTCACTAACACCTGCATTTTCTTTATGTATCACTTTGATGCGACTCTCTTTCAGTGCATATCCATCGCATATTTCTCCACTTTTATCTTTAGAGCCATCATCGATAAGAATCAACTCAAAATTCCGAAATGTCTGCGCAAGGATAGAATCAATACACTCTGATAGATACTTTTCTACATTATAGACTGGAACAATAACACTAATTTCAGGACTCATTCTATATCTCCTTTAACAATTCCTGGATGTCTTTCGTTGCCTTTTTATCCAGCATTTCCAGCCTTTCTCGGCTATCATACGGCAAATTCATATCGATACTCTGTATAGCTTCAGCAATCTTCTCTGGTTTTTGCTCGTCGTAGTAATAAAGCATATCTCCTACACTAGATTGTTCAACAGCTGGAATACGCACAGAAAGCACCCGCAGTCCGTTTGCCAGATACACCAAAACTTTGGATGGAAACGATGTTTCGGTGTATTTAGCATCTGGTATCTGTGTACAAAGGCCAATTTGACATTTTTGCAGGAACTGAATATACTCTTCACCGCTTTTTAAGCCATCATAGGTAAGTGTGCATTTTGCTTTTTTGGGGACTTCTGCAATCTGCTTTTTTAAGTTTTCGGTCTGCTCTTCTGTTCCAAACCCCAGAATATGAACATGATAATTTTCCGGCAAAAACTCAGCAGCAGCAGCAGCAGCAGCGCCTCCCTTTGTGGGATCAAAGGTTCCGGCATAGATGCAATGAATTTTTTTATCATTGAAACTTACATGACGGTCAGGTTCGGCATGATATGTTCCATTGATCACAATATATGGCTTTTCTTGTGGAATAACTTTAGAAAGAGCTTCAGTCGCAAGAATATATCCATCTGCGACTTCAATTACCTTTCTCTCCCAATAGGCCTTGAACCTTCCACACGGAACTACATCCTGATAGATTTCCTCTAATTCAAGAATCAACTTGAATCCGCAAAGTCTTTTTGCAACACAAAGTTCCACAGCATGCATCAACGAATGGTAAACAATAGTAACCTCTTCTTTGCCCTGCTTTAAAAAACTGCTAAACATTCGAATGTGATATGCTAAAGCATATATATAACGCTTCAAGCCCGTTTGGTATGCCTTATCTTTTAGTGCTGCAATTTCAATTCCATCGGAATTCATTTGACATATCGCAGGATATTCAACGCCGTTGTTCCTAGTTCTCGCTAGTGTGACAACTGTGATTTTTTTTCCTAAAGATTTTAATTTTGGAATAATATACAAGCTTTTTGACTGTCCTGCAGGGCTAACGCCCAAATTTCGATCTTTTAGTACCGGATCATCAATATACGTGTAATATCTCACACTACACCTTCTTTATAAATTTCATCGTATTCCTTAAAATATCTCTGAACATTTTTTGATGAATACATTTCTAAAGCTCGCTTGCGGCAATGCTCCACGCTGTATTGATCCGGATGCTGCTTTATCCGCTCTATTGCCTTCATTACCGCCTCTGGGGTAAATGTATCAATCACCACGCCACAATCCCCAACAACTTCCGGGCAAGCCGATGTATTTAATACAATTGCAGGAGTACCACAGGCAAGTGACTCGGCCGTTGTCAGTCCAAATGTTTCTTCAATCGAAAGATTGAGCAATGCATCTGCCGCCGAATAATACTCTGCCATTTCTTTTTGCGAGGAAACTTTTCCAATTACACTAATGTTTCTAGGTAGATTTTTTTCATGACACTGCCCAATCAAAATAATATGTACGTTTTTCGGATAGTACTTTGCCAACTCAACTACTCGCCCAAGTCCCTTTTTCAGACTCCAATCCGAAGCCACTGAAACCAAAAGATACTTACTTGATGCGTTACTTTTCAATTTCCGAACCCTATCACAACTCAATGGAACAAACTTATTAGTATCCACCCAGTTATAGATGCGTGTTATCGAAAAATCGTGTAGAAGACTCGACTTTTTAGCCTCCTCTAACAGCCAATCAGAGACTGCTATGAACTTCATATTCTTCTGTTTCTCATATAGTCGTTTTTTGTCTAAATACATTTCATGTGCACAGTCAAAAAAATAGCTTTGAGGATAATTATGAATATCCGGGCAGTTACGACATTCTCTGTTAGCATTCCAATAGTCACATCCAATTGCAGTATAGTATCCGCAATTTCCTGTAAATGCCCAACAATCATGAAGATTCCACAGGACTGGAATATTTCGGGACGCACAATATTCCATAACCATTGGAAAGTTGATATAGTTCCCATGCATAGTATGCAGGTGAATAATATCTGGATTCCATTTATCCAGATATCGTATCATCTGTTTTGTAGCCATGCGCATACCGTAGCCCTGCTTTCCCGTGATTCTACTATGGATTCCTTCTAGTAGAAACCAAAATCTATTTGACAAAATATAAATGTTCGCAGCATTTTTATTGCTTTTTTTGCAAAAGAATTGAAACTGATACCGTTCCGGGTTTGCATTTTCTTCAATCTGCTGTGCAAGTCGGCCAGTGCTACCAATTCCATAACTATAGTTAATTACAGCAATTCTCATTATTTCCACACCTCGCCAACACTCCAAAAGAAATGATATGGTATCACATTTAGGACATTCGATTGCAAAGAATTAAAGTAGTATCCTGCAAAGCAAAGATATATCAAAACTAAAAAAACCGTATTTTTTTTGTTACTGATTTTTTTGCACGCATTAGAGAAAGCAATACAAAGTGGAATTTTAAAATAGTATGCTTCCCTGCTGATCAGGTAAAATTTCTTTGATGCACACATTAGGAAAACGCACACAAAGAATAGTACCGTCATTAATTCTTCCTTCCGAGTTTTGAATGGTTGTCGGGCTGTTATATAGACTAAAAAAGCTGCCATAAAAACATAGATTAAAATCAATAAAATGTTGGAAGACTGCCCAACGAACTCACCATAAACCTCAAAAGATAACAAATTTGCAATTTTTAAGATTATAGTATTGGGAATCAGCAGTATCAAAAGACATGCCACACTTCCAATAGTATATAGCTGCTTTCTAGTGGGAGAATAGAGCAATAAAATCAGTAATGGCAACAATATTAAAGCAGACTTATGAATCAATATCGCCGCAGCCAAAAACACGATCGATTTTGTTTTCTTTCCCTCAATAATTGCATCAAAATACAAGGTTCCAAAGCTAATGGAAATCATTTGACGTAACCCTGACATATAAAACCACAATGATTCCATACAGACCCAGAGATACAGCGCAGCTACTTTATCCTCAGCATATTTCTCCCAAAAGTATGCAATTGTTGCAATTGAAAAAGTATAGATTAATAGCTGTGCCGTTTTAAAGCTCAAACCGATGCTGTGCATTACAGCGAATATTAGATAGTATAAAGGTTGTGTCTTCCAACTCCATATAAGTCCCTCATCTAGATATCCTTGCGCCACTTCATATACATTCCGATACATAAACGTATCATTCCCAACGCTTTCTGACTTGAAAACCAAAAGAGTCCATACAAGCATTAGTATCCCGAAAAACAGCAAATCCCTGTTTGTACTTGAGACAAGTCTACCACGTGTTAAATTTACGCAAATCCTTTTTTCTTTTTGGCTTACTAAAAGTGCAAAAAGAAATACGAAAAACAATAAATAATACATCACAGAATTTCCTTAAACATATCTATGTATCGATTCAGACTCAATGCATTTTCGTTCGATACGTTTTTCCGTATTTGTAAATATTTTTCAGGAGAGATTTCAATAATTTGGCGGAGTACATCCTTAACAGATTCATAGCTACAGCCGCATACAAACCCATTCACCCCTGATTCAACATATATCGATGTATCACTAGTATCTGTTGCCAGTAACGGGGTCCCGCAAAGAAATGCCTCGCTAATTTTTGTAGAAAATCCATATTCACTTAACCGGGTCTTTTTTCGTAATAAGACGCTGTAATCTGCTTTGGACATCATCTCTACACACTTCGAATGGCTTATTCTTCCTAAAAAGACAATCGATTCATCATTAATAAATCTCTCCATATTCGGATTCTCAATGATGAATTGTTCTTTTGTAATTCCAGCAATCTCAAAGACTACTTTTTTACATAATTTCAATTCATAAATTGCACGTATTAACCAATCAATCTTTTCTTTGCAGCAGCCTTTTCCCGGTTGACCTGCAAAAGCAAATGTAATCTTGTCTGTTGGTGTGTACTGAATTCTATCTACGCTTCCACTTTGCACCATTGGAATTATTACATTTTTGCCTCGCTTCCGGTATTTTCTTTCAAAATTGTGACAGATACAAATCCTTCGATTCAAGAATGGATATAATATGTTTACTCGTAACCAAGAATCTATACCTCGCACCCATTCTTTTGGATTGAGATAAGAATTCACTACAAACCAATCCATAATGTCTGCAATAAAACGAATATCATTTTGTTTGCAGAAATCCCATATTTGGAACATTACAAAAAAACGATAATCTGCCATGATGATACTATGAATGTGGTCAACGCCTATATCATCAAAGACTTTTAATAGCGCTTTAGTGGACACCAAACTTTTAATCCACTCAATCGTTTTTGTTGGATACTGTATTTCATAGCAATCGATTCCATCCAATGTGCTTTTCTGATATGTACCTGCACAAATTGACGGGTCCATTCCCACAATAATCGGTTCATATCCAAGTTCTCTTGCTAATTTTGCCATCGAAGATGCTCGCAGTGCAAGTGCATTTTTATCCGGGAGAAATGCAATACCAAAATAAACCACTTTGTTTTTAGAAATCATATCTTCTCTCGTATATCAATCGTTCGCAAGAGTTTTGTCATAGACTTTTTGCATAATCTGTTCAGTTTTATGCTTGTCAAACTCATTTGCTACCATCTGATTTTCTTTGTATCTTTTTCTGCTTTTACCAAACTTTCTCATAGCAGTTGCAAAAGCATTCACATCGGTTGCCTTGCATAATACACCAACCCAACTGCTTCGTGCGTACTCTTTACTTCCTCTATTTTCTGCTGCTACAACAGGTAAACCAGTTGCCATTGCTTCTAATGCAGCTAGCCCCAGTCCTTCTCTAATGGATGGAAATAAAAAAACGTCAGATGCATACAAATAATCAAGCACATTATTTTGGAAACCAAGAAAATGAACTCTATCACCTATGCCCAGTTCCTTTACCAAGTTTTCCAGATCCACACGTTTGTTTCCATCACCGCATAATAAGTAGTGGCTCTTCTCTATATTAGCTTTTACAAATGCTTGTATTGTCGTCAGATGGTTTTTATTATCGTTTATTTCTCCAACCGAGCAGAAAACAGTACTGCTTTCATCAATTCCAAGGTCTTTTCGAATCTGAATCGGATTGCATTTATAAGTTTTAATCGCTTGCGTATCAATACCTACTCCTGGAATTTTATAGACATCACCCCTTATATGAAAGCTTTTTGCAGCCTGAAAGTCTTCCTCGTTAATAGTTACCAACGCATCCGTATAGCGAGCCAGAAAAGTTTCTGCTGTCTGGTAGATGAGTTTGTTTTTTAACGGGCATCCCTTGTAAAAATGAAAACCGTGTGCAGTGTAAATCACAGGGGCTGTATGCGTTGCATTTGCGGCCAACCTTGCCAATGCACCAGCCATCGGCGTGTGACAGTGCACCCCTGAAAATTTTTCTTTTACCATTAAATCTTTCAACTGACGATACGCCTTAATATTTTCCGGAATATTATAAGGCGAGCGCACAAAGTCAATTTGATGCAAGATCACTCCGTTTTCTTGAATTATCTTTATCGCACCGGAGAACATATCCTCCTGCTGATAGTTTGTTGCATAGTGAACTTCAAATCCCATCGACTGCAACAATCTCACATCATTTAGTTCAAACTGCACTAAAAATCGGCTGTAATGAGCCACAATCAGAAATTTCTTCATTTCTTGCTCTCCTCACACTTTTCCTGCCCCATCGCCGTAGTTGCGCCTTCTGCCACACCTTCCGTGCTCTCCGGCATAAACAGGATCTTCACTGTTGCCAGCATGATTTTCAAATCCTCAATCAGGCTGGGATGCGCAATATACATCAAATCCATCTGCAACTTATCGTAGGGCGTGGTATTATATTTACCGTACACCTGCGCATAGCCGGTCAGCCCCGCCTTGGCCTGAAGCCGCAGCGCAAATTCCGGCATCTCTCCGCAATACTGAGCAGCGATCTCAGGGCGTTCCGGGCGTGGGCCTACAATGGACAAGTCTCCCTTCAAGATATTGAGAAGCTGGGGCAGCTCGTCCAGACGGCAGGCGCGGATGATGTGTCCCACCTTTGTGATGCGGTCATCCTTATCACCGGTGGAAAGGCGTGCTACACCATCCTTTTCGGCATCCACACGCATGGAGCGGAATTTCAAAATCTCGAACTGCTTACCGTCTTTGGTCAGGCGAACCTGCTTGTAAAAAGCAGGACCACCATCGGATTTGACTGCAATAGCCGTAATCAGAAACACCGGACTCAGGATAACCAGTGCCACCAGCGAGATCACAATATCCATGGCACGCTTGACAAACAAGAACTCCGGGCTTGCCATGTAGCGGCCCACACGCAGCATGGGCAGATGGAACATATGCATCGGTTGGGCACCGCTCATGATTACATCGCCCACACGAGGGATCACGAACACATTGATACCCTGTCCCACACAATATTTCAGGATGATATTGCGCTCATGGCTGTGGACACCGCTGATGAACACGCTCTGCATTCCATCCAGCAGGCTCAGGTCGTTCAGGCATTCCTCAACGTTCAATGTCATCTTGACATCGTATTTTTTGGACAATCCATATTCACTGATGAGCTTTTCCAGACCATGCCGAACATCGTAGACCACTGCAGTCGGCTGGGCCTGGAATGTATTAAAATACCATCCATGCGCCAACTTCGCCCAGATTGAGGCCATCAGGATCTGTCCGGCAATCGCTGCGATGCCCGGCAGAAGATTGCAGAGCCGCCGGGCCATCAGGCAGATGACAATGTACAGAATGCCATCGGTTGCCATGGCTGCCAGTACCTGTCCGTAGATCAACTCTGAAATGCGCTGCAAAGACATCCAGAACGCATCGTAGACTTTACCCAACAGAAAGAACAACACCGCAAACAGACCGATCATGGTCCAGTTGCCCCTCCAGCCAAACTTTGCATAGACCTGATACGAATAATACAGCTCCCAACAAAGTGCAAATGGAATTGTGATCATCACCAAATCGATGATTTTTACGATCTTCAACATCACATCATGCTGAAATTTTGACATAATACCCCAATAACTCCTTTAGCTTTTTCTTTTGCTCTTCGCTCAACTTTTCCGACCCGCTTTGCAGCAGCCGTTTCTGGTTGTACACCCATCGGCTCAGCCAAATGCCATCCGTAGTCTTGTATTTTGCTGGAATATCCAGATTTCCATGGCATCTTTTATACTCCTGCGCCAGCTCGTACCGGTGCTGCCACGGGTCAGGTTTCTCCCACTGCATTCCAATGGCATCCAGCAACTCTATGCGCTCTTGTGATAAAATTGCATTGCTCTTCTCCGGACTCCGATATGCATACTGCTGCCGCCGCACCCATTTTCCAAGGGCATAGCCCTCCGGCGAAATATATGCCACCGGAATGTCAAGGCTTCCATTTGCCTCAAAGTACCGTTTCGCTGCCTGATAAACCTCATTCCACTGTCGGTCATAGCGACTGCCCCACTGCATTCCTATGGTTTCCAGTCGTTTGATCTGATCCGCAGACAATTTTTTCTGCTCATAGGCTAGTTCTTGATTTTGAATCCAGCGACCAAGCGTTTTTCCATCTGCTGTTTTATAATCTCGTGGAACATCCAGATTTCCATACTTCTGCGCATAGACTGCCGAAAGTGCATACCCCTGTTCCCATTTGGCATCAAATACGCTCCATATCATTCCCATCTGATCCAGTTGTCGAATGCGCTCTTCCGTCAACTTTCCATCGTTTCGGCGTTTCCGCGCATTGTTGATCCACTTTCCCAGAGGATAGTCATCTTTCGTTTTGTATTTCGCCGGAACCTGCAAATTCCCAAACTGTTCCCGAAATTTTCTCGCTTCTTCCAGACCACGTTCCCATGCGGCATCGTTGCGGTTGCCCCACTCCATCCCGATGCTGTCCAGCCGTGCGATTTGCTGTTCGGTCAAGTTCCCCGGAACCTGTCCCGCACGAACACGACGCTGGGTCGTCAGCCATTCGCCAAGGCTCAATCCCGCCGGTGTGGTATAACGCTTTGGAATATTCAGGCTGCCATGCTCCGCATAATAAATGCTTGCTTCCGAAAAATAATGGTTCCAATCAGAGGACAAGCTTGCTTGCAGCCGCTCAAACAGCACCCGACAGTCATGCACCTGCTCGACAACTTCAAACCGTTCGGTGATGATCCTATCGCCCTCACCGTTGGCATTCAGGCGGTAGACTGCCTCCTGCATCTCATTCTGTAGGCCCGCAATGCTGCACAATCCCTCAAAATTGTTGACAACATCGAGGATAAGTGGAGCGGAATTATCCCCCGCAGTTAGCGCACGGCCAATCTGCTGTTTGTAGATAATAGGTGAGATAGTAGGCCGGAACAGGATGACACCTGAAATGCCTTCTACATGAACTCCCTCGTTGAGCATGTCGATGCAGAACAGCAGCTTCAGGCGGTCACTTTCATCGGCCTTGAAGTCGGCAAAAGCCTTGTCTGTACCGGGGTCATCCGAGTAGGCTTCGTAGACCGCCACTTCCGCATTCACCTTTGCAAACCACTCCGGCACATGAGAGATCATTTCGTCCATGTGCTCCTTGTTGGCGCAGAACACGATGTACTTTCCAGACTTGTTCGTGATATGATGAGCGAAAACCTTATCTAATCCATCTGCCTGTTCCAAGGCACGGCGCAGGGCATCCAGATATTTTTGATTCACATCCTGAATGCCGGGAGAACGCAGATTATCCACTCTAGTCTGATAGCGAGCCAAGTCTTTCTGATATTGGTAGACCGTTGTTACATAGTTTGGAGTAGGCAAAATACCCCTGACGATTGCTTCGCCAAGGGTCATGTCGCTCGCAACACGGCCATCAAAAAGCTCTTCGGTCATGTCGCGGTTATTATCCAGATATCGGATGTTTGTTGCCGTCAGCCCCAGAAGCTTTGCCTCCGGGCACAACTTTAATAAAGCCACCGTGCTTTCGCCCCAGCATTCCGCACCGGCACGGTGGAATTCATCGAGTATAATATAGGCAGGCTTCTGCGCTGCAATTTTCTCCAGCTGCGCCTGTGTACAGCACATCAGTTTGGCATAGGTATAAAAGAGAACGTTTGCCAGCGGAAAATCCGGGTCGTTCCTTTTCAGGCTCTCCAGCTGGGTCTTAAAGATATATTCACTTGGAGAAAGCCAGATTACGACCTTCTCTGGGTTGTCCTCGATCAGCTTGAACGCAATGTAG
>ENA-OROU01001862-OROU01001862.1-human-gut-metagenome-genome-assembly--contig:-NODE-1862-length-16554-cov-2.971816_pt1 | contig 16554 bp, 16 predicted proteins | sample MGYA00242131_ERZ509054 | MGnify/ENA primary metagenome ERZ509054 (study PRJEB26280, sample SAMEA2338749) | human gut metagenome | biome: human gut; feature: human-associated habitat; material: faeces... | reverse complement strand
CACCGGCAGCATGCTGGCGTCCCGGGGGCCGTTGGCGGCCGTCTCCTGCTGGTAGCGCCAGGCGTTGTCCATGGAGATGCCGAAGTGGTCGTAGACGATCCGGCCGTAAATCCCCTTGGAGCGCCAATCCTGCTGGCCGTCGAAGATGTAGTTCTTCCCGCCCAGCCGCAGCTCGGTCCAGCCGTGGTGGCCTGTCCAGGTGCCAATGCGCAAAATGCCTGTGTGCACGTAGCTTTCCACGCCCACATAGCGGGCCATCACCGCGAAGAGGATGCCCCAGTCGTAGCACACGCCGGTGCGGGCCGTCAGCATGTGGTAGGCCCGGTAAATCATGTCGATGGGGTAGGCCTGGGGCAGGCCTGTCTCATAGGTCAGGTCGTAGGTCAGGGTGAAGCAGTCGTAGGCCGGGGCGTAATTTTGGGAGTACCCGTCCCAGCTGTAGTCGATGTTGTTCACAGTCCAGTCGTACAGACCCTTTAGGGTGGTGTAGGTGTCCTTGCCCTTGTAGGGGGCCACCAGTTCCTCCAGCATCCGGTCCAGCTCGATGTACCCCGTCTTCTGGGGATACAGGATCTCGGCGTTCATCAGCGCCTTGACCTGGTCCAGGCTCATGGCGTCCCCCATGGCCCGGGCGCTGCCGGTGGGCAGCACCGCAACGCAGAGGAGCACCGCCAAAACCAAAGATAACAGCCTGCCGCGTGTTTTTTTCACACTAAGCCCTCCTTATATATGGTTGTGTCTGGCTCAAACTATACCACAAGAATACAGCACTTTCTATGGGATTGTCAATATTTTTTGAGGGTTTCTGGAAAGACTTTGTAGCGTTTTGTAAAAGCCATGCCCTTTACAGAGCCCCATCCCATGCCTTTTCCAAACCAGCTGGTCCTGGTGATAGAACACACTTTCTAATTAGAAGCAACCGCAAACGAAGCGTGGGGGAGAGGCCCATGCTTTTTCGTTGTTCATTTTGCACAGGGGAAAAAGGCTGCCGCAGTCCGCGGCGGTCTTTTTCCCATTTTTTGAAAGTAGTTTCTTCTTGCTCACAGGGAAGGCAATCATTTTTGATTGGCAAAATTATGTCTACTACTCCGGGACAGCTGGGGTCTTCTTTCCGGTTTTTCCCGGTATACGGCCCTTTTTTGGGAAAAGCGCCTTTTATGAAAGCTGCCCAAAAATTACAAACTGTAACTTTCTCATGGCAAAAGGCCTGTTTTTAGTTGCATTTGTCACTAGTTACAAAAAAAAAAAAAAAGGAATAAAACTTTTTAATTTATATTTGACAAATCGTCTTCATCGTGCTATTATCAAATCATCACAGAATGTTCACACTTTCCAAAGGTAAACGTGAATGCTCTATGCAATTTATCCAGTTTCGAAGGAGGATGAACGAAGCCGGCTGCTGTGCTCCTGTGGGAAGCAGAGCCTCCCGGTAAAAATGACGAACAGTTCCCAGAGGAAGAATCCGCACAATCCCTATTTTTAAAGGAGGCATCGCCCTATGGCTGTCAAAGCAAAAGCCAATTCGCCAGCTGCCGCCGGTGAATTGACCGCCCGCCAAAGAAAGCGGAAAGAGAACCTAAAGCTGGTAAAGCGGAACTATCAGCTCTACTTTTTCTTAATCCCCGCTGTTGTGTTCATCGCCGTGTTTATGTACTTCCCCTTGTACGGCCTGCAAATCGCCTTTAAGAACTACCGGTCGGGCCTTGGCATTTGGGGGAGCGAATGGGTGGGGCTCAAATGGTTTGAACAGTTTTTCAACAGCCCCAACTTCAGCATGCTGCTTGCCAACACGTTGATTATCTCTATTTACAGCCTGGTGGTCAGCTTCCCGTTCCCCATTATCTTGGCCTTGATTCTCAACTACGTCAAGAACTTGCGCTTTAAGAAGTTCGCCCAGACCGTCACCTACATGCCCTACTTCATCTCCACCGTTGTTCTGGTGGCTATGATGACCCTGTTCTTCTCTCCTTCCAGCGGCTTTATCAACACCATCATCGAGTCCCTGGGCGGCCAGCCCCAGTACTTTATGGGCGAGTCGAAATTCTTCCGGCACCTATATGTGTGGTCAGGCGTGTGGCAGAGTATGGGCTACAGCTCCATCATCTACATAGCAGCTCTTTCTGGTGTCAGCCCGGAGCTCCATGAATCCGCCACCATCGATGGCGCCAACATCCTCCAGCGTATCCTCCACATCGACATCCCCACCATCATGCCCACCATGGTCATTTTGCTCATTATGGCACTGGGCAATGTGATGAACGTCGGTTACGAGAAAGTTTACCTGATGCAGAACGACATGACTCTGGATGTTTCCGAAGTCATCTCCACCTATGTGTACAAAGTCGGCTTGAAAAGCCAGATGTTTAGTTTCTCGTCAGCCATTGGCCTATTTAACAATGTGATTAACTTTATCATATTGATTGTGGCCAACACCGCAGCCAACAAGATTACGGGCTCCGGCTTGTGGTAAAGGAGGGAACGATACCATGGCTAAAAATCCAAACAGAATTAAAGAACCCCTGTTCGACCGGGTTTTCTACATCGTCACCTTTATCATCCTGCTGGCGATCCTCGTCATTATCATTTATCCCCTGTGGTTCGTTCTGATGGCGTCATGTTCCGATGCCCAGTACGTGAACAACGGCGACATCCTGCTCTATCCCAAAGGCTTTACCACACTGGGCTACGAGCGGACCATCGCCAACATGAACATCTGGATCGGCTACGGCAACACCATCCTGTACACGGTGGGCGGCACCGTCGTCGGTACCTTCTGTACTGTGGTGGCCGGCTATGCCCTCTCCCGGAAGGACCTTCCGGGCCACGGTGTCATCATGAAGCTGTTCGTCTTCACCATGTACTTCCAGGGCGGCATGATCCCCTTCTACATCATCATCAACAACCTGGGCCTGATGAACACCCGTTTCCTGATGATTATCATCAGCTGCATCACGGTGTACAACATCATCTTGGTTCGTTCCTACTTCGCGAACTCTTTGCCCCACGACTTGTTTGAAGCCGCCTCCATCGATGGCTGCTCCAACGCCCGGTTTATTTTCCAGATCGCCATCCCCCTGTCCAAGGCCATCATCGCGGTTATCGCCTTGTACGTGGCGGTTAGCTACTGGAACTCCTACTTCTACCCCATGATTTTCCTCACCGACCGGTATAAGTTCCCCCTGCAGCTGTGGCTGCGCGAACTGCTCCTGGTCGCCAACATGAACGCGGCTGATACCGGCACCGACCCCACGGCTGCCGCGCAGCTGCAGACCATGGCCAGCGTCATGAAGTACTCCACCATTGTGGTATCCACCGTGCCCATCATCTGTGTGTACCCCTTCATCCAGAAGTACTTTGTGCAGGGCGTCATGATCGGCTCCATTAAGGGATAAGCCCCCAAGGGCTGCCTGATACAACGCCTCTTCCATTCTATGGAAGGCGAAAACCACATTTCTATCCAAAAGGAGGATAACAATGAAAAGATTCCTAGCTCTCCTGCTGTGCTTGACCCTCGTGGTTGGCACCCTGGCAGGCTGCAACGGCGGCGGCGGATCTTCCACCTCTTCCGGTGGCACTTCCAGCGCGGCGGAAGGCGGCGATAGCTCTGCTGCCGAAGGCGAAACCAGCACCCCGTCTGAAGGCGAGGTCGTCAACAACACCAACGTTTCCGGCCTGCCCATCGTGGTAGAGCCCATCACCATCAGCGTGGCGAAGGAACGCCACATGCTGGACACCACCACCAGCTACAACGAAAAGCCCGCGTGGAAAAACATCGCGGAGGAAACCGGCATCACCATCGAGTGGGTGGAGCTGGCTGCCGGCACCGCTGCCGAGCGTGTGCCTCTGATGTTGGCCGGCGGCGATATGCCCGACGTGTTCTGGGCCCTGCTGTCTGACGCGCAGGTGCTGCAGAACGAAGAGCAGCTGGTTGCCATCGAGGATTTGGTCGATACCTTCGCACCCAACTGCGTGGCTACCTACGACCAGCTGGGCGTTGACTGGAAGGAAATCGCCACCACTCCCAGCGGCCACATCTATGGCCTGCTGGGCCGCTACGAGTCCCTGTATGAGAACACCGGCGACGGCATCCAGATCATCAACCAGGCTTGGCTGGACGCGGTTGGCAAGGAACTGCCCACCACTCTGGACGAGTACACCGAAGTGCTCCGCGCTTTCAAAGAGCAGGATCCCAACGGCAACGGCCAGGCGGATGAAATCCCCTACTGCTTCTCCGAAGACATGTGGTGCGCTTACGCCACCAACACCATGGGCTGGTGGGGCATTGGCGATGGCGCCGGTTCTGACACCACCTCCAGCAAGTCCACCCGCGACGGCGTTGTCTCTGGCAGTGTTAATACCGACGCTTACCGGCAGTATCTGGAGTACCATCACATGCTCTATTCCGAGGGCTTGATGGACCAGGAAGGCTTCTCTCAGAACACTGAAATGTTCTCCACCAAGATTAAGAGCAACCAGGTTGGCACCTACTTTGCTTGGACTGCCCTGGAGTATCTCTCCAGTGAGCAGGAGAAGGATTGGGTCGTTCTGCCTCCCATCCAGGCTATCGAGGGCGTTGACCCCATCGCCAACGGCGAAGTGCAGCGTTCCACCATCCAGAAGCAGAAGTGGGTTGTCACCAACCAGTGCGAGTACCCCGAGGCCGCTATCCGCCTGTGGGACTACCAGGCCCGCGATACCGAGAGCGCTCTGACCGTGGCTCTGGGCGCGAAGGGTGAGCTGTGGGATGAGTACGAAGATGGCTCCGGCTACTACTTCGTGGTTCCCGAGGACACCACCCCCGAGTTCACTTTCGAGCACATGAAGTACACCTACGGTACCGTGAACGACGGTCCCCTGCTGACCATTGCTGACACCCCCAAGAACGACGGCGAGATTTCTCCCGCTGCCGCCCTGCGCGACACCATGGTGGATCAGGTGGATGAGTACTTCATTCCCAAGGAAGATCAGCTGCCTCAGACCTATGTTTCCACCGAGGCGATCGACCGCCGTACCTTCATGGAAACCGACCTGTTCGCTTACATCAAGCAGTTCCGCGCCCAGGCTATCATGAACGGCTTTACCGATGCCGAGTGGGATGCTTATGTGGAGCGTCTGGACCAGCTGCAGTATCAGGAATGGCTGCAGTGGTACCAGGATATGTACGATGGCACCTTGGAGTGATCCCTCTCTTGCCATAACATATTCCATCATGTAAAATAGGAGACGCCGCCAGAGCGCACAAGCCCTTTGCCGCTCGGGCGGCGTTTCTTTGTTATGAAACATCACAGAAAGGAAGCGATCACCGTGAAAACGCCCTTCAACCGTATCCTCTACGGTGGCGACTACAACCCCAACCAGTGGCCCCGCGAGATTTGGGACGAGGACATGAGGCTCTTCAAGCAGGCGGGCATCAACTCCGCCACCATCAACGTGTTCTCCTGGGCAAAGCTCCAGCCCGATGAATCCACCTACGATTTCTCCGAGCTGGACGACATCGTGGACATGCTCTCCAAAGAGGGCTACGACATCGTCATGGCCACCTCCACCGCGGCCATGCCCGCCTGGCTGTGCAAGAAGTACCCCGAGGTCACCCGCGTGGATTACGAGGGTCGCCGGCATAAGTTTGGCCACCGCCACAACCATTGCCCCAACAGCCTGGTCTTCCAGAAGTACGCCCGCAAGCTGGTGGTAGAGCTGGCCAAGCGCTACGGCTCCAACCCCCACGTCACCTGCTGGCACATCGGCAACGAGTACGGCGGCGAGTGCTACTGCGAGAACTGCCAGAAAGAGTTCCGCGTGTGGCTGCAAAAGAAGTACGGCACCATCCAGGCCGTCAACGAGGCTTGGAACACCGAGTTCTGGGGCCACACCTTCTACGACTGGGACGAGATTGTCGCCCCCAACGCCCTGGGCGAGGGCATCGGCTATGAGAAGACCGCCTTTGCGGGCATCTCCATCGATTACCGCCGGTTCATGTCCGACAGCCTCCTGGAGAACTTCAAAATGGAGCGGGACGCCATCCGGGAGTACGACAAGGAGACCGCCATCACTACAAACCTGATGGGCACCTACAAGGGCCTGGATTACTTCAAGTGGGCCAAGGAGATGGACATCGTCTCCTGGGATAGCTATCCCGCCTACGACACCCCCTGGAGCATGGTTGCCATGCGCAACGACTTGATGCGCGGCCTGAAAGACCAGCCCTTCATGCTCATGGAGCAGACCCCCAGCCAGCAGAACTGGCAGCGGTACAACTCCTTGAAGAGGCCTGGCCAGATGCGCGCCCAAAGCTACCAGACCATCGCCCACGGCGGCGACACCATCCAGTTCTTCCAGCTGCGCCGCTCCAAGGGCGCCTGCGAGAAGTTCCACGGCGCGGTGATTGCCCACTCCGGCAGCGGCGAGACCCGGGTGTTCAAAGAGTGCTCCCAGCTGGGCGCCGAGCTGAAAGCCCTGGGCACCCAGACCATCGGCGCGGATAACCCCGCCCAGGTGGGCATCCTCTTCGATTGGGACAACTACTGGGCCCTGGAGTACACCAGCGGCCCCACCGTGGATTTGAAGTACGTGGACCAAATCCACCAGTATTACCGCTACTTCTACGACAAGCATATTCCCGTGGACATGGTGCCCGTAGACGGCGACTTCTCCAAGTACCAGGTTATCGTGGCCCCTGTGCTGTACATGGTGAAAGAGGGTATGGCCGAGGCCCTGGAGCAGTTCGTGGAGAACGGCGGCACCTTGGTCACCGGCTTCATGAGCGGCATCGTGGACCAGTCCGACAACGTCCACCTGGGCGGCTATCCTGGCCCCCTGCGCAAGATGTGCGGCATCTGGGCTGAGGAGATTGACGCCCTGGCCCCTGAGCAGACCAACACCCTGCGTTTCACCGACGGCACCGAAGCCAAGTGCAGCCTGCTCTGCGACATCCTCCACCTGGAGGGCGCCCAGGCCCTTGCCACGTACGGCGAGGACTTCTACGAAGGCACCCCCGCTGTCACCAAGAACGCCTACGGCAAGGGCACTGTCTACTATGTGGGCACCCAGCCCGAAGCCGCTGGCCTAGACAAAATCCTGGACGGCGTAGCTGCCGCCGCTGGGGTGGAGCGCCTCATCACCGAGGACACCCCCTTGGAGATTGTCAAGCGCGTGAAGGACGGCACCGAGTTCTGGTTCATCCTGAACCTCACCGGCAAGCCCCAGCAGGCTCCCCAGGCCTTCGCGGGGGAGACGGACATCCTCACCGGCGCTACAATCGGCGACGAGCCCCTCAAGCCCTTCGACACCTTGCTGGTCCGCCGCTAAGGCCCAGTAGGGGAGAGGCACAAATCCCATATGAAAAACCCCTCTGCGCCCGCAAGCCAGAGGGGTTTTCCGTTTTCAGTTGCGTGTTGCGTCTGTCAGTATGCTGCCAGGGCAAGGGTGTGCAGCGGTGGAGACAGCGTTTCCCGCCTAAGCAAAAGGAGGCATCTGCTCCGTCGCACCCCATGACGTCTCTTCTCTCCAATCAGGTGCGGTTCGATAAGAGTGCTACCGTCTCGACCATTGTTTCATTTTCCAAGGGCAATTCTTTCACTTCTGTCCCATTTACTGGAACAGGGAAGTTGAAGATAATCTTCCTAATCCAATTGCCATCTGACTGCTTTTCCGGGAACAACTCGATTCGCTCGATGAAGGCCCGCATAAATTCTTTTCGCTCCACCTCGGAAGCGGCTTCATAGACCTGATCGAATGCCAGCAGCAGGCGGTAGATATTATCGCCAGAAATCTTTTCCTGCCGGATGCTCCGTATCTGGCTTTGCACATCATCAATCTGGACTTCAATCTCATCTATTGCGCCATATTGCTCATCATAGCGGCGCTGTAAATCAGATATTTTCCGGTCATAATAGGGATCGCTTATATCCAAACCGTCCATCTGACGTTCCAGGCGGGCCTTTGTGCCTAACGTCTGACGAAGCTGCGCCTGCAATGCTTCCAGCTGCTTTTCCAAATCGTTCGTATCGACAGCGGAGCCGATTTTCGACTTGATTGCATCTGCAAATCGCGGGTCACTGACCATAGCGGAGATAATTGACGCTACCATACGGTTCATCTCCGTCTGCTCGATATTCAGCCGGAAAGTACACTCGTGACCAGTCGGCGTAACCGTATTCTTGCAGTAATAGTAATAGCGTGTCTTTTTGTCCTTGCTGTGGGCTTTCGCAATATTTCCGTACAGGCTTTTGCCGCAGCAGGGGCATTTCAGAATACCGGACAGGATATGCGCGTGGGTAATATCCTTCGCTGTTGTACTTCAGTTCATCCATTCGTCATTTACCTCCAATTTGCAATAAAGTCTGTAGTTGCTGGCCGCCCGCTTATAGAGCGACCGTCTCTCCGCCACGCTATACGTGACGAACCGGCCGCCGTACTCCCAATCCGGCGGAACGCCGGAAAAGTCGTCTCCCGTTTCCATCTGAGCCTGCAAAAAAGCCCGGAGAAGATACAGGTAATGGCCGAGAGCCGCCCTGTCATCCCCAGTGCAGTACCGCTTTATCAGTGGGAACAGTTTTCTGGCGTGTTTCTGGAGGCACGGAAAATACGCAGGTACATTGATTGTCATATGTCCGTTCTCATAGCGAATCTCCAATACATCCATCTGATAGACCTCCTTCCGTGATTTGTAAGGAGCCATTGCCCCTTCAAGTCACAGTCAAAGAAAAAAGGCGGGATTTTAACCCGCCCGAAAAAATGATCAGTCTTTTTTATAAAAATCGGTCTCGTATCCGTCCGCACGGAGCAGCAAGCCCTCTGCCCAGGGCGGTGTCCGTCCCATCTGTTCACATACGGTGTCGAGCGACATCCGCTTATCCGCCTCGATGATCAATTCGTCATGCACATGGGCAACGATGCTGCAACAGCGCAGCGTTTTCATGGCATACATGAGGGTGTCCCTTGAGATTGCCTGCACAATGTTCTCCACGAATTTAGGGCCGTAGCTTTCCAGCCGCTCCCATCTCTTTGCGCCGCCGACACCCATATATGTCACACAGTCGCCTCCGAACTGGTTCTCACTGATCCTCGGCTTCACATAGGCAAGCTGTCTGCCGGAGGGGAGCGTAATAAACAGCATCCCGCTTTTCCAGGAGAAACGGATATTCTTTACCCTCGTTGGCACGCGCTCCCGGACAGTCTTCATGACCGCACGGTCCACATCCCACCAGAATTCCACGATCTTAGGATTGGCTAAGCGCCATGCGTCCACCAGCGGCTTCAGCTCCTCCTCCTGCATCCCCGCCTCTAATGCGCCCATTGCCTTTAATGCGCCGACCGATCCGCCGTAGCCACAAGACAATTCGCATTGCTTACCTTTTTGGCGCAAGTCTCCGTTCTCCCCGTGCTTAACCACTCGGCAGTGGAACATCCTCTCCGCTGTAGCGCAGTAGATGTCGCCGCCCTCGGCAAAAGTCTGCATCCGCCACTGCTCCCCGGCAAGCCATGACAGCACCCTTGCCTCGATAGCGGAGAAGTCCGATACGATGAACTTGCATCCCGGCTTTGGCACGAACGCCGTGCGGATTAGTTCCGAAAGTACCTCCGGCACATTCTCGTACAGCATTTCCAGGGCGTCGTAGTCGCCGCACTTCACGAGGGCTCGCGCTTCCGCCAAGTCAGGGATGTGGTTCTGAGGAAGGTTCTGCAACTGCACGATACGTCCGGCGAACCTGCCTGTGCGATTAGCTCCGTAGAAAGCAAACATACCCCTGCATCTGCCATCTGCACATACAGAATTCAGCATTGCCTGATATTTCTTCACAGAAGACTTGGCGAGCTGCTGCCGGAGCGTCAGCACCTCTGCCAGTTTCGGAGGAACAGTCTTCAGCATTGCGGCCACTTCCTTCTTTCCGAGGGAGTCAACTTCCATGCCGTTATCAACAAGCCACTGCTTTATCTGCACCACAGAATTGGGATTGTCAAGGTCAGTCAGCTCCTGCATGGCTTTGGCCAGTTCGCCCTTGGAACGTTCATCGAAAGCAATGGCATTCGTGACCACGTCCATGTCCACCATAATGCCCCTGTCGTTTATCTCCTGGTCAATATGGAACTCGTCCCACAAGAAATCCGGTACGGGATAGTTGGCAAGGCGCTTTTGTATCGCCATCTCCGTTTCCACATCTCGCTTATTGTATTTCTTGAACATACCCCACTTTTCGGGATTATGGGCAGGAAAATTTCTCGTCCTGCCGCCGTTCGTCTTGGTCGGCTTACATGGGACACAGAAATAACGGATCAGTTCCTTGCCCTCCTTCAGCTTCTGTTCTTCTAATCCAAGAACAGCGCCTACCGACTCAAGGGAGAGGGGAAGCCCCATGTATGCCGACCAAATCATGGAGCAGCGCCAGCTCTCCGGATTCAAGTACCTTGCCATTTCCGTTGACAGTTCGTGATTGTCAAAGAACGGATCAAGGCTGATTCCCTTATCACGCAGATAACGGGAGAGGCAGATTCTTTCAAACTGGCTGTTGAATGCCCACTTGGTAACGGAATCATCCGTTAAGGCATCCAGGATATCCTGCGGTATGTCCTCGCCGCATGCAAGGTCTACTACTTCCACGGGGCCGCTATCCACAGAATACCCAAACAGCAATATCTCAAAATCAGGAGCCTCTGCATACTTATAAACGCCACATTTATGCAGGTCATTGCTGCTGAAGGTCTCCAAATCGATACTCAATGTTTTCATACGCACCATCCTTTTCAAAAGGGCGTCAAAGGAAACCTCTGCCGCCCCGTCCGCATCACTCGTCGTTTTTCCTGTTTCGTCTGTTCCTGTAGTACCTGCGCATCTGTTCACGCTTCTCACGGAACGCCTCATGTACACTGACAAATACCAGTGCGGTTACCCCCGCAAGGAGCAGGATCACAAGTGCGGAACACAGGAAATCGAATACTTCGTTTACCATCTTCGTTTACCTCACTATGTGGCAGACGGCGGTTTCCCGCCGCCCGCCGAATCCGGGATCAATCGAGGAAGTCCTCGTCATCGTCCGCGAAATCATCCTCCGCACGGGTCTTGCCGCCGAGAGGCTCTCCGTCACGCATCTTCTGGAGATTATTCAGACCGCAGGCGATACCCTTGTTGCCATTGGAGTTGAACGCATAGAAATTGATGCTGGCGCGGCCATACACGCCGGAGTATACCTCGGAGTGGTCAATAATCGGCTGCCTGTCCGCATCTACGATGCCGGGAACCGTACTGGAATTGGCGTTCACGAAGTAGGAATTGGCATACGCCTCGTCATCGGGACGTTCCAGATCGCCGTCACGCAGGGGAGTTTTCAGAACCGAGAGTGCAGGGACGGTCTTGCCGTTACCCTTGAGCTTGGATTCGCCCTCCTCGTAGGCCGCTTGGATCGCTGCCTTAATCTTCTCGATGGTTTTGGTATCAGACTTCGGGATGATGAGGCTGACGCTGAACTTCGGTGCGCCGCCGTTGATGCTCTTAGCCTCCCAGACATTCGCATAGCTCCATCTGGTATTGGGTCCTGTGATAACCTTGGTGGGATTTATATATTTCTTTGACATGGTATTGTCCTCCTTAATCTTTTTTGAAATCTCCTGCTGCCGTATTCATTACCGGACGCTTGTCCGTGATCGGCACTAATGTGGGTTTGCCCTGCGGCTTATAGGTGAGGGAACCGAGCAGTTCCTCAAACTTCCCCTTGCCGAGGAGTTTCGTCATTGCCGTGATGCCCAGAACCTTGTGTTCGTAGGGATCGTATCCGGCTTCTTTTACCGTCTGTGCGACGGCGTCATCGTTTGTGTACTTCCTGTTGGAGCGGCCTTCGACCACCTTCCAGTCCTGCCATTGCTTTCCCTGCAAAGCCGCCTGGAGAGCGAATTCCTTCACGTCACCCGCCCAGGAAACCAGCTCATCTGCCCTTGCGAGAATTGCCTCGATCTCGGCGTCCTCCAGATTGGCGGGAGGCTCAAAGTCGTAACGGGCAAGCTCCAAGTTGTGTTCCGCCCGCTTCCTGCAGGTAGCTTTCACCTTGCAGAACTGGCAGTGTTCCCCGGCACAATATTCGCCTTCGCCCTTTGCCGCAAGCTGTGCGGTCGGGGCAAGCACATCCTTCGCCCAGGTGAGCAGTTCTTCCCTGGAGATGGTGTATGTGCTGACGTTCTCACGTCTTGGCTGGAAGATGGTCATCGACACCGTATCGATATCGTAGATCCCGTCAAACAGTGCCAGCGCACCGAGCGCATAACACATCATCTGCGGATTCTTCTCTGCCTCGACCACAATCCCGACACCGTACTTGAAATCGATCACTGAGAGCGTCCCGTCCCCGACGATGACGCAGTCCCCGGTGCCGAAGCCCTCCGGCACATACTCGGAAAAGTCGAGCCGCTGTTCCACCAGCACAATGGGATCGGCGCATTTCTGCTTTGCCGCCTCGACCTGTTCCTGCACAAACTCCGCATAGGCATCAACACAATCCGCCATCTCCTCATCAAAATAAGTAAGGTTCTCGGTGGGATCCTCAGCTTTTTGTCCCAGAGCTTTTAACAGCCTGTACTCACAGAGACTGTGCGCGTCCGTACCCTGTAGGGCATATGCGCTTGCCGTATCCTTCACACCGGCACATGCCAGGGCGGAAGGCGGACAGACAAGCCACCTGTGTGCCGAGGATGCGGAAAGCACTGCGTGTTTCTTATCTGTCATCTCGTCGGGACAAGTTCCATATCGTTCGCTTCCTCGCAGGCTCAAAAGCTCTCTCATTACACTGTCCCTCCTCTCCCCACCAAGCCATGCGGCTTGTCGGGATCCCCGATTGACTCCGCATCCGCAAGCAGGGCGGCATACTCCGTTTCCGGCACCGCCGACAGCCTGTCCGCTCCATGCTTTGCAATCAGTGCCTTGACCTCTTCGGTGAACCCGGCTCTGGACTTCTCAGCAAGCACCGCCCTGACATCTGCAAGGGTGAGCTTCTTTTCCGGCTCTGCGGGCTTTTCAGGCTCTTTTGCGGGAGCAGTCTTTGCCGCCTTCGCCTTACCCTTCGGCTTTTCTGCAGATGGCTCCTGTGCCTCCGGCATCTCTTCGCCGCTGAACATCTCGCGGAGCGTGTCGGAAATCCCGATCAGGACTTCACCGCAATGACGCAGTTCATCAAGTTCCGCTGCAAGTTGGCTCATTTTTGACATCTGTTTTTCCTCCTTCCTTGACCTCACTGATGTTCACGGATTCGACTGTCTGCCCCGGCGAGAGGAGATAGATCTGCTGGAAGTCCCCGAAGAGGAACCTCACGAACTTTGCAGGGAGCTTCATATCCGCCCCACGCAGCACGGCAGCCTTCTTTCCGTTCGGATCAGTGACATTGATGGTGATTCTGTGTTTCATTGCCATGTGTCACCTCGCTTTCTGTAAGGTCATCTGCCTTACAAGTCACAGTCAAAGAAAATGGGCGGGATTTTAACCCCGCCCGGAAAAATCACATTTTTTCTTTCTGCTCCTCAATCCGCTCCATCGCTTTCTTCAGATGCTTGTTGACGTTGGGAATGCTTGTCCCCAGGATTGCCGCCGCCTCGGTCTGCGTGTGTCTCACGAGTTTCACCAGGCGGTACACCTCACGCTGAATGTCAGTCAGGAACCACAGGATGCGGTCAAGCATTTCCTTTTCAGTTTCGTCCTCCGTTTCCATATAGGTGCAGGTCTCCGAAAGGATGCGGCTCTTGTCCAGCTTGTCCTCGTCGCCGTCATCGCCCGCCATGTAGTCGAAGGAAAGGTTCCAGTTCGCGGGATACCGCTCGCCTGGATGTTCCGCCTCCCACTTCTTTTTCTCTGCTTTCTCTGCGTCCGTCATCGGCGGGCGGCTGTTTTTAATGTTGTTGTAGACCTCGGCATCGTCCAGGGAGTGCAGGACTTTGATGTCCGCCTCGGTTACACCGTCCTCGCCCGGACGGAGCGTGACGCTTGTGCCGTCATTGAAGCTGAATGTGTAAGTGCCTCTCTTGTCCCATCTTGTCTTTTTGGTTTTCATTGATTGTCCTTTCCCCTGATTCTTGGGAAAGGGCATCAGATACAGATAAAAGCCGGAGTGCCTGTGGAGCATCCCCGACCTTACTGCCTGCAAAAGGGTATAAGGAAGAAAGGGTACTCCATATCGCACTTTTGCCGCCGAAGCAGCTTGTCCGATATATGTATCCTTTGCCCTTATACGTAATCAGGCATTGAAATATTTTGTTATGTAAAAGCGGTTGCCCGCCTGTTACCTTGTTTATGTAGCTCCTATTCGGTAGCCTTGGGAGAAGGGTAAATCTGACGGTTTCTTTCTACTACCTACCGAAAAATTCAACCCTCACTATCCACTGGAGATGAACTGCCGGTTTGAGCGGATTTTTCTGAAAAATTCTTAGTCCTCAAGTCACAGTCAAAGAATATCACCGAATTTTTAACCTCCCGCGAAATTTTTCTGTTCACAGGTAGCTCACGAGAGAGCAGAAACTGAACCCTCTGCGGTTTAATTTTTTCGGTGTTCCTGTTCATAACTTCAGCACGTCCTTTTCGCAAATAATTTATTTGACTTTTGAATCTGTTTGTGATATACTATATTCAATGTCTTTTGACCCGCCCACTGTCGTTTCAGAAGCTACTTACATTATAGAAAATACCCCTCTTCAATCTGGGGATGGTTTGGTGCATCGTGGTGCGTCGTGGTGCAAATCTTGGTAAAGGCGTGTCAGGCCAACGTGGAATTTAAAGCGCTGTTTCCTATCATGAAAAAGCATTTAGCCGATGGCGACGATGTTCCTTACTTCTTCCGCGAGCTTATGGCGATGATAACGACTGTGACCGAGGATGAGTGGGGAACTGGGAAAGACCCGTCTGTTAAGCTGAGTGATGAGACGATCCGCAGTTACACAAAAAGAAAGCTACCGAAAAAACTGGCAAGTGCCATTGTGTACAGGCTTACACCAGAGGTATTGATAGAGCGCATCAACGAACACAGCGATACTTCACGAGAGCTTCTTGCAGACGACCTTCGTGGCTATGATGCATCACTGAACAAGGACAATGTTGCGAATGCCATCGCAGGATGGATGGTTGAAATCGTTCAGGAATCAGCCGGACTTATACAGCAAAATGCATTACAGCAGTTGCAGCAGCGGCAGCTTGCTACCGACCTTAAAATCAAATATGGTGACTATCTTCTCGGAGAAACGGACGGTTACTGCCCGTTCCCAGGCTGCGGCAGACAGTTGACCATTATCAGTAGCGGCAGAGCCGTTCACACATACGAAGTCAGCCTGATAAACAAGCAGAAACACGCCACGCCGGATAATTTGATGGCGATGTGTCCTCAGTGCTACGCTACATATCTTCTGGATGACAGCAAGAAGCTGTCAAAAGAACTGAAAGAGATAAAGAACATCCTGTCCACGCATAAGCAGAGCGTCCACCTGCTGGATGACCTCCCGCTTGAAAAAGGGATCGTGGGCGTGATCAAGAAGGTCAAAAAACTCGGAGAAAAAGAGCTCTCCGGTGCATCTCTTGATCCGAAAGAAATCAAACAGAAACTGAGTCCCACACAGGACATGGCGTTATACATAGCCGTGAACGGATACGTCACCACTTACTACCCTCGTATCCGGGAAATCTTGATGAATCTGGATAAGCGTGGGGAAATTGACTATGACGAGATACAGGATCAGATCCACGCTTTTTATAAGAGGTTGAAAAAAGCAAACAAGTCACGACTGGAGATATTCAACGAGATTGCGGGAAAGATACACCGCGTTACCCTGCAGGATGATCTCTACTGCCAGATCGTTGTTTCGTATTTCGTCCAGAGTTGCGAGGTATTCGATGCAATTGCCAAATAAACTGTATTCATATAAACAAAGCACCCTGGCATTGATTCCCAAGGTGCTGTCAGAATTGAAAGATGAGCCTGTAGAGGTTAAGGATTTATTCCTCGCAGTCAGACCGGCTCTGACCGACGCCACGGATTTTCTGTCCGTCATGGACTGTCTGTATGCTCTGCGGGCAATTGATATCAATGAAGATGGGGAGGTATACTCATGCTTATAGAAATGGCCTCGCCTGCGTTTAAGGAAAAAGGTCAGGCGCGCCCTCCGATTCGTTTCAAAGAGGGTCTTAATGTCGTGCTTGGCAAAGAGGACGGGGAAAACTCTATCGGAAAGTCCTCCGCAATGCTCGCCATCGATTTCGTTTTCGGTGGTAATACCTATCTGTCCAGCGATGGCGTAAAGCATATAGGCGACCATACCATCTTCTTTACCTTTGAATTCGATAGCAAACCGTACCGCTTTGCCCGCAACACTTCTACTCCCGATGATATCCATGTGTGTTCCGAGGGCTATCAGCTGACTGGCGATGTCTGGACAAAGCAGGAATTTGCCAACTGGCTCAAGGAAAAATACGGCATCGACTTTGCCGGGCTTTCCTTCCGTGAAACCATGAGCAGCTTCTTCCGCATTTACGGCAAAGAGAACACGGATGAACGCAGGCCGCTCAAGGGACTCCCCGGCGAGAGCATGCAGAAATCC
>ENA-OROU01001847-OROU01001847.1-human-gut-metagenome-genome-assembly--contig:-NODE-1847-length-16610-cov-2.809423_pt1 | contig 16610 bp, 8 predicted proteins | sample MGYA00242131_ERZ509054 | MGnify/ENA primary metagenome ERZ509054 (study PRJEB26280, sample SAMEA2338749) | human gut metagenome | biome: human gut; feature: human-associated habitat; material: faeces... | reverse complement strand
GAAGCGGATTCATCAGGCGCTGATCCAGCCCCAGTTTTCTTCCATCTGACGTTATCTTGAGCATATTATCTTCCGATGGGTCTACCATGCCGGAGTGCACCGCCGCTGCACGCTCGGAAAGTTCCGCTACCATGTCTTTTTGATAGTCGGATGGCTGAACGACAACGGTTTCAAACTTTGCTTCCGGAACAGGGAGATTAAGCTGATCGGAAGTTTTAATATCTGCCACTTCCCGGAACATATTCATCAGCTCAGGCAGATTAAAAAACTTCGCAAACCTGGTTCTTGCACGGTATCCCGTACCTTCAGGAGCCAGCTCGATGGCAGTGGTGGTTTCACCGAAAGTAGATGCCCAGCAGTCAAAATGCGTCAGGTTCTTTTTCTGGAGCGTATCATATTGCAGGTATCGCATCACCGTGTAAAGCTCGGTCATAGAGTTGGATACCGGAGTGCCTGTCGCAAAGACCACGCCACGCCCGCCGGTCAGCTCATCCATATAACGGCATTTCATGAACATATCCGAAGATTTTTGGGCTTCCGAAGTGGACAGACCTGCCACATTCCTCATTTTTGTGTACAAAAAGAGGTTTTTGAACGCATGGCTCTCATCCACATACAGGCGGTCAACACCCAGCTGCTCAAAGGTTACCACATCATCTTTTCGGTCAGTGGCAAGGAGTTTCTCCAGCCTTGTTTCCAGGGATTTCCGTGTTTTTTCCATCTGCTTGATCGTGAAATTTTCGCCACGCTGATATTTCAGCTCTGCAATCGCATTTTCAATCTCGTCAATCTGTTCCCGGAGCTGTCGTTCCTGCCGTTCCGGAGAAAGCGGGATTTTTTCAAACTGACTGTGCCCGATAATCACCGCATCGTAATCGCCGGTCGAAATTCTCGCACAAAATTTTTTGCGGTTTGCCGTTTCAAAGTCCTTTTTTGTCGCTACCAGCAGTTTTGCACTGGGATACAGCCTCAGAAACTCATTTGCCCACTGTAAAGTCAGATGATTCGGCACGACAAACAACGCTTTCTGACTCAATCCCAGACGCTTGCTTTCCATAGCGGAAGCCGCCATTTCAAAGGTCTTTCCTGCACCTACTTCATGTGCCAGAAGAGTATTGCCACCATAAAGGACGTGAGCAATCGCATTTCTTTGGTGTTCCCTAAGGGTAATATCAGGATTCATGCCACCGAAGCGAATATGACTTCCATCATATTCACGGGGACGAGTTGAATTAAACAGCTCGTTATAGGTTCGAGTCAACTCCTCCCGGCGTTGCGGGTCTTTCCATACCCAGTCACGAAACGCATCTTTGATTGCCTGCTGTTTCTGCTGTGCCAGAGTCGTTTCCTTTTTGTTGAGGACACGTTTTTGTTTTCCGTCTACGCTCTCGACAGTATCATAGACACGAATATCTTTCAGATTCAGCGTTTCTTCCAGGATACGGTACGCATTGGCTCTTTCGGTTCCATAGGTCATATATGCCGCCACATCGTTATAGCCCGGAGAACTTTTGCCGGTAATTCTCCATTCCGCAGTAAATTCGGAATACTTTACTTCAATATTTCCCCGAAGATAGAATGGAGTTTCAAAAGTTTCCTGCATGAACTGCTGGATATAATCAGGAGAAACCCAGGTCGCCCCCAGCCGCACGTCAATCTCGGAAGCATCCAAGTCTTTCGGCTGTGCTTTCTGCAATGCCTGTACATTGATTTCAAAAGAAGCATCGTTTTGTGCCGCTATCTGAGCGATACGTAGCTTGCTTCGCACATCGCCGGAAAGGTATTCATCGGCGGTCTGCCAACCGGAAACCGTATCGTCCGGAGCCATCGGGTCTTTGAAGATCACTCCTTTCAGCTCTGCTTTGATGGAATCATATTCGCCTGGAGTCCCCAGAAGTTCCGCCATATAAGGCAGATCCACCTTGCCACGCTCACCAATGGAAACCGCCAGTGCTTCCGACGGAGTATCAACGCCGCTTATCCGGCGTTCCGGTTTGATCGTCCGCCTGGTGAACATATCCGCCTTGCTTTTCAGATTGCCGTCTTCATCAATGTTTTCCAGTGAACACAGAAGATAGTAAGAAGAATCATCCGCAAAGACCTGACCATTGGCACGGTTATTGATCAGCCCGTTTTTGTCGGTAAAAGCATCATAGGCAGCATTTAACTCAGCCTGTTTTTCCCGGATCATCTCATCCGGATAATCTTCCAGCTGATATTCAATCAGCTCGTTGACAATCTGGCGAAGCTCTACCATACCGCAGACACGCTCTTTGGCTTTTTCATTCAGCTCTACCAGACGCATTACGGAATTTTCACGGAAATATACATCACCATCCACCACAGCGTAAGAGAAATTTTTCACGTCTGGTCTGGCTGGAATCGTAAGCTGCTCTTTTTTCTGACTGCCAGCTTCCTCGGTAAGCTCCACAGGCGTATAAGTGCCCCCGATCTGAGCTACAGCTTTATGAAGCAGTTCCGCCAGCTCCGCACCTTCACGGGGATGCACTGTAAGCTCATCCTTGCCGTATTGCGTGCTCTCCGCCGAAAGCTCACCCAGAATCATTTCCGGATGCTCCACAAAATAGCTGTTCATGGTGTACCCATCCGGTGTAGTGTTCAGATGAACCCAGTCCGGTACAATATCAACCGGGTGGTCACGCTTCTGAAGAAAGATAATATCAGATACCACTTCCGTACCGGCGTTTGCCTTGAACGCATTATTAGGCAGACGGATTGCTCCCAGTAGCTCTGCTCTCTGAGCAATATACCGGCGAGCATCGGAGTTTTTGGAATCCATTGTAAAACGGCTGGTCACAAAGGCAACTACACCGCCCGGACGCACCTGGTCTAAGGCTTTGGCGAAAAAATAGTTGTGAATCGAAAATCCCAGCTTGTCATAGGGCTTATCCGAAACCTTGTAGTTTCCAAAGGGAACATTGCCAACTGCCAGATCATAGAAATCCCGATGGTCGGTAGTTTCAAATCCTGCCACCCTAATTTCCGCATTGGGATAAAGTTTCTGAGCAATACGCCCGCTGATGGAATCCAACTCCACGCCGTACAGATTACTGTTTCGCATGGTATCCGGCAACATTCCAAAAAAGTTTCCGATTCCCATTGCTGGCTCCAGAATATTCCCGCTTTCAAATCCCATTTGTTCAACAGCATCATAAATGGCACGGATAACGGTAGGACTGGTATAATGAGCGTTCAGGGTACTGGCTCTTGCTGCCGCATATTCCTCCGGAGAAAGAGCTGCACGAAGTTCCCGGAACTCACCTGCCCAATTTACCTTGTTTTCATCGAAAGCGTCCGCAAGTCCGCCCCAGCCGACATACCGGGAAAGGATTTCCTGCTCTTCCGGTGCAGCATTCCTGTCTTCAGATTCCAGTTCTCGGAGCACCTGTATCGCATCCATATTGGCTCGGAATTTTGCCTTCGCCCCGCCTTCGCCAAGACGGTCGTCTGTGATATGAAAGTTGACCGCCGGAACATCCAGAATTTCCTTTGCCTGAATCGTGGTTTCAATTTTCTGCACCAAATCCAGAATCTCAGGATTCTGCCAGCCGTCTACCTTCGTATAGTCCTGAACGAGTGTATCTTCGCCATCTTTGCACTGAATCAAATCCAGGCTGCCGGGGAGAGGAGTTCTTGTGTTCTGCACACCCAGGGCTTTCATCCGGTCAACAGGAAGGGACTGGTATGCCCTCATTGCTTCCTCAAACGTGCCGTATTCTCTGAGCTGAAGCGCCCCCTGAACCTGCAAATCTTCCACAACATAGTAATGGTCGATAAAATGGTCAGGCTCAGATGGCACATCTGCTTTTACCTGCTCTGCACCTGAAAGAAATCTGGCATTCCGTTCATCCTGTCCCAGAAGACGTTCAAAATTCTCCTTGCTTTCCGCCCGATAAATGGGGTAGACCATGCCCGGTGGCAGCAATTCCACATCGAATGTTCCGATTCTAGTAATGTTGTACAGTTCTCCCTCCAGGTAGACGGTATCACCGACCTGATAAGACGGTTCAGACACTGCTTCAAATTTGGCGTGCTCGATATGTTCCCATTCCGCAGCTTCTCTGGCAGCAACAGCCTTTTTTACTTCCTGCAAATAGTCGTTTGCCAGCCATTCACTGTCAAATTCCTCGGTCACGCCTTCTTCGTCCACATAATAATCGTTGGTCTGGTCATCCCAGATTGCATACGCAATTTTGGAACCACGGTCAACATCAATGACAAAAAATCTTTCATACGGTTCCTCTGCGGTAGCAATCGCTTCCGCATCCCGCATCACCTGTTCGACAAAAGGACTGTCTTCTGTTTCTTCTGGAATATCCGCCTGCTGTTCCGGTTTGATCTCCTCCGGAGCCATATAACGCTCCTGCGAAATCAAAGAATCAATACGGGAAGCAACCTGTGTCCAGGAAAGCTGTACTTTATCGCAGCCGTCTTTCGTGTAGCGAATCCCCTTTGCATCGTGATCTTCAGCGCTGCCGGAAGCACCGGAAAGAGCATGAGAGTGACCGCCCGTGCCATACTCGTTTTTCAAAAAGTCCGCTTTTTCTTTTGCCGAATGTCCTTCCTGCCAGTATTCATAGATGCGGGCTTTTCCACCGGAAACACCACTGCCGCCGGAAAGGGACGCATTGACTTCATCATCGGTGATAAACTGGCGTACAACTGGCGGTATCGTCATAGTGCTCTGATATTCTCTGAGTGACAGATCAAGCTCATCCAGCCGCTGTGCCATGTGTTCCAGCTTGTGATAATGGAATCTTAACAGGGAAGAATCTTCGCTGTGTGCCTGTAAAAAATTCTGATATTCAGCTCTCAAAGTGGCTCTGAACTGCCTGTCTGCCAGTTTGTCAGCCAGTGCAGCCGTTTCCTTCGGAAATCCATTGCCACGAATCTCCTGCAAAGAAGTCAGAAAACCCTGTTCTTTGGCTTCGTCAGAAAGATCGTGGTAAAGATACCAGAAAGATTCTGCAACCTTTGTTCGTTCGTAGCCGGGAGCTTCTGCCAGTTCCACATTGGTGGCATACTCACCGCTGTCCAGAAGCTTTCCAATACGCTCAGCTGCTTCCTGCCAGGATACCACCTGCCGGGACGGAGCAAAACGGGCAGTTTTTCCTCTGGCAAGATGAATACACTGGTCGTCGAACCACACGCTGACCTCAGCACCATCCAGTTTGAACCCATTGCTGCCACGATACAGTTCCGGCAGACGCTTTGCTATCTCCTCGGTGGATTTTCCCTTCATATATTCCAGCGCCACCGTCATTCTGAGATTGGATTCGTTACCGCCAGCGACAAGCACCTGGTCAATTTCGTTTTGAGCGAAAGAAAAAGCAGAGGGCGTCTTGCTCTCTGCTTCATCAATAAAGTTAATTTGTTCCGCTTCGGAAAGGAAAAGGTTCAGGCTTAACTGTTGATAAGTTCCACTGTCACGATTTCCTCCGCCTGTGCTTTCAGGCTGTTCATGTGCTGTACCCACGCCATCTGCTGCGTCGCTTTGTCCGGTGCCGGATTTTTCTCCAGCAGCTCGCTCATCAGCAGCTCGACTCTGCGGTGTGCTGTTTCGTCGATCTCCCGAAGGTGCGGGAACAGCTCCTCGCTGAGAATCAGGTCGTTCAGCAGCATCGGATTGTTCTCTTCCAGATACGCTCTCCGCATCCTGCCGTACTTGCCCAGGGGCTTCTCTTCGCTGTTCTTCAGTTCGATGTCCGGAATCTGATAATCCCCGGCTTGCCTGTAAGTCATTTCGCTCATAATTGTGGCTCCTTTCGATGGTTTTCGTTTTTTCATAGGTTTCGATTGCTTTTTCAAGTTCAGCAAACATTCTGGAGCTGACTGCATTGACCGCTGTGCCAAGTGCGTTGACAGTCTGCCGTGTGTTGAACTCAAATACATTGACAAAATCTTCATGCTCGAAGTAGTCGTCCGGATTTCCGGCAAGACGGCTGTACATTGCATAGGATACACTGTTTGCCACTGCGGTCTTAAAAGCTACTTCGATGTTATATTCATCATACTCCTCCAGGAAGCTGTTCGCAACGATGTCGAGAATCGGTTTTCTGAAATCAGCCCAATATTCTGAAGCCTGTTTCATTGCGATATTTTCAAGCTGATTTTCCAACATACCTTCTGCCGGAACCTGAAAAATACGCTCCATTTCCTCCATAATATACGGACGGTTCTCGTTGGTCACCTTCCATGTGCTCAGTGCCGGAGAAGAACGGCGCACACCGGTATCTGACACATCAAAGACATATCTCAGATACGGCTTATCCTGATTCATCACAAAAAGAGCGATCCCTTTGGAACCTCTTTTCACATAACGTCGATACTGCTCAGTGTTCCATTCCTCATAAGGCTTGCAGAGTGTAGCATCGGGACGCTGGGCGTAAATCATAACCTGTTCCGGATAGGTGAACTCATAATTCCGAGCCATTGTGGTCAGAAAAGAAGTCCAGTTTTCCCGACTGGCTGTGATTCTGTTGATGGTTTCCCTTGCCACACCGGAATAAAACCTCGCTTTAGCGTTCATTGTTTCCCTCCAATCTTCAAAAATTCAGAGAAAGGTTCAGATTCTCAAAGGCTTCATCATCCATATCGGATAATTTTTTCAGCACCGAATCAGTTAAAGACAAAAGCTCTGTCTCGTCATCCTGAAGCTGCTCCTTCATTTCTTTCAATACTCCGCACAACCCCATCCTTGTCCCTGGGCTGTACAACATAATCAACATTTTTTCATCACTGGTCAAATCCATTACTCCATCTCCCTTTCCGGATGGGATTTTGCAGGCTTATATGGGGCATCCAAAGCGGATCGCTCTTTTAACTGCGCCAGTACAGAAGAACGTTCTTCTGTTACAGGAGCTTTCCCATTATTGACAATGCCATCCAGCATCCCATAATCGTCCTCCACAGCCATCTCTGCATTCTTCAGATAATTTTCCTGTTTCATAAATCCCTGAAGCTCCCTGAAACCAATCGAGTCCACATAGTGGAAGGATACCACATCATCTGTTTTCAACGCCACGATGTCGCTGACAGACAGGCTGTGCCCCCGAAAATCCTCCGGCTGATCCACATTGAATTTCGTATACAGCCCCTCCAGCATAGCAGTCTGGTCCGTATAAGAGGAAAGCGGAGCCATATATACCACATCATAGTGGTCAATATCAGGCTCTTTTCCCTGGCGTTTCAGAGAATCATAAGATTCAAAGCGTTCATATACCGTTTCATCAATGTGCCTGAGCTGTAAGATGGCATACGCATCGGTGGTACTGTCCAAAAACGCCTGCATTTTTTCCGAATTATCCAGATTACCGTCAACTTCATTCCAACGTTCAATTTTATCCTGTGACATAAGCATCCCCCTTATCTTTCCGGTTCTTCACAACTGTGCAGCATTTTGGACGGTGCTGGCTGTCCTGAAATCTGCTTCAACTGAGCGATCACAGATAATTTTTCCGCAGAATCAAGAAGCTCCGCAGCTTCCGCCTTTTCCATAATGTCTTCATATACCTCAGCCCGCAGCTCCCGCATCTGAAGCCCGAAGTCCTCTAAAATCTCAGTCCTTGCTTCCAGCATGGAAAATTCCGGATTATCCAGCTGACCTCCATCAATTTCCCGAAAATCCCTGTCAAACAGGGTATAGTCGTAACCGTCCTCACAGGTCTGGAGTACCAGATACCGGTCACGCCCAACCTGCCATGCAGCTTCATCCCCCATGATTTCAGGCTCTGCCTGACAATAGCTTCTGTTACGCTCCAGGAGTTCTGCAAACTGGCAGATATGAAAAACATTATTTCCAATCTGCGTATGGTACTCATCAATGAACTTGCAGGGTTTGATGACTACCGAATCATCGGAGTAGTGTACCTGAATGGTTCCGCCATCCGGGATATGAAACAAGTCCTTATAATGACTGTCGATAAAACGAATATCTTTTCCTTCCGGATTAAACTCATTGATCATTTTGTTTTTCCTCCATTTTCAAATTCCATGCTGTACTGCGCTTTCCCTTCCGCTGTGACATTCATGACAACTGTTGCGTCAAACATCCTGCCGGTTTTGGCGGATTTACAGCCTTTCAGCCTGATTTTCCTGTCCGACAGGAGTTTTTGTGCCACTGTGGCTGTCAGGTTCTTGCCGATGCTCTCAAAATAGCGGTTATTTTTCCATAATGCGAACCGGCACTGCCTGTTTGAGCAGAAGAATCCCTTTTGCCGTTCCTCTACAGAACTGCCACAGACCGGACAAACGCCGACCGTCCGGACTTCCTTTGCCATCAGCACTTCGGAACCCTGTACCTTTTCATAGGTCTGCACCAGTGCGAAAATCATCTCCTGAATTTCATTCAGAAACGCTTCGCTTTCGTATTTCCTACGCTCAATCAGAAGCAGCTTTTCTTCCCAGTCGGCTGTCATGGACGGAGATTGAATCTGTTCCGGCATCACTGTCACCAAGGCAGTTCCTTTATGAGTGGGAATCAGGTGCTTGGTTTTCTTATCGCCCTTACGTTCCAGAAAACCAATCCGTACCAGTTTTTCGATTGTGGCAGCACGGGTAGCTGGTGTCCCCAGCCCTTTACGCTCTGCATCTTCCGGCATTCCCTCCGCACCAGCGGCTTCCATACTCTGAAGAAGCGTATCTTCCGTAAAATGTTTGGGCGGAGAGGTTTTTCCTTCCCTGACTTCTGCGGAATGAACGCTCAATCCCTCGCCAACCGTAAGGGATGGGAGCTGCTTTCGATTCTCCTTTTCCTCATCACCGCCTTTTCCAGAGAACTTTTTCCACCCTTCCTGCACGATGGTTTTTCCCTTTGCAGAAAAGATATAATTTCCATCGGAAAGCTCGATCACGCTTTCGTTGTACCGGAACGGTTCACCGACCGCACAAAACAGGCGGGTGGCAATCAGTCGAAGAATCGCCTGTTCGCCTTTAGGAAGTTCCTCCAGACTGTATTTCAGGGTTTCTTTGGTGGGGATAATTGCGTGGTGGTCAGAAACTTTCTTATCGTTGATCACCTGCGCTGCATGAACCCGAACGTTTTTCACATCCTCCACTGGGAAAATGTTGAAAAGCGACTTTATCAATTCCGGAAGCATATCTTCCATATCGCTTGTCAGATACCGGCTGTCAGTACGGGGATAAGTGACCAGTTTTTTCTCATACAGGCTCTGGGTATAGTCCAACGTCTGCTGTGCTGTGAATCCCAGCACACGGTTTGCATCTCTCTGCAAAGAAGTCAGATCATACAGGGCAGGCGGTCTTTCGGATTTTTCTTTACTTTCTGCCTTCGTGACGGTCAGCACAGAGCCGACACAATTCCGGCAGACTTCATTTGCCTGGGCTTTCTCCTTTATACGCTCACTGGATGCCGTAAAATCCTGCAAGGTCAGTTCCACGGTATAAAAAGGTTCAGGCTTGAAAGCAGAGATTGCCGCTTCACGCATCACAACCATTGCCAGAGTCGGCGTCATGACACGCCCTACATTCAGCGTCTGCCCGTAAAGGGTAGAAAAAAGCCGGGTAGCGTTAATTCCGACCAACCAGTCAGCTCGCTCCCGGCATAGCGCCGCTTCGTACAAAGCATCATATTCTGTTGATGGTTTCAGCTGCTCAAATCCTTCTCTGACAGCGGAATCTTCCATAGAAGAAATCCAGAGCCGTTCAAAGGGCTTTTTACAGCCACACTGATGATACACCAGACGGAAAATCAGCTCACCTTCCCGTCCGGCATCCGTTGCACAGACAAGGCTTTCCACGTCTTTTCTTGCCATCAGCTTTTTGAGAATCCCAAACTGCTTTTTGGTACTGGCAGATACCTGGTACTTCCACTTCTCAGGGAAGAACGGTAAATCCGCATACGTCCACTTGCTGTATTTCTCGTCATAAGCTTCCGGCTGTGATAATTCTACCAGATGCCCGACACACCAGCTGACAACGTAGCCACGCCCCTCCATGTATCCGTCCTCACGTTTCGTCGCTCCCAGCACTTTTGCAATGCTCTGTGCCACAGATGGCTTCTCAGCCAATACTAATTTCATTTGCATCTGCTCCTTTCCTGGCAAAATAAAAGCAGCCATACACTGAAATGTACGACTGCTATGTAACAGAGGTATCTGCCTCATTTATAAAATATCTCCGTCATTTTCGCTTCAAATGACGGAGATAGCTGAGTTACTATTTCAGAATAGTATATTCAAGATGCCGCTTTCAAAAACGTAAATTTTTTTATTTTTTGAAAGTGGGTATGTAAAGGGCAATCCGAAGATTGCCCCAGGCTCACTGCCTTACTTCAATTACACGGGTTCGTTGTCTTCGCTGTCGGAAACGAAGTCGCCATCATCTTCCTCGACATACCCATAATCTTCCTCATCCACATAATCGGCATCCGGATCAGGCTTTTCCTGTGCTTTCTCCGTTTTTTTACCCTTGAGCTTTTTGAATGCAAAGAATCCGCCGCCAGCAGCAAGAAGAACAATGGTCAGAATAGCCGGAAGCAGGTTCGGCTCCCTTTCCGGCTCAGGCTCTGTTTCCGGCATTTCCGTTTCCGGCTCGGACTGAGATTCCGGTTCAGGAGTCGGCGTTGTTTCCTCGACAGGCTGTACCTGCTCCAGCTCCTTCTCATCCATCAGTTTCATCAGATCAGCTTCATCCACCTGATTCAGGAAGTGGACAGTTTCCTTGCCTTCATCATCACGGTCGATAATGAGATAGAAATAATTGCCGGTTTTCGTCACAACAGTAATGAACTGTTTCCCCGCAGAAGGGTGTTCGCCCTCATCGTCCACCAGTGTCATATTCCCGTCAGGCGTCAGCGGTTCCATCGGCTCACTTTCTTCCTCGGCTGCTTCCTCCGTCTGCTCCTGTGTAGTTTCGGCAGGAGCATCTGAATAGGCAAATGCCGTTGTAGAAAACATCCCAATGCTCAGAAGCAGTGTCATAAAGGCTGTACCCAAATATTTAATTTTCATGTGCATTTTCCTCCTCTGTTACAGATTGAATGGTTTCAGGCTTCGGCACGGCATTTTCTGCAAACATACGAAGCAGTTCTGAAAGCTGATCAGGTGTCAGATTGGCGGCGTGTACCATCTCATGAATTTCGGAGTTTTCCTCTTCACGATACCGGCGTTCCAAATCCTTTACCCTGGAATCCCATTCCGCTTTCTTTTTTCGTGCTTTTGCAAGCTCCGCACCAAGCTTTTCTAATTTTGCTCCCATAACTTCTCCTTTCCGGCAGCTTACGGGATTCTACCAAAGCAGTAAAAGTGTTGCTGCCAATAATTCGTTTCGATTGAAGCGTAGGAAATCGGATCGCCACAGTGAATCATCATTCCATCGCCTACATAAATGCCGACATGAGAAGCTCCGGACGTATTGTAGGTTCCCTGGAAGAAAACCAGATCCCCAGGTTTCGCTTCAGACGGCGGGATAATATCACAGAGATTTTTGAGTCCGTTGGCAGTTTGTCTGCCAACGCTCCAGCCATCGCCGCAATTATTGATGACCCAACTCACAAAACCAGAGCAGTCAAAACTGGTGGATGGGGAAGAACCGCCCCAAACATACGGATAGCCCAGATACTTTTCTGCTTCCCGTATCATATTGGCAAATGCGGTATCGGTCAGAGCTTCCCCTGGAATATCATAATCCGTATATTCTCCGCCACCGCCAGGTGCTGAAGAAATGTCATCGCCAAACAGGTAGGAACGATTTCCCAGCGTTTCCAACAACAGCTCATATCGTTCCATCTGATCTTCGGTTAAGCCAGCGGAGCGAATCACATTGCCCAGTCCATAATTCCGCAAGGTGACATTGAGAATATAATACTCGTATTCGACTTCTACCTCATACTCATATTCTTCTTCCCATGTTTCACCGGTTTCCGGGTCAGTGTGGGTTCGTGTGCCGGTTCTGGTTTCTGTTCGTGTGCGGATTTCAATTTCTTCCTCCAATGTCAGTTCATATTGCTGCTCAAACAGACTTTGCAATGTTTCCTGCACTTCTTCACGGGTGTAGTCCTCAAATATAACCGTCAGATATGACGCAAGCTCATAAGGGTTGTGCCCGATTTCATCCAGAGAGTAACGATACTCGTCATATCCCGGATGGGTGGATTCAATATTATCCACCTGACTCCGTAAATCATTTTCCAAAGCCATATAATCTTCATCTGCTCCCAGAATGTCCTCGTCTTCCGCAGTAAAGGAAGTACCAAGAACAACCTGAGTGCCGCCCTGAAACATGGTAGAGCAGGCAGAGAACATTCCGGACACTACCATAAACAGCAGAGCCAGTGCCAGCACCCAAAGAAGAACTGTTTTATGGGATACACAAAAATCTGCGATCTTTTGCGTTACCGTTTTTGTCCCCTTTGCGGTCTTTTCTGCACCTTTCGCCGTAGCTTTTCCGCCTTTTCCTGCTCGTGCGGCGGCATATTCCTTTTTGATATTATGCTTTTGCCTCCAGCGGGAAACGGGATTCGAGGAAGCGTCCGGATTCTCTTTTTTGAACTTTTCAAACAGAGCGTTGACATTTGCCTTATCAGATTTTCCGACCAGTTTTTCCGCCTTGTCATAGGCTTTTAGCTTATGGCTGTATGCAGCGTGGCTGGCAACATGATAAGCAGTTTCTGCCCCCAATTCCGTCTGATGGGCTGCCTGTACGCCCACATTATCATCCTCATATTTGGAGATGGATTTGTGGGCGGTAGCAGACAGCGTATCCACCGGAGCACGAGTTGCAACCCGTTTGATACCGGAAGGCTTCGGCGGAATTTCTTCTGATTTTGCCTTGTCGAATCGCAGTTTCTTCGTCCGGTCGGCGGATATATCCGATTCCTGCCGTAGTTTCCGGTGCTTCTTCGGAGTGAGCCTGTCCACCGCCTTTTCTGCCTTTGTTGCGGCTTTATCCGCTTTCCCGGCAGCTTTCTTTACAGCATCGCTGGACAGGTCATCTTCGGTAAATTGAAGACGGGTAGGTCGTTTCACCATGAATTACCCCTCCTTCTCTTTGGAAACCTCGGACAATTTTGTGGTCATGATACGGTACAGCTCAATATCCTTCGGGAAGTGGTCAACAAACGGCAGAATTACATTACCGTAAAACAGAAGCCCTTCTCCTTCACCGGAGTTTGTGACATAAGAAAGCTGATGAGGAGAGATATTCAAACGCTGTGCCAGAATGGCTCTGTCCTCGCTTGCCTGATTGAGCATATAGATGAAATCGGAGTTTTCCAGAATGTTGGCGATTTCCGGGCTGCGAAGCAAGTCTTTTACGTTCTGGGTAATGCCTGTAGGAATGCCACCCCACTTTCTGAATCTCTTCCAGATTTCAATGGAATAGGTTGCAGTCTGCTCCTCTTTCAGGAGCAAATGAAACTCGTCAATATAATACCGGGTGGATTTTCCGGCATTGCGGTTCTGAGTGACACGTCCCCAGACCTGATCCTGTACGACAAGCATACCAATCTTTTTCAGCTGATTGCCCAATTCTTTGATGTCATAGCATACCAGGCGGTTCTGAATATCCACGTTGGTTCTGTGGTTGAACACATTAAGAGAGCCTTTGACATAGATTTCCAGTGCAGTCGCAACATGACGGGCTTCCTTTTCATCCTGTTTCAGCAGGGCATTGTACAAATCCTCCAGAATCGGCATATTTTCCGGTTTCGGGTCATCAAAATACCGCTGGTAAATCTGATGCACACAGCGGTCAATAACTGTCTTTTCCACCGGCTGTAAACCGTCCTTACTGCCCACAATCAGCTCACAGAGCGACAGAATAAAATCAGCTTTCAGTGCCACTGGATTATCGTCCTCTGAATAATTGAGGTTAATATCCATTGGATTGATATAGTTGGTGCTGGAAGAACTGATTTTTACCATCTGTCCCCGGAATTTCTGAACCAATGCGGTATATTCTGCTTCCGGATCGCAGATGATAACGTCATCATCTGTTACCAGAAAGGCATTGGTGATTTCACGCTTTGCACTGAAGGACTTACCGGAACCAGGAGTACCCAGAATCAATCCATTCGGATTCTTTAGCTTTTTCCTGTCCACCATAATCAAGTTGTTAGACAGTGCGTTCAAACCATAGTAGAGCGTTTCGCCGTCGCTCTGGAACAGTTCCTGCGTGGTAAACGGAACGAAGATTGCTGTGGAACTGGTAGTCAGCCCTCTGCGAATCTCAATCAGGTTATGGGCAAGGGGCAGACTGCTCATCACTCCTTGTTCCTGCTGAAAGTCCAGACGCCGCAGATTACAGTTGTGCTTCTGAGCAATGCTCTGAGCCTGAAACACATTGTTTTCCAGTTCCTGCTCTGTACGTCCGGTATTCATGACAAGGAACGTCACCATGAACATACGTTCATTCTGGCTTTGCAGTTCTTTCAGAAGTGCCTTTGCATCCTTTCCGTAGGTGGCGAGGTCGCTCGGAAGAATATCCATGTCATATCCGGAGCGAACCGCCTTCTTCTGCTCCTCAATTTTACTGCGGTCAAGCTCTGTGATTGTCCGCTTGATGCTTTTAATAGCGGCGGTCTGGTCTACCGACTGAATGTGCATGGTTACAATCTGGCTGGACTCCATATCCAAAAAATCTGCCAGCATCCGGTCGCTGAGATCGGATGCCGTAATGGAAAGAAAGGACATGGAGCCGTACAGACTGCCCATCTGAAACGTGCGGTTATTTTTAAAGACAAAAGCAGTGGGAGCAATAAAGTCCTTGACAGAAAGACCGGATTCCACCAGCCATTTCCAGTCGAAAAAGAACTTATCGTCGTCCCCCATGTGGAACATGGAATGCATGAGCCGCAGACGTTCCTTTCCGTCCAGTGCATTGGCAATGACTCCCAACCGGCGGAAATTGTTGAGCAGATCATTCTCAATATGAGTAAGTCTCGGCTTTGCCTGGCGCATGGATTCTGCTTCGATACCGAAAGTCAGATATTTTGTTTTCGTCAGCCCATTATTACCCTGAGAGAGTTGCTTTTTCAGCATCTGGCTGTATTCTGCCCGCACGGAATTAAAGTCATCTTTTTTGAATGGGATACGGACGCTTTTTTCAAAACTCTCCGCATCGGTACTCATATTCATGAACGACAGTTCAAAATGAATGGAGCTGTCAAAAAAGTTGAGAAAGCTGCACCATTCATCGAAGATGGCTGTTTTATCTTCCTGTTGTGCCAGCTGATAGTTGATGTCCTGAAACTGAATGGTTTTGGTGTAGTAGCTGTCTGTCACACGGCAAATCCCATCCGGAAACATCCGCTGAAACGGGATAGACTGCTGGGCTGTCTGCGGAATCCCATTATCCTTTTTCGCCCGTTCAATCACAGCCTTAATTTCTCTCTGCTGTTTTCTGCTGAGATGAGTGGGCATTTTTATTTCTCTTTCCTTTGTTTTCTTTCTGAAAAACAATTCGTTCTACCTCCTTTTCGAGCTGATACTGACGGATCAGCACTTCGTAATAGTTATCCGTCTTGTACGGTCGGATTTTGGGACGAACAAATTTCGCCTGAATAAAATGGCGTGCAATAACCTCAAGCGGCTGACCATCCTTTTCGTACATGGCAATAAAGAACAGCGGGAGCATGATAATAATCATGCCCAGCGCCGCCAGACTGACATTACCGGCAGATTTGAGCAGAAAGAAAAACGGCACTCCAATGAGCGCCGCTGTCCCAAAACAAATAAGCTGTCGTTTTGTCAGATTAAAGAACACCTTAGATTTCACCCTCGTCAGGTCACGAGGAACGGGAATATATGCTGCCAAAGAAAAACCTCCCTTCTATCAGTGAGCATTGAATACGCTTTTGGCAAGCGTACCCGTTTTAAACAAAGTGAAGCAAAGCAGTACGGTGTAGCCCATGACACCCCAAATATCCGCAATAATATCGTCTGAAAATGCGACACTCTGTACCAACACCGCATAAATAGCGACGCAGACCAGAATCAGAAATCCCTGGAATCCAAGAGCCAGCAGTGACCGGAGATAATTCTGTCCAAGCTGGTTTTGTTCCCGGTTCGCAAAGGTTGCAAACGGAATCGGAGCAAGGCTCACCATTAAATAGATTTCAATCATTCTGCCGTAAACGATAATAAAAATGATGATAGAAAGGGCATACATCGTGATCTGCACAACAAAAGATTGCAGTAACAAACCGATCAGCGGACCCAAATCCATTCCCTGAAGTGTTTCCTCCAGTGCTTCCAAGCCGGAAGCATCTATGGCTGTGTCACCGGCTATGATGCCGCCGCTGGCGTTTATTACGTGTTGTGCCACATCGAAAACTGCCATTGTAATATTGAATGTGTTCGTGATTAACATGACCGCAACGAAAGTTTTGGAAATCCATTTGAAGAAAATCCAGGTTTCAAAATTTGCCAGATTGTTGTGGTCAATAATCAGCTGAATCAGCTCATAGCAGGCAATGAAGGTTAAAATCAAGCCTGCTATGGGGATAATCACTGATTCGGAGATGTTTCGAACCATAGCAAAAATTTCCGGAGAAAAGCTCTCCGGCGTTCTGCCCACGGAGGTTGCTATCTCGCCAACCTGGTTGTTGACGGACTCAAACATCCCCGACA
>ENA-OROU01001840-OROU01001840.1-human-gut-metagenome-genome-assembly--contig:-NODE-1840-length-16649-cov-2.341569_pt1 | contig 16649 bp, 16 predicted proteins | sample MGYA00242131_ERZ509054 | MGnify/ENA primary metagenome ERZ509054 (study PRJEB26280, sample SAMEA2338749) | human gut metagenome | biome: human gut; feature: human-associated habitat; material: faeces... | reverse complement strand
GGCTCGCCCTGCAGGATTTTCTCATCGTACTCATAGAGGAACTGCTGCCCGCGGTTCATCACCGCGTTCACATACCGCTCGTCAAACAACAAGGCGTTCCCGAAGTGGGCGTCGGTCAGGGCGGCAATGAGGCGGCTGTGCCAGTACATGCTGTCCGTGGAGACGGTTTCCGTAGTGCCGCTGAAGTATTTGGGGAACTCTGTCACGTTGGCGTATACCGGGAAGCACGCCGTAAAGCCGCTGCCGCCCATGGACAGCCACTGCACACCCTGAATGGCCTTCGGCAAATAACCGCGAATCTGCATAATCCCGCAAACATCGCTGTTGGGCACGCCAATGGTGCGGTACTTCCCCTTGCACGCTGCGTTCTTGTCGTAGGGATTGTAGGGCGTTCCCTGGTAATAGGAACCCAGCAAATACCGCACATCCTCCACGGTCACCTTGTGTTCCGGCACAAAAGACCAGGGGATGTCGTTGCTCTCCGGAGTGAAGTCCGCGTTGTCTCCCTCCCACTTGTAGGTGCGGGGCAGGAAATACCGGGCCATGAACCAGGCGCGGGGCGTATTGTAAATATGGTCCGCGTCGGAATGAGAACCGAAGGCCAGCCGCGGATTGAAATCCGCGCCCGTATCCAGGGCCAAGCGGTACTTTTCCACGAACTCCCGCAGATCCTTAGAGCAGAGGTGTTCCTTCTGCTCCCCGTAAGCGTCCGCGAAGTCGAAATGGTCCAGGCCAAACTGGTTGGGCATGATGACCACCCGGTCATCCGGTACCCGCCTGGCGATCCAGTGGTGCCCGCCGATGGTTTCCAGCCACCAGACTTCTCCGGCGTCCGCGAAGGCCATGCCGTTGGGTTCATAGGTGCCGTACTGCTCCAGCAGCGCGCCGGTGCGCAGCACGCCTTCCCGGGCAGAGTGAATGTAGGGGAGCACCAAAGTCACCAGGTCCTCTTCACCGATTCCCCCGGGGACCTCTTTGGCGCTGCGGTTTTTCTTCTTCTGGTACCGGACATAGGGATCCGCGCCGATAACCCGGGCGTTGCTAGTGATGGTCTCCGTGGCGGTCATAGCCACGTTGGCCTCATTGATGCCGCAGGCAGGCCATACGCCGTTGGTCTTTGTCACATTGGGGCAGTCGGTATAGCGCATGGCGTTCCCCGGGAGCTCCACAGTCAGGTGGGAGATGACTGTTTTGTAGGTAGAGGCTTTCTCTCTGGCGGGGTGAGCTAAAAGGCGCTTGGCTTCAAATCCGCCGTCATCGTTGCGGGCAATGATCGTTGAGCCGTCATGGCTGGCTTTCTTGCCCACCAAAATCGTTGTACAGGGCATATGTAACTCCTTTCCCTTGTTCCACTATTTCGGATTGCGTACAGTTTCTTGCTTTACTGCGCAGTTCACCTCTGACACAGCCGGGAACCGCCAAAAAAGCGGTTCCTTCTTTTGTATTCGACGCATTGATTATAGCACAGGCTCCATGGCATTTCCAGTGCTGATCCTCTTCTGGTTTCTATTTTCAGGTGTTGATGCTGCTCGCCATGTTGGGACCCCTTTGTTAGACTTCTTTCTCGTTACACACAGTGGAACCTTGCCCGGATTGACTAGGTGCTTCTCAGTTGTGCTGCACTGTGGAGAGCTTGGCTTATAAAAAATAGGGGAAAGAGGGGAATCCAATGTGAAGTTCAAGAAGTATCTGAAATTATGCCATCATTTTTTTGCAAACTTTCCTTTTTGCACTTGAAAAATGGAGAAAGTCATTTTATAATAAATACAACATCGAATCCTATTTAATAGTAAAGGGGAGATATGTATGCCACGCGGAGTAAAAGGTTCTGGAAAGAAACCTGTAAATTCCAAAAAACCTGCCACAGAGAAGAAAGAGCGCAAAGCCTATCCCACCTATCAGGAGCGGATCGAGGCTGCCGACAAGAAAATGGAGCAGCTGCAAAAGCTCATCGCATCCCGGGAGGTCCTTATCGCTCAAACGGAAGCTAAGCTGGCGGAGCGGAAAGAGGCCCTGGCCAAGAGCCAGGAGGCTCTGGAAAAAGTTACTGCGAAACGGGAGCACCTGGTGGCCCTCATGAATAAGCCTGCGAAGGAGCCCAAGCCGAAGCTCTCCCCCGAAGAGCGCGCCGCGCACCGGCGGGAAGCGCTGGCCAAAGCCCGGGAGGCTAAGAAGACTAAGAAAGCGCAGATGGAAGCCCTGATGGAGAAGCTGGCCCAAAGCGGCAAGTCTATCGAGGAGCTTATGGCGGAGCTGGGCCAATAAAAAGGGAAAAGACGAATGTCCCTGCACCATGCCCTGGACATGGAGCCGGTATCCGAAAAAGCGCTCTACGTCCATGAATCGGATTTGGCGGACCCCAGCCAAGCGGATGTTCCCGTGGCTTCCAAAGCGCAGGGAAAACCGTTGGATAGAAGGGAGCGCCTGCAGCTGGAGTTGAGAAGCCAGCCGGAAGACAACGTCCGCGTCTATATCCCTCTGGATATAAATGAAAACGCGATCCTCCGTCGCCTTCACCACATCTTTTGGAAGTACGGTGATGTTAGCGAAGCCAACGAGGCTCCGTTTTGTAGCGAAGTGGAAACCTTGGTCTCTCAAGTAGAGATATACGACCAGGTTTGGTTTGTGCGCGACGGGGATAGTGGAAACCATCACAGCGGAAAAGCTACGGCACTCGTGCAAGAGATGTGCTCATGGCTCATGGAACATCCAGGCTGTGGCGAGACATTCCCCATGGACCTGGTGGAGGAGCTGCGCAGGGAGTATCAGCTTTGCTTTGATGAGTGATGGCGAATCAGGAGAGACTTCCTGTTCTTGAAACAAATGGGATGACCCAGTGAAAGGACATCTTCCTTTCCAGAAAACCCTGCCTACTGTATGTGTAGGCAGGGTTTTTCAGCTTGTCGAGAAACTCGGTGATTCAGCAAGCATGGACCGTTGTTTCACATATATTGGCAAGATCCCTATGCTCAAAAACGGGATATCCCGCTTTGATGGTCTCCAGGACCGAGCCGCTTGCACTCCTCCATGTCCCGCACTTGGAAGACCCCAAAGCCTTCCATGGGCATCTTTCGTCCGTTGTGTAAGGTTGCGGATGGCTCCCGGGGCGATGGCGTTGACACGCACTCCGTCGGCGGCCGGCTCCAGCGCCCACACCCGGGCAAAGTTGTATGACCCCCTGGTACATGGATAGGTTCTGGGCCCGTCGTGTGGAACCCACGCAGGACAGGTTCAGGAGGCTGCCTTTTGCAGACCGGAGGGGACGCCGAAAGCGCCCCATTACTTTCCCAGCATCGCGGCCATGGCCTCCACCCGCCTCCCCACGCTCTCCTGGGTGATGGGGGAGTCCCAGCAGAAGTCGTACCCATGCACCGTGGCTATAGGGAGGAAAAGGCAGGAGGGCTTGCAAAGATGCAAGCCCTCGTCTTAGTTGTTCTCGCTGTCATCACACAAAGGCTTTCCCGGTTGGCGCATCGTTGTCCTGTGGCGGAGGATGTTCTGAGACGCATCCAGGTCAGCTATTCCAGGCCTTGAAAGATCCAAGTGCTTGTTTCTCCCGAGGGTAAATCCCCCTAAGCCGCTGGATTTTGACCCGGAAGGGGCGGAAATGAACATGCTCTAAGTGACTGCTTCACTAACCATGACAAAAATCATGCGTAAGAAGTCACTTAGAGTATACAACCCCTGTGGGAGGATTGTTTTTCCAATGCACTCGTGGTATAATACTTTCCAAATCCTAGCAACAAACAGGAAACGGGGTCATGGTCATGAAAATTCCACTTCAGCAAGTAATAGAAGCCATTGAGATGGTAGATGACGCTTTTACAGCGTTATGGGATAGCAAAACAGGTGAAACAGTTTACCTAGATGACGGGCTCATTTCAGGGATGAGAAATGAGGAACTGGAAAACTTGTTGGAAACAGAGAGCGAGCGATTCTACCGTTTTCCAGCAAAGTGGGATATCCATGAATACAGCATCATGGAGGATTTTATCGACAGCTTAACACCCGGAGGGATACAGGATGAACTGGCATGGGCCATCCGAGGCAGCGGGGCGTTTCGCCGTTTCAAAGACAAACTATACTTTTTTGGCATAGAGCAGCAATGGTACGATTTTCGAGATAACGCATTTCGAGAATTGGCGATTCGATGGTGCCGGGACAATGAGCTGGAGTATACTGAATAAAACGCAAACAAGAGGGATAGGGATGTACTCATTACATGAAGTAGAACATATTCTTCGCAACAAACAAGTATTTGTTTGCTCCTTGGCGTTTCTAGGAGAAGGGGAGCATTCGGAGGCCTTTTTAGTGAACCGTGATATCGTGGTAAAGTTGCCGAAACACCGGCAGGCCAGTGAATGCTTAAAGACAGAAATGCAGGTTGTAAAAGGATTGGGGACAAAGCTGAATGTAGAAATACCCAATGTCCTGTTTCAAGGCGCCTTCTTTCACGAAGGTGAGGAATATACCTATTTTGGGTCGCGAAAATTGCCTGGGCACTCGCTGAACAAAAAACAGTTTTGCGCCTTGCCCAAGCCTATTCTCGATAAAAATGCGGAAATTGTGGCTAATTTCTTATATCGGCTACATAGTGAAAAAAACGTGCTGCCCATCCAACGTGAAGGAGACGTTTTAGTACACGGTGATTTTTCTTTAAATCATCTCCTGTTTGACCAGAACCAGATGGTGTGCAGCGTGCTGGACTTTGGAGACAGCCATGTGGGAGATTTTCAGGAAGATTTTCTTTACCTTCTTGACGAGGAAGACGAAGAAGAATTTGGAGCAGATTTTGGCAGGGAGGTTCTCGCAAACTATAAGAGCATATCGTCCTGTAGTTTGCAAGGGGAGTTTTAGATTGTGCGTGTCAGAGAAAAATCCCCATACGCGGAACTTGCCGGCGGTTTCGAACCGTAATCAGGAAGTAGCAACCTGCACAAAAAACAAAGCCGAAGACTTTGCGGGTCAAAAGGGCACAAAAACAGGGAAACGCACCCGATTTCAGGCAAAAACAGCCGAAGGCGGGTGCGTTCCAGGTGCTGGAGGGGAAAATGGCGGTTGAAACTGGTTGCCAGCAAGTGCGGAAGGATAGAAGGCTGCCTTCAAAGACCGTTTCCAGTTGCTGATGGTCTTGTAGGCGTAGCCCTTGTGGCATGGGCGTCCGCCGCATAAGCGGTAAACCCCGCCTTATTTTGACCTCCTTTGTGTTGGCGCTCTCATCCATATCTCCCTTTACTCCGAAATATGAGTTATAACTCACTTAACATGAGTTGTATGGTTATTTATATGAGCGGAAGCACACCCTACAATGATGTAGAGGTGATGTGTAGTGAACAATCCGCTGGATCTATTTGCATGGAAGGTGCGGTCAGAACGGAAGCGGCAGCATCTGACGCAGAAGCAGTTAGCTGAACGCCTCGGTATGAACTCCCGCACGATCATAGATTTGGAGACTGGCAAAAGTAATCCGAAATTTGAAACGGTGGTCCTTGTCGCCAAAGAACTGAATATCAGCGTGGACGCCGCCATCTTCCCGGAAATGGTAAATCAGACAGTCTCGAAAACAGTCGTGGACTTCTTTGCCGGGAAAAGCGAAGCAGAGATCGAAAAATTTATCGCGCTCTGCAAACAGGCGGAAGCCTTCCAGAAAGACGAGTAACGCGGTCGGGTTCGATGTGCCCGGCCGCGTTACTGTTTCACCCGTTTGCTATGCGGGCAGATTATTCATTTTTTGTTTTATAGGCATCGCGCAGACGCTCGAAGGACTCCTGGCTGATGACATGCTCCATCCGGCAGGCGTCCTGTTCCGCCGTTTCACGGTCAACACCGGCAGCAATGAGCTGCTCTGTAAAGAATTGATGGTGTTCATAGATTTTTTCGCCACTTCCTGGCCTATGTCGGTCGGGTGGAGAAATCCATCCTCGCCCGACGCATGAATCTTCATTCCATCACCCACTCACATAATTCCAGCATTTGCAAACTGCTTGTTGTAAACCTTTTTTGCAATAACTCCGACAATTATTGAGATAACTACGGTTGCGGCAATAGCAAGAACCATAAACCACGGAGAAGTCAAGGTTGATAATATCTCAGCATAATTTGCAGACATTTCTTCGGATGCCTCTGAAATGGCATAGTCAGAGAATACCCATACATACAACGGAGAACCGATATTGCTTAACGAAAGCAGGATATAACTCATCACGATACCTTTGTAATTCTTATATCCGGCCCATTTCCGAATGATTTCCGCTAAAATAGAACAAGCAATCAAGCTCCCAAGCAATAGATTCGCAAGCTCCCCAAAAGCCACGAAAGCGATTGCTACAAATAGGTTCATAATGAGAACCACGCCTGCTTTCGGCACTTTTGCCATAACATACATATATGGAATCCATGCCACGAGAGCAATTAAAGCTGTTACAAACAGATAGAGCAATGGGTGTATGCCGCCCATAATCGTAGCTGCCAAAACCACAGCAAAGTAAATGACGGAAAATACGATTGTCAGACCTAAATCTCTTAACTTCCAGTGTTGTTCCATAAGATTTCCTTTCTATTTTCCTTGCTGTAATTCAACAAGGTGTGCATATAGACCGCCCTTTTTCATCAGTTCAGCAGGTGTACCCATCTCACTGACCTTGCCGTCGTCCAGAACCACGATCTTATCAGCATTTGCCACTGTCCTCATGCGATGGGCAATCACCATGACCGTCTTATCCTTCAGCAGTACCGACAAGGCATCCTGTATCAGTGTTTCACTCTCGGCATCCATAGAAGCAGTTGCTTCATCAAGCAGGACAATGGGAGCATTTTTCAGCAGAGCGCGGGCAATCGAAATGCGCTGACGCTCGCCACCAGACAGGGCGCTGCCGTTTTCCCCGATGTTCGTCTGATACCCTTGGGGCAGGCGCTGGATAAATTCCTCGCATTGGGCGGCTCTGGCCGCAGCCATAACTTCCTCATCAGTGGCATCGCCCCGGCCCAGCCGGATATTCTCCATGACAGTCTCATCAAAGAGCATGACATCCTGGAACACAATGGCATAGTTCTTGAACAGCGTTTCCGGTTCTACCGTTTTGACATCCACGCCGCCCAGGGTAATGGTTCCGGAGTCCGCATCCCAAAAGCGTGCTGCCAGCTTGGAGGCGGTAGACTTGCCGCTGCCGGATGGGCCTACCAGCGCCGTGACCTCGCCTTGTTTTGCCACAAAGGACACGCCCTTCAAAACCGGCTCCTCATTGTAGGAGAACACTACATTCTTAAACTCAATGTCGTAGCCCTTGTTATTGCAGACATTGGTGCCGGTCTGCTCCGGGGTCGCATCGATCTGCTTCATCCGCTTGACGCTGACAAGGGCAGAGAACACTTCTGCCATCAGCATGAAGCAACTGGTGAAGGGGTCATAAATGCGGCCTGCAAAAAGCAGGAACAGAATGAACATGGGGATGGACAACGAGCCAGTCGTTACGAGAATACCACCCACCAGCATGACCGCCACAAGGCCAAACCGAAGGATAAATTGAGCCGTGGTCGTAGCAGCACCGGGAGCGATCTCGTTGCGGAAGGAACACTTCACCACATAATCCAGCTTCTTTTCCAGGCCCTCCAGATATTCTTCTTCACGGGAGCAGGACTTCAGCTCCTGGATGGTATCAAGGTATTCCTGCACACCGTCATAGGCAGCTCTCTTGGCATCCATGTTGGCGCTCTCGGCATTGGACTGGGCTTTCTTTGCCGCAAAGACTACCAAGGCTGCCACAGGCACCGGCACTACGATGCAAAGGCCCATCCGCCAGTCAAGCACCAGCAGGCCGATAGCCGTTATAATAAACATAAAAATCGTTCCGAAGAGCTGCGGGATCGCATTGGAAAATACGCGCTCCAGAGCCGTACAGTCCCCCATGATAGTGGTGGTCAGGTCAGAAAGATCGCGCTGGCCAAAGAAGGACAGCGGAAGTTTCCGCAGTTTCTCCGCCAGGACAATCCGGCGGTTGGCACTTTCCTTATACGCCACAGTATAAGTTTTGTTGTACTGGAGCCATTGGGTCAGAAACACAATGATAAACATGACCACAGTGCCGCAAATAAACAAGGCCGCATGATCCCGCATACTGCTTTCCTGCCCGGAAATCACATTCAGCAGTTCCCATATCACCATGACCAGCAGGCTGACCGGGGCAATCAGGCACAGATTGCTGAGCGTAGTGGCTGCAATTCCTTTATTCAAATCTCTTGATCCCTGATTGCTCAGGGCAAACATCCGTTTCAGCATACTTTCACCTCATTCCCGATGTGCCACTTGGTAGTCTTTGTGTAGTTGCTCCACATTTTGGCGTACTCACCGCCCTGCTTCACCAGTGCGTCATGGGTTCCGCTTTCCACCAATTCACCCTGCTTCATTACCAGAATGAGGTCAGCGTCCTGGATGGCGGAGAGCCGGTGTGCGATCATAATGACCGTCTTGCCCTTGACCAGCCCTTCAAAGGCTTTCTGGATCTGCTGCTCGTTCTCCGGGTCAGCGTAGGCGGTGGCCTCATCTAAGACCACGATGGGGGCGTCTTTCAGAATGGCGCGGGCAATCGCAATGCGCTGTGTTTCGCCGCCGGAAAGATACACACCTTTACTGCCTACCACAGTGTCGATGCCATCCGGAAATTTCTCCAGAATATCATCACACTGGGCCAGATGCGCCGCCTGCAAGACTTCCTCCCGTGTGGCGGAAGGTCTGCCTGCCCGGATATTTTCCAGAAGGGTGTCCTTGAACAATTTGGGGTCCTGGAATACAAAGGCAACCATCTTCATCAAGTCAGCATGAGGAATTTCCCGAATGTCCACACCGCCGATCTTGACTGCCCCCTGCTGCACATCGTAGAAACGGGGAATCAGGCTGGCCGTTGTGCTTTTTCCGGAGCCGGAATGCCCGACCAATGCGGTAGTTGTCCCAGCCTTGGCCGTGAAGCTCAAATGGGATACCGCCGGATGGTCCGTATTTTCGTATGCGAAGGTCACATTCTCAAAGGACACATCGCAAGTCTTGGGATGTTTGGGTGCAGAAGTCTCCGCCTGCGGTTCGGCAGTCAAGATCATGTCGATGCGGCGCATGGACTCCTCCGCCTGCATTTTGTAGCTGGTCATATACATGATCTTGTTGAGCATGACTGCACAGGCAGGAGAAAAGATCACATAGAACAGAAAACTTAGCATAAAGCCGATCAGGTCGCTGGAAACAAACCCTATAATAAGCGACGTGGGCACCAGTACCAGAAAACTGGAATTGATGACCGAATTAAAAGCCACCATTCCCTTTTTGCAGGACATCGTGTAGGCCAGAGCGAACTTCCGGTAAGATTTGATGGCGTCATTAAACTTGGTGATAGATTGCACTGTCTGTCCGAACACCTTGACTACCGAAATGCCCCGGATGTACTCCACCGCCTCATGGTTCATCGTTTCCAGAGAGTCCTGGTAGGTCTGCATGAATTTCATGCTGTCCTTCCCCATGAGGGACCCCTGCAAGAAGAAACCAATGCCAAAGAGCAGCAGGAGCGGGATACCTACACGCCAGTCAAAGACCAGCATCAGCACCAAACTCACGATCATCGTGACCTGCGCTCCCACCAAGTCGGGGAGCTGGTGAGCGATAAAAGTCTCGGTCTGAAAACTGTTATCGTCGATGATCTTCCGCAGTTTTCCGCTGGGATTTGCGTCAAAGTATCCCATAGGCATTTTTGCGAGATGTTTCAGTGCCGCCATTTTCAGGTTTTTCTCTGTGTGGAACGCTACGACATGGGAGCAGAGCAATGCTGAGAAATAAAGGAGCAGACCAATCAGCTCCAGCCCCAGAGCAAGCAGGCCCCAGCGAACAAGACTGTTCGTGTCTAACGGCGTCCCGGCAAATACGCCCACCAAGTCACGCGCTGCAAAGTAAACGCAGAGGAACGGTCCAAGGATAAAGACCGAACTGATGCCGGATAGGATGCGGGAAACAGTGAGCAGCCCACGGTGTTTTCCCGTGAACTCCATCAACCGTTTGATCCCGCCGGATTTTTGTTTCATGGATACAAGACCTCCTTATCAATTCTTTGATTAGTTGTTGCTAACCTCTTGATTTAAGTGTACTTCTTTTGTTTGGCATCGTCTACGACCTATCGGGTATGTTATACTCCAATCAGGCCAAGCGAAAGGAGCAGGCCGAATGGATGGGCCTGCTCCTTTTATCAGTTAATTTGAATGGCTTAATTCAGATGGATATTCTGAACGGAAGTAAAGCTGGCATCGGTGGGGAAGGTATAACTTGCTACCGCATCGCTGTAAATGGCAAGCTGCCGGGTATAGATCAGCGGCGTAGTCAGGCACTGGTCTGCCATAGTAGTCAGGATGGTGTTGTAAATTTCCTGAATACGGGCCTCATCAGTAGCAGAGTCCAGTTCGTCTACCAGCGCCGCCAGCTCCGGCTGGGACGCCCCGATCTGCATGAGGATGGGGTCCATAGAGGTAGACGGGTTGATGTTGGTAATGACCATAGCCGGGTCATAGTAGCCACCCTGGGTCTTGAAGATGGTCAGGCCATAGTCACCGCTCTGGATCATGGCATACCAATCCATCATTTGTGCGGATTGCGGGGTCAGCTCAATACCGATTTTGCTGGCCTGGTCGCAGATGTAGACAACCATGTTGTCATCGGAGGCGGTGCCGGTTTGATACAGGAAAGCGGCGGACAGCTTCACACCATCCTTCTCACGAATACCATCCCCATCGGTATCTACATAGCCAGCCTCATCCAAGATTTGATTGGCATGATCCAGATCAAAGCCGTACACTGTCTGCTCTACATCGCAGTAGGGCAGGTCACGAGAAAAGAAGGCATCTGCCTTGTCGAACAGGCCACCGTAGATGTTGTCTACTACGGCATCCTTATCAATGGCGGAAGAAATGGCTTCACGAACCACCTGGTCGCCAAAAATCTCACTGCTCAGGTTATAGCCCACATAGTAAGTCTGCAAAGACTTTTCATCGACTTGAGCGCCATATCCATCCGTCTGCTCCATCTGAGCATAGCTCTCGGCAGAGACATTCTTAATACCGGAGAGGAAGTCCACCTCACCATTCTGCATGGCTAAAATTTTGGCATCGTTGTCGGGGATGTACTTGATAGAGAAGCTATCTACTTCAGGTGCTTCTCCCCAGTAATTGGGATTGCGGACGAAGTTCCAGGTCTGCCCGTCATTGTCGCCGGCGTACATATAGGGGCCGGTTCCATAAGTGGCGCTGCGGAAACTCTCCTGCTTGGCAGTCAGATCCTCATTGAACTGCTCGCTGGATACGATGCCGAAGGGGTTAGCAAGGCACAGTTCCCGGAGGGTGTTGTAGTAGGGCTGGGTCAGGTGCAGCTCCACCGTGTACTCATCGGTGGCTACCGCATCCTCAATGATCGTGGACAGGCGGCCATAGGAGCCGTTGTACTGGCCCAGGTTGACCGGAACAGCCAAAATAGACTTTGCCACATCCTCGGCGGTCAGGTCAGAGCCATCAGAGAACTTGACGCCCTGCTTGATCTGGAAGGTATAGGTTTTTCCATCCTCGCTCATGGACCAATCTTCGGCCAGCACACCCACGACCTCGCCCTCGGAATTGTACTCAAACAGGGTGTCATAGAAGCTGGTGAGATAGTAGGTAATGTCGTAACTGGAGGAGGATACCTCCGGGGTGAGGATGGTGTAAAAATACTCAAAGCCCCAGCTCTCCGCCAAGTTCAGATGTACGGCCTGAGCCTCGGCGTTCTCCTGCGGGTTCTGGCTGCTCGCTGTGTTGGTGCCGGTGTTGCCTCCGCAGGCGGCCAGAGATACCGCCATGACCGCCGCCGTGAGCATAGCGGCAATTCGTTTCAGTTTCATTTCAAATCAATCCTTTCTTTCGTTTTATCATTCCATTCTGTTGAAGTGTCCACTAAACCGCTTGCCTCCAAGAGCATCCTGCTGTATGGGTCGTGAAATACAGAATAATCACCGGAGAACGCGGCACGCTCCACCAGATTAGAATTTCGCATGACAAAAATCTCGTCCGCCACGACCACTGCCAGCTCCATGTCGTGTGTTATGAAAATCAGCGTAAAACCAAGCTGCTGTTGCAGGTCTATAATTTCATCAATGATTTTCTTCCGCAGCGGCAAGTCAAATCCATTGGTGGCCTCGTCGAAGATCAGGCATTGCGGTTCAACGGCCAATGCTCTGGCGATTGCCACCCGCTTTTGTTCTCCGCCGGACAGCTCCGATGGAAGGCGGGTATAGTAGTCCCGCGATAGATTGCAAAGTTCCATCAGGTTCCGGCAGCGTTCCCGCCGTTTCTCTTTCTCCATGTGGAAAAAGCAATGCAGCGGTTCCTCTATGGATTTCCCCACCGGGATTTTGGGGTCCAGGGCAGATGCGGAGTTCTGCTGAATAATCTGCACCTTCCTGAAATGTTCTTTTCCGGCTCGTTTCCGCCCATAGACAGGTGCGCCATCTACAAACACGGAACCGCCGCTTGGCCGCTGCAATCCCGCGATCATCCGCGCCAGCGTTGTTTTGCCCGAACCGGACTCTCCAACGATTGCATACCGGCCTCCATCACTGAAATGGGCGCTCAATGGGGACACAGCAGTAAACAGTCCTTTTCCGCCAAAGCCGTCAGAAAAAGAACAACTAACCTCTTTCAGTTCAATCAAGACATCTCCCTCCTTTCCAACCGGCAGGCGTTCAACAGATATTTTGTATAGTCCTCTTTGGGGGTGTTTAGTATCTGCTCTGTCTTGCCCTGTTCGACAATCCGCCCGCGATCCATCACAAGGATACGGTCAGACACCGAGGCAGAGCGCAGGTCATGGGTCACGAATAGCACAGACATTCCATCTTTACAGAAACTTTTCAGTTCCCGCATCAGCCCGATCCGGTTGCAGGCATCAATGGCGGTGGTAGCTTCATCCGCTACTAAAAGGGCAGGCTGGCACATCAGCGCCGCCGCGATCATCAGCCGCTGGAGCATTCCGCCAGACAGTGTGAAGGGATAACTGTTCAAAATCCGCTGGGTATCTTCCAGCCCCAGCTTCTGTAAAATGGTGGCAAACAGGCGCTGCATTTCCTGCCTCGGCGTTTTTCCATGATGGAGCAAATAGGTCTTTTCCATCTGACGCCCTACTCGGATGGATGGGTTAAAGGCGGTCATGGGGTTCTGCATAATCAGGCAGATTTCTTTCCCATAGATGGTCTGTCGCTTTCGTTCCGGCAGGTCGAGCAAATCTTCCCCTTGGAACAGGATTTCGCCATCAGCGCGGTAAGTGTTCCCCAACAGTCCCATAATTGCTTTGCAGATAGTGGTCTTTCCCGCGCCGGAGCTGCCAACGATGGAGAGCATTTCCCCCTGGTCTAACTGAAATGATATATGTTCGGCCACGCTTTTCCCGGAAGTTAAAGAGATATTCAGGTCTTTGACCTCAAGCAACACGAATATCATCCTCCTTCCCAATGGCATCCCGCAGCCCCTCGCCCAGCAGGTTGAAGCCTGCACAGCAGACGATGAGGCAGATGCCCGGATAAATCAGGAGCGCGGGATTTGAGTAGACACTGTTTCGTGCCTCATTGAGCATCGCACCCCATTCCGGTGTTCCGACAATCAGCCCTACGCCCAGGAAAGCAAAGCTGGACACTGACATGATCGCCGTGGCGATCCCGGTGGTGAAGTACACCACAAACTGCGGGAACACATTGGGGATCAAGTGGCGCAGGACGATGCGAAGGCCGGAGGCACCGGCGATCCGGGCCGCCTCAATGTATTCCTTTCCGCACTCAGTCTTTGCATAGGAGCGTACCATCCGCAGAAACCACGCTAACATAGAAATCCCGATGGCAATAATGACACTTGCCACAGAATTATCCACTGCCGACACCAACGCCATCGCAATGACGATGAGTGGAAAGGCCATGAGGATGTCGCAAAGTATCCGCATGATTTCATCCAGCAGGCCGCCTTTATAACTGGAATAGCATCCCACGAACAGAGCGAAGGCGGCCAGTACGATCAGTACCGGAATGGTCAGCCCCATAGAGTACCTTGCTCCATAGAGAAGTCTTGATAGTTCGCAACGGCCCATTTGGTCACAGCCAAGAGGGTACTCCGCAGAAGGCGGAGCATTTTTCAGCGCAAGATCTGTGGCATTTGGATCATTTGGGGCCAGTAGCGGGGCCGCCAGAGCCATAAGAATAAAAACCAGGATCAGAGCCAATCCAACAATGATTTGTCCTTTTCGTTTCATGCCGCTTTCCTCCTATACGCAGGGCAGATAGCACTCGAAAGCAAATCCGCTAGGGTGTTGAACAGAACAAACAACACGCCGCACACCAGGATGGAACCGGAAATCCCATAGATGTCCATACTCTCGCAGGACTTCGTCAGGTAAATGCCAAGTCCCTGGATGGAGAAAACGCTCTCTACCAGTGCCGAAGTCCCAAAAAGAGCAGCACAGTATTGGGCGAAAAGTGTGATGGCTGCGGGGAGGGCATTTCGTAGCACCTCGCCATAAACGATTTGTGCATTAGAAAACCCTCTTGCTCTGGCATAGGTCACATAGTCACTTTTGAGTTCATTCAGCACTGCCGCCCGCAGCACCCTGGCCGCAATACAGATAATAGGGAACGCCATTGCTGCCGATGGCAAAATCAAAGATTTGAAACTGCCGTCCGAGATCACACTGAAAATGGGGATTTGAACCGCAAAGGCGGTCAGCAGGATCAGCGCCAGCCAAAAGCTCGGCACACAGATCCCAATGATGCAGATAATCCGCATGACATTATCGAAAATCCCGCCTTTTCGTATGACAGAGATGGCGGCTATCAATACCGTGAAGATGATGACCCAAGCCATTGCCATAACTACCAGCATACAGGTCACAGGGAGGGCATCTTTGATATTTTCAATGACCGGCTGACGGTTTGTGATTGCGGTTCCAAGGTCGCCGGTCAGCACGCCCTTTATGTAGTCGGTGTAGCGTTCCAGAAAGGGGGCGTCCTGTCCCAGCTCCTCCCGCACAGCCTGAATCTGCTCCTCTGTTGCAAAGACATTGACCTTGCGGACAATCATCTCTGCCGGATCGGTCCCAGTGAAAACTTGCAGGCAGAAACTAAGAGTAACGACGCCCCAAATGACAAGGATAAAATTGATGATGCGTTTGGTAATTCTTTTTGCGGTCCCTCCCGCAATCCGCATAGTACATCCCTCCAAACCTTGGTTAGATTGTGCTAACTATTGGCTAAAAAAAGCAGCCGCGGTTCAGCGGCTGCTTCACAGCGTACTCACCATTGGCACATCAAAAATTATAGCATACCAGGGTAGTACATTCTATAACCGAACAGGTCGGATTTTGCTCCAATCAGGTCAGCAATATTTGTGGCGATATGCCTGGGGGGTCACTCCCATAACAGATTTGAATGCGGCAGAAAACTTGCTTTGATTTTCATATCCCGCCACACTTCCAATCTCCCCAATGCTCAAAGTCGGCTCTGAAACCAACATATCGGCAGCAGCCTCCATGCGTTTCGTCTTGACAAAGGTGCCGATGGAGGTCCCGGCAATAGATTTGAAACATCTTTTTAAGCTGGACTCTGCCAGTCCGAACATACAGGCCAGATCCTGAATGGTATCTTTGGTAAAGGGATTTTCTATAATGTACTGGTAAACCTCCTGTGTCCGTTTGGAGATGTCCGCAGAAAACTGTTGCGGCCGACAAACTGCGCTGCCATCCAGGAGACTCAAAAACAGCAGTAACTCAATGACCTTAATCCAAAAGTATGGAACCTGAATACGCTCGTCTACCGAGTAAAGCTCACTAAAGATATGGTCGATTTCGTGCTTGGATTTGATGATAAGGGAGCGACCATCCGTACACAGGCGTTCTTTTATCTGTTCCAAACTGATATGAGCTTGTTGAAAGCCCTGATCCAAGGTTTGCTGCGCGGTTTCCATTTCCAGCAGTACGGTGATGCCTCGGTATTTTTTCAGAGGGATACGGGAGCCAAGGAACACCTGTCTATCTTTGGAGAGGTAATCCACGCAAAGATCGCCTTCGCCTAAAAAGCTGACTGAGCCACCTTCCAGTTCACATTCATAGCAGCCCTCAAGACAATGATTGATCTGCAAAAAGTCTTTTTCAAATCGGATGGGGCGGAAACAGGAGTCCATTTTCAAATCGTTATAGGTAATTTGAATGCCAGGAGCCACCTCAAAACGCCGCATCGTTCCTTCGCCTGACTCGTTTCCTTCATGCAGTATTCTTTTTTCTGTTTCTGCTCCTATTCCTGTTTTGTATATATTATGAAATGCCCCTGTTTCTTTTGTCATATCGAACATTGTATTCCTCCTAAGTCCACTTGGTCTCCGAGTTTGTTATAACCAATTATATCTTCTTTTGCATCAAAATTCAATTCACCTCTTTGCCATTTTCAAGCCTCCGTATTGTAGTATTAGTAGAGGGTACGGTCTAGAGAAGAACTTACAGAGCAAGCATAGGAAGTGTGTACCCACTTCCGTATTTTGCTCTGCAAAACAGCTTGTTGGGAAGTGTCCCAAACCCTCAAAACGGAAAGGAGAGTAAAACGAATGGAAGGCAGAAAACGAAC
>ENA-OROU01001826-OROU01001826.1-human-gut-metagenome-genome-assembly--contig:-NODE-1826-length-16752-cov-2.398634_pt1 | contig 16752 bp, 9 predicted proteins | sample MGYA00242131_ERZ509054 | MGnify/ENA primary metagenome ERZ509054 (study PRJEB26280, sample SAMEA2338749) | human gut metagenome | biome: human gut; feature: human-associated habitat; material: faeces... | reverse complement strand
TTCTGATAGTGATATAAATATATTTTTTAATAATAAGCAGTTACAGGATGAAAAAGTTGCTAAGTGGACTGATGCGACTTTGAACCGGCTTGGAAAAACATATAAGACAATGCTTTTTGAAGCCGGCATGACAGATAAAGGGATTCCTCGAACAATCTTAAAGCCAATTCTTGATCCGGTTATGGAACACTGGCTGTTTGACAATGGAATGGAACCAGTATTAAAAGCATTAACGGGGGTGCTATAATGGCTGATATAGAAGAAAGACTGGACAAGATGGAAGCAAAGATAAGGGAGCCAAGGTTTAGAGATACTACAGGCAAAGCAAACGAAGTCAATTACTGGGTATTTGATTATGCGCCAGAACATGAGCTGATTGTCCGTAACAGAATAGAACACATGAAAAATAAAAATTTCAGAGGAACAGATGGTTTTGAGTTAGTTGTATATGACTTGTATGATCTGCTCATTGCACATTTGCAGGATAGAAATTTTATGCAAAAGTGTTATCAGATGGAAAAAAAGAGAGGAATTGTAAAAGTTGCATCAGCAATTCAGCGTTCTCTTAAAATTACAGATAGAGATAATGTGATTGTAGAGTATATTGCAAAACATACACCAGATAATTCAGTAGTATTTCTCACAGGAGTAGGAAAATGTTACCCGTTATTACAATCACCAGAGGTATTTAATAAAATTCTTTACAATATGCCACAGCATTTTGCAAAAGTGCCTATGGTACTGTTTTATCCGGGAACTTATACTGAACAAGAACTCATCATATTTAATGAAGTTCACGAAGATAATTATTACCGGGCGTTTCGTCTGGTACGATAACAATGCGAAGAATATTATTTCTAAAGCATCAAAAGATGAAGCTTAGGAAGCAATATGTTTCATGTTGAAAACATGAAAGAAGTTTTTAAGTTATTTTTAATGAAAGGGAAAGAAATTTATATGCAGATAAAAGAAATGTTTGCAAAACCGATAGATCGTGATCTGCAGGGAGTTATTATCGTAGGGCAGGATGAAATTGCCAATGTAAAGCAGGAGTTAGAAGAATATGTTGTAACAAGAGAATTGCAGAAGCATTTTGCAGATTTTTTTGCTGCATATAAGACAGGAATCATTGGAAACACATCCAAAACCGGAGTATGGATTTCCGGTTTCTTTGGAAGCGGTAAATCTCATTTTTTAAAAATTCTATCTTATCTTTTGGAAAATAAGGAGATTGCCGGAAAGAAAGCGATCGACTATTTTGTAGGACAACAGGCTGATGGTATTAGTCCTAAAATATCAGATCCCATTGTGCTTGCCGATATGCAGCTTGCAGCAGGCACACCAACAGATGTTGTGCTTTTCAACATTGATTCTAAGAGCGATTCTGGCAGCAAACAGAATAAAGATGCAATCGTGAATGTATTCTTAAAAGTATTCAATGAAATGCAGGGATATTGTGGTGCAATGCCATTCCTTGCTGATTTGGAGCGCAGATTGAATGAGGAAGGAAAGTACGAAGAGTTCAAACAGAAATTTGAAGAAAACTATGGTGATGCATGGATAGATTCCAGACAGGATTTTGATTTTATACAGGATGAAATAGTTGACACACTCGTAGATATGGACTTCATGAGCGAAGCTGCTGCAAGAAACTGGTGTGAGAAAGCAGCAGAGCCATATAAGATTAGTATTGAAGATTTTGCAAAGCGTGTAAAATCATATATTGACCGCAAGGGCAATAATCATCATGTAGCATTTCTGGTGGATGAAGTCGGACAGTATATCGGTGAAGATTCTAATCTCATGCTGAATCTTCAGACCGTTCGTGAAGAACTTGGAAAAGAGTGCAATGGTAAAGCGTGGGTAATCGTAACGAGCCAGCAGGATATCGATTCTATTACTAAGGTAAAGGGCAATGACTTTTCTAAGATTCAGGGACGATTCGATACGAGAATTTCCCTTTCTTCTGCTAATGTAGATGAAGTTATCAAAAAACGTATTCTGGATAAAAATGATACAGCAGCACAGATGCTTCGTCTGCTTTATGAACAGAAAGCTACTACTATCAAAAATAAAATTAAATTTAACGATGGTGTAGAGAAAAAATTATACGAAGATAAAGACGATTTTGCATTAGTATATCCGTTTGTCCCATATCAATTTAATCTTCTTGCAAGTGTTTTGACCTCTATTCGTACTCATGGTGCTTCCGGTAAGCATTTGTCAGAAGGTGAGCGTTCCATGCTTGCGATGTTTAAAGAGTCTGCAATGAATTATAAGGAGCATGAAGAAGGAACATTAATTCCGTTTCATGCGTTTTATGATGCGTTGGAAAATTTCCTTGATCACAGTCATAGAGGAGTAATCATTAAGGCATATGATAGCAATTTTATCAATCCGGATCATAAGACCAAAGATGTATTTGCAATCAATGTATTGAAAACATTATTCATGATTAAATATGTAAATGATGTGGAAGCAAATATTGATAATATCACAAGCCTTATGATTTCTGATATAGAGGATGACCGTATTGAACTTAAAGCAAAGGTAGAAGCTGCTCTTAAAGTATTACAGCTTCAGATGCTAGTACAGAAAAATGGAGAAATCTATGTATTCCTGACTGATGAAGAACAGGAAATTAATCGTGAGATTGAGAACCAGAATGTAGAAATGGCAGAGGTTATCAATAAGACTTCTGAAATGATATTTGAAGATATTTTCAAGGATAAGAGATACCGTTATCCGGTATTTAATGGCAGATACGCATTTGGCTTTAATTCGGTCGTGGATGACAGACCCTATAAGGCAAATCAGAATTATGATATTGGGGTACATATCTTAACACCAGCGGCAGATATAGGAACTGACGAAACAACACTTCACATGGCATCAGGACAGGGAAAAGAAGTTCTTGTTGTTTTGCCAGATGACAGATCATTTATGGATGAGATACAAAGATATTTAAAAATAGAAAAATTTCTGCGTCTAAACACATCTTCTGCATTGCCACAGTATGAGATGATTAAAGAAGGCAAGCGCCTTGAGATGCGTGAACGAAATGCCAATGCAAGATTATATTTATCAGAAAGTCTGAAAGATGCAAAAATTTATGTAAATGGTGATAAGGCACAGATCAATGCAAAAGAAGTATCCAATAGTATCAATGAAGCACTTGGCAGGCTGGTATCGACTGTATATCATAAGCTGTCTTATATTGATGCAGCATACAGTGAGAATGACATTCGAGGGATGTTTACGACTTCAAAACAGAATTCACTTAATCTTGAAGGTGGTATAGAGCCAAATGTTCATGCATTGGATGATGTATTGGGTTATATTGCAGATAATACCCATATGCATATGAAAACATCCATGAAGAGTATCAAGGACAGGTTTATGAAAGCACCTTATGGTTTTGTAGAAGACGATGTGCATTGGCTTGTAGCAAAACTGTTCCATAGGGGTGATTTGGCACTTTATGTGAATGGATCTTCGGTATCAATGCACAATAAGACCACAGATGAGCTTATAGCTTATATTACGAAAAAAACTTTTGCAGATAAGTTGATGAATGAGCAAAAAGTTCGTGTATCAGATAAAGAAAAGAAGATTACCAAAGACATTATGAAAGAATTATTTGGTACAGCCGGAAGTTCTGACGATGAAGATATGATGATGAACATCTTTATAGAATATGCAAATAAGCTGATATCTACGCTTGGAAAACTGCAAGTGCGCTATGAAAATACAAAGTATCCGGGCAAACATATCGTAGAGCAAGGAAGAAAACTTCTTATAAATCTGGTACAGATACAGACATTAACAGAATTTTTTCAGACAGTTGCAAAAAAACAGGATGATTTGCTTGATTTTGCAGAAGATTATGAACCGATAAAGGCATTTTTCGACAGTGAGCAGAAAACAATCTTTGATAAGGCAGTATTGTATCTGAGTAAATATGATGACAGTAAGATTTATATTGTAGATGAGGAGATAGAGAATATTGTTTCTCAGATTAGTGCGATAATAAAAAAACAGTTACCATATAGTGATATTCCGAAACTGCCTGAGCTTTTGAAAAAATTCAGTGATGTATATTCCTGCATATTGGATGAACAGTTAAAGCCGGTATTGGATTCAGTTTATGATTCACAGAAACGAGTGTTTGATGTACTAAATACTAAAGAATATGCAGAAGCAAACAGAAGCCGATATTCTGCTATGTTTGACGAAATCATTGATGCAGCCAAAGATTGTACCAATGTATCTGTACTTAGAAGCTATGCGGATAGAGCAGAAGCATTGAAAATGCGTCTGTTAAATGAAATGACACAGATGGAGCAGGAGATTGCATTAAAGAAAGCTGAGGAAGTACGCAAGAGATTAGAAGAGCAGGCAAAAGCCGTTGGTGATGTGAATCAGGCGCAGATTGAAGCAGAAGTACAGAAAAAAGTAGAAACGGTCAAAAGGATCAGAAACATATCAATCAAGAGTATGACTGGTACTGCATCATGGAAATTGGAAAACACTGAGGATGTAGATAGATACTTGAATGAACTGCGTCTGAAACTGGTTAGTGAACTTGATACGGATACAATAGTCAATATAGAATTTTAGGAGAAAATTATGAGCATTGAATGGCAAGGAAAAAGCCTTTATCATTACACTGATTTTTTTGCTTTGCAAGGGATTATTGAAAATCATGAAATATGGCTTAATAATATAAAATGTATGAACGATACGAAAGAAATATGGCATTTAATAGAAACTATTGAAAAAGCTGTTCTTGATGAATGTTGTGAGCAAAAAGAGAAAGTTAAAAACTTATTCTTCAATCAAAAAACAAAATTAGATCCTTTTCAGATATATTCTTTTTCACTTACATCGCTGAAAAATGATGCAGCACAATGGGAAAGATACGGAGGTCATGGCGCAGGGGTATGTTTAGAATTTGATGCAAAAAAATTAAATGATATCATGTGGAAAAATTACAATTTGTACATACAAGAGGTTTTTTATACAGAATCTGCGGAAAAACATCAAGCAACTGATGAAATAGTTTCTTATATAAAGACGGGACATACAAAACGCGATTGGGGAGGAATAGATCTGTTATTCACTAACATTCTTGCGTGTGCAACTGCACACAAGCATCCTTCATTTGAAAGTGAAAGGGAATATAGAATAAATACATCTGCATTCAGCCAAGAGAAATTGAAGCAACAATTAAATTACAGAATGGAACAGTGGGGAATAAGAGAATATTATACACTTAAACTAGAGGATGATGAAACAAAATTTGATGGATTACTAAAAAAAATAAAAGTAGGTCCAAAAGCCGATAAGAATATTGACATTTTGAAAAGATATTTGGAAGCAAAAGGATTTGATAATATTACAGATTTAGTAGAAATATCAGACTGCCCATTGCGTTAGGAGGTTGACAATGAACAAAACTGCAATCAAGAATTTTTCAATATGGGCAAGAAACAGGCTCATAGCAGATATAAAATATCGTGCCGGACTGATGGGTATTACGGAAAATGGTATTGCAAATGCACTTCCACAGTCAAACAGTGAAACAGAGTTCTATGATATAGGAACAACAAAACCTTATACTATTAATGAGAAAGAAATAAAACAGCGTCGTGCATTGGTAGATATGATTCATACAAAAGAAAAGGGTTCTGACTATACGACAGCATACAAATATATCATAGAGGAAGTTGCTTATACATGGTTCAATCGTCTGATTGCAATTCGTTTCATGGAAGTAAACGACTATCTTCCTTCTCATGTGAGAGTATTATCCTCAGAAAGCGGAAAAATGGAACCGGATATTGTAACAAATCCTTTTGATGCGGAGTTAGACCTGTCTGGTGCAGAGGAAGAAAAGATTATCTCATTAAAAAGAGATAATAAACTTGATGAAGTATTCCGAATGCTTTTCATCAAACAGTGTAATGCATTAAACGAGATACTGCCTGCATTATTTGAAAAAACAAGTGATAGCACAGAGGTTTTATTAAATCTGTCAGTAATAGATAAAGATGGAGTTGTGTATCATTTGGTACACGATATTCCAGAGGACGATTTTAATGTCAATGAAGGCGGACAGGTTGAGATTATCGGCTGGATGTATCAATATTATAATACAGAGCCAAAAAATGAAGCTTTTGCGAAAAAAGGAAAGATTGCAAAAGAGGAAATTCCTGCGGTGACACAGCTTTTCACACCAGATTGGATCGTACGCTATATGGTAGAGAATAGTCTTGGAAGACTGTGGGTAGAGGGACATCCTGATTCAGACTTGCAGAGCAAATGGAAATATTATTTGGAAGAAGCTAAACAGGAATCGGAAGTACAGGCAGAACTTGCAGAAATCAGAGAAAAATATGCACAATTAAAGCTGGAGGATATAAAATTTATTGATCCATGTATGGGAAGCGGTCATATACTTGTTTATGCTTTTGATGTATTCATGCAGATGTATGAAAATGCCGGTTGGTTAGCAAGAGAAGCTGCACAGAACATTGTAGAACATAACATCTATGGGCTTGATATAGATGACCGTGCAGCACAGCTAAGTTATTTTGCAATTATGATGAAAGCACGCCAGTATGACAGACGAATTTTTACACGTGGCATACATCCAAATGTCTATGCTATACAGGAAAGCAATGGCATCATTAGGAAACATCTTAAATATTTTGGTGTTGAACTTAACGAGAAAGAGAAAAATACAGCTATATCGCAGATAGAAGAACTTTTGAATACATTGACTGATGCGAAAGAGTACGGTTCTATCTTGAATGTAAATGAATATGACTGGGATTTGCTTCGCAGATTTGTGAACGGTGCAGATATTGGAAGTCAGATAACATTTGATACTTATGGACTAGATGAGACAGCGGATAAGCTGAAAGAATTGATCGAAATCAGCGCGGTTATGGCACAGAAGTATGAAGTTGTAGCAACGAATCCCACATATGCAGGAACAAGCAATTTGAGTGCAAAAGTTAATAATTTTGTAAAAAAGCACTATCCAGACAGTAAATCCGATTTATTTGCTGTTTTTATTGAGCGTTGCGGAGAAATGCTGAAAGAAAATGGTTATCAGGCAATGATAACGCAACATGCTTGGATGTTTTTGTCTGGATATGAAAGATTAAGATTGAAGTTATTTAATTTTGATAAGGTTTCATTAATTCATTTGGGAGCTAGAGCGTTTGATGAAATTAGTGGGGAAGTAGTACAAACTGTTTCTTTTGTTATTAGAAAGAGTAAGTTATCTCAATATAAAGCCATGTATTTAAGACTTGTTGATGGTTGTAATCAATCACAAAAAGAAAAACTATTTTTTTATGATAATGTAAAATATATTTCGACAGAAAATAATTTTGCTTATATTCCAGGTCATAGAATTGCATATTGGATTGATGGGAAAAAAAAATTTTCACATAAATTAATAGGTGACTTCTGCGAATCAGGAGGAAGGAATAAAACTCACAATAATGAACTATATGTACGAAATTGGTGGGAAATCGGAAAGAGTAAATACGAATGGCGCCATTATGATAATGGAGGAAATAGCCGCAAATGGTATGGAAATTGTTTAGATATTGTAAACTGGTCTGCAGATGCAAAAACATTTTATGCTAGTCATGGAGGATTATTGAAGGATGAAATATGTGAAAAAAGAGGTGTATCGTGGAATGGCATATCTAGTAGCAACTATCGTTTTAAGATAAAAAGAGAAAATTTTGCTTTTAGTTCGAGTTCACCTACAATTATTGTCAATGCGAATATTATATATTCAATAATAGCAGTATTAAATAGCAAGGTTGCACCGTATATACTAAATGCAATAAATCCAACATTACAGCTTAATGTTGGAGAAATATTGGGATTTCCAATAGCTGATTTGCCAGAAGCTTTATTACAACATATAGATACGACTACAAAAAAATGTGTAGAAATGGTAAGAGTAGACTGGGATTCCTTTGAAATATCATGGGATTTCAAACGCCACCCATTGCTTTCTGTCATACCACGAAATCTTTCACTATTTAACGATACAGACAATATTGACATATCAGAGTGTTACACCTGCTGGGAGAATGAGTGCAATGAGCGTTTCAATCAGCTTAAAGCTAATGAAGAAGAATTAAACCGTATTTTTATAGATATTTATGGATTGCAGGATGAATTGGCACCGGAAGTAGAGGACAGGGATGTTACTGTCCGTAAAGCAGATTTGCAGAGAGAGATTAAAAGCCTGATTTCTTATGCAGTTGGCTGTATGTTTGGACGATATTCTGTTTATAAAAACGGACTTATATATGCTGGTGGTGAATGGAAAATGAGTGATTTTTCATATGCGGCATATCAGGAGCAGGAGCCGGATAAATTTCCTAAATATTTTTATAAAAGTGATTGGTTTATGCCTGTTGAAGACAATATTATTCCAATCACTGACGAGGAATACTTAGAGGACGATATTGTGTCACTTTTCTGCATATGGTTAAAGACGGCATTTGGTGCAAAGTCATTGGAGAGAAATCTTGATTTTATTGCAAAGGTACTTGGAAAGAAAGGCAGCACAAGCAGAGAGGTTATCCGTAACTATTTTCTAAATGATTTTTTCAAAGACCATTGCAATACATATTCTGTCACAGGTTCCGGTAAGCGTCCGATTTACTGGCTTTTTGATAGTGGTAAACAGAATGGATTCAAGGCATTGGTATATATGCATCGTTATAATGTGGATACAATCGGCAATGTTCGTGTAGACTATCTGTATCGGATGCAGCGTGTATATGAATCTGAGATTAGTCGAATGCAGGATACGATCACTAATAGCAAGAACAGCAGAGAAGTGTCCCTTGCAACAAAGCGTAAGGAAAAATTACAGAAGCAGTTAAAGGAATGTCGGGAATATGATGAGAAAATCGGACATTTAGCACTTTCAAGTATAGAACTTGATTTGGATGATGGTGTAAAGGTAAATTATCGTAAGGTACAGACAGCCACCGATGGTAAGTTTTATGAGATATTGGCTGATTCTAAGAAGATTATGGTGAAGGAAAAATAGTTATTGAAAATTATGTAGGAGGTATCTGTGGCAGAAAAGAAAAAACAGCATTATGTACCTAAAATGTTTATGCGAAATTTTGCAGATGAAAATAAACGATTTTCTGTTTTGCACGTAGAAAGCAGTAAGATTTTAGAAAAGGTGTACATTGATAGTCAGTGCTTTAAGGATTATTATTATGGGAAAGATTTGGTGTGGGAAAATAATTTAGGAAAGCTGGAAGATTGTTGGGCACCTGTAATAACGAAAATCTGTGAAGGACAGCAATTAAATGACAATGAACTACTTTTGATTAAGCAATTTGCTATTTATCAACGACAGAGAACTTTATCCGAAGGAAATTATAAAAAGCAGCAAAAAAGAGCTGAATTGATGGAAATATCTTCAATGTACTGTGATAGTAAAGGATTGCAGTATTCAGATCAAATTGAAGAATATGTAAATAAGATTGCCTATCAAGCAGTTACACCACAGGAATTGTTGGATATTGCCGTTAATGCAGAAAAAATGATTGATGATTTATGTGTCACAATTATTGAATATGATACAAATGCTAAACTTATATCTTCGGATGCACCTATTATTTTATGGAATACATTTGAATGTCACGGATTGGGATATATGTGTATGGGATTGGTTATTTTCTTTCCAATATCTCCTACAAAGTTGGTCACGATATATGATGGGAAAATGTATACTAGAAATAAAGGACAGCAGTATATAGTGAGTGACGATGAAAATGAGGTACATAATCTTAATATAATTCAATATGTAAATGCAGAAAAGATTGTGCTTGCTCTAAAAACAGATGATTTTGATTTTGTTGATAATACTGTGATTGAGCAAAGAAAAAAGGAACGAGAGAAATCACCAATAAGTGCATTGGGTTCCAAAGACAAAAAAATGATAACAGAACAAAACAGAGGAATACATTTAGAGTGCGATTTATCATTTGCATTGTTATCACATAATATTCGTAAGATAAATTATTCTTGTAGAGAGGCTGTACCCAGAATGTGGACACAGGAATGGGAAAATAAACTCATTATGAAAGAAGAAGCTATTCCACTATTAGCACAACAAATGCCTAATATGGAAACTAATATAGGTGCAACTCGTAAAGAATTAAAAAGAGGGTGTCATCTCATGACCAATTTTGCTAAGCAATATTGGTCGAAAAGTAATTAGAAGCATGGAATATACTATGAATTTGGAGGTAGTAATATGTCAAAAGATACGCTGTTTTCCGGCGAATCAAAAAATATTGAGTACAAAGTAACTGTACCAGAAAAAAGCGAAAAATATATGAAAACGGTTGTAGCTTTTGCAAACACCCAAGGTGGCAGACTGATCATAGGTGTTGATGATAAGACACATCAAGTGGTAGGTGTTGATAATGATAATTTGTTTCAGCTTATGGATTCACTGGCAAATGCTATTTCCGATTCCTGTGAGCCTCAGATTATTCCTGATATTGAACCGCAGACAGTAGATGGAAAAACAATAATTATTGTTACAGTGGAAGCAGGAAAAAATCGACCATATTATATTAAGTCAAAAGGCAAAGAAAATGGGACTTATATTCGTGTTGCAGGAACATCCAGAGTTGCTTATCCAGAGAAGATTAGCGAATTGGAGATGGAAGGTGCTCGTATTTCATGGGATGAGCTGACTTGTGTAGGATATGAAGTAACAGAGGAAGCAACGCAGGCTTTATGCGAAGATATTGAGAGTTTTCGTAAAAAGGCAGGACTGACAGAACATAGTGTAAAAAAAGAACAGTTATTTAACTGGAAAATCCTAAAAAATCAAGATAGCAATGTACTTGCTTCAAATGCATATGTATTGTTGACTTCGGATTATTTTCCATTTTCTAAAACACAGTGTGCAGTATTTAAAGGAACTGACAGAACGGTTTTTCTTGATAAACGAGAGTACACAGGACCAATATATAAACAAATTGAGAATGCAGTAGAATTTGTTTTGAGAAATATAAGACTTGGTGCAACGATAGACGGATTGGTGCGCCAAGAGAAATATGAACTTCCGGTAGAAGCAATTCGTGAAATGATAATCAACGCTCATTGTCATAGAAATCTGTTAGATGAATCCTGCATACAAGTGGCGATTTATGATGATCGCCTAGAAGTTACATCGCCGGGAGGTCTATATAATGGACTAACCTACGAAGAAGTGATGAAAGGACATTCAAAGATAAGAAACAAGTTAATTGCTAATGCTTTTGGTCAGATGGGATTAGTAGAAGCATGGGGAAGTGGGATACGAAGAATCATAGGTGCTGCTAGGGAATATGGTCTGCTAGAGCCAAGAGTAGAAGCCTTTGATGATATGTTTAGAGTAAATTTATATAGAAAAAATGAACCCCAAAGTGAACCCCAAAATGAACCCCAAAGTGAACCCCAAAATGAACCCCAAAGATTTGGTGATTTGGAAGAGAGACTTCTGAATTTGATTAGACAGGATGGACATGTGACACGAGACGAAATGGCAAGTCAGATGAATGTTTCATTAAGCACTGTTAAACGTTCGATAAATAAATTGAAAGATAATGGCTTAGTTGAATATGAAGGTTCAAGCAAAAGTGGCTATTGGATAATTAAACAGAGGTGAACGAATGGCAGAATTAAACTTAAAGCAGATTATAGATAAACTGAATACGGAATTTACCGGAGAAAACCGTAAATTAATTTTCTGGTATGATGATAATGGAGATTTTGAAGAAGATATTGACAGCGTAGAGATTGCCAATGCCAAGGTCTACAAGCTGACAGAGGATAACCAGTTTTATACAAAATATTTTCTTGAAAAAGAGGATACGAAAACCAATTATCTGATCTATGCACCATTTTCAAAACCCCCGGTTGCAAAAAATCATCTGGAAGATACCTGTGCTTATTCCAAACAATTTTATGCAGATAGAGCATCGCTTTTGTCTGTTGATTTAGGTATTGAAGAAAAATATAAGCCTATTATCGAAAGGCATATTTAGTTCTTTGGAAACAAAGAGCGTTTGCAGCATTTCTATGACCTTGAGACCACAAATTTCAATGAAGAAAACATTTTGACCGGAATTATGAGTGCAATGTGTAAGACACAAACCAACTCTTTTGAGGAAGTGATTCGTGTGTTAATAACAGAAGATACACTTTTGGATAATAAGTATCTGGAAGAATTTACAAAGTATAATATAGATAGCGAATTCTGGAAACTGTGTGAGCAGCAATTTGGTTTTTCTATGGATGCTCCGAATTTGGAAAAACTCGTTATTACTATGTTTGTAACTTATGCCGAACATTATATTTATTCCAAAATGCCAAAAAAGTGGAAAAAGTTTGTTTCCTATAAATCCGGGAATATTATAGCATTTTTAGATAATATAAAGAATAACATTTTGTATCGCGGGAAATATGATGAGTTATCACAGTATGTCGCAGATTATCTGAATATATCAGAAGAATTGAGCAGGTACGAAGTGGAAACATTGATTGACTGTGATTCATTTGCTTGTATAGATGTTCTTATCATTCGTTGGATCGTCGGCAGACTTTGTGCAGAGGATTGCATGGTCAAAATTGGTGGACATGATATATCTGAACTTTGCAATATGCGTGAAAAAATGCATTATGGAAGCAGTTATACTTTTGTTTATGAAATGCTTGGCAGTGCATATTTAATTATAAATAATGCAAAGTATGAAGCACCGATTGGATTTCAGAATATTATTGATGAGTATGTGTCGAGTGATTGTCTGATAGACAAAAATTACAGAGTATTTTATATGAATTATGACAAACTGGAGAATACGGCAGATTTTGAAGATTTGCGTGAGCTTGTAGAAAATATTTATACAAATGAGTATCTTGGAAAGCTGCTTCCGAAGTGGAATGAAGAATTTTTGAAAGAAAATGCTATGACATGCATAACATTGCAACGCAATTTCTTCAACAAATTTGTAAGGAGTGCAAGTGTCAAAACTGTAGTTATCATATCAGATGCAATGCGATATGAGGTAGGCAGACAATTATACGAGAAAATGATGGATGATCCGAAGTGCAGTGCCAAACTTTCACCAATGCTCAGTGTTTTGCCATCTTATACAAGACTTGGAATGGAAGCGTTACTTCCCCACAAGACATTAAATTTAACAGACGATTTCAGAGAGGTTGTGGATGGTAAATATGCAATTGATCTGGTCTCCAGACAGACAGTATTGCAGTCTTATGAGCCGGAAAGCAAATGTGTACAGTTTGACGATATAAAGAATCTTAAGGGGCAGGAGTTTCGAGATGTGTTTACGGCACAATCTATTGTATATGTGTACCATGATCGAATTGATAATACAGGAGAGCATGAAGAAGATGCTGTATTTGAAGCCTGTGAAAAGACAGTGGATGAAATTTCAAAATTGATACGAAAAATTTCTACCAGTGGCAATACATACCATTTTATTGTGACAGCAGATCATGGTTTTATCTATAAAAGAGATAAAGTAACAGCAAGTGATAAAATCGGTGGCATGAGTGATGAAGGCAGGCTTGTAAAAAGAAGATATATCGTGTCAAAAGAACCAATTACAGAACAGGGTGTATGTAATATTGGTTTGGGATATATTCTTGGAAGTGAAGACGATAAGATTGTTTCTTATTCCTGTAGCACCAATGTTTTTGCAACACCGGGAAATGCAGGACTGAACTATGTACATGGAGGTTCTTCGCCACAGGAGATGCTTGTACCGGTACTTGATATTAAGATGGATAAGGGAGCAGCATTTACAAAACCTGCACAGATTATGCTTGTAAGTTTGGTACAGAAGATTACTAATCTCATTACAAACCTTGATTTTATTCAGTCTGATCCGGTCAGCGATGTAATTAAAAAAGCGAAATATAAACTGTATTTTATTTCGGATAATAACGAGAAGATTTCTAATGAGAATATCTATATTGCGGATAAGCGTGATGAAGATGTTCAGAAGCGTTTATTCCGTATGCGTTTTACATTAAAGAATAAGAAATACGATAAAGACAGAAAGTATTATCTTGTTGCCTATGATGAGAGTAATGATGTAGAATTATTCAGGCATGAGGTGATAATTGATTTGGTTTTCTAGTGTAGTGACATTAGATTAAAAGCCTCGTTATTTATAGTTATTATTATAAATAATGTGGCTTTTTGAAATTCTTACAAGGTAAGCTGTTGAGCTTGCCTTTCAGGAGGTGGATATGGCAATTTTGTTTAAAAACTATCAAAATGAAATAATTAAACTCAGGAGATATATTCATTCAAATCCGGAATTAAGTTTGAATGAATACACCACAGCAGATTATATTGAAAAATATCTGAACGAAAATGCAATATTGACACAGAGAATAGGAGAATGTGGCATTACTGCGGTTATATATTCAGGCAATCCTGCTGCCAAAGTTGTTGCGGTTCGTGCTGAAATGGATGCGATAGCTGTTGAAGAGGAAAATGATATTGAATATAAAAGCAGAAATAAAGGTGTTTCACACGCATGTGGTCATGATGCAATAATGGCATGCGCACTTGTACTCGCCAAAATCTGCAATGAGAACAAAAAGTCATTAAACAACACGATAAAATTTATCTTTCAGCCGGCAGAGGAGAATGGTGAAGGGACCGATATAATGCTCAACGGTGGTGTTATGAGCTCGCCTGATGTTGATTATTTTCTTATGTTTCATTTTGTAAATGATGCTGCTTACGGAATGGAAGTTCAATATGGTTCAGCATCCGCAGCAATAGGAAAAATGGAAGTGGGGATTAAAGGTAAATCGGCTCACTGGTGCAACTCGGACAAAGGCGTTGATGCGATTGTTGCATCAAGTGAATTTATATTAAAATTAAACGAATTAAACAGTATTTACAAATCAGACCTTCCATTTATAACAGGAATTGGAACAATAAAAGGCGGTTCTGCAAAAAATGTTATTGCTTCTGATGTTTATATGGAAGGAACATTGAGAGCATCAAAAACGGAAGATTATTATAAGCTTTATAATAAAATTTTTGACATTGCATCTGAGATAGAAGAAAAGTATTGTGTAAAAATCAATATGGATATTACAGAAGAACCGATTCCACCTATTATAAATGATAAATATCTTGTAAATGCTGCGATTGAATGTGGTGAAAAAATATGGGGTAAAAACTGCCGACTTGTTGACAAACATTTTTTGTCGGGTGATAGCGCATCTTTTTATTTTGACTATGCAAAAGGTCTTTTTATTGTATTTACGGCAGAAATTCAAGGTAAAATAAATTATCCGATACATAATGGAAAGTTTAATATGGATGAAAGCAGATATTATGATGTTGTGCAGACACTTTATTCTCTGATTCAGACAATAGAATAATATTTTTTTGAAGATTAATAATATAAGTAAGAAAAGATTAAAAGTTTTGTCGATACAGGTGATTATAAAACATGGGACATAGTTTATAGAAAATATGTCCCATGTTTCATGCTTTAATATTACCCCAAAATCCTATTTAAGAGATAAACCCTGTTAAATGGAAAGCTGAAATAATAACCGTCTGCAAAATCATCAATATAAGATATGATTTCTTTTGCAAGTTCAACGGCGACTTTTTCACCTTCTTCTTTTGAACCGTTTTCAGGATAACGCTCAACAATTTCATCAGTAACATTTATCCCTGCAAGCTCGTTTTTCATGAAAAGAGCATTTCTGCGGCTTATAAGCGGCATTATTCCGGCGAAGATGCATGCTCCGGTTTCTTCCTTTATTTTTCTTAGCCGTTTGGCTTCTTCCTTGGAAAAGACAGGCTGCGTAAGAAAAAAGTTTGCACCTGCTTCCATTTTTCTTTTAGTGGTATTTATCACTGAATCAAGATTTATAAGGTTTTGGTTTATTGCACCACCGTAATTCAAAGGATTTTCATTAAATACTTCTTTGTTCATTTCCTGAGCAATTTTCATAAGTCCCACCGAGCTAAAATTAAATACCGATTTAACAAGATTTCTTGCTGATGCGGGTACCGGGTCGCCTGTGATAATAAGGAAATTTTTTATATCATTTATTTTTGCACCCATAAACATCGCTCTCATTGCGAATGCATTTTTGTCACGACAGCATACATGCGGCATTACTTCAATCCCTGTTTCTCTATATACTTTTGCAGCCATTAATACAGAGTCAACTCTTGTTCTTCCGGATGGTGAATCCGGAAATGTAAGCACATCAACTCCTGCATTTTTGAGATAATGAGCTGATTCAAGCAGCTTTTCATCATCTGTATTAAATGGTGGAATTAGTTCAACGGCAATAAATTTTTTATCTTTCTTTCTGCCTGTTTCATCGTATAAAAATCCGCAATTTACAGGATTTTTAGCCGTGGCGGCAATAGATTTTTCTATGTGTTTTTCAGATTTTATATCCATACCGGTTATTTCAGATAAACAAGATATAAATTCCGGTGATGTTCCACAGCAGCCACCGATTATATCAGCACCTGCATTTAACAATTCACACATTTTATCAGAATAATAATCCATATTCTTGTCAGAGAATATCATACGTCCGCTGACTGCCTGAGGATAACCTGCATTAGGAAGTGCACTTAAATACTTATCAGTATGACGGCGTTCCTTT
>ENA-OROU01001823-OROU01001823.1-human-gut-metagenome-genome-assembly--contig:-NODE-1823-length-16771-cov-2.615817_pt1 | contig 16771 bp, 20 predicted proteins | sample MGYA00242131_ERZ509054 | MGnify/ENA primary metagenome ERZ509054 (study PRJEB26280, sample SAMEA2338749) | human gut metagenome | biome: human gut; feature: human-associated habitat; material: faeces... | reverse complement strand
CACGGCAGGTGTTCTTACATATTACATTTGCAAATGGTTAGACAACTATTTTAAACGATAACTAGCCTAGTGTTAGACCACTCTAAAAGTTAGAAAAGGTAAGGATCTGCCAATCCTTACCTTTTCGTTTGATGCATTCTGATTTCCAATTTACAAGTAGAGTATAGCATTTATACTTGTAATATTCAAGTTTATACTAAAGAATTAATTTTATAAAAACTCCACATTCGTTTCGATAAATTTTTTTATACCAATAGAAAGATTCTTTTCATCTTTTATTAATCTTATAACTATTGTTTGATCTCTTTTCATGTTTATCAAACCTTTCTTTTCTCTCCCAAGCATGCCGAATTGTGTATGCAAATTGATATATATTTATTCACATATCTATTTATATGTTATATATGATATTTAATAATAAATATTGACATTCAGCTATTCGCTAAATAAAAAATAAAAGGCACATAAATACTTTTCTTCATAGTATTTACATGCCCTTTTAATTAAATTTGTATTCTTTTTGTGTCCGCGACACACTCTCGACACATTATATACCTTAGTTATAATAACTCTAAATGAGTATATAAGCATACATAAACCTAAAAAACATTGATTACATGCGGTTATTTAAATTTGTATAAATTTGTACTATTTGTTTCTTGGTTTCATTTGAGGGAATAAGATAACTTCTTGAATAGATTCTTGTCCAGTTAATAACATAACTAATCTATCAATACCCATACCCATTCCACCTGTTGGTGGTAAACCGTATTCTAGAGCTTCTACGTAATCTAAATCCATTTCGTTTGCTTCATCATTTCCTAATTCTTTTTCTTTTAATTGATCAGCAAATCTTTCATATTGATCGATTGGATCATTTAATTCAGTAAATGCGTTAGCATATTCGTTTCCACAGATGAATAATTCAAAACGTTGTGTGAAACGTGGGTCTTCTAAATTCTTTTTAGCAAGTGGTGAGATTTCAATTGGATGACCATATACAAATGTTGGTTCAACAATTGTTTCTTCTACATATTTTTCAAAGAATTCATTGATAATATGTCCATAACCAAAGTGAGCTTCTACTTCAATACCATGTTCTTCAGCTAATTTTTTAGCATCTTCAAATGACATATGTTCATTGAAATCAATACCCGTTTTTTCTTTAATAGCTTCTGTCATAGAAACACGTTTAAATCCTGGAGCTAAAGAAATATGATGTCCTTTATAATCTAATTCATAAGTTCCATTAACTTCCATAGCTGCATTAGAAATAATACCTTCAGTTAAATCCATCATTCCTTCAAGATCACTAAATGCTTTATAAACTTCAATTGTAGTAAATTCAGGGTTATGAGTTCTATCCATACCTTCATTTCTAAATAAACGTCCAATTTCATAAACAGCATCCATACCACCAACAATTAATCTCTTTAAAGATAATTCAGTCGCAATACGTAAATAGAAATCAGTATCTAATGTATTATGATGAGTAACGAATGGTCTTGCAGCTGCTCCACCTAAGATTGGATTTAATACAGGTGTTTCAACTTCTACATAGTTTTTACTATCTAAATAATGTTGAATTGAACGAATGATTCTTGGTCTTGTAAACGCAATTTTTTTAGCATCTTCATTCATGATTAAGTCAACATATCTTCTTCTATATCTTTCTTCAATATCACTTAAACCATGGAATTTTTCTGGTAAAGGACGTAATGCTTTTGTTAAATGTGTATATTCACTTACTTTAATTGAACATTCTCCAGTATTTGTCATAAATACTGTACCTTTAACCCCAATGATATCTCCAATATCACCTTTTTTAACGATTTCATAAGCATCTTCACCAATAGTATCTTTTCTTACATATAATTGGATTTGTCCATCTCTATCTTGAATATGCATGAAACATACTTTACCTTTACGACGTTTAGTCATAATTCTACCAGCTACAGATACTTCTACAGCCATTTCTTCTAATTCTTCATGAGTTTTTTCACCATATTGTTCTTTAATACCTTTTGAATAAGCAGTTACATCAAATCTTTGACCAAAAGGATCAATCCCTTTATCAATAAGTTCTTGCATTTTTTCTCTACGAACAAGTTCTTGTTCACTAAATTTTCTTTCTTCCATAATTTCCTCCTAAAATATAAAAAACTCTCCATCCCATGGGACGAGAGCTAAATCGTGTTACCACCCAAATTCATCAATAGGTCACCCTATTAACCTCAATAACTATCTATTAATAGTCTTGCCTATAACGTGGCTTACGTCATCTTATCAAAACATCCAAGATGCAGCTCCTAGTCTTTATTCATAATAGTTTCATTATCTTTTCCACCAACCAAGACTCTCTTTGAATGAAGGGCTATTATTACTTGTCTATTCATTGCCTTTATTTCTACTTCGTTATCTTAACTTAATTCAAATTTATTGTCAATATAAGCGATAAAATTAGTTTTAATAATGAAAAAATGCACGTAAGTGCATTAATCATGAATCTTATTATTTAAAACCATTCTTACAAAATCAGGTTCAAAATGTTTAGCTCTTGATTCTGAATATCCCATATCTAATAATGAAATTTGTTTCATTTCTTCTTCATTTAATTCAAAATCAAAGATATCTATATTTTCTTTAATTCTTTCTACATGTGTTGATTTTGGAACAACAACACCTCTTTGTACATTCCATCTAAGTAAGACTTGTCCTACTGATTTATTATATTTCGCTGCAATTCCTTTTAACATCTCATCTTCAAATGGATTATATCTTCCTCCACCTAGTGGTGCCCATGCTTCAGGAATAACATCATAATATTTCATTGTTTCTATTGCTTTTTCTTGTGTATAGTATGGATGAAGTTCTACTTGATTGACCATTGGTTTGATTTCTACTGTATTTACAAAATTGACAAGAACATGTGCATAGAAGTTAGAAACACCGATTGCTTTTAATTTTCCTTCTTTATACGCATCTTCCATTGCTCTCCATGCACTAAAGTAATCACCCATCGCTTGATGTAAAAGATATAAATCCAAATAACCCAAACCGCTTTTTTCAATCGATGCATCAATTGCTTTCTTTGCAGTTTCATAGTTTTTCATATCTTGTACCCACATCTTAGAAGTAATAAATAAATCTTTTCTAGTACAAACACCTTCTTCAATAGCACGTTTAACACCTGCACCAACCGCATCTTCATTGGTATAAGAAGCTGCTGTATCAATTAAACGATATCCTGCTTTAATTGCTTGATATACTGATTCTTCACATTCTTTTTTATCTGGTACTCTAAAGACACCAAAACCTACTATAGGCATTTTTAACCCATTATTTAATGTTTGATATTCCATTGTATTTCCCTCTTTTCTTACTTTTATTTTGAGATAAAAGTAAGAAAATGTACAATATTGATTTTGCATTCTACTATGTTTTTTTCGCATAGAAAAAACTTGGTTTTACCCAAGTTTTAACTTTCTTCAATAACACCCATTAATTCTAATAATCTATTTAAATCATCTGTGTCAGAGTATTTAATTGTAATAGACTTATCATCTACTTTGATTCTCGTACGATATTTTTTTCTAAGTAATCCTTCAACATATTGATATTCTTTAGATTTTTCAACCTTAGGTTTATTCTTTCTAGCTTCTTGAAGTTCAAAGCCTTTCACAATATTTTCAACATCTCTAACAGATAACTTTTCATCAATAACTCTTTTAGCAATCTTTAATGCTCTTTCTTTATCCAATGTAATTAAAGCTCTTGCATGTCCCATTGATAAAGAACCATCTAATACATATTCTTGAATCTTTTCAGGTAAATTCAATAATCTAAGTGTATTTGTAATATGTGTTCTTGATTTTCCAATACGTTTAGCTAATTCATTTTGTGTAAGTTTAAGTTTTTCCATCATCGTTTGATAAGCTTGTGCTTCTTCGATGGCATTTAAATCTTCTCTTTGAATATTTTCTAATAAAGCAATTTCCATCATTTGTTGATCACTAAAATCAACAATAATTGCTGGAACTTCTTCTAAATGTGCCATTCTTGCTGCACGGCATCTTCTTTCACCAGCAACAATTTCATATCCTTGAACAGATTTCTTTAAAATTACTGGTTGGAAAATACCATGTTCTTGAATTGATAAAGCAAGTTCATTTAAAGCTTGTTCATCAAATACTTTTCTTGGTTGATAAGGATTAGGTCTAATTTCATCTAATTTGATTTTTTCTTGACTACTTTCAGGTGTATTATGTTCAATATCATCAATTAATGATGTAATATCTCCACCAAAAATAGCATCTAATCCTTTATTTAATTTTTTCTTTTTCTCAGCCATTTCTACTCAACACTTCCTTTGCAAGTTCTTTATAAGCTTGAGCCCCAACAGAAGATCCATCATAATCAAAAATACAGATTCCTGCACTTGGTGCTTCAGATAATTTAATATTTCTTGGAATAACAGTTTTATAAACTTTTTCTTTAAAATACTTTCTTACTTCTTGAGAAACTTCCAATCCTAAATTTGTACGTTGATCTAACATTGTTAATAATAAACCTTCAATAGAAAGTTTTTTATTAAAATGATTTTGAGTTAATTTAATTGTATTTAACAATTGTGTTAAACCTTCAAGTGCATAGTATTCACATTGTACTGGGATAAGTACTGTATCACATGAAGTTAATGCATTTGTATTTAATAAACCAAGGGCTGGTGGACAATCAATAAAAACAAAGTCATAATAATCTTTAATTTTATCTAATGATTGTTTTAAACGCACTTCTCTTCCTTGTTTTACATGTGCTAATTCTAAATCTATCCCTGCTAAATCTATTTCTCCTGGTGCAACATCTAGATTTTCAATATAAGAATGTTGAATTACTTTTTCTAAACCAACTTCTCCTGTTAAAACATGATATGTTGATAATTCAATATAATCTCTATCGATACCAATACCTTGTGTTGCATTTGCTTGAGGATCCATATCTATAAGTAACACTTTATAATTCATCTTCGCAAGTGCAGCTGATAAATTAACGCTTGTCGTTGTTTTACCAACACCACCCTTTTGATTTGTAATTGCTATAACCTTCGACATCTTTACACCCCTTTATGTCCTATCGTTTGTCCTAGTAATACTCTTGTTTCAATGTTCTCACTAGAATTATTTATAATATCATCATCTATTTTGACAGTATCTTTTTTCAAAATCATTACAACTGTCGATCCACCAAATTCAAAATAACCTTTTTCTTCTCCTTTAGTAGCAATACTATGTTTATAATTGACAATTTTACCAACCATCATTGCTCCTACTTCCATTTGAATCATTCTACCAAAGTTATTTGAATCAATCACAGTGTACTCTCTACTATTCATTTTGTATATAGGATAATAATCATTTGCGATAGGATTAACAGTATGAAAAATACCTTTGATTTTCTTATGGGAAACAATTTGACCATCATCTACATAACTATAACGATGATAATCATCAACAGCTAAACGAAATACAAGACATATTCCACCATCATATTCTTTAGCCAATGTTTCATCTTGTAATAAATCTTTTAATTGGTATTTTGTATCCTTGATTTCTAAAATCGTATCATCATTTATTGGATAGTAAGTAAGTTTACTATCAGCAGGTGCCATCAATACATCTTTAGAATTGTCAAATGGTCTTTGACCATCCTTTATTCTTCTTGTAAAGAAATCGTTATAACTTTTATATTTCTTTTCTTCATATTGACTCATATCAATATCATTGTTTTTAATAAACGAAGAAATACTTGTCTTTGAAAATGGTGAAGACATATATAAACCACCTAAGTGTGTAACAAATGGTGATACTAAGATTTTTAAAGCACATCTACCAGCAGATGTGCTATATAATTTTTTTAATAATTTATTTTGACCCTCTAATTCTTTAACGATATGTCCTTGACGATCTTTAATCATGAAAAACAAAGAATTTGCACAAGTTCAATAACAACTAGAACACCAAGTGCAATAATTCCTTTCCCTTTTAATTTTGGCACTTTAAAATCAACAACAAATAAAATACCTGTAATTAACATTAAAGTTCCATATAAGTAATCTAAACCAAAAATAACATATCTTAAAGCAAATGCAAAAGGTAAAATAAAGGCTGAAGTTGTAACTGGTAAACCTTGATAATACTTTCTTTTTTCTGTTGTTTGTTGCTGTCTTGTTTCTTCAGTAACATTAAAATAAGCTAAACGAATAACTGCTGCTAATACATAAAGTATTTCAATAGCAAGCCATCCTACTGAAGATAATCCTAAATTATATCCTAGTATTGCTGGAAAAACACCAAAAGAAATAAGATCACATAAAGAATCTATTTGAATCCCAAACTTCTTTTCTTCTTCTGTACGATTTTTCTTACTTCTTGCGACCATTCCATCGAAGGTATCACAAATACCACACATCATTAAACAAATAAATGACCATTGGTAAAGTCCAATGACTGATAAGTGGATTCCTACCATTGCAAAAACTAATGATAAATATGTAAGAATGACAGTATAACTATAAAATCCTATCATATTCTACTCCCTCTATAATTAACGAAAATATTATAGCATAATTTTATCTAATTATGTAGTGTATATCGTCTTATTCATATTTTTGAAAATTTCTATTTTCATTCAAATCTTTATATAAAATAATTTCATCTTTTTCTAAACTTTGTTTAACATCTATAATTCTTTGATTAGACGATCCTCTAAACTTTAAACTTAAATCTTTAAGTTCTTCAATAAACTTACCATCTACTAGAACATCGATATAAGATAACAATTCATCAGTTACTTCACATCTTGCTCGACTTTCACTTAAAAGTTCTTGATCAAAGAGATAACCTGTATAACACCAAATATCCTTTTGTGGATAAAGTTCTTTTACTCTTTTAATAAACGGTAATAACGCTCTTTGATTACTTGGTTCCATTGGTTCTCCTCCAAGTAAAGACAATCCTGTTATATGTTCTGGTTTTAAATAATCAATAATTAAATCTTCTACTTCTTGATTAAACTCTTTTCCATATTTAAAATCCCATGTCATTTGATTAAAACAATTCTTACAGTGATGCGTGCATCCTGATACAAATAAAGAAACTCTAACTCCTAAGCCATTAGCGATATCAAAATTCTTAATTTCTGCATAATTCATTTCAATTCCTCTTTTCATATTTTCCTATTATACAACAATTCTTTATAGATTCTATTGATATAATAAAAAGGATGTATCATCCTTTAACATAAACCTCTATATTTTATAAGTTCTCCAATATTTCCTTGATATAAACACTCTAATTCTTCAAATAATAAATAATCCGATGGTTTCATTAAACAAGGAAGCTTAGGTAATTCTATAGCTTGACTATAAGCCAAGATTTCACTTACAAATTCTGAACAGAAATAATAATGATTTCTACGATAAGGAACTTCCAATTTACATAAGATCAATCCCATTAAATTATATTTATAATCTTGAGAATGATTTAAAATAGATTCTAAAATAAATTTTGCCTAATAATATATCTCTTTCTTAACAGTAAGTTTATATAATGCACAAGGAATATGTTGATTTTTATTATAGAATTCCTTTTCAAATGACTCATTTCTAATTCCTGCAGGAATTGGAGAGTAAGTATATTTTCTAGCACAACTATACATCGGTTGTAAATTTTCTTCAAAAGAGATAGAAATATGTGTATAACTGTCTTGCGTCATTAAATAAATTGCTTTAGAAATAAAAGTATCTGATTTTGTTAGTAATAAATAAATATCTTTCACCTTATTCTCCTTTCCTCACTTCTTTCAGTATTACATATTTTTTAGATATAATCGACATATTTTTACAAATTTATCAATTCATTAAATTTTTTTCATAACAAAAAAAGCGAGAATATCTCGCCTTTATATAAACCAACTCTTTTTTCAAAATCAGAACCTGGTTCAAATCTTCTACTTTCGATATCCATTTGAGATAATGCTTGATTCATTGATTCAACTTCTGCTTTTGTAAATTTGATTTCGGTTGCTTTAATATTTTCTTTTAATCTTTCCAACTTTGTTGTTTCTGGAATAGGTACAATAAAATCTTTTTGTGCTAATACCCAAGCCAAAGAAATTTATGCAACTGTTGCCTTTTTTTCTTTTGCAATTTTATTAACTAAATCAACAACTACTTGATTCTTTTTAAGCGCTTCTTCACTAAATCTTGGTGCATTTAATTTTGCATGAAAACCATTTTTATCATAAGCATCACTTAAAAATCCTTTACATAATGGAGCAAAAGGAACAAAACCAATACCTAGTTCTTCAAGTAAAGGAATAAGCTTATCTTCTGGTTCTCTCCACATCATTGAATATTCACTCTCTACGGCTGTTAAAGAACATATTGCATGGGCTTGGGTTCAATTCCTGCTTCTGATAATCCCCAATGTTTGATTTTCCCTTGTTTAATAAAATCCTTCATTAAATACGCAATATCTTCAATTGGTATATTAGGATCAACGCGATGTAAATAATACAAATCAATATAATCTGTTTTTAATCTTTTAAGAGAGCCCTCTAAAGATTTTTTAATACCTTCAAGATTTCCATCAACAACTTGTTTACCATTTTCCATTCTTTGGTTTTTGGTTAATAAATAGAAAAAAAGAGATGAAAATTTCATCTCTATAAGTGTAATACACGTTCTTTGATTTCTTGTGTTCTTCCTTGATTCCAGAATTGTGTTCCAATATAACCACATGTACGTCTAGCAACAGACATCATATCTTGGTTTTTATTTCCACAGTTTGGACATACCCAAATAAGTTTACCATTTTCATCTTTTTCAATTTGGATTTCTCCATCATATCCACAAGCCATACAATAATCACTCTTTGTATTTAATTCAGCATACATAATATTATTATAAATATGTTTCATAACTGCTAATACCGCATCAATATTATCTTGCATATCTGGAACTTCTACATAAGAAATAGCTCCACCTGGTGATAATTTTTGGAATTGAGATTCAAATGTTAATTTATCAAAGGCGTTAATATGTTCTGTTACATGGATATGATAACTGTTTGTAATATAGTTTTTATCTGTAACACCATCAATTTTACCAAAACGTTTTTGTAAACATTTCGCAAATTTATAAGTTGTTGATTCAATTGGTGTTCCATAAAGTGAAAAATCAATATTTTCTTTTTCTTTCCATTTTGCACATGCGTCATTTAAATGTTGCATTACTTCAATTGCAAATGGTGTTGCACTTGGATCTGTATGTGATTTACCTGTCATATATTTAACACATTCATATAATCCAGCATATCCAAGAGAAATTGTTGAATAACCACCATATAATAATTTATCAATTGTTTCACCTTTTTTAAGACGAGCCAATGCTCCGTGTTGCCATAAAATAGGAGCTACATCACTAGGTGTTCCTTTTAAACGTTCATGTCTGCACATTAAAGCTCTATAACATAAATCTAATCTTTCATCAAAGATTTGCCAGAATTTGTTCATATCTCTTTTTGATGAACAAGCCACATCAACTAAGTTGATTGTCACAACTCCTTGATTGAAACGTCCATAGTATTTTGGTTTACCATTTTCATCAATATAAGGTGTTAAGAAAGATCTACATCCCATTGATGGATAACATTGACCATTTCCATTTTGATCAACTTTTAATTCTTTCATTACTTTTTCAGAAATATAATCAGGAACTAAACGTTTTGCTGAACATCTTGCAGCAAGTTCTGTTAAATAATAATATTGACTATTAGGTTCAATATTGTTTTCTTGTAAAGCATAGATTAATTTAGGGAATGCTGGTGTAATATAAACACCTTTTTCATTTTTAACACCTTTCATTCTTTGTTTAAGTGTTTCTTCAATGATCATAGCAAGGTCATCTCTTAAACGTCCTTCAGGTACTTCATTTAAATACATGAAGACAGTAATAAATGGTGCTTGTCCATTTGTTGTCATTAAAGTAACAACTTGATATTGAATTGTTTGTACCCCTTTAGTAATTTCTTTTTTCAAACGTTCTTCAGCTAAAGCATTGATTTTTTCATCATCTAATTCTAAACCAATAGTTTCAAATTCTTCTTTAACTTCTTTTCTAAATTTTTGTCTACTTACATCAACAAATGGTGCTAAATGAGATAATGTAATACTTTGTCCCCCATATTGAGAACTTGCTACTTGAGCAATAATTTGAGTAGCTACATTACATGCAGTAGAAAAACTCTTTGGTTTTTCAATCATTGTTTCTGAAATAACTGTTCCATTTTGTAACATATCTTCTAGATTTACTAAATCACAGTTATGCATATGTTGAGAGAAATAATCAGCATCATGGAAATGAATCAATCCTTCATCATGTGCTTTTACAATATCTTCTGGAAGTAAAATTCTTCTTGTTAAATCTTTACTAACTTCTCCAGCCATATAATCTCTTTGTACACTATTTACTGTAGGGTTTTTATTAGAGTTTTCTTGTTTAACTTCTTCATTTGCACATTCAATCAAACTTAAAATTTGATCATCAGTTGTATTAGATTGTCTTGCTAGTGCTCTTTGAAAACGATATGTAATATACTTTCTGGCAACAGAAAAAGCATTTAATTTCATTAATTCATCTTCTACTAAGTTTTGAATTTCTTCAACGCTTAATGCTCTTTTCATTTTTTGACATTTATATTTAATGTCATTTGTAATATTATCTATTTCTTCTTCAGAAAGTCTTTCTGTTTCAACAACTTCTTTATTAGCACCAATAATTGCATTAGTAATTTTTACTTCATCAAAAATTGCTTCTTGCCCATTTCTTTTTATTATTTTCACGCCAAATATCCCCTTTCGTATTTTTTATGTATTTGTATTATAGCCAATCAAAAAAAAAAAATATACTTTTATGCTCTATTGGCCCATACTTTTTTTCGAATTATTTTACTTAAAATAATTCGACGTCCAACCCATTCTATCACAAATAATATTGATTTTATAGTTCTTTTACGTTTTTACAAAATAAAAAAATCCAATGTTTATATAAACAAAGGACTTTGTAAAAAATATATTTATGATTTTTATAAATTCTAAAGAACATATAAGATAATACATAAAAAATGTAAGATAGAACCAACTAAAATCCATAAATGCCAAATACTATGCATATATTTAATCTTATTTTGTAATACATAGAAAATAACACCAATTGTATAAGCAAGTCCTCCTGAAACAAGTAACCAAATACCATTCATTCCTATTGCTTGTGGTAAGAGATTGATTTTAAAAATAATACACCAACCCATCACTAAATAACAAATCATTGAAAAAGTTTGATATTTTTTAATATCGATTGCATTTAACGTAATTCCAATCACCGTCATGATCCATATGACTGCAAATAAAATCCAAGCCCATTTAGCATCAACTTCTCTTATTGAACAAAGTAAAACCGGTGTGTAAGTTCCCGCAATCAATACAAAGATACTGCAATGATCCATAATTTGGAAAACTTTCTTTGCTTTAAGCTTAGGTGATAAACCATGATAGATAGCTGACATTGTATAAAGAAGAATCATCGAAATTCCATAAACAATCCCTGAAAATAAGCCATAACCATCATGACAAAAAATAATGCATAAAACTAATGCGGCTATTCCCATCGCCCCACCTACAATATGAGTTACCATATTAAATATTTCTTCACCCTTTGTATAAACAGGTAAAACACGATCATCTAATTTTGTTCTTTTCATACATATTACCTCTTTTAACTATCTTATGTAGTATTTAATACTATATCTTATAATTTACACATATAATAACAATCTCATTTCCCTATGTCAAGTGATGAAATTATTTATTTTCTTGTTTTCTTTTTTCCTCTATAATAGAGAAGTAAAAAGGAGAAAAATTATGAAAAAAATCGCAAAATTTGAAAAAGTATCATATAATCAATTTAAAAATGATTTCATGGATTCATTTCCTCAATATAATGAAAAAGAAGTAGAAGAAATCTATCATTCCATTCAACTTCCAAAACGTGCCACAAAAGGATCAGCTGGATATGATTTCTATAGTCCTATTGATTTTGAATTAAATCCAGGACAAACTATTAAAATTCCTACAGGTATTCGTGTACGTATTGAAAATGGTTGGGTATTAGGTTTATATCCTCGTAGTGGTTTAGGATTTAAATATCGTTTACAACTTAATAATACAGTAGGTATTATTGATAGTGATTATTATAATAGTGATAATGAAGGTCATATGTTTGTAAAACTTACAAATGATAGTAATGAAGATAAATCTCTTTCTTTAACAGCAGGACAAGGAATGGTTCAAGGTATTTTCTTTGAATTTGGAATTGTTGAAGATGATGATGTCACTGAAGAAAGAAATGGTGGCTTTGGCTCAACAACAAAATAATTACGTTTATATCGTAAGGTGTCGTGATCAAACACTTTATACTGGTTGGACAAATCAGCTAGAAAAGCGTATTGAGGCCCATAACGCTGGTAAAGGTGCTAAATATACAAAGGCAAGAAGACCAGTCGAACTTGTTTATTTTGAAACTTTTGAACATAAAAGCGAGGCTTTAAAAAGAGAGTATCAAATTAAACAATTAAAAAAATCAGAAAAAGAAAAAGATATTCAAGAATCAATGGAAGTAACACAAGGAAAATTAATAATAGGAATGGATTTAGATGTAGATAATGAAGATTTAAGATATGATATTATGATTTATAATAGTATATTTGGTGGAAGTGCAAATTCAAAATTATTCCAAAATGTACGTGAAAAGGCAAGTCTAGCGTATACAGCAAGTTCTAGCTATTATAGATTTAAAAATAATATATTTATAAATTGTGGAATTGAAATAAAAAATTATGATAAAGCATTAGAAATAATAAAACAACAAATAGAGGACATGAAAAAAGGAGATTTCACTGATGAAGAAGTAGAAAATGCTAAAAAAGGAATAATTGCATCTATAAAAATAATAGATGATGAACAAGATACGGAAATAACATATTTCTTTAGTCAAGAATTATCAAATAGCAAGTGTAGTGTAGAACAATACATGGATAATATCAAAACAGTTACTAAAGAAAAAGTTATTGATATAGCAAATAAAGTAAGTATAAATACAGTATACTTTTTAAAAGACTAGAATAGACAAAATTTTGGACAGTGATAAACGAGCGAAGCGATAGATTTGTAAATTTTATTATAAGAATCAAAAATTAAAATTTATAATGAATGAACGAAGTGAGAGAAAGGAAGAAAAAAATGCAAATAATAGAAAATTCAAAAGTTAAAGAAAAATTATATATGGAAAAGCTAGAAAATGGTTTAACAGTAATGATAATCCCTAAAAAAGGAATTCAAAAAAAATATATAATATGGGGAACAAACTATGGCTCAAATGATAGTACTTTTATAGTACCAGGAGAAACAGAAATTACAGAGGTACCAAAGGGTGTAGCACATTTTCTAGAACATAAAATGTTTGAACAAGAAAATGGAAAAAACAGTTTAGATGTTTTAACAGCAATAGGAGTTAATGCGAATGCATATACAACAAATAATCATACAGCATATTTATATGAGTGTACGGATAATTTTTATGAAGCATTAGATGAATTTATGGATTATGTTCAACATCCATATTTTACAGATGAAAATGTTGAAAAAGAAAAAGGCATAATTGGTCAAGAAATAATGATGTATGATGATTATCCAGAATGGAAAGTATATACAAATGCACTAGAATGTATGTACCATAAACATCCAGTAAAACTTGATATTGCAGGAACAATTGAGACAATAAGCCATATAGATAAAGATATTTTATATAAATGTTATAATACATTTTATAATCCATCAAATATGGCAATGGTTATATCAGGAGACTTTGAACCAGAAAAATTATTAGAAGAAATAAAGAAAAGATTAGTAGATAAAAAAGCAAATGGAGAAATAAAAAGAATTTTTGAAGAAGAACCAAAGGAAATAGTAAAAGAAAAAGCGGTTCAAAATATGGAAGTTAGTAAACCTCTATATGCAATAGGAATAAAAGATGTACCTGCAGAACAAAAAGAAAAGGTAAAAAAACATATAGCAATAGAAGTATTATTAAATATTATAATTGGTGGAAGTTCAAAATTATATAAAAAATTATATGATATAGGTAATTGTTATTCATCACCAAGTATTGAATATGAATTTGACAAGAATTATGCGCATATTTTAATTACAGGACAATCAAATAATCCAGAGGAATTATACAAAATGTTTAAAGAAAAAGTAAAAAAATTAATACAAAATGGAATAAATAAAGATGACTCTGAAAGAATAATAAAAATGATATGTGGTGAATATGTAAAAGAGTATAATGATATAGTAGATATTTCAAGAATGTTTTTGGCAGATTACTTTAAAGGAATAAATAGTTTTGACTATTTAGAAGAAATAAGCACAATAAATGTAGAATATTTAAATCAAGTGTTAAAAGATGTGTTTAATGAAAAAAATATGGTATTATCTGTTGTAAAAAACTAGATAAAAATATTGTTGAAGAAACAGCGTAAAAAATGAAAAATATTTTATGCTGTTTTCTTTTGATTTTCTATGTCGAAAAATGTTGAAAACACTCGTACGAAAGTTGCTAAAAACCGTTGAAAATACTTGACTTGGAGATTTTTATGTGGTAATTTATAAGTATACGAATGAGAAAAATTGAAAAAGGAGAGATGAGTATGTTAAATGAAGAAATTTGTAAATTAAGAGATAAATTAAATAAAAGTATTGAATGCGGAGAAAGCTATGATATTACATATAAATTAAGCATTGAATTAGATGAACTTATAGCAAAGTATTATAGAGGACTAGAAAAAAGTAAAAAAAAACTAGTTTGTGAAATTTAGGGCATGTTTTTACATGTTCTTTTTTTGTGTATCTATTGCAAATTTATGTAAAATATAGTATAATAATTAGCCAAGTGAAGGAGATAAAAATGTTAGTAAATCATAATATTATAGATAATTTATGTGAAGATGCAGGAGAACAAAGAAAGCAAAAAGCACAAAAATACAGAGATGAAAATAGAATTTACTTTAAAAAAGTAGAATATGAGAATCCAATGAACTTTGAGGTAACAGCAGAAGTAGAAGGAACAGACACTTATAATACATATATTCAAGTAAAAAACGGAGAAATAGAGAATATAACATGTACTTGTCCAGACTATTACAACTACTATGGAGTATGTAAACATACATTAGCAACAGTTCTAGCATTAGCAGATTATAATGTGGAAAAGATAGAAAAACATGAAAATAAAGCAACTGTACAGAAAGAAAAAAAGTACACAAACTTTTCTCAAATAGTAAAAACAATATATAATCATGAATTAAACGAAATAGACAAAGACCTAGAAGACAATGAACTAAAAAATACAGGAACAATAAAAATAGAGCCTAAAATAATATATGATAAATTCACAAAAGAGATGAAAGTTGAATTTAAAATTGGAAATAAAAGAATGTATAAAATAAAGAATTTAGCAGAATTTTATACATTAATGATGCTAAAAGAAAATTACAAATATGGAGATAAACTAGAATTTGTACACAGAAAAGAAATGTTTGACCAAGAAAGCCAAGGACTATTAGAATTTGTCTTAAAATATGCAGAAATAATAAAATATGCAAATTCTAATGCGAATTCAAACTATAGATATTATGGAAAAGCACTAAATGAAAATAATATAATATTAGGAAACACCGGCCTTGATGAATTATTTGACATACAAAAAAATAAAAAAGTTTTAATAGAAAAAGATTATGAAGTAAAAGCAATAGACTTTTTAGAAGAAGACCCACCACTTGATTTTTCATTAGAACAAATATCTGATGATGAATATAAAATTATTGCAAATTTTGATATATACAAAATCAATATTTTAAGAGGAAAAAATTATAAATATGTATTAACAGACAAAAATTTATATAGATGTTCTAAAGAATTTACAAATACAAATCTAGAAATGCTAACATTGTTTAGAGAAAATTACGTTTCAGAAGTTATGCTTGGTAAAAAAGAAATAGGAGATTTATTTTCAATAGTTTTACCAAAGGTTAAAAATGCAATAAAAATAGAAGAAAAGCTAAAGAAAGAAGTCGAAGAATACATACCAGAGAAATTAAGAGTAAAAGTATTTCTTGATTTTGATAAAAACAATTATGTAGTTGCAGATGTAAAACTATGCTATGGAGAAAATGAATTTAATCCATTAAACCAAAAAGAAGAAAAAAATTTCAAATTTCCTAGAAACATAGTAGAAGAAACAAAAGCAATGAATATTTTTAGGAAACCAGGATTTATGTTTGAGCCTCAAAATTTGAGATTTATTTTACCAGATGATGAAAAAATATATAATTTCTTATCAGAAGATATAAATTTATATATGAAAAAATTTGAAGTATTAGTAACAGAAAATTTTAAAACCAAAGAAATAGTAGCACCTAAAGTTGGTTCTTTAGGAGTAAGAGTAGAAAATAATCTATTAGAAATAGATTTGAGCAAATTAAATATAAACCCAGAAGAGTTACAAGAAATGCTTGCTAAATATAAATTAAAAAAGAAAGAAGGAATTAAAAATGGCAGTAGTAAACTATGCTGAACAATATTCAAGAGCATTAGC
>ENA-OROU01001811-OROU01001811.1-human-gut-metagenome-genome-assembly--contig:-NODE-1811-length-16833-cov-14.042139_pt1 | contig 16833 bp, 19 predicted proteins | sample MGYA00242131_ERZ509054 | MGnify/ENA primary metagenome ERZ509054 (study PRJEB26280, sample SAMEA2338749) | human gut metagenome | biome: human gut; feature: human-associated habitat; material: faeces... | reverse complement strand
ATCTGAAGACTGCACCAAGATACATATTGCAGGTCTTATTGCTCGTCTGTGTATTGTGCTCCGTATGCTTTCCACCCTTAACCCAATACAAGAAATCAATAAAATGTTTATTCTGCTCCGAATAGGAAAGCAATGTAACCTCATCCAATCCTATCGTTTGTTCCTGCAGAAAATTGTAATAATATGAAAGTGCGAAGGCTGTGGATTTTACAGTATTCGGAGAAGCATTAATCTGATCCAGATGCTTCAAATACTTTGATGGAAGGATTGCAATTTCTTCTATATCCGAAATAATCAAAAATCGTGGTCTATTATCTTTCAAAACTGAAACAACCCTATATTTCAATCCACAGCCCTCCTTTCTTTTTGACTTCTTTGACATCTTTGACTTCTTTTATCTTACATTATACACAAAGAAGTCAAAATGTCAATTGCGTATTTGACTTCTTTGACTTCTTAAAGCTATAATTAATGATTTCTTTGATTTCTTTATATTTAAAATTGATTTTTGGGGACATAATTGATAAGATAAAGGTTAAGAAGTCAACTTAAAAAAGTCAAAGAAGTCAAAAGGAGATTGGAATGAACGAATTTTTATCAAATCCAAGTACATTAATAGATCCCGACAGCGTTTACGATCAGGAAAGATTCATCAATATACTTCAAACAATTTTACACACAAAAACACAAAAAGAATTATCTGAACAAACCGGCATAAACAATGCGACTATTTCTCGAATGCTCAATGGCACCCGATCAGGGCGACCATATAAAAGCACTATTGATAAAATTGCAAAAGCCATTGATGATCCAGAACTTATCAATGAATTATATGATGCTACTGGATATTCACCTCGGAAAATACAGGAACGAAAGAAGATAATTGCTGACAATGGATTTTCTCCGGATCTCTCTACTGTTCAGGTACATGAAAAGTTTTTTTCCACTTTAATGCGTGGTCTTTCCATGATGACAAGTCTGTATAAAATCGAATGGACAATAAAATCCGGAACGCCCAGATCATACGATTATTTAATTGAGTTCAAAGAAGGAAATATAGATTACTGGTATATTAGATATGTAGATAGAATTACTTCTGATGAAGAAAGGAAAAAAGCCTTAACTGCCATTTATGGAGAATTTGCAAAATTGAAATTGGACGGAAAAATCAAAGTTTCTTGCGCTACTCCTTCTTACGAAGATTATGATTATTTTGTTACAATTCCTCCATACCAATTAAATTCAATAGCTTCAATTATACATTTTGATTCTGATCTCGAAAGATTTGCAGACGAAACCTTTTTAGAAACAGCGTTACCGCTTAAAGAAAATATTCCTGTTAAGGATTTTTGTAATCTTACTGAATCACTGATACTATAACTATTTGATTTTATCACAGAGAGAGTTGCTTATGGGCTCTCTCTTTTTTATAACGATTTTACCTCCCATGTTCTAGCTCATTATGGCAAATCATTTTCTAAAGCAAGTATCGCCTAGAGTAACTCAAAACCCAGTTTCTGAATTTTGATTCTCTGGCGAACTTGATGGAGATTACGATTCCCCATACCCTCGATATCACAAAATATTAAATTTTGCTATTAGCTCAAAATAAATTTTCGCAGCTTTCTGTTTTTGCACTCATAGTTGTCAAAAACTATTTATAACCATCTGCTTCTACCGGCTGCTGATCCAAAATACTTTTATTCAAAAATGAATAAAAGTGAATTTACAAAAAAATACCCCATCACAAAAATGTAATGGGTACTTCCTCTCATTATATTTGAATCGACAAATACTTTAGGCTTGAATCGATAATGCGTGATAATCACTTTTTCCTCTTTCCTTGATTCTATAGCTTTAAAAACAGTTCTCTTATATGCAACATATCCCTATACAGTGGAGCAAAAAGTCTTTCATGTCCTCTGCACCCCTCAAGATTTGTTACCTGTGGGTGGCAAAAACTAATGACAGGAATCCTTTTACCACTCATTTCAGTAAAGTAATACCACCAATCACGATTAAATATAATAGAACGAAACGAGTTCCACTCTGTAGAATTAGGCAACACATACTCCTTTAGCAATGTTGCATTCCCTGTTATTCCTGATGCTGTCAATCCGCAGCAAATAATAATGTCCGGATCGCACAAGCATATTTCATCAAAAATTCTTTTATGTTGTGCCTTAACCGAATTCAGCAGTTCATCTCCCTTTGTTCGACTGATGCCACCCTCTTTTTTCAGATTCATCACTGCAATACGTTTTAGCTGTTCAACACGATTTTCTTTAGACATATCACGTGGATATTCTTCATTACCATCCAGTAATGCCTTTGACCATCTGCCTATATTGTTCCATGTCTTCCAACCACTTCCATCTCTACGCAAATCATCACACAAATTCCGTTCTGATTGGCAATTCATATCTCTAAGCACAAACAAAACATGCGGATTTTCATAATATTCTACATCAACTATTCCATCCGAAATAAACGCATCAAAGCAAAACTCATTTTTCCATTTCTCAAATAATTTATCCCATTCATTCATAATTTTGCTCCTTCGCTTTTTCTTTAGTTTGCATTACATCATCACCATAATTCCAACTTTTCCAATTCATATTACCACTATTTCCGATTTTTGAGAACACAGCAAATATCCCTACATAATATTTCTCACAAGTTTCTCATTTTCCCCAGAGCAAGATCCACCTGTGTTTAACAATATTGTCTTGCAGACAAATGTTCTTTCATCAGGTTTTCATCTTGCTGGGGATTCCCCAAACCCACTCTTTCTATTTATACCGAGGTTACTGTACACACTAGAGCAAGATCCACCCCGGTAATACCATATCGCTATTTTAGCAATATGGCATTTTCCGGATGTTGAAATCTTGCTGAGGATTGTGCTCCCCAGTTCCTCACATTCAGCATAAATATATACTTAGTTCCCCGAATTTCTTCGGTCACAACACAGGGAGAGAAAATAGGCTAAACAGCCCTATATCCCTGTGAAATCACTATGTGATTAAAAAATAGCAAGGACAGGAAGTGTGTATACACTTCCGCAAAATTGCCAATTTTGGTTCCCTATCCAAAATTAAAAAATACAAAAAATAAAAAAATCGTACATACCGCACAATTCAAATTTCCCATTTTTTATTCATCCTGATTTTTACGCTTATATTATTTTTCAAATTTTTCAATCCCCCCAAAAAGCAAGAAAGGACATCAACGCTTATTTGTTGACATCCTTCGCTTTGAATTTTTTAAGAAAATTTTACCTTTTCAAAATGTTATTTGATATTAAAAAATCAAATTTTGTCCATCACTACATTCCACACAGATACTTCCGAATCACCCTGTGGCTCAAATGTACAAACTACTGCTGGTCAGAACATCTGCCGGTAGGAATCAAAAAATTATAGTATTGTGGTTGCATACGCAGCCACTCAAAATGTAGGATACTCGCTATTTTGCGTTTACTAGGTTGGAGCATAAAAGGAAGCTTCCTTCAAACTTGGAAGCTTCCTTTTACTGGTCAGATTTTAATTTTGGATACAATTCTTTTTGTTTCAATAAGTATTGCAATCATCTGAATGTAGTGCTCAATTTCGTTGGCAGATAAGAAGTCGCCTTTACGATCTTTCAACCACTTTTGGAGAGGTTGGTATCCCCCTACACCCATATTCCATATCTCGACAGGAACGCTTATAAAGCGAGCACCAGTTTTATTAATTATTATAGAACCAGATTTATATTTTGGCACTTCAACCAAAGAATTTTCACCAGGCACGTAGGCAATGTTTCCTTCGTCCAATAGGAAGTATTGTAGTTTGCCTGCTTATCCGGATTGGGTATCAGGATATCCCGAACAAGCTCAACCTCATCATCAGTAGCCATGCGCTCCAATGCCATCTGACTCACCATGTGAATTTCGGTATCTTCATTTTTCTCAATGCTACAAATCTTCTCAAACGCGCCGTCAATGGCATAGCCGGGGTCGCCGACAATATTCGACGCCCCAAATACGACTTGATGATATGGACGCCCCGACACTTCATTTGTAAGCATGTGAATGCTGTCCGAAACGCTCTTGTATTGTTTCCCGTCAGTGTCAATTTCAATTCTGCTCATGAGCTTCGGCGCATGGAGTTTTTCTTCCATAAACACATAATTCAGAAACTCACCGAGTTCTCCGCCGGAACCTTGAACATCTGCTCCGCCATTCTTCTTGAGAACTCTCTGAGCCTGCGCAATTACTGCATCGCGATTACCAGCCTTGGCAAACCGCTCGATGACAGCTCTGGAAAACACATAGTCACCAATGCTGAGGTAGACATACTTCTTCAGAGACTCTACATTTATTTTGTTGTTTCGGATATCGAGATGAAAAAGGCGCAGTTCACCTTGCGTTGTCCAGTCAATTGGCTCGGACTGGTCTACCTCTCTAAACACAGAGTCAAAATCTCCATGTTGCAGAGTTCTTGATAAAGCATCGCTCATAAACTGCGCCTCCTTAATTACTGGTTACCTCCTCCATAGGGAGCAGGTTCTTCTGCAACCATCAGCGTTTCAGCCTTTGGTGCAAAATCATAGGTTACAACTTTTTTCTCTTTTGTTGGCTCGTAAGTCATATTGAACACCATATCAGACAGCCACTTCTTAAACGAAGGATTGTCTTGGAACTGCTTAAACAACTCCATATTGTCTGCCATTACAGAGAAAATCACCTGCTGTAATGCACGTTCACTTTCCATTCGTGCATTCTGGCGGTCAGAATTCTTCATAGCGTTCTGGTAGCGCTCATCTTTTGCCACCATATCCGGAATGGCAATAATCTGTCTACGAACATTGTCCGGCTCTTTCCAATCGATGTTGCCAAACATATCATTAAAGTCATTCAGGATGACAGACAGCAAATCCATCTCCGGATTCACGATATGACCAGCTTTCCCTGCAGGAACTGGCGGCACCTCTGTGTCGGAATCTTCCAGCTTAATAGACATGGACTCCTGTGCTTCCAAACGGTAGCTGTCGAGGTCAATGACATCAAGAATACCCTCGGAAAAATCATCGTCACGAGGAGACGGCAATTTCGGAATCAAGAGATTCATGAAGATTGACAGGCGTTCCCATTCGGCATTTCCGTAAGGAAGAATTGCACCGAGAAAACCGTAAGTACGACAGAAGGATTTTGCCGCACTTTTAAATTTAATCTGGTCTTCAGTATCCAAATCTTTATACACCGCTGCACAGGCATCAAGAATCGGGTCAAGTCTATCTCGCTCTGCGCCATTCAGATACAAATCGACCAGCTTTTCAACGTGCTCTTCGGAGTAAACCTGATATTCCTCCATCATGGCAATCAAGTCGTAGAGCTTGTTCGGGTCAGTCTCGCCAGAAAGCAAAGTAGTTCTGTAATAACGAGAGAACGCCTCTTCAATCATTGCAGGCTTATTTGCGAAGTCCAAAACGAAAGTATCGTGCTTTGCCGGATGGCAGCGGTTCAATCTGGAAAGGGTCTGAACTGCCTTAATGTCATAAAGCATCTTATCGACATACATCGTATGCAGGAGCGGTTCGTCGAAACCAGTCTGGAACATATCTGCAACGACCAACAATCTATACGGGTCTGACTTCAGCGTTGACGGAATCTTTGCATCAGGGAATCCGTTCATGGCAGCAGATGTCAGCGGCGGTTCCTGTCCCTGATACTTGTGCTCACCGGAGAAAGCAACGATGGCCTTGTAAGGGCTATGTCTCGCAGCAAGGCACTTATTGATTGCATAGTAGTATTCGATACAGCGCGGGATGCTTGAGGTAACAACCATAGCACGTGCCTGTCCGCCAATCTTGCCCTTGGAAATGACCTGCTCATGGAAATGAGCCACCATCATCTCGGCTTTCTGGGCAATGGTATAGCTATCGCTCTCAACAAAAGCTCGCAGTCTTTTCTGGGCACGTTTCTTATCGAACATCGGGTCGTCCTGAACCGTTTTCATCAGTTTGTAGTAACTGGCGATAGGCGTGTAGTATTTCAGGACATCCAGAATGAAGCCTTCCTGAATAGCCTGCTTCATGGTGTACACGTGATATGGGCGATGTTTTACATCGTCGCCATCCTCATAGGCTATGCCAAAGGTCTCCAATGTTTTATTTTTCGGAGTAGCAGTAAATGCAAAATAGCTGGCGTTGGTCAGTAGCTTGCGGCCCTCCATCATTGCGTTGATTTTATCTTCGTTGTCCATCTCGTCTTCAGAGGCAAGACCCGACAACGCAAGGTTCATCTGAGCAGAGTTTCTTCCACTCTGACCGGAATGTGCCTCATCGATAATAACGGCGAAATGGTTCATCTTATGGCTTGCCCCAATATCCGGAACAACATAAGGGAACTTTTCAATCGTAGTGATGATGATTCTCTTACCATCCTGAATGGCCTTGCGCAAATCACCGGAATGCTCTGCCCATGCCACCGTATTGGCAACCTGCATAAACTGCTTGATATTATCACGAATCTGCTTATCAAGAATTCGACGGTCGGTTACAACAAGGACAGAATCAATCATCGGATGACCGTCCTGTTCCAGCCCAATAAGCTGATGGGCCAGCCATGCGATGGAATTGGATTTTCCTGAACCGGCGCTATGTTGAATCAAATACCTCTTACCGACACCGTTTGCCTTCACATCTGCAAGCAGGCTTTCAACGCAGTCCAACTGATGGAAACGAGGGAATATCTGTTTTACAGACTTTTTCTTTGTTTCCGGGTCTTCCTCAACAACGACCTGAGCATAGTTCTCAATGATGCGACTCAGCTTTGCTTTTGTCAGAATATCCTTCCACAGATAGTCTGTCATGATACCATTCGGATTCGGAGGGTTTCCGGCACCATCGTTATAGCCCTTATCGAAAGGCAGGAACCAGCTTCCTTTGCCATCCAGCTTTGTGCAGAACTTAATCCTTGCATCGTCAACCGCAAAATGAACCATACAACGTTTGAACTGGAACAGAAGCTCTCGTGGGTCACGGTCAGTTTTGTACTGCTCCACTGCATCGTCAACGTCCTGCTTTGTCAGCTGGTTTTTCAGCTCGAAGGTGATAACCGGCAATCCGTTGATAAAAACACACATATCCAGTGCCAGTCTGGTGGAATCATTGGAATACATGAGCTGTCGAGTAACACTGAAAATGTTCTTCTCGAACATCTCCTTGGCCTTTGCGTTATTTTCGGTAGGTGTCAGATAGAACATGATGAGATTTGCGGGATAAACCTTGATGCCGTTACGGAGGACATCGATAATTCCTCGTTTTGCAATCTCCCCCTGCAGGCGGTTCAGGAACTGTTTCTTTTTCATGTCCGCCTTGAACACGCCCAGCTTGTTCATCGCATCCGGCTGTGTTTCATTTAAGAAGCGGAACAGGCGGGTCTCATCAATGGCATAATCTCGATTATAGTCAGCATTGGTTCCTTGCTCGTAGCCGTTCTGTTCGACCAGCCATTTAACAATCAAGGATTCAAGACCATTCTCTTTTGTGTTTGTAAATGCCAAGACTTACACCTCCTCTGGTATCATGTCTTCCTCAGCTTCCGCTTCTGCTTCTTCTTCGACATAAACATATTCTGGAATTACGATGTCCCGAACATCAATTTGACCTGTAACAGCAGCAGAAATAAGGCTTGTTCTATATTCATCTATAAGCATCATTTCACGAGCTAATAGAGATTGGCTGGATGCAATAATGTTTCCTTTGGTTATAGCCTTTTCTGGAATAAGGCCATTAAAAACAGAGGTTTTCCATCTCAAAAACTCAAGAATCTGGTTTTGCTCATCGATAGGTGGAACCGGAACATAAATATTCTTCATCTCACTGTAACGAGTAGTCCAAAGGTCAGCAACTATACCTCTTCCATTGCGATAAAACTCTTCAATAAAAGTGTGACTTCTCAGCAAATAATGGTAATAGAGGGATGTATTCTTTCGTGGACACAGAATGATGTTTATCAGTGAAACAGACCCATCGTATTTTGAGAATCCGCTGGAGCCCCTTCTGTCTGAACGACTGTTTATTACAAAATCACCCGCAAGAACTTTTTTTCTGTTTTCGCTATCTTTGGATTTAGCGGCAGTGTCTAACTGAGGAACCACACCAAATTTGGTAACTGAAAGTGGCATATACTCCAGCGCAGAACACTTTTCTGAACGCTCAGTAAACAAATCATTAATCTTTTTCATTTCCCAATGTTCGGGAATATACGGAATCCAACCTATTCCGGTTTCTTTGTATCGTTCATATTTCTTAAATTCACTCATGATAACACCTCGCTAAGAATTCCTGCCATCTGCGCCTCAACACTCTTGATGTCTGCAGCAATTGCATCTATATCACGAATTTCTCTCGGCTCAAAGAAGTACTTCGTAAAAGTAAGCTCATAACCGATTTGCGTTTTTTTCTCATCAACCCATGCATCGGCACAATATGGGAGCACTTCTGTTTCCATATAGCCCTGTATTCCATTTGGATAGGTAAAAGGAACGATTGCGACATCGGTTTTATTCTTATCTGCAACCATTCGTCCTTTTTTGTCTTTTTGGGGACGACCGTGATTATCAAGCTCTGGCTGTAAAATAGTTATTCTCCAATGGCCAAATTCCTCATTGTCAAACACTTTGCTAACATCGCTTTCTTCCATATCAGTGAACATCCTGATAATTTCTCTCCTATGTTCGACTGTAATTTCAGAGTTTTTCTTGCCCATGTTTTTCCACATGGACTGTTTCATTTCCGTTGCATTTATCAATTGCACCTTGCCTTTGCGATTTGGTGCTTTCTTGTTTGAAAGAACCCAAATAAAAGTTCCAAGAGGTGTGTTATAGAACATTCCTTCGGGCAACGCAATGATAGCTTCGACTAAATCATTCTCAAACAAGTATCTTCTTGCATTACTTTCTCCACTGCCTGCATCTCCGGTAAACAAAGAGGAACCATTATGAACTTCAGCAATTCTGCTACCAAGAGGTGTGTCTTTTTTCATTTTTGCAACATTATTCAGCAAAAACAAGAGCTGACCATCGCTGACTTTCGGCAACATTTGTAATTGAGTTCCATCTTCGAGATACGCATTGAATCGGCTGTCAAGTATGTCCTTTTTCCCACCCATTTTTTCGGCATCGGATTTCCAGCTCTTGCCATAAGGAGGGTTCGCAAGCATAAAGTCAAACTGTCGGGTTGCATTACCGTCAGCAGAAAGGGTGGAACCATATGCGATATGTTCAGCCTGTTCGCCGTCTCCCTTTAACAGCATGTCTGCTTTACAGATAGCATATGTTTCCGGCTGAACCTCCTGCCCAAACAAATGGATAGATACATTTTTTCCTCTCCGCTTCGCAGATGCCAACAATCTGTCTTGAGCAACCGTAAGCATGCCACCGGTGCCGCAGGCCCCGTCATAGCACGAGTAAGTTGCATCCATAATCTGGTCGGCAACAGGAATAATAATAAGGTCAGCCATTAAATCTACAACATCACGTGGAGTCCAGTGTTCACCCGCCTCCTCGTTGTTCTCTTCATTGAACTTGCGGATAAGCTCTTCAAAGATTGTACCCATTCCATGATTATCCAGTGCAGGCAGCTTGATGGTCTTCATGGTATCGTCGGTATAAACGGGCTTTGGGCTAAGGTTAATAGTCGGAGAAATAAATTTTTCAATAACTGCCCCGAGAATATCCGCGTCAATCATCGTATCAATCTGATTACGGAATTTAAACTTATCCAGAATTTCCTGTACATTCGGAGAGAAACCATCCAGATATGCCTCGAAGTCAGCTTTTAATGTTTGCTTCTTTGCACGGCTGGTCAGGTCTTTGAGCAGAAATGGAGAAGAATTACAGAAGGCCTGTCCAGCAGCATTACAGAGTGCAGGCCACTGATTCGTTATTCCGGCATCGTCCATCATTTTCTTCATATTGAGAACTGCAGGCTTAGTATCCTCCAGCATCGCATCCAGACGGCGAATAACCGTCATAGGGAGAATAACATCACGGTACTTACCACGCACATATACATCGCGCAGGCAATCATCTGCAATTCCCCAAATAAAACTTACTATCGCATTATGAACTTGATTATCCATAGTTTTCATCCTTACCTTTCTTGGCTGTGTAGGTCAGGGCACAATCCCTCATCTTGATTCTATATTTTTACCTGTCCCAAAAACCGGACTTATTCATCGCCAGCAGCATCATCTGCTGCGCCACCCGAACGAATCCAGTCATCGACTTCGGATAATTTAAACTTCCACAGTCGACCAACTTTATATGCAGGCATATTTCTTTTGGCAATCCACTGAAGAATCGTATCTCTTCCTACACCGAGGTAGGACTGCACATCTTTAAGAGTTACCCATTTTTCTATCTGCTGCTCTGCCACGCTCATACCTCCATTTTTAATTGCGTTTGAACTTTGCATCGATTGTTACACTAAATTTTGATACTTGATTCGGGAAGCAGTTGTCGTCATCCTCGTCCTGCATCTCCCATTTGCATAGCGTTACCGCCTCAAAGCCACGGCCGTCAAAGGTCGTGGTTATTTTTATGCTTTCACCGGGGGCAGTATCAGGGATTGGAATCTCTGATGGAGTGGCTTCCGGTCTATCTTTCGGGCCTCGCATATAAATCAGCTTGCGATTCTCCCATCTCACCTTTCCTGTATTCTGAATCACCCAAGTATGTGAAAACTTGTCATGAACGCCTATCTGGTAACGTGAGCCAGAGGACACATAGGCGCTGTCACCCGGATATATCGGCTGGAACAGTCCTTGGTCTTTCTCTACGACACCGGTGTTCTTCTGTTCCTGATAGGAAGTAGCCATGATGTCATCTGCACCATTATCGTTGCCATCTATGATAGCTCTTATTTGTAAAGCAAGCGCCGCACATAGAGCGTTTTTATTCGGGGTTTCTTTCTCTGGGATACCAAAGGCTATTAGCACATCCAACGTTCTGTCGTTAGGAATGTTCTTATCAAAAAAGGTAGTTAGTGCTTTCAGATTATCTTTTCCCCGCAAAGGTGCACGTTGTGCCTCGATGAATAGTTTTGCTCCGGTATAGAGCTTTCTTTTATAGCTATCTCCGATGTAGGGTTTGGCTCCAGCAGAAGTAAAAAGCTCGTCGATGAACTGCTCTTGGCTTGTGATATTGGGACAGAACTCTCCAACAGTTTTGCAGAAATCACATAGCAGCACCATTCCACCTCCATTTCACATACTCATGTACAAAAATCCATTTTCCATTATACGACATATACCTGCAAAAATCAATCTCTTGCATACATATTCATTGTTAACAAGTTGTAAATCCTCATAAACCGACTTTGAAAAGAGTGTCATTCAAAGTGTCAAAAGTGTCACTCGCAGGCCCTCCAGTCCTATTTGGAGTGTCACTGCCGCCTGATATGCTTTAAGCAGATGATTTGAAAGGCAGGTGATGAGATGAAATCCTCCGAGCGATTGATGTGGGAAATCAACATCGAGACAGCCGCTTCCACAGTGGCAGCCGAATTTGGTTCCACAGTTGTCAATTCCGTTTTTGCACGGTACGACGCACACAGCTTTTGCGATTTGGCTTCTTGCTACTACAGCGAAGTGTTTTCTGACTTAGAACAAATCGCCAACGACAATTAAAAAAACGCCCTGAGCAAGGCGTAAAACTACTTTTCCTGAAATCAGCTCACCTTCTTCGTGGCCACGAGGTGTGTTCGTAGCTGATGGATGGAAGAACTTAATCATAGAGTGCCAGCTTACGAAAGGCTGGTCACCAAGTGAAGCGGAGAAATCCGCATGAGGTGACCATCTAATGAAAACCATGACTGGCAGCCATATCGGTTATCTCCGCTTCGGTTCAAGTGCCGAAAGGAGAAAATCGAATGGCAAACAATGCAAACCAGAGTAAAACCTACCGTATCTACCTCAAAGCCACCAAAGAATGGGTGGAGGTTCCTGAAGAGTTCTATCGCGAGCAGACCAGCTACTATGACACCTTCCGCAAAAAGGCTCAGTATCACGGTCAGTGCATCTGCCCGAAGAGCAAGTTCTGGCTCTGTGATGGTGACTGCTTTAACTGCGAGTTCCGTCGTGCCGGAGACATGCTGTCCCTCGACTATGAAAATGAGAACGAGGATGGCGACACCTGCTCCCCGCTGGACAGTGTCCCTGACCCGGCTCCGCTCATGGCAGATGTTGTAGCGGACAAGCTCCTTCTGGAGCAGCTGATTCAGCGTCTGCGTGAACTCGACCCGGAAGCCGACCTCATCCTCCAGATGCTCGGTGAGGAGAAATCCGACCGTTCCATCGCCGAGGAGCTTGGCAGACCACAGCGTACCTTTGCCCGCCAGATGCAGCGCTACCGTAATGAGCTGCGTAAGGTGCGTGGCTATTAAATAGGAAGGTACACCGTCTGGCTGCTGCATTTCCGGCAGCCAGATATTTTTTCTAAAAAATGTGGCTCAATCCGGTGGCTCATCTCCATTGGGAAGTGTAAGGCACAGAACAAACCGCCTTGCAGAATGGAGGTGAACACCGTGAAGCAGTCCTATTACAACGACCGCCGCAACGATGCAGAAGTGATTCGGGTCTTGACCGCAATCAGCGTCGTATCCGGCAGACTGGCAAGGAATATGAGTATCCTCGCCGCACAGAGACAAACCGAGGAAGGAGGAAAACACTATGAGCAGAATGAGCGATATGGCCGCGACCATCGAAGAGCTGCGCAGTGCCGCTGCTGCTATTAACGAGGCCGCTAACTGGCTGGCTCAGCAGTTCAGTGGTTCCGATGAAGCACCCGTCGAGGAGGCCAAGCCTGAAAAGAAGCCCGCCCTCACTCTGGAACAGGTACGAGCTGTCTTAGCAGAAAAGTCCCGCGCTGGGCACACCGCTGCTATCCGTACTCTGCTTCAGAAGTATGGTGCCAGCAAGCTCTCCGGCATCGACCCTCAGCACTATGAAGCCCTGCTTCATGAAGTGGAGGTGCTGTGATGCCACCTAAAGGACATGCAATTCTCTCCGCATCGTCTTCGGAACGTTGGCTCCATTGCCCGCCTTCCGCAAGACTGTGCGAGACCTACGAGGACAAAGGTAGCGACTACGCTGCCGAAGGAACCGACGCTCACAGCCTTTGCGAGTACAAGCTCCGCAAGGCGCTGGGCATGGCAGTCAAAGACCCGACCGAACACCTCACTTGGTACAACGCCGAGATGGAGGACTGTGCCAACAGCTATGCAGCCTTCATCATGGAGCAGGTGGAAGCCGCCAAGGAGACCTGCTCCGACCCGGTCGTCCTTATCGAACAGCGTGTGGACTTCTCCCGCTGGGTAGAACAGGGCTTCGGAACCGCCGACTGCATCATCATCGCTGACGGCACACTCCGCATCGTCGATTACAAGCACGGTCTTGGTGTTCTGGTCTCCTCGGAGGACAATCCCCAGATGAAGTGCTACGCCCTCGGTGCGCTGGAGCTGTTCGATGACATCTACGACATCGACAATGTCAGCATGACCATCTACCAGCCTCGCCGCCAGAACGTCAGCACCTTCGAGCTGGAAAAGGAAGCCCTGTACGCTTGGGCCGATGAAATCCTGAAGCCTACCGCTGAGCTGGCCTTCGCCGGTGATGGCAACTTCCTCTGCGGAGAGTGGTGTGGTTTCTGTAAGGCCAAGCATGAATGCAGAGCCAGAGCGGAAGCAAACCTTCTTCTGGCACAGCACGACTTCAAGCTGCCGCCTCTGTTGGAGGATTCGGAAATCGAAGTCATCCTGTCCCGTGTGGACGAGCTTGTGGCGTGGGCCTCCGATATCAAGGAGTACGCTCTGCAGCAGGCAGTCAGCGGAAAGGAATGGCACGGCTTCAAGCTGGTCGAAGGCCGCTCGAACCGTAAGTACACAAATGAGACTGCTGTCATTCAGGCAGTCGAAGATGCAGGCTTTGACCCGTATGAGAAGAAGCTGCTCGGCATCACCGCGATGCAGAAGCTCCTCGGCAAGGCCCGCTTTGAAGAACTCCTTGCAGGCTTCATCGAAAAGCCGCAGGGCAAACCGACTCTCGTGCCGGAATCCGATAAGCGTCCGGCAATGAACACCGCAAAATCAGATTTTATGGAGGACAACTAATATGAGTAAGAATGTAAAAATGAGCAATCCCATGAAGGTTATCACTGGCCCGGACACCCGTTGGAGCTACGCCAACGTCTGGGAGCCTAAGAGCATCAACGGCGGCGCACCTAAGTACAGCGTCAGCCTCATCATCCCTAAGTCCGATACCAAGACCGTCGCTAAGGTCAAGGCTGCTATCGAGGCTGCTTACCATGAGGGCGAGTCTAAGCTGAAGGGCAACGGCAAGTCCGTACCTGCTCTCTCTGTCATCAAGACTCCGCTCCGCGACGGCGACCTTGAGAGACCTGACGACGCAGCCTATGCGAATGCCTACTTCATCAACGCCAATGCGACCTCTGCCCCCGGCATTGTGGATGCTGACCTGAATCCTATCATGACCCGCTCCGAGGTCTACTCCGGTGTGTACGGTCGTGCCAGCATCACCTTCTATGCCTTCAACAGCTCCGGCAACAAGGGTATCGCCTGCGGCCTGAACAACCTGCAGAAGGTACGCGATGGTCAGCCTCTCGGCGGCAAGGCATCTGCTGAGTCCGACTTCGCAACGGACGAGGATGAGGATTTCCTCGACTAATCCCTGACCCAATCCACCAAGCTGGCGGTGGGAACACTGCCGCCAGCACCATTTTGAAAATACGAGGTATGTTATGGAAAACATCGTGAATATCGCAAACAACATCGTCCTGTACACCGCAGCCTATACCTTCCTGTTCGTCATCTATGGCGTCACGTTCTATGCCTTGATTAAGGGCATCGTGAAAATCCTCACTGTTGCTTACCGACAGCTGAAGGCTGACTGGGAGGCATGGCATCCGGATAAGAAGGACGACCAGTAAACCAAAGCAGGCGGCAGGGATTCGTTCTCTGCCGCTTGTGTCATTGAAAGGACTGATTCTATGAAAACACTCAGTATCGATATCGAGACCTACAGTGACGTCCCGCTCCAAAAGACCGGTGTCTACCGTTACTGCGAGTCTCCCAATTTTGAAATATTGCTCTTTGCCTACAGTGTCGATAACGCTCCGGTGGAAGTCGTTGACCTTGCCTGCGGCGAGAAGATTCCCGAAGATGTGCTGGCCGCCTTGGAGGATGAGACCGTTATCAAATGGGCCTTCAACGCTTCCTTTGAACGCATCTGCCTGTCCCGCTTTCTCGGCTATCCGACCGGTGAGTATCTCGACCCGGAGAGCTGGCGCTGCTCCATGATATGGTCTGCCACGATGGGCCTGCCGCTTTCCTTGGAAGGTGTCGGTGCAGTCCTCGGTCTGGAAAAGCAGAAGCTCACAGAGGGCAAAGACCTCATTCATTATCATTACTGTGTGTTAGAGAAAATACGCATAAACCCTCACCCGCTATATGAATCTCATCATACTGGTTTTATCCTCTTATCATTATTCAACAATCACTTCTTTGGATAAATCATAAGAATATTGATAAACGATCATATTATCCTTGATTTCAATATACACACTGTATGCTTCTTCCATTAGAGTATTCCACACATCAACCCATTCAGATGGTGTAGAATCCAAGAACCACATTTTTTCAAAGGCAAATTCGATAGTACCCCATAGATCATCCTTTTTTCGTTCAGTTTTTATATTCATACCCATATGTTCTGCAATCTCCAATGCAGCCTCTTGTAAAAATGTAAACTCAACAATTTTCTTAGAATCGGGAATCTTCTTGTGTTTTTTCATCCGTGCTTCCGCTTTACGAATAAGTTCTTTTACCTCTGCTTCATGCCGTTTTTTTTCTTCCAATTTTTCTTCTTCTGTCATTTTTGCTTTTTCAGCTTCCAGTTCCCTTTTTATTTCTTCATCTTCACGTTTTGCAATATCAAAAAATCTCTTTTCAATCAACATATTCTCCACCTACCCAAAAAAAAAGAAACAGTCAACATTTTCGTTACAACTGTTTCCCTTATTTCTGAAGTCCTCGGAGCATAGCCATTACTACCGCTTGTTCTTTTTCATCAAGATCATCCCAAATCTTTAAGACCTCTTGTTGTGACTCAGATAAATTTACCGGAACGTCTTTTCCTGCAAAGAACTGAGCCATTGTTACTCCCAGTGCGTCACATATTTTTTCCACAGTAGGCATTGTTGGTAGACTTTCTTTAGCAATGATTTTTCCAATCGAAGATTGAGATATACCTGTTAGCTGTGACAGCCGATATTTACTCATATCACGTTTTTTGCACAAAGCTACAATATTGTCTGCAATATAATCCTCTGTACGCAAGTAAATACACCTCTCTTCCGATAGTAGTTACCTTAATTGTACCTACAAATCGGCAAAAATATTAGAGATGTATCTTGCAAGTATTTACTAATGGAAACAGAAGTATTTGTCCAAAAAAAATAGCACTATATGATATTGTACTCCATTGCTGTCAATCTACTGTCTAAGCGCTCATATTCTCTTTGCACCTTTCCTATTTTATCATATAGTTCTAGCACTGTCGAACTCTTTATCATTTTATTTTCTTGGCACAACTGCCGGAACTTTCCTTTATACTCCCGCAGTATTCTTCCTTTTTCCTCTAATTCCTCCAGTGCTTTGATTTCCTCATTATCTGCCATGTATTTTCCTCCCAGACGTAATATTTAATACACAAATGATAACCCTTTTTTCGCTGTTGTTCAATTACAACTTATCGCCTTTTTCTCC